>Ga0302320_10031226_pt1 | contig 10114 bp, 1 predicted proteins | sample Bog_T0_3_FD_202130 | JGI IMG/M metagenome (GOLD analysis project Ga0302320, IMG submission 202130) | Peat permafrost microbial communities from Stordalen Mire near Abisko, Sweden - Bog_T0_3 | ecosystem: Environmental > Terrestrial > Soil > Wetlands > Peat | place: Sweden: Abisko, Stordalen Mire...
GGCCGCCTGGATGGTGCAGGCGCCCACCGACAGCAGCGTTATCGTCGAACCAGATACCGTACACACGCCCGAGGTGGTTGAAGCGAAACTCACTGCCAGGCCCGAGGAAGCAGTCGCGCTGAGCATCGGCGGCGTCGTACCAAAGGCTGCGCCCGAAAGCGCCGCGAAGGCGATGCTCTGACTACCCGGCGTCACTGGGAAACTCTGGCTCACCGGTATCGCCGCCGCCCAGTTCGTGCTGCCGGCCTGGGTCGCCTGGATGGTGCAGGCGCCCGCCGACAGCAGCGTTATCGTCGAACCGGATACCGTGCATACGGACGAGGTGGTTGAAGCGAAACTCACTGCCAGGCCTGAGGAAGCAGTCGCGCTGAGCGCCGGCGGCGTCGTCCCAAAGGCCGTGCTCGAAAGCGCCGCGAAGGCGATGCTCTGACTACCCGGCGTTACCGGGAAACTCTGGCTCACCGGTATCGCCGCCGCCCAGTTCGTGCTGCCGGCCTGGGTCGCCTGGATAGTGCAGGCGCCCGCCGACACCAGTGTCAGCGTCGAACCCAACACCGTGCACACACCCGGGGTGGTTGAAGTGAAACTCACTGCCAGGCCCGACGAGGCACTCGCGCTGAGCGCGGGCGGCGTGGCGCCAAAGGCCGTGCTCGAAAGCGCCGCGAAGGTGATGCTCTGGCTTCCCTGAGCCACCTGGATGCCATAGCCCGACGGAGTAGCCGCGGCCCAGTTGGTGTTGCCGGGCTGCGTTGCCTGGATGACGCAAGTGCCGACTGACACCGGCGTCACCGTCGAACCCGAGGCGCCTGACACAGTACATACCCCAGGCGTTTGCGAATTGAAACTTACTGGCAAGCCGGAGCTGGCGGACGCACTGATCGTGAGGGGCGAACCAACAAGGGCATTCGGGATTACCCCGAAGTAGATGTGCTGGCTGCCCTGCGTCACCGCGAAGCTCTGGCTCACCGGTGTCGCCGCCGCCCAGCTTGTACTGCCCGCCTGTGTCGCCTGTATGGTGCAGGTCCCGACCGACAGCAGCGTTATCGTCGAACCTGATACCGTACAGACACCCGAGGTGGTCGAAGCGAAGCTCACCGCGAGGTTCGACGAGGCCGCGGCGCTGAGCGCTGGTGGCGTGGCGCCAAATGGCGAGCTCGAGAGAGCGGCGAAAGTAATGCTTTGGCCGCCCTGCGTTACTTGAAAACTCTGGCTCACTGGTGTGGCCGCGGCCCAGTTGGCGTTCCCTCCCTGTGTCGCCTGTATGGTGCAGGCGCCAACCGACACCAGTGTGATGGTCGAACCTGATACCGTGCAGACACCCGAAGTTGTCGAAGCGAAGCTCACTGCAAGGCCCGACGATGCAGTCGCGCTGAGCGCGGGCGGCGTGGCGCCGAATGCCGCACCGGGAAGGGTCGCAAACGTAATGGTCTGGCTCCCCGCCAGCACCTGGAAGCTCTGGTTCACCGGCGGCGCCGCCGCCCAGTTGCCACCGCCTCCCTGCGTCGCCTGGATGGTGCAGGTCCCCACCGACGCCAGCGTGATGGTCGAACCCGATACCGTGCAAACACCCGAAGTTGTCGAAGCGAAGCTCACGCCCAGGCCCGAGGAGGCAGTCGCGCTGAGCGCCGGCGGCGTGGTACCCATCGCCGCGCTCGGAAGGGTCCCGAAGGTAATGGTCTGGCTCCCCGGCGTCACCTGGAAGATCCGGTTCACCGGAGCGGCTGCCGCCCAACTGGTGTTACCGGCCTGGGTAGCCTGAATGGTGCAGGTCCCGGCCGACACCAGTGTGATCGTCGAACCCGATACCGTACACACCCCCGAAGTTGTCGAAGCGAAGCTCACGGCAAGGCCCGACGATGCGCTCGCGCTAAGCGTCGGTGGCGTCGTGCCGAATGCCTGATTCGAGAGTGCCCCAAATGAAATGGTCTGGCTCCCCGCCAGCACCTGGAAACTCTGGTTCACCGGCGCAGCCGCCGCCCAGTTGCCGCCGCCCCCCTGCGTCGCCTGGATGGTGCAGGTCCCGACCGATACCAGCGTGATCGTCGAACCCGATACCGTGCAGACACCCGAAGTTGTCGAAGCGAAGCTCACGGCAAGGCCCGACGATGCGCTCGCGCTAAGCGTCGGTGGCGTCGTGCCGAATGCCTGATTCGAGAGTGCCCCAAATGAAATGGTCTGGCTCCCCGCCAGCACCTGGAAACTCTGGTTCACCGGCGCCGCCGCCGCCCAGTTGCCGCCGCCCCCCTGCGTCGCCTGGATGGTGCAGGTGCCGACCGATACCAGCGTGATCGTCGAACCCGATACCGTGCAGACACCCGAAGTTGTCGAAGCGAAGCTCACGGCAAGGCCCGACGATGCGCTCGCGCTCAGCGCGGGCGGCGTGGTACCCATCGCCGCGCTCGGAAGGGTCCCGAAGGTAATGGTCTGGCTCCCCGCCGTCACCTGGAAGCTCTGGTTCACCGGCGGCGCCGCCGCCCAGTTGCCGCCGCCTCCCTGCGTCGCCTGGATGGTGCAGGTCCCCACCGACGCCAGCGTGATGGTCGAACCCGATACCGTGCAGACACCCGAAGTTGTCGAAGCGAAGCTCACGCCCAGGCCCGAGGAGGCAGTCGCGCTGAGCGCCGGCGGCGTGGTACCCATCGCCGCGCTCGGAAGGGTCCCGAAAGTAATGGTCTGGCTCCCCGGTGTCACCTGGAAGCTCTGGTTCACCGGAGCGGCCGCCGCCCAACTGGTGTTGCCTGGCTGGGTAGCCTGAATGGTGCAGGTCCCGACCGACACCAGTATGATCGTCGAACCCGATACCGTACACACCCCTGAGGTTGTCGAAGCGAAGCTCACGGCAAGGCCCGACGATGCGCTCGCGCTAAGCGTCGGTGGCGTCGTGCCGAATGCCTGATTCGCAAGCGCCCCAAATGAAATGCTCTGGCTCCCCGCCAGCACCTGGAAACTCTGGCTCACCGGCGCCGCCGCATTCCAACTGGCGTTGCCGGGCTGCGTGGCTTGGATGGTACAGACGCCCGCCATCACCAGCGTCACCGTAGAGCCGAAGGCGCCCGACGTGGTGCACACCGCGGCGGTTTGCGAGTTGAAGGTCACCGGCAGGCCCGAGCTAGCGGTGGCGCTTACCGTGACAGACGCACCGAGTGCCGCATTGGGAAGCGCCGCGAAGTTGATGCTTTGGCTTCCCGGCGCTACTGGCAGGGTGATGGCGAAAGGCTGGGAGGCGTGGCCGGACGAGATATCCGTGGCGCTGATAGCAAAACTGAACGGACTGCCAGAGGCCGAATTGGGGGTGCCGCTGATCGTTCCAGTCGAAGCGTTCAGCGAAAGACCCGCCGGAAGCGTCCCGGAGGAAACCGACCATTGGATGGTTGCCGGGTTGCCGCCCACGGAAGCCAGGGCGGCGCTGTACCCCACGCCCACGGCGCCGCCGGGCAGCGTTGCCGGTACCACATAGGGTTGGGTCTGCCCGCTGGTCGCAGACAGTTCCAGTACCGAGTTGTTGACCACCTCGAGATCGGAGAGAGGAAAGTTCTTGATGCAGGCCAGATCGCCGTCGTTCCAGCGCACATCGGGGACGCCTTGAATATACCCGGCGGAGCCGTGATCGCTCAGGTACGCGCCATACTGCTGGAGCGCTTGCAATACCGTCGCCGCCTGCGGGTTGGTGCTCACCGGACAGACCGCCTGCCAGTTGACACTCGCCTTCAAACGGTACAGCAGCCCTTGGGGCGGTCCACTTCCCGTGCAACACCCGGTCGCCGGCCACGCATACCAGTTGGTGGGCGCGGGCAAGGCGATGCGTAATGGATGCTGCACTGCGAGCGGAACTTCCGAATACTTGATCAGCAGCGGCACGATCGGAATGCCCGCCGAATCCTGTGCGCCGCTATTCAGCGTTGCCGTCGAGGCCGCAATTTCGTCGCTGGTCAGCACGTAGTGGGCGCCCGACGCCAGGAGCCACGTATTGCTGCCCGAGTTGTACATGCTGGGGACGGCCGTGTTCTGGTATGTCTCGTACAAGGTACAAGCGCCTGCCTGCGGCCCGCTGATGTTGTTGACGCTGGATTGGAGGATCAGCACATGGTGGTCGATCCCGCTCAATCCGAAGGAAGTGCCTTCGATCGCCGCGTTGGGCCACCCGGGAAACGGCCATTGGTATGTCCCTGCCCCGTCTATCTGGCCCGCGCCCGCCAGATTGACGTTGCTTGTAGCCTGGTTTGCCGGTACCCGCATGAATGGAATGCCCCCAGGAGACGGATAGAATCCGTGCCCGAAATCAGGGTGGAGCGGGCTGCTCAGATAGCTGGACGGAATCTGGTCCGAGGACGTCGTGTCCACCGGCAGCAGGTTGATCCGCTGGTTGAAGATCGAGTCCGCCGGAAACATCTGGCAGCCGCCATAGCTACCATCGCTGTTGACGCCAAAGTCGAGCGTGGCGGTGGTGACGCCGGAAGCGCTATCGGTGACCTGCACGGTGACCGCGTAGCCGCCTTGCCCGTTGACCTGCGCGGCGCTGACGACGCCCGTCGAAGGGTTGAGGGTCATGCCTTCGGGAAGGCTGACACCGGTCGACGACACCACGGACCAGCTATACGGCGGCACGCCGCCGGTGGCCGCCAAGGTAGTGCTGTAGCTCTGATACTGGCTGGCGACGGGTACGCTTGTGGTGGTAATCGTGGGCGGGTTGGGGCATTGCACGGCGATGGCCGCGCTGGATTGCAGCGAACCGGCGTTGCCGGCCGTGGCCGTTGCGGTGTTGGTATAGACTGCACAGCTCGCGGTCGAAGTGCTGCTGGCGATGTGGACTGAGGCTGCGGCGCCCGGCGTCATGTTGCCGTAATTGCAGCTCAATGTCTGGCTGCCCACCGAACCTGCGACGCTACACGTTCCCGCGCCGCTATAGGCGGGGCTGATGCTCCAATTGACGGCGGCGCCGGCGGGCAGTGGGTCCGTCAATACCACGGCCGTCGCCGTCCCCGTCCCGGCGGCGCCACTATTGCTTACCGTCACCGTGTAACCGATCGCAGACCCGGCAACGGTGCTGGACGCATCGGCGGTTTTGGTCACACTCAGTGCCGGGCACTCGACGGTCACCGTCGCGCTGGATTGCAGGGGGCTGCTGTTGGTGGACGTGACCGTCGCGGTGTTTGTGTAAACCGCGCAGCTTGCCCCCGAGCTGTTGCTGGTGACGTTCACCGTGGCCGCGGCGCCCGGCGCCAGGTTGCCGTAATTGCAACTCAGCGTCTGGCTCCCCACCGCTCCCGCGATGGCGCAGGTTCCCGGACCGCCATAGGCGGGGCTGATGCCCCAAACGACTCCCGATCCAGCCGGCAGCGAGTCCGTCAACGCCACCGCGGTCGCCGTCGCCGTCCCCGTAGCGGCACTGTTGCTTACCGTCACGGCGAAGCCAAGGGTAGACCCCGCCGACACTACCGGCGCGTTCGCCGTCCCGGAAACACTCAGACCAGGCGCTGGGCCATAATTAATTAGAGCCGCGACTTCCGAGGCAGTCAATGCCCGGTTATAGAGCCGCATCTCGTCCACGGCTCCATTCCATCCCGAGCTGCCGCCCGAGGACTCCCCCATGTAAAGAGGAAAGCCGGCATTCAACGGGGCTAGCGCGGTGTCGCTGGCCACCATGGCGTTATCCACATACAAGATCGCTGTGGCGCCGTCGTACGTCCCGGTCACCAGATGCCAACCCACGGTCAGGGAACCGCCTTCCGCGCATCCCACCGAAAAGCCGCAAGTACCGCTGGAACCGCTCCCCCCGTTGACGATGAACTGGTACTTCGTGCCGGTTGCATCCGTTCCCAGATAGAGCCCCGCCGTGTATTGCGTTTCGGCGATCCGCGCATAGCTGTTTTGCGAGGTGACGGCGGGATTCACCCAGGCGGAGATGGAAAACGCGTTGCTGAAGGCAATGGACGGAGTGATGCCCCCGCTGTTGGAACCGTTGAAACTCAAGGCGGAATTGATCCTGCCCGCCACCCAGGTGGTGTTGGTGAGCGCCGCGTTATATCCGTTGCCCGAGGTGTCGTTAGCGACGTTGCCGGAATTCTCATCGAATGGCCAATGGCCGAGCAGTCCGGAAGTCAGCGCGACGCCGGTGGAGAATTGAAAAGTGACGGGCGTGGAACCGGTGGCGTTCACGATGACCCCGCTGCGGGTCACACTGCCGTACCCGGAAGCCGAGGCGGTTAACGTGTAGGTTCCGGCGGGAATTCCAGCCGTGGCGTAGCCACCATTGGCGCCGGTCATGGCGCCGCCGCTAAAACCGGTGCTGGTGAAATCGATGTGAGCTCCGGAAACTGCCAGCCCGTTGGCGTCGGTTACGGTTCCCGTGAGATTCCCCAGTGCCGTCAGGGACAGGTTTACCGTTGACGTTCCGCCGAAACTTACTGCCGTGGCGGAGGAAGTCGTGTTGCCGTAATTGGGGGCTGAAGCCACCAGGGTATAAGTGCCAGGTGTCACCGCGATGGCATAAGCGCCTGTGGCGTCGGTCACCGCGGCGCCCTCGTTCAAGCCCCCGGACATAGCCTCTACCGCCGCGCCGGGAACGGCCACCCCGTTGTGAGTCACAATGCCGGTAAACTCGCCGAGATTGAGTGCCATCGGGATGGTCAGCATGGTGTCGGCGCCGGCCACCACGGCAGCTTGCAGGGTGACGGTGGAGAAGCCCGAGGCCGTGACCGTGACGGTGTACGTTCCCGGATTCAGATTGGCGATGCGAAATAGCCCATCGTCACTCCCGGAAAGTGCATCGGTCGCCGTGGTAAAGGACTGGTTGCCGGCGGTCACCACGGCACCGTTGATGGGTGTGTTATAAGCACCGCCTGTCAATTGGCCATCCACTATCTGGCCCACCAGGCTGCCCTGCGTGGCAGCCGACATGGTTCCACCCAAAGCAGCGCCGGCGTTCACCACGCCGTATCCTGTGTATTGGTTCCACCCGGTGTAAGGCGTCGTTGCCGTTTGCTGCAAACGTTGGGCAATATCCGCCACGGACAGATTCGGGTAGAGCATGTACAGCAGGCCGCCCACCGCGGCCACGTGAGGCGCCGCCATGGACGTTCCTTGCAAGATGCCGTAGTTGGTCCCAAATTCGCTGCCGTAAGAGGGCAAGGTGGAGAGGATGTTGACCCCCGGCGCGGCAATCTTGATCCAGTTCCCGTAGGTGGAGAAGCCGGCGAGCGCATTATTGCTGTCCGTGGCGGTCACTCCCAGGACATGATTTCCCGCGCCGGGGTACTGCAAGCTGTTGTCGCCGGAATTGCCCGCGGAGGCAATCACCAGCACGTTGTGTTGCCAGGCGTTGTCGATCGCCTCCTGCATGACCTGGTCGTAGCCGCCGCCACCCAGACTCATGGAGATTACCTTCGCGCCGGAAATTATCGCGTAGTTCATGGCAGTGGCAACGTCGGCGGAGGTGGCGCTGTTGCTGCTGCCGAACACCTTGTAGACAATCAATTGCAGGGGATAGCCAACGGAAGCTACCCCGGCGGCATTGTTGGTGGCGGCGGCGATGGTGCCGCCGGTATGCGTCCCGTGTCCGATATCGTCAATCCAGGGACAGGCCGGCGACGGGATGGACGTAGCAACCAGCGCCACGCTGTCGGCCCAGTCCAACTGGCCGCCCAATAGCGAATTCGTGGAGGTTCCGCCGGCATTCATGAAATCGGGATGGGAGCAATCGAGGCCGGTATCGATCAGCGCCACCTTCACGCGCCCGGTTCCGTTTCCGGCGGACGCCGAGGTCAGGTAATGGTCCGGCAGATAGCTCCACGCCTGCACCGCCTGGAGAGTCGTCAGGTCCCATTGCTGGGTAATCATGGAGTCGTTGGGCGGCGTCACGTTGGTGCTGTAGATCCGGTTAGGTTGTACGAATCGCACCAGAGGAGAGGCGGCCAGACTCTTCGAGGCCGCGGCCTGGATTCCCGTGGGGAGGTTGAGCAGATAGGTATTCCATTGACTGCTGATCAACTGGGCCGTCGCTTGGGGGAACTGCGTGGCGATGAGCTGGTTGATATCAGCCCCCTGGTTCAAGCCCACGATCAGTTGATTCGCTGCCACCTGGTCCCGCGGGCTGGCGAGATACTCTTTCCCCGCGAACAAGCACTGGCTGGCGGACAGGCACACCATCAACGCCGCCAGCAGTCCTCTACCCGTTCTAATCCTGCGGAACCTGGAACCCATTTGTCGCGGAAAAACCGTGGCCGACGTACTGAATCGATCCATTCTACTGCATCGGCGTGTTCGAACTAATACTGTATAGGTGCTCCGGATGTGAAGTTTAGTACTGGCCGAACAAAAGGAGAAGACGCGGGCTTTGCCTCCCGCCGCGCCCGCGATCGCGGAATCGCGGGCGGAACGAACCGGTCCGGGGGTGTACCATGTTGAGCGCATGACTACAACGCCTTTGGAATTCGGTCCCAGGCGCGTCCCCCTCTGGACGGCGCGGATTTTCGGGGCCGGCGCGTGTCTATGCGGTGCGGGAATGCTGGCCCTCGGCATGCTCACTGCCGGCGAGGGCGCGTTCGACCTCTATTTCTTTGGAATCTTCGGGCTGTGCGCCGCGACCTTCGGCGTCTGGATGTGGGCTCAGGGCGTGCGAATAGGCAAACTGCGCGCCGTTCTCTTGCCCGATGCGCTGCACCTGGTGGCGCACCGGGGCCGTCACCTCGTGTTCCAGCGTGGGATCGCGGAAGTCACCATTCCGTGGGCCGAAATCCAGGGGTTCAGCGAGATGCGCACGCTGAACATTGCCTCGCGCAAGCGCACGCAGATGACCTACATCCTGTTCACCAACCGCGGTGATTTCACGCTCAATGACATTCAGTGGGACAATCTCGCCGACCTGGTGCGGGAGGTCTCGATGCGCATCGATCGCCTCCCTGGCGTAGTCGCCCCGGAACGCGCCGCCGCGTTGGCCGAAGTCAAATCCGGCGAACGCCGCATCTTCTCGGTGCAACGCATCTTCGGCTGGGTCGTAGTCGTTACCTGCGTCCTTCTGGCCGTGCTGCTGTTCCTTGGCGGCCTCATGCAAGGCTTCTCGGCCGACTTGCTGAAGGCCGCGATCTTTCTCCTGTTTGCCCTCAGTGTGGGCGTCTCGATGATCCGCTACTACCGCAAGTAGAATCAGGAGTGCCGTGGGGCATGCGGTCACCGATCCACCCCACGCCGTTGCATTTCGCTTTCCAGCGCCAACCGGAGGCCCTCCGATTGCTGCTCCGCTGCGAAGAACGAGAAAGTGTGGTAAAAAAATGGATCATGTCCCGACGATTTCGGTCCGTTCTCCTGTTGCTGGCGCCGACCCTGGGTATTGCGGCCCCGGAATTATCGCCCGCGTGCCGCCAGGCGGCAGCGGCGCTGAATGGGGACTTCCTGAACGTGAAAGAACAGTCGTCCATCACCTTGAGTCTCACAGCCGACGACTCGGCAGCCAGAGCTTCCATTTCTTTCGGTCCCGCAACACCGGCCCCGCTGGTCGCTCTCGGGCAGTATGTCGAAGGCAGCAATAGCGGCATTACCGCCCTGCTGAAGCGTCCGGCGCGAACCTCGGCTGCCGTCAACACCCTGGTGAATCACAAATCCAGCGATCCAGCCGTGCAGGCGGCGTATACCAGTTGTTCCCAGGAGCTAGGTCTCGCCGATTTTTTCGACCTCGTCGCGCGCAATTCGGACGTACCCGACTGGGCGCCGATCGCCGCCGGCGTTCACCGGCTCTTTAGCGGCAATCGCGCGACTCTCACGGAATTTTTGTACCGCTGGGACAAACATGAGCCCGTGGCGGCGATGTTCTTCCTGCTCAGCGCGTTCCAGAACGATCCTCCGATGATCAATACGCTGCGCGCGGCGTACAACGCGGACGCGAAAAGGTTGGCGCAATTAGTTCGCGCGGAGGTCGACGTTACATGCAAATGGGGCGACGTCATATCGGTGGCGCAAGCGGAGCAGGAGCAGAATCGGGACCGGTTCCAGGCCTTCCTCAAACGGCTCGATCAGGGAAATCGCCAGGACGCATACCATTTCCTGTTCACGCAATTGCTGGGCAACGATCAGCCGTCCAAAGATAATTTCACGGCGTGCCGGCAAGTCGATAGCCCAAGGC
>Ga0302320_10031227_pt1 | contig 10114 bp, 8 predicted proteins | sample Bog_T0_3_FD_202130 | JGI IMG/M metagenome (GOLD analysis project Ga0302320, IMG submission 202130) | Peat permafrost microbial communities from Stordalen Mire near Abisko, Sweden - Bog_T0_3 | ecosystem: Environmental > Terrestrial > Soil > Wetlands > Peat | place: Sweden: Abisko, Stordalen Mire...
CGGCCGGGAAAGTACGCACTCTCCGCCGACGATATGATCACGCTGAAGAAGGCGGGCGTATCGGACAAGATACTGGCCGCGATGATCGCGCGGAATGGGGCCGCGCCTGTTTCGGCTGGGGGGGGGCCGACGGGGCCGGCGGCAATGGTGCTGCACGATGCCACGCCGATCCGCCTGAGGCTGACGCGCGAACTGACTTTCAGCAATGTGAAGGCCGGCGATATGGTGGATTTCGAGATTGCGGACGATTACAGAATCGACGGACTGCTGGTGATGGCGCACGGCGCGCGAGCTACGGCCACCATTACCGAGGCGGAGCCGAAGACACGCATGGGACGGGGCGGGAAACTGGGGGTGCGGCTGAATTCCATCCCGCTGGTTAATGGCAACCAAATACCGATCCGCGCGACGAGCAAACCGCGCAGTGAACATGCGAAGGTTGCGGCGGCGGCGAGCGAGGCGATCGTCAAGCCGGAGGCGCCTGCGCTCCTGTTCACATATGCCAGGGACGAGTCGTTCCCCGAGGGAACCGCCATCAGCGTATACACGGAGGGCGAAAACAAATTGGATGCGGCGAAGTTCCTGATAGATATCGCGTTCACTTCCAATCCAACGGGGGCATTGGTGATGATATATGGCGCGCCGGTCGGACGGACGCCTTTCAGCACCAGGCTGTCGCCGGGGACTTACAAGACAGTCTTCTCCAGAGACGGCTACTACGACTTGAGCCAGAGCGTTACGGTGGGGCCTGGATATTCAAATACGGTGACAGGCGCCTTCGAATTGAAGTGATGGCGAGGGCCGCGGGGCGACTCCCTTACGGTCGCGCCTCGGTAAGGCTGGCTGCCCGTTAAGATTTCGGACGCAGGCCACTAATGGGCGACGATGTTTTTCCCCAGGTGGAAGGTGGGGCCGAGGGAGAAGCGCACAGTGTTGCGCGCGTTCAGGAGGTCGGAGAACAAGTGGTCGCGCACGAAATCGGCTTGCAGGCGGACGCCGAAGTGATGGGTGACATTCAAGTCGACGCCGCCGCCAAAGCCGTAAAAGGGTGTCCAGTCCACCTTGGTCCCGGAAGGGGCTAGTTGCTGGACCAACAGTTTGCTAATGATATCGGTGGGATGCGGTATGGCGGTTTCGTGGATGGCGCCGAGATCGGGATGGAAGAAGAGCGTTGCTTTTCGAAGGCGGCGATAGTTGAGCTGCGGGCCGATGGCGTAGGTTTCGGATTGTGAGTGCATGGGGACGACCGGCTCGTAGGAGGCGGGGAGCCCCACGGCGGACAACTGGGCGGCGATTTCCTGCCGCAACGAAGCTTTGAGCATGCTGGTGGTGAGGGTGGTAGCGCCGGATCCCTCGCTGAAATCGAAACCCAAGGAATACCACTTTGCGGGATTGGTTCCGATCTGGGTGTGAAAACCGGATTCGCCAAGATTAATGATGGGACTGCTCAGGTACATGTATCCCGCGTATACGTCGTAGCGGCCGATATAATCCTGCTGGGCCAAAGCGATGGACGCCAGCAGGAGGGGGCAGGAAAAGCTCATTGCGAGTTTTGTTGAGAATTTCATCGACAGTCTCGTGCGAAACAGGTATTACGATTCTTATATCTTAATGCGCGGCGGAAAGGAAGGGGGGGGTTACCGGCTCCCTTACGGTCGCGGCTCTGATTCGCTAGGCGAGAGCGCGATGCAGCGCGGCGGTTAGCTCGGCGGGCTCGTAGGGCTTCCTGAGAAAGGCGGCTAAGCCTTTGCCGGCGAATCGCAGAGCGAGTTCTTGGTCGCCATAACCGCTGGAGAGAACGATGGGGACGCCGGCACGAATGCGCTGTAACTCGGAGGCGGTTTCTTCTCCGTTCATCACCGGCATGGTCAGATCGAGAAGCACGGCAACGACTTCACCGGAATGCAGCCGGAAAATTCGCAGGGCGTCGCTGCCATCGCAGGCTGTGAGCACGGCAAAACCGGAGTTCTCGAGGATAGCGCGCGCCAGGTTGCGCATACCCGATTCGTCGTCGACGACCAGGACGGTTCCTCGGCTGGGCACGGCGCGGATGGCGGGGGCGGCTTCGGCGGCGAGCGGATCGGGGCTCTGGGAGGCGGGAAACAGAAGGCGGAAAGTGGAACCGAGGCCGGGCTGGCTTGACACATTGAGGGCGCCGCGATGGGCGCGCACAATGCCAATCACGGCGGCCAAGCCCAGTCCCCGTCCGGTGAATTTGGTGGTGAAGAAGGGGTCGAAAATCTTGGCTTGGGTTTCGGGACTCATACCGCATCCAGAATCCCAAACCTCCAGGTACACGTAGGCGCCGGCCGGCAGGTGGTCGTCGAAGTAGGTGGCGGAGAGGCAGGCGAGATCGGCATCCAGCACGCCGGTGGAGACCCTGACGACGCCGCCGTCATCGCCGATGGCTTCGGCGGCGTTGGTGATCAGATTCATGACGACCTGGCGGATCTGGGAGGGATCGGCTTCGATAGGCGGCAGCGCGGCGGAGAGGGCGAACTGGATGGCGGCTTTTTTGGAAAAGACAGTCCGCAACAGGTTGGCGGTTTCCTCCGCCACGCGCGAGAGGTTTACGGCTTGCAGGGTAAAGCGGCCCTTGCCCGAATAGGCCAACATCTGATTGGTGAGCTCGGCGGCGCGGCTGGTGGCGGTTTCGATTTCGGCCAGGTTTTCGACGGCGGGCGATGCCGGGGGCAGATCCAGCAAGGCAATGCGCGCATTGCCCAGAATGATGGTGAGGAGGTTGTTGAAATCGTGGGCCAAGCCGCCGGCTAGAATGCCGAGGCTTTGGAGGCGCTGGGCGTGCTGCACCTGGGCTTCGAGCTTGCGGGTTTCCTCTTCGGCGCGTTTGCGATCGGTAATATCGGCGACGGTCCCGATGCAACCGGTGACGCTACCCGCGGAGTTGCGCTCGGCGGCGAAGTGGGTCAGAGCCCAGACGGTAGCACCGTCGCGCCGGACGATGCGGTGTTCGAGGGAACCGGGGGCGCTGCCGGACAAGACTTTGCGCCATTCGGCGGCGAGGCGGACGCGATCCTCCGGATCGAGGATCTTGTCCCACCAGCCGAGGGCGGCTTCCTGGGAGTCGATTCCGCAAATTTCGGAGGCACGTTCATTGAGGTAGAGGCAGCGGCCGGCGGAGTCGGTGCGAAAGATACCGACAGGCGCGAGATTGGCGAGGACTTGATAATGCTGCTGGGACTGCCGCAAGTCTTCGTTGGCCTGGGAGAGTTCGGCGGTGCGCTCGGCCACGCGGATGGCCAATTCGTCGCGCGCCGAACGGAGGGACTCGCGCGAATGGCGGGCGTCGGTGACGTCGAGGCAGGAGCCGATATAACCGGTGAGGCGCCCGGCGGAATCGAAACGGGGCTTTCCGGTGTTGATGATCCAGCGGTATTCGCCATCGGCGCGGCGCATGCGATACTCCGCCTGGAAGCTCTCGCGGGCGGCCAGGGCGCGCATGAAATCGTGCATACCGTTTTGGCGATCCTGGGGATGAAAGCCATCCAGCCACCCTTGGCCGAGCTGGTGTTCCAAGGAACTGCCGGAGAAATCCAACCAGGCTCGATTGACGAAGGTACACTGGCCGAGGGCGTCGGACATCCAAATGAAAGCGGGGACGGTGTTGGCCATGCTGCGAAAGCGCCGTTCGCTCTCCTTGAGGGCCTCTTCGGCGCGGACGCGATGGGTGATGTCCTGAGCGTGACCGAGCACGCGCTGGGGCGCGCCGGACACTTCATAAAGCACATTGCGGTAAAGCCAGGTGCGCTCTGTTCCATCGCGCGCGACCAAGCGCATGAGACCCGAGTCGATGCGATTGCGGCGGATGCGATCGAGGTAGGCATCGAACAAATGTTGGAAGGGGGGGGCGATAAAGCGCTTCATGTTGACGCCGACACCCTCTTCGGGGCTAAAGCCGAGGGACTGGGCGGCGGCCGGATTGACGATCAGCAGGACGCCTTCGAGGTCATGAATGCACATGAGGCCCAGGCTGTCTTCGAACAATTCGCGGTAGAGGCGCTGATCCTGGCGCAACTCCGCGATGCGGAGGCGGGCATCGGAGAGTTCGCTGGTGAGTTGCGCGTGCTGGTCGCCGCTTGTTTCAGCCAAGTATGCCGCCGCCGTGCCATTCGATTACCGGTCAAAACAATTGAAATATGCGGATTAAACCGGTATGATTTCTCGCACGTTAAAGCCGATTTTATAAGAGTAACGCAAAAGCCGCGGACCGGCAAGCAATATGATTTTGACGCCACACGGCGGTATGCTGCTACTCTACGGGTCTCGATGATGAGAAAGAAAGCATATCCGGAAGTGAGGGCGCTGTTAGAGGCAAACGAGGCGGGGGGCGGGCCGGCACTCGAGACACTATCGCCGGCGGAAGCCCGCCAAGCGGCGATTGATGGATTAAGAAGCACAGCCGGGCAAGCAGAAGAAATCGGGAGCGTGGAGAATCTGACGATTCCTTATCCGGGGCGGCCGATTCCGGTGCGCGTTTATCGGCCGGCAGAGGAAGGTCCGTGGGCCTGCCTGATCTACTTCCATGGCGGCGGCTGGGTGGTGTGCGATCTGGACACGCACGATGCGGCGTGCCGGGCCATTGCACGGCGGGCGGGGGCGGTAGTGGTGGCAGTGGATTACCGGCGTTCCCCGGAATACAGGTTTCCGGCGGCGGTTGAGGATTGTTACGCAGCCACGCAGTGGGTGGCGGCGAATGCGGCGCGGCTGGAGGTGGATGCGCGGCGGATAGCGGTGGGGGGGGACAGCGCGGGCGGCAATCTGGCGGCGGTGATGTGCTTAAAATCGCGTGATGAAGGTGGTCCGGCGATCGCTTTGCAGGCGCTGGTATATCCGGTCACGAACCTGTCCAGTTTCGCTACGGCGTCTTACGAGGAATTCGCGGACGGCTACTATCTGACCCGCGCGGAGATGGAGTGGTTCCGGGGAAATTATCTGGCGCGAGCCGAGGACGCCGAGAGCCCCTATGCATCGCCGCTGCTGGCTCGGGATCTGGGCGGGCTGCCACCGGCGGTAGTGATCACGGCGGAGTGCGACCCGCTGCGGGACGAAGGGGAAGCTTACGCGAGGCGGCTGGCGGAGGCGGGTGTGGAAGTGAGTTGCACGAGATACGGGGGTATGATTCATCCGTTTTTTTCCTTGGGAGCAGTGTTGAGCCAGGGGCGACGGGCGATTGAGCAAGTAGCCGCCGCCGTGCGCGGTCTGGGCTTATAATGACGGTTCGCAGGGGAAGACGATGACACCTGCCAGGGCCATACCCATGGAGCAAGATGGGAGCGAGATGCTGCTGCGGCAGAGCCGCGATTGCGCGTGGCTGCTGGAGCGGGACGGCACGATTCATGCGATCTATGGGGACGCGCCGCGGGTCTTCGGGCGCAGTACCGCGGAGTTGGAGGGCGGGCGGTTCATCGATCTATTCGCGGCGGCGGCACGGCCTTGCTGGACGGGGCGGGTGGAACGCGTCTTCGCCGGGGAGACGCTGGGCGCAGCGGGCAATTTTGGCGCGGGTTCTACATTTTCCATCACGATGTTCCCGGTGCGCGCGGGGGACGGCGAAATCGTTTTTGCAGGGGGCATGGCGCACCAGATGCCAGAGGGCGGCCGGGTGCTGCGGACGCTGGCGGGGTTGGAGACGGAGCGCACCAAGCTGGCGCATCTGCTGCACGACCACATCGGGCAGAATCTGAGCGCAGCGGGGTTGCAACTGGACCTGTTGCGCATGGATCTGGCGGACGATGCCTTACCCGTTCCGCGGCGCATCGGCGAAATTCAGGAGATACTGGAAAGCCTCATTGGGATGGTACGGGAGGTGAACCGGGAGTTCTATCCATCGACCGCGGACCGGGTGGGATTGCGCGCGGCGCTGGACGGGCTGGGGGGGCGGCTGCGAGAGACTTTCAAGGGGACTGTGCGGGTGTTCGCGGATTCCAAAGCGCAGCCGTCTCCAGAGGCCGCGGCGGCTATGTACCGCATTGCGCAGGAGGCGGCGGCGATGGCGGCGGGGCGCGCTGGTTGCACGGCGATCGAGATATTAGTGACGTCGCCGCGGGGCGGAGTTGCGCTGGAGATTCGGGACAACGGGGGTGCAGGCGACGGCGCGGGCGAATGTTTGCAAGGGGGGGGGCTTGAGTTTCTGGTGATGCAGCATTTCGCGGATCAGGCGGGAATCGAGCTGCATATCGAGAGCAAGCCGGATGGGGGAATGGCAGTGCGGGCGATTTGGAAGCCTGGGGAGACATCCGGCCGCCGATCAGCGGGCGGTTAAGGTATCTATGGCATACGACATTCTGCTGGTTGACGATCACCGGATGATGCGCGACGGCTTGCGCGCGATTCTGGAGCGAACCGCCGAATTCCGGGTGGTGGGGGAGGCGGAGAGTGGAATCGAGGCGGTGCAATTCTGCAGGAAGTCGCGGACGGACCTGGTGGTGATGGATATCGGGCTGCCTGGTTTGAACGGCATCGAAGCCACGGCGGAGATTCTGCGCCACACGCCGCAAGCGCGCGTGGTGATCCTCTCGATTTACAACGACGAGAATTCGGTGGTCAGCGCGATCCGCTCGGGGGCACGGGGATTCGTGCTCAAGCGGGCATCGTCGGCGGATTTAATCGATGCGCTGCGCATTGTGGCGCGGGGCGGATCCTACCTGAGCTCGGAGGTGTCGGACAGCCTTTTGACGCGCATCCAGAGCGGCGATTTGCGAACGGCGGGCAAGCGGGGCCCCATCGATACATTATCGCCGCGCGAATTGCAGGTGCTGCGGCTGGTGGCGGAAGGCAAGACGAGCAAGGACATCGCGGTGCTGTTGGACCTGGGGTTACAAACCGTGCGGGGTTACCGCAAGACGCTGATGAAGAAGCTGGGAGTGAACAATGTCGCAGGCGTGACGCAAGCGGCTTTGGCGGCCGGCATGACGCACTGGAACAAACCGAATGCAAACACCGTGGGGTGATTTCCCCGTCTGCGATGCACATGTACACTTTTTTTCGCCGGCGTTTTTCGCGTCGCTGGCGGGACAAAGCGGGAAGACAGTAGAAGAGATCGGCCGGACTCTGGGCTGGCGCATCCCGGCTTCGTGCGCAGAATTGGCGGAGGCGTGGATACAACAACTGGACGAACAGAGCGTGGCGAAGGCGGCACTGATCGCCAGCATCCCGGGCGATGAAGAGTCGGTGGCGGAAGCTGTGCGACTGCACCCGGACCGTTTCTGGGGATTTTTCATGGCCAACCCGATGGCGGCAGACGGCATCGAGCGCGCGCAAAGAGCGCTGGCGGGCGGTCTGCAAGGGGTGTGCCTATTTCCGGCGATGCATCGTTATGGAATTGGAGACGCGCGCGCGCGGCCGGTGTTTGAGGCAGCGGCGGCGCACGCTGGTTCGATCGTGTTCGTGCATTGCGGAGTGCTGACGGTGGGGGTGCGGCGGAGGCTGGGGCTACCCTCGTTATTCGACATGCGCTATTCCAATCCGATCGATCTGCATGCGGTGGCGATGGAATTTCCGGGCGTGAATTTCGTGGTTCCGCATTTTGGCGCGGGGTATTTCCGCGAGGCGCTGATGCTGTGCGACCTATGTCCCAACGTTTATCTGGATACCTCGAGCAGCAATAATTGGGTGCGGTACCAGAGCGAGCGGCTGGAACTTAAGGATGTATTCCGGAAAGCGTTGGAAGTGGCTGGTCCGGAGCGGGTGATCTTCGGGTCCGACTCGTCATTCTTTCCGCGGGGATGGCATGCGGAGATTTTTGAGCGGCAGGTGCAGGCACTGGGAGCAATGGAGATCGCGCCAGACCATGCGGGGCTGGTTTTGGGTGGAAATTTGAAGCGATTGTTAACGCGGTGAGCGAGTGTGGCAGACAGCGGCGGGCTGCACCGGCTACGGATTGGGCGAACCGGGATTCAGGGGCAATGGCCCAGCCGGCAATTTGGAATCGGGAAAGCCGCGCACCAGCTTGAAAGTCCGCTCCCATCGGGTGCGGGTGAAGAAGTGCTCGCCGAGATCGACAAAATGGCGGAGGGTGGAATCCGCCGATTCTCCCAGCAGATCCTCGGTAGGGGCGCGGTACGACCAGTAGATGAGGACAGGCTTGCCTACGATGTTCTCTCGCGGAACGAATCCCCAATAACGGCTGTCGGATGAATTGTCGCGATTGTCGCCCATGGCGAAGTAGTGGCCGGAGGGAACGAGGACTTCTCCGGCGACGACTTGACGATCGAGCATTTGGCGTTGGGCCAGTTGCGCCAGATCTTCCTTTACCGGACGGCAACAGGGGTTCGGAAAATTATCGAGGGCTGGATCGTAGGCGTACTTGTGGTAGACGTACGGTTCGTTGAGCCTGACACCATTGCGGAAAACCACGCCATGGTCGATCTTCAGCCGGTCGCCCGGCATTCCGATCAGTCTCTTGACTAACGTGACCTTAATATCCGGGGGATAGCGGAAGACGATGATGTCGCCATGCTGGGGATCTTCATAAGGAAGCAAATACCGAGTGAGCGATCCGTGGGGCGCAAAGGCTAATTTGTCCACAATCAAGTGGTCGCCAACCAGCAGGGTGTCTTGCATGGAGCCAGTGGGGATGACGAACGCCTGTGCCAGGGTGGTGGTTCCGAACAGAAGGAGCACGATGGTGACCGCCCATTCCGCGACAGTGGCGCGGGCTTTGGGCCGGTTTGGTTGGGCCGATTTCAATGACTTTGGGATGGCGGGCATGCGGATGCTCACATTATCGCATGGGGCCGGCGATGCCATGACGGGCTGCGCAAAGCGAGGCGAGCCGCCGGACCGGCAGGAGAGCAAACTAGCGTGATAAGATCGAACATTGGTATGCGGCCTGCACTTGGGAATCCCCGATAGATCCCGCTTGAGTCGAACCGCGCGCTGGAGCGGTTGAAATCGATAGAGGAGATTCATCAAGGAAATGCCGAAGAACGAATTCCTGGCCGTGATAGGGATGCTTGCGACGCTGTCCATGCCGGCGGCAGCCACGGTCCAAGTTCAGTCTTTGACACCATCACTCGGATCGCCCCAGGCGATCGGCGCCACGATCCAGTGGTCGGTTGCGGCTACGGACACCAGCGCGGGTCCACTCACCTTCCAATTCAATCTGACTCCTCCGGGCGGGCCGATGGGGATGGTTAAAGACTTCAACGTGGGTATCAACAACTCCGGCACCTGGAACGCGCAGCCGTACGGGTGGATGCCTACCGGACCGGAAGGGAGCTATCAAATTCAAGTAGTGGCCAAAGACTTCGGCTCGGGGGAAACAGCGACAAGCACGGCGAGCTTTCAGGTGAGCCCTCTGGTGACAGGTAAGCTGCCGGTGGTGGTGGCCACCGCCAACCCTCTGGTGGCTTTGTTTAGCGCGCCGGCGTGCGCGGCGGCCAGCACCATGCGAGTGAGCTTTACGGAAAGCAAGGCCTCGCAGGGGACGGTGACGCCTTGGGCTACGTGCAATGGGTCCACCACGATGACTTTTGAAATCGCGGGAATGCACAGGAGTTCTTTTTATAAGCTATTCAGCCAGACCAATACGGGCGGCAAGGTGGTGGATGGGCGGGCCGTGAGTTTTAAGACGGGAGAGCTTCCGACCGGTAGCCCTTTTCCCACCTTCACGGTGGGGGTGCCGCCGGGCCCCAAGACCGACAATGGCGATAATCTGATTCTCATGGATCTTACAGAGCCAGGCCAGTCAGTCAATTATCCGGCAGTGGCCACTGATTTTTCCGGCGACATTCTTTGGTATTACTACCTGCCGACCAGCCAAGATCTTTTCACGCGAAGGCTGGCGGACGGTATTCTGGCCATTGTAAGCGGCACGGCGTGGGATCCGAATGCGCAGCAGTTCCAGTTCCTGCGAAAGATCGATTGGGCGGGCAATGTGGTGATGGAAACCAACGTGGGCGCGATGCAACAGGAATTGCTGGCGCTGGGAGCGACGGACGCGCAACCGTGCACCGCGATCCCGAAGCCCGCGCCGGTGGGTTCCGCGTGCATGGACGATTTCGATCACGATTTCATCCACACGCTGCCGAACGGCTACAGCGCGGTGATCGTGGACCTGGAAAAAATCTTCCCGCCAGGAACGCAGGGAGAC
>Ga0302320_10031231_pt1 | contig 10113 bp, 5 predicted proteins | sample Bog_T0_3_FD_202130 | JGI IMG/M metagenome (GOLD analysis project Ga0302320, IMG submission 202130) | Peat permafrost microbial communities from Stordalen Mire near Abisko, Sweden - Bog_T0_3 | ecosystem: Environmental > Terrestrial > Soil > Wetlands > Peat | place: Sweden: Abisko, Stordalen Mire...
CTGCTCGCTCACCACAGCCGTGTCATCCCGAGCGAAGCGTTCTTCAGCGGAGCCGAGGGACCTGCTTTTGCTTTTCTGCTCGCTCACCACAGCCGTGTCATCCCGAGCGAAGCGTTCTTCAGCGGAGCCGAGGGACCTGCTTTTGCTTTTCTGCTCGCTCACCACAGCCGTGTCATCCCGAGCGAAGCGCATTTCAGCGGAGCCGAGGGACCTGCTTCTCCCGCCGCATCCGCGGCACGAACCTCACCATGTAGCGCCCCGTGCGCCCACCCCGCTCCGTTTGTTATCGTTGTCCTTTACCCCTCACGGAGATTTTCAAAAAAAACCTTGCCTCACCCAGTGATCAAATTCGGCACCGACGGCTGGCGCGGCGTCATCGCCGACGACTTCACCTTCTCGAACGTCCGCATCGCCGCCGCAGCCATCGCCGCCTACATTCACGCCCAGGAAGATCCGAAAAAAGGTCTCTGCATCGCCTACGACACGCGCTTCGCATCCAAGGCCTTCGCCCGCGCCTGCGCTCAGGTCGTCGCCGCCACCGGCATTCCCGTTCAACTCGCCAACGCCGTCACGCCCACGCCCGCACTCAGTTTCGGTGTGCGCGAGCGCGGCGCAGCCGGCGGCATCATGATCACCTCTTCGCACAACCCCGCGCAGTGGAACGGCGTGAAATACAAAGGCTGGTTCGGCGGCTCCGGCAGTCCCTCCATGATCAAGGCCATCGAGTCGTACCTCGGCCGGTCCGTCCCGCGCCCCGCGCAACCCGCGCCCATCACCGAAGTCGACTTCCTGCCCACCTACCTCAATGCCATCGAGAGCTTCGCCGATCTCGACCTCATCGCCAAGTCCGGAATGAAGTTCTGCATCGACTCCATGTACGGCGCAGGCGGCACGATTCTCTCCGACATCTTCTCGTCGCACGGCGTCGCCAACGTCCCCATCCGCTTCAACCCCGATCCGCTCTTCCCCGGCATCAACCCCGAGCCCATCGAGCCCAACATCCGCGCCCTCGGCGAAGCCACCGTCGCCAACCGCTGCCAGGCCGGCCTCTGCACCGATGGCGACGCCGACCGCATCGGCGCCACCGACGAGAACGGCAACTTCGTCGACCCCCACAAGATCTATTCCGTTCTGCTCAGCTGGGTCTTGAAGTACAAAGGCTGGCCCGGTGCCGTCACGCGCGCCTTCAACACCACTAAGATGCTCGACCGCATCGCGAAAAAGTACAACCGCGAGCTCATCGAGCACGGCATCGGTTTCAAGTATGTCGTTGACCTCATGCTCGAGCGCGAAATCGTCATGGGCGGCGAGGAGTCCGGCGGCATCGGTTTCCAGCGCCACCTGCCCGAGCGCGACGGCCTCGTCAACTGCCTCTTGCTCGCCAACGTCATGTGCCAGGAGGGCCGAACTCTTGGTCAACTCGTCGCCGATCTCCAGGCCGAGTACGGCGAGCATCAATACGGCCGCATCGATCTTCACATCTCCGACGACATCAAGAACGCCGCCATCGCCCGCGCCCGCGCACTCCCAACTGGCGACGCGACCTTCGCCGGCATGCCCATCCTCCTCCAGCAGAACCTCGACGGCGTAAAGTTCTACCTCGACAACCCCGAAGCGAAATCGAAACCCAACGCCGCCGAAACCTGGCTCCTCCTCCGCGCCAGCGGCACCGAGCCCCTCATGCGCATCTACACCGAGTCCTGCTCAAAGGGATCCGTCGCCAAACTTCTCGAGTCGGCCCGCAAATTCGCGATGAGCTAATAAGAATGGCCTTCAAATCTTGATTTGTCATCCTGAGCGCAGGCCGTCCGCCGCGGCGGACGGCCGAAGTCGAAGGACCTGCGGTTGCTTCTCGCGAAGTCGACTCAGCACGAAGAATGGGTGCCCAGATCGTGAACTAAGCGAAGCCGAAGGGTATTGATTCTGGGACGTGGTAACAAGCCGGTACGAGATTTCAGCTCACAAACACCAGCGCCGCACTGCTCGCCGCAACCCGAATCCGCACCGCGCCGCTTCGAACCGAAACCGGCTCCGAATCCCTCGGACTCCACCGTCCCGCGCGAATCTCCGCGCCCGCCAGCGTCACGCCTTCCGTCGCGTCAAGCGCGGGAGCCTGCAATCTCCACGCCATCGCCTTGTGCACCTTGCTCGGCAATTTGATCGAAACATCCACACCCTTCAGCGCATCCTTGTTGAACACCGCCACGCGAAAACCCGATCCATGCCGCGCCGCGTACACCGTTGCATTCACGCCCTCAATCTTTCCATCCATCTCCAGCATCACGCCGCCCGCAAACTGGTTTGCCACGAGCATTCCATAAAAAATCGGCATGGCCTTCACCGCGCTATCCGGCTCGCTCAAAATCGGTGTATAAAATCCGGCGCGCATGGCCTGCGGAGTCTTCGCCACGTCCATCCCCGGCGTGTGGTCGCCCAGCCCTGCTGAAAGAAACGAGCCACGGCCCCCATGCAGATTCACGCCCACGCAGCCCAGCCTGGCCAGCTCAAGCATGTAGTCTCCCGCCCACAGCGCCGACGCAAACGCGTTGCTCATCCCCGGCTTGCCGCCGCGGTAGCAGGAGTTGCCCTCAGTCATTCGATACACCAGCCCGTGCGCCCGCCCTATGGCCTCCACTTGCTGCATCTCGCTGGCAATCTTCGCGTTTCCTCCAAGCAGCCGTTCGGTAGTCACGCGCGGATCGTTCGGCGGACCCTCCGCGTAGTAGTGTCCAGTCAGCGCCGTCAGTCGCGCACGCACGCTCGCCGAAACCTCTTCGCCGAATCGCGTCACCCAATCCGATGAAGCAGCCACATCCGGCCCGCCAAACCGCGCTCCCGGCACCCGCGCCGCAATCGCCTCCGCGTACGCCGTCCACTCCCGCAGATAATCGGCAAATTCCCATCCCGGCGGACGCGTGCCATTGCTGGCTTTCATATAAAGGTCAGGCTCGTTGCCAATCTGGAAAAATTCCAGCCGCTCACCAATAGCGCGCGCCACATACGCTGCCTCCGTTGCGGCCCGCTCTGGCGTGCTGTTGCCGAAATTTAATCCATAAATCAGCTTCCATCCCGTCGCATGCAAAAATCCGGCCAGCGCATCAATCGCCTCCGGCCTGATCGCAAACAGGCGATGCGGCATCCAATTGTCTTCCAGTTTTCCCGGCGGAACTTTCAACTGCGGCGCGGCCGTCGTCGCATCGGCCTCAAACCAGCAGAACTCGCTCGTGTTTCCCCCGATGCGCAAAACCCCGTGCGGGCTTAGCAGGCGAAAGTGCGTCACCAGTTCACGATTTGCAGCGGAGAAAAACGTCGGGTCGGTCAGTTGTGCCAGCTCATAACTCAGCCCGCTGTAATTCAACGGAACCGGCGTCGTCACCGATCCCTCGCGCAAAGTCAACTCCGCCGCAACCGCTTCCTCACTCTGTGCCCAACTCGTCCCAGAACATGCCGCAGCCGTTGCCGCAACGCTTGCCTGAATCAAAAATGCACGACGCTCCATCGCAGGAACCCTCTCAATCGGCCCATATCGCTCTACCAATTTGTCATTAGAGCCGGAACCGCTACAGCACCACTGCCGGGTGCCCCACATCTCGATTTTGAGATGTGGGAGATCACCAACTTTCGATTTGTCGTCTTGAGCGCAGGCCGTCCGCTTCGCGAACGGCCGAAGTCGAAGCACCTGCGGTTGCTTTTCGCCTTGTATCAGGGCACGAGTTTACTCGCGCCGAAAACGCTCCAGCAGAGGGAATGGGCTTTAGCCCCTGCGGGGGCATCTAGGCAATCACCGCCACCTTCGCCCGCTTGCCCAACCGCACCGTCAGCCGTGCCGGCAGTTTCGCTACCTCAATCGACGTGCCGCTCGCCACCTCGCCATCCACCTTCACGGCCTTCTCGCCAATCTTGCGATTGGCTTCAGCGCCACTCGCCGCCAGTCCCATCGCGACCAACAGCTTCGACAACCGAATCACGCACTGATCGAGCGGCAATTCGATATTCGCGCATCCTTGCTCATCCGTTGAGACGTAGAAGGGCGCAGAAGCGTTCTTGCCGGGCGCGGCTACCTCCTCGAAACTGACCGCAATCTCTTCCAGGTCCTCGCTCTCGCCCTTCTGCTGAAACATCCGCGCCCAGTTCTCATCCGCGCTCACGGCCGCCGCCTCGCCATGGAACCCCGCCACAATCGTCCGCGCCAACTTTTTCTTGGTCTCCATCGGATGCAGCTTCCCCGCCGCAACCTCCGCCCGCATCGCGTCAATCTCCGACTGCTTCAGGTCCGTCAGCAGCACCCAATATTTCCACATCAACTCGTCTGAGATGCTCATCAACTTCCCATACATCTCGCTCGCCGGCTCGTTGATCCCGATCGCATTCCCCAGCGACTTACTCATCTTCTGTACGCCGTCCAGCCCCTCCAGAATCGGCGTCATCAGCACAATCTGCGGCTTCTGCCCGTAATCGCGCTGCAGTTCCCGGCCCATCAGCAGATTGAATTTCTGGTCAGTGCCGCCGAGCTCCACATCGGCCTCCAGAGCGACCGAATCGTAACCCTGCGCCAGCGGATACAGAAGTTCGTGCAGGCTGATGTCCTGCTCAGCTCGGAAGCGTGTGAGAAACTCCTTGCGGTCAAGCATCTGCGAGAGCGTAACCTTTGCGGAGAGGCCGATCAGGCCAGCATACCCCAGCTTGTCCAGCCACTCGCTGTTGTAGCGCACCTCGGTCGTCTTCTCGTCGAGAATGCGAAACACTTGCTCCTTGTAAGTCTCGGCATTCTCGTCGATCTGCTCGCGCGTCAGCGGCTTGCGCGTCACATTGCGCCCCGTGGGATCGCCGATCAGCGCGGTCGAGTCCCCTATAAGAAAAATCACCGTATGCCCCAGCTGCTGAAAGTGCCGCAGCTTGCGCATCAGCACCGTGTGCCCCAGGTGCAGGTCCGGCGCAGTCGGGTCGAACCCCGCCTTCACCCTCAGCGGCCGGCCCGTCTTGCGGCTCTCTTCCAGGCGCTCCCGCAAATCGCTCACGCGGATAATCTCCGCCGCGCCCTTCTCCAGCAGATCCATTTGTTCGTCTACAGATTTGAAAATGCTCATCTTGTGTTTCAGTATAGATTCCAGTGCTTTCGAGCTAAAAAGCTTTATCCGCTATAATTATTTTCATGCAGTTGCCCGTCCGCCATCCCGCCTTCGCCAGCGCCCGCGCAGCCGCGGCAGCGGCGGCCCCCGCCGCCTAGACACCGCCTCACCTCATCCCAAAATCAGATTTCAGTCCAACACCCAAGGGTTCTTGCTCCCTCGCTCCCTTGCTCCCTCGCTCCCTGTATTCTGGAGTAGCCATGGAAGAGTTCTCTCGCATTCAGCGCCTGCCCGCCTACGTCTTCAACATCACCGGCGAGATGAAAACCCTCGCCCGCCGCCGCGGCGAAGACATCATCGACTTCGGCATGGGCAACCCCGACGGTGCCACGCCCGCCCACATCGTCGACAAGCTCGTTGAAGCGGCCCGCAAGCCGCCCACGCATCGCTACTCCGTCTCCCGCGGCGTGCCCCGCCTGCGCAAGGCCATCTGCAACTGGTATCAAACCCGCTACGGCGTCGATCTCGATCCCGAAACCGAGGCCATCGTCACCATCGGCTCCAAGGAGGGCATTGCCCATCTCTGTCTCGCCATTCTCGACTCGCGCGACACCGTGCTCGTGCCCAACCCGTCGTACCCCATCCATATATACGGTCCCGTCATCGCCGGCGCGCACATCGTCAGTGTCCCCGTCCACGATCAGGAAAGTTTCCTCCAACAATTAGAAGACCTCATCCCGCGCATGACCCCGCGCCCCAAGGCCCTCATCGTCAACTTCCCCTCCAACCCCACCACCGAGTGCGTCGAGCTACCCTTCCTCGCGCGTCTCGTCGAACTCGCCCGCGAGCACGGTTTCTATCTCATTCAGGATCTCGCCTACGCCGACATCGCCTTCGACGGTTACCAGCCGCCCAGCGTCATGCAGGTCCCCGGCGCAAAAGATGTCGCGGTCGAATTCTTCACGCTGTCCAAGTCCTACAACATGCCCGGCTGGCGTGTCGGCTTCATGGTCGGCAACAAAAAGCTCGTCGCCGCCCTCGCCCGCCTCAAAAGTTATTTCGATTACGGCACCTTCACGCCCATCCAGGTCGCAGCCATCGCCGCCCTTGAAGGCCCGCAGGAGTGCGTCGCGCAAATCTGCGACAACTATCGCCGCCGCCGCGACGTTTTGATCGAGGGCCTCAACAAGACCGGCTGGCAAGTTGCATCGCCGAAAGCCACCATGTTTGTCTGGGCCAAAATTCCCGAGGCCTACCGCGAGCTCAAGTCGCTCGAGTTCTCCAAGCTCCTGCTCAACGAAGCCAAAGTCGCCGTCTCCCCCGGCATCGGCTTCGGCGAACACGGCGACAACCACGTCCGCTTCGCCCTCATCGAAAACGAAGAACGCACCCGCCAAGCGTTGCGCGGCATCAAGCAAATGCTAGCCAAAGGCGTAGTCCCCGCCTAGCCTCAACCGGCAACTCTCAACTCACGACAAAACCTCGAACTTCACCCCACCCATACAGTGTCATCCCGAGCGAAGCGTACTTCAGCGGAGCCGAGGGACCTGCTTCTCGCGATGCATCCGCAGCACCAACTCGCCTCACCCACTGCCGTGTCATCCCGAGCGAAGCGCACTTCAGCGGAGCCGAGGGACCTGCTTTTCGCGATGCATCCGCAGCACCAACTCGCCTCACCCATACAGTGTCATCCCGAGCGAAGCGCACTTCAGCGGAGCCGAGGGACCTGCTTCTCGCGATGCATCCGCAGCACCAACTCGCCTCACCCATACAGTGTCATCCCCAGCGAAGCGCACTTCAGCGGAGCCGAGGGACCTGCTTCTCGCGATGCATCCGCAGCACCAACTCACCCCACCCATACAGTGTCATCCCGAGCGAAGCGCTTTTCAGCGGAGCCGAGGGACCTGCTTTTCGCGATGCGCCAATCAGCACCGGCCAAACCCTACTCCATCACCTTCACCCGCACCGGCCCCATCAACCCGCCCGACATCAACCCCGACGGATTCTCCGTCGGCCCCGGATGGAACGCACGCTCTTCGCGCAAAGTCATGGCGTTGTAGAGCGTATTCGTCACCGCGACTTCCAGCACATTCTCTCCCGGCTTCACAAATTCCGTAATATCCACCCGATAAGGCCGCAGCAGCAACGTCGCCGCATGTTTGCCGTTCACCATCACCTCGGCCACATCGCGCACCGTGCCCAGGTCGAGAACCAACCGGCCGCCCGCCTCCGCCGCCACGCTGAATGTCGTCGCATACACCCCGCGCCCCGAGAACCCCCGCAACTCGCCATCGAGCGACCAGTCAACCAGCTCCGGCAGCTCGCGCTCGATCGTCTCCGTCTTGCCCGACGGCATCATCCCCGTCGCCGCCAGCTTCCATCCGCCCGCGCCAATCGGTTCCATCCGCTTCAACCTGCCCGGCAACTCAGCCGCCGCCGCAGCCGAGCCGCCCTCGGGATCGAACACAATCAGCGCCGACCCAAACGCCTCCAGATCGAGCTCCACCTCCACCCAATCGCCCACGCGCCGGGCCCCGCCCATCGCCTTCGTCTTCCCGGTCCACGGATCCCAAAACTCCGCCGCGCCCTCCGCTCGAAACTCTGCTGTCAGCCGCCGTCCCGCATCCCTTTCGTTGCGCAAAAAGTACGCATTCATCTTCCCAATCCGCTTCTGGATAAACGGCGCCGCCTCGCCATGGAACCGCACATTCGGCTCCGCAACGCGCCCCAGCATCGCCACCAGCTCCGCGCGATTGGCGCCCACAAACACATTCGGCAATCCGCGCATCGTCGCCATCGCCGCCTGCACCCGTTGCGCGTTCTCGAGCAGTCCATCACCGCGCTCCGGCATCCGCTCCGCAAACAAAACCGGCAGCCCCGCGCTCGCCCAACTCGCAATCTTCTCTGCCAGCGCCGCGTCCATCGCGTCCACCGCCGGCAGCACCAGCGCCCCATACTCCGCTCCGCCCTGCGTCCGCAGCACTTTCCCGCGCACCTCGCACCGCAGCAGCGAGTCCGCATTCACGTGATCGTAGTTGTACCCCGCATCCATCAGTGCCTGGTTCAACTTCGGCACAGGCGGTGCCTCATCCGCGCCATGCGCCACTTCGTTCCTGTAGAGCGCCACCGCCGCCACATTCGTTCCCGCCTGCGAAAGATACTGCACCCGCGCCATGTAATCGTTCAGCGCGGCAAAGTACGGCCACAGCGGATTCAGCTCGTTGAACTGCGACGAATAATTCCCCTCGCCGAACCTACCCGTAAACGGATGCCACCCCGGCGCCGCAACCTCCGGCATGATGTATCCAAAGCCGTGATACACAATCGCATTCACACCCGCCGTCAGCAGCTCATCCGCCGCCACCTTCACCTTCTCGGGCGTCGTCTCGTACGCCGAGTTACTCCACACAAACGATTCACTGCCCACAATGGCGCGGCCATACACGTGCGCCGCCGACCCCGCCATCTTCAAAAAGTCGTATCCGCCGCTCGCAAACAGGTCCTCGGTCTCTGCAATGTCCGCTTCGCCGTAAACCCGCAACACGTCCGTCGGCGAGCCGTGCGCCTGCGTCCGCGCCAGCAGCTTGTGCGCGTGCGCCCATCGGTTAAACTCGCCGTAAAATCGCTCCGCCATCAACTCTGAAACCGTCTGCCGGTAATCGTGCCGCACCTGGCCGCCCATCTCCGCCATCTCATACACCGGCCGGTCCACGAACTCGCCATACGGATCGTAGTTCGTCTGCACCTTCAATATCGGCAGGTACGGCCACAAATCGTATCCGCGCCGCCGCTTGAACTCCGCCAGAAAATCGTCGCTCCAGAAAAGATTCGCGCCCACCTCAAGGCTGTCGCAAAAAATCGCGCGCAATCCATCGCCAAAATATTTCCCCAGATAAGGCGTCGCCGCGTCGCCCACGCGCTTGGCATGCGCCGCAAACGCCTCCGTGCTCAAGTGGTCCATCACAAACTGCGGACCCTCGCCCGCGCCCGCATTCACGCGCTGTCCCGTCGGCGCCTGGCTGAACACAAAAATCTGCCACGTCCCCTCCGGCACATCCCAGCTCAGCGTCCCATCGGCCGCGAGCCGCGCCGTCAAATCCATTGCAGTGCCCGCTTCCAGCTCGCCCGATTTCGCCGCGTACCGCTGCCGTCCGCCGTTCTGGTTCCATTCCCAGCGCGCATCTGTTCCGCGCACCGCCACCACGGACACCACCTTCGTGCGCTTCCGCATGCGCTCCGCCCAGCCCTCCGGCAATCCCTTCAGCCAGCCCGCCGCATTCGCCGGGTCGCCGTCGTCGATCGAGGGAATCTCCACGCCCTCTTGAAACTTCGCCGGTCCCGCAACCGAAGTGTGCGTCCATCGCAGCTCAATCGAAGTCAACTCCGGCGTAATCTCGTACCCGCCGCCAAAAGGCCATCCCGAGCCAAACGTGTAATCGATAAACAGCCCGTGCTTCCGCGCTTCGTCAATCGCCACGCCCACATTCTCAAAGAAGGCCGGCGTCGCAAAACCGCTCACGCGTTTCTGTTGCGCCTCCGGCATGGCCGCAAAATCGAATCCCTTGTTGAACGCCTGGATCTCCGCACCGCCAAATCCCGCCTTATCCAGCACCCCGATCTCGCGCCGCAGTTCTTCCTCCGTCACATCGTTCCCCGGCCACCACCACCGCGCAATCGGCCGGTACTTCTTCTCCGGCGCAAAAAACTGCTGCCGAATCCGAACACTGCCATCACCCTCACCGGCCTGATTTGCCGGAGCCGAAACACCCGCTGCCAAAGCCTGTCCCTTGCCTGCCAGGCCCCGCATCGTAACGGCGCCACTCACCAAAGCGGAATTGCGAAGAAAAGTTCTACGGTTCTGTCTCATAGCAATGCGATCTCGTTCCTTTCCCCTCCAGCCATTCTCCACCTTCCGGCAAGCTCTCCCTCACCCACAACCGTGTCATCCCGAGCTCGCAGGCCCATATGTAGCCCGTCCCACCTCACCCGTGTCATCCCGAGCGAAGCGCACTTCAGCGGAGCCGAGGGACCTGCTTCTGCTTCT
>Ga0302320_10031232_pt1 | contig 10113 bp, 7 predicted proteins | sample Bog_T0_3_FD_202130 | JGI IMG/M metagenome (GOLD analysis project Ga0302320, IMG submission 202130) | Peat permafrost microbial communities from Stordalen Mire near Abisko, Sweden - Bog_T0_3 | ecosystem: Environmental > Terrestrial > Soil > Wetlands > Peat | place: Sweden: Abisko, Stordalen Mire...
CGACCGTTGGTACACGAGCCGATCACGACCTGGTCGATGCGCACGTCGGTCAGGCTGGCGGCCGGCGCCGTGTTGGAGGGCAGGTGCGGCATGGCGACTGTGGGCTCGATGGCCGAGGCGTCGATGTCGATCTCGCGGATGAACTCGGCGTCGGGGTCGCTGTTCAACTCGACGCCGCCGTCGCGCCCGCGACTGCCGGCGGGGCGGCCCTGCAGGTAGGCGGCCGTGGTCTCGTCGTACCCGACGAGACCGCACTTGGCGCCGGCTTCGATGGCCATGTTGCACATGGTGAAGCGCCCGTCGACGCTCATGCGCTTGATCGCCGGACCGGTGAACTCCATGGCCTGGTAAAGGGCGCCGTCGACGCCGATCAGGCCGATGGTGTGCAGCATGAGGTCTTTGCCGCCCACGTAGCGCGAGGGACGGCCGTGGTAGACGAAGCGGATGGTGTCGGGCACGCGCAGCCAGACGCGTCCCCAGGCCATGGCCGCCGCGAAGTCGGTCGAGCCGACGCCCGTCGAGAAGGCGGCGAGGGCGCCGTAGGTGCAGGTGTGGGAGTCGGCGCCGATCACGACGTCGCCCGGCGCCACGAGGCCCTGTTCGGGCAGCAGCACGTGCTCGATGCCGACGCGCCCGACCTCCCAGTAGTTCTTGATGCCGTGGCGCTTGGCGAACTCGCGGATGAGCTTGGCCTGGGCGGCCGCCTTGATGTCCTTGTTGGGCGTGAAATGGTCGGGCACGAGGGCGATCTTCGTGGGGTCGAAGACCTTGGTGAAGCCCGCCTTCTCGAACTCGGCGATACCGATCGGCGCGGTGACGTCGTTGGCCAGGGCCAGGTCGACCCGGGCTTCGACGATATCTCCCGGACTCACGGCGTCGCGCCCTGCGGCGCGCGCCAGTATCTTCTCTACGATCGTGTGTCCCATGTACTTCCCCTAACCGACTTCGTCGTTAGCGCTCAGGCAGGCGTGACTTCGCCGCGCGCCTGGTCCGGCGATCCACTTCGTCATCGCCGCTCAGGCTGGCGTGGCTTCGCCGCGCGCCTAGTGATTCTCCTTAGCGGCGGCGGCATTGTTCATGGCCCGCACGTAGGCCTTTGCCGATGATTCCATCACATCGAAACTGACCGCCTGCCCGCGGTACGAGCGGCCGTCGACCTGGACGGCGAGCTTGACCTCGGCCAGGGCGTCGCGGCCGGCGGTGACGGCCCTCACCTGGTAGTCGGCCAGGCTGCCCTTCATGCCCACCGCGTTGTCGATGGCCTTGAAGACCGACTCGACCGTACCGTTGCTGAAGCTCTTGCCGTGGCGCTTGCGGCCGCGCACCTCGACCTCGACCTGCGTGGTCGGCGTGATCGACGAGCCCGCCTGGGTGACGTAGGAGAGCAGCGTGAAGCGGTCCTGGCGCTCGCGGATCTCTTCGCCGACCAGGGCTTCGAGGTCGAGCGCCGTGACGTCCTTCTTTTTGTCGGCCAGGTCTTTGAAACGACGGAAGGCTTCGTCTAACTCGGCGTCGGTCAGCCGGTAGCCGAACTCTTCGAGGCGCGCCCGCAGGGCGTGACGCCCCGAGTGCTTGCCCAGCACGAGGTCGCTGTCGGTGACCCCCACGTCGGCCGGCTTCATGATCTCGAAGGTCGACGAGGCGGCGAGCAGGCCGGCCTGGTGGATGCCCGATTCGTGGGCGAAGGCGTTGCGCCCGACGATCGCCTTGTTGGGCTGCACCACGTAACCGGTGAGGTTGCTCACCATGCGGCTGCTGCGCGCGATCTCCTCGGTGACGATGCCGGTGGTCGCGCCGAAGTAGGCGCCCCGCGTGACGAGCGCCATGACGACCTCTTCGAGCGAGGCGTTGCCGGCGCGCTCGCCGATGCCGTTGACGGCGCACTCGACCTGGGTGGCGCCGGCGCGCACGGCGGCCAGCGAGTTGGCCGTCGCGAGACCGAGGTCGTTGTGGCAGTGCACGCTGAGCGTGACGTCGCGCAGGGCGGGACACAGGCGGTAGAGCTCGGCGATGAACTCGCCCCACTCGAGGGGCAGCGCGTAGCCCACCGTGTCGGGCACGATGATGGTGGTCGCGCCGCAGTCGATGGCGATGCCCAGGATCTCGGCCAGGTACTCGGGCTCGGAGCGGCTGGCGTCCATGGCGCTGAACTCGACGTCGCCGTCGGGGTGCTGCGCCGCCAGCTGGGCGGCGAGGCTCACCGCGTCGCGGGTGATGGCGCGCACTTCGTCGGCCGTCTTTTTGATCTGGTACTTGAGGTGGATCGGGCTCGTCGAGACGAAGGTGTGGATGCGCGGCGCTTCGGCCTGACGGATGGCGTCCCAGCAAACGCGCACGTCGTTGTCGATGGCGCGCGAGAGGCCGGCGATGCGTGAGCCGCGCACCTCACGGGCGATGAGCGCCACCGAGTCGAAGTCGCCCTTCGAGACGATCGGGAACCCGGCCTCGATGACGTCGACGCCCATGCGCGCGAGCTGTTGGGCGATCTCGAGCTTCTCGGTCTCGTTCATCGACGCGCCGGGCGCCTGCTCGCCGTCGCGCAGCGTGGTATCGAAGATCTTCACGTAGCGCGCGCCGCCGATGCCGCCCTGGGGCGTCTCGACCCGGGCGCGCTCGCCTGAGATGGTGGGGTCAGTCACGTCGCTCACTCCTCCCCGGACCCAGGGTGCGGCAAAGCACCACAAAACCCGGATGTCTGCTCTGCGAAAGAGAGAAAAAAGGTGGCCGGGCGGCCGCAGGTGTTACGCATCCCCCCGCGGGGGGAGAAGGAGCACGCCGAGAGCGTAGCAGCGGGGCCGCACATAAATGGGGCCCTCCTGAGGTCGTTTGCTTGTCGCTCTGCGACGCATGGTCTAGAGATTCTATGTCGCGCTCGGGGCGCGCGCAACAAACGAGCGTGGCGACGGGTGGCGGCGCGGGCACGGCGGCGCGACGAATTGTGCCCCCCGCGGCGGGGGCTCGGCGGCGCGTTGTGAGCCCGGCGGCGCGGCGGGGCGTGAGCCCCGCCGCGCCGCCGTCCGGGTGGTCCGCCGTTAGAGCTCGACGCGCTTGCCGCCGTGCAAGCCGGCGTCGGCGATCAGGCTCTTCAGGTCTTCTTCGGAGATCGGCGAGTCGAGGGTGAGGCCCATGACGGCCTGGCGCTCGACGACCGTGCGCCCCACCGACATCTGCGCGATGTTGATGCCGAGCAGGCCCATCTTGGTGCCGATCTTGCCGATCATGCCGGGCACGTCTTCGTAGCGCAGGAAGGCCATGTGCTCGGCCGGCTCGATGTCGACGTCTTGCCGGTAGACCTGGACGAGGCGCGGCTTGTGCTTGGGTCCGAGCGTCGTGCCCGAGACGGAGAGCTCGCCCTGACGGTCGCGCGTCGACACGGTGATCAGGTTGAGGAAGTCGATCACCGCCGGCTGGTGGTTCTCTTTGACGACAATGCCGCGCTCTTCGGCCATCGAGGTGACGTTGACGAAGTTGACCTCGCCCTCGACCACGTTGGCCAGCAGGCCCGAGAGCACACTGAGCGTGAGGATGCGCGTGTCGTAGCGGCCGATGACGCCCTCGTAGGTGATCTCGAAGGCGTCGACCGGGCCGTCGGCGATCTGCACCACGAGCTTGCCCAGCAGTTCGCAGACGTGCAGGTAGGGCATGAGCTCGTCGGCCTCTTCGCCGAGCACGAGCGGCACATTGACGGCGTTGGGGGCGAACTGCCCCTTCAGCGCCAGGGCGACCTGCTCGGCCACCTGGGTGCCGGCCCGCAGCTGGGCCTCTTTGGTCGAGGCGCCCAGGTGCGGCGTGGTGACCACCTGGTCGTACTTGAGCAGGATGTCGTCGGTGGTCGGCTCGACCGGCCACACGTCGATCGCCGCCGCGGCCACCTTGCCTGAGTCGAGCGCGCGGGCGAGGGCCTCTTCGTCGACGATACCGCCGCGGGCCACGTTGACCACGCGCACACCGTCTTTCATGGCGGCGAAGGCGTCGTCGGAGATGAAGCCGAGCGTCTGGGCGTTCTTGGGCAAGTGGACCGTGATGAAGTCGGCCTCGGCGTAGATCGTCTCGACCGCCTCGGCGCGCTCGAGCGCCAGCTCGTGAAAGCGCTCGGCCGGCACGAACGGGTCGTAGGCGACGACCCGCATCTTCAGGCCACGCGCCCGCTCGGCCACGAGAAAGCCGATGCGGCCGAGGCCGACGATACCGAGCGTCTTGCCGGCGAGCTCGACGCCGCCGTACCTGGAACGCTCCCAGCGGCCGTCTTTGAGGGCGCCGTGAGCCTGCGGGATGTTGCGCGCGCAAGCCATGATCATGGCGATCGTGTGCTCGGCGGCCGACAGCACGTTGCTGGCCGGCGCGTTCACGACGATGATGCCGCGCTTGGTGGCGGCGGCCACGTCGACGTTGTCGACGCCCACGCCGGCGCGGCCCACGACCTTCAGGTTGGTGGCCGCGTCGATGACCTCGGCGGTGACCTTGGTGGCCGAGCGGATGATCAGCGCGTCGTAGCCGCCGACCCTGGCCAGGAACTCCTCGGGCGTCCAGTCGAGTCCGGCGTCGACTTCGAAGCCCTGGTCTTTGAGGTAGGAGATGCCCTCGGGGGCGAGCTTCTCTTTGACGAGCACTCTCTTTTTGGCAGAGTCGTTCACAGCGCCACCTTGCTCTTGAGGAAGACCTGTTCGGCGGCGCCCACCGAGGCGCCCCACTTCACATCGTAGCCGAGCTCGGCGAGCACCATCTCGACGACTGAGAGGCCGACGACGATATCGGAGGCGCCGAAGTAGCCGCAATGGCCGAAGCGGAAGATCTGGCCCTTGAGGCGGCCCTGGCCGCCGGCCAGCCACACGCCGTAGCGGTCGCGCGCCAGCTTGCCGATCTTGCCGCCGTCGACCCCGGCCGGCACCTTGACGGCCGTCACCGAGTTGGCCTGCGGGTCGTCGGGGCCGAAGAGCTCGAGGCCGAGCGCTTTGACGCCCTCTTTGCAGCCGCGGCTGAGCACGGCGTGGCGCTCGAACACGTTGGCGAGGCCCTCGTCGCGGATCATCTCGATGGCCTTGTTCAGCATGACGAACAGCGAGACTGCCGGGGTGAACGACGTCTGGCCGTCTTTGGCCTTGGCGCGGGCGGAGACCCAGTCGAAGTAGAAACGCGGCGTACCACAGGCCTCGACCACCTTCCAGGCTTTCTCGCTGACCGCCGCCATGGCCAGACCGGGGGGGATCATGAGGGCTTTCTGCGAACCGGCGACGCAGACGTCGACCTGCCACTCGTCGGTCGGCAGGTCGGTCGCGCCGAGGCCCGAGATGGCGTCGACGACGAGGATGGCCGGGGTCTTGGCGACGATCTCGCCGATCGCCTTGATGTCGTTGACGACGCCCGTGGAGGTCTCTGAGAACTGCACGTAGACGGCCTTGGCCTCGGGGTGGTCGGCCAGCGCCTGAGCGATCGCCGCCGGGTCGGCCTTCGTGCCCCACTCGAAATCGAGAGCCACGACCTCGGCGCCCCACTTGGCGGCGAGCTTCACCCAGCGTTCGCCGAAGTTGCCCACCGACGCGACGATCACGGTGTCGCCGGAGTTCACGACGTTGACGACGGCGGCTTCCATGGCTCCCGTGCCGGAGGCGGCGAACACGATGATGTCGTTGCTCGTCTGATAGACGTACTTGAGGCCCTCGACCGTCTCGTTGAAGATCTCGACGAAGCGCGGGGCGCGATGGTGGACGATGGGCTCGGCGCCGGCCAGCAGTACCTCGGGGGGGACCGGCGTGGGTCCGGGTGTGATGAGAAAGCGCTTCAGCATCTCTTAAGTCCTTTCGTGGTCTCGCGCGCTCTGGCTCAGAGGCGGGCGCGAAGGCAGGCAGGCAAGAGTCGACGAACACGATCGGGCGATCGTGAGGCGCGGAAGCAGGCGGGCGCGCCGCAGCGCGAGGTGCGCGCGAAGGCGGCAGGCAGAAGTCGGCTGAGGCGGGCGGGTGCTGGCGTACCCGCCCGCCTCAGCCGTCACGACGGGCGATGAATCGGCAAGTCCATGACGGTCAGTCTATGCGACGTCGGAGTCGAGTGTCGAGCGGCGTCGTTGACACGCTCAGACATCGATGTCGAGGCCGCCCTCGCTGATCCAGCTCATCATGCCGCGCAGCTTCTTGCCGACGACCTCGATCTGGTGCTCCTTGCCCTGCCGCTGCAGCGCGTTGAACACGGGCCGGCCGGCCTGGTTTTCGAGGATCCACTCGCGGGCGAAGGCGCCGCTGCGAATGTCGGCCAGCATCTTGCGCAGGCGGTCGCGGGTGGCTTCGTCGATGACCACGGGACCGCGGGTGAGGTCGCCGTACTCGGCGGTGTCGCTGATCGAGTAGCGCATGCCGCTGATGCCCTTCTCCCAGATCAGGTCGACGATCAGCTTGAGCTCGTGGAGGCACTCGAAGTAGGCGACCTCGGGCTGATAGCCGGCCTCGGTGAGCGTGTCGAAGCCGGCCATGATGAGCTCGGTGACGCCGCCGCACAGCACGGCCTGCTCACCGAACAGGTCGGTCTCGGTCTCTTCGGAGAAGGTGGTCTCGATCACGCCGGCGCGCGTGGCGCCGATGCCCTTGGCGTAGGCGAGAGCCAGGTCTTTGGCCTGGCCGCTGGCGTCCTGGTAGACGGCGATCAGCGCGGGCACGCCTTTGCCCTCTTCGTACTGGCGGCGCACGAGGTGGCCGGGGCCCTTGGGGGCCGCCATGATGACGTCGACGTCTTTGGGCGGCACGATCTGGCTGAAGTGGATGTTGAAGCCGTGGGCGAACATGAGGACCTTGCCGGCGGTGAGCTGGGCGGCCACGTCGCTTTTGTACAGGCGCGCCTGCGTCTCGTCGGGCACCAGCATGATGATCATGTCGCCGCGCTTGGCCGCCTCGGCGGCCGTGAGGACTTCGAAGCCGGCCTTGGCGGCGCGCTCGCCGTTGGGCGTGCCGGGCAGATCGGAGACGACCACCTTGATGCCGGAGTCGCGCAGGTTCTGGGCGTGGGCATGGCCCTGGCTGCCGAAGCCGATCACGGCGACGGTCTTGCCTTTGATCAGGCTGAGGTCGGCATCTGAGTCGTAGTACATGCGGTGTCTCCTTCTTGTGACGCCCGTGCGATGGCGCGCGGGCGACTGCACTCGGAACGTTGAACTTTACTGCGTTGCGCCGCCGGCGGCAACGCAGGGGCCGGCTGCCCGGCCCAGACGCCGGCGTTCGAGCGACTACCCGCGCTCGGTCGCCGCCAGCGCCTGCAGCTTGACCATGGTCGTCCAGTTGCGACTGGTCACGGCGTCGCCGAGCAGACGCCCGACGGCCGCCGACAGCTTGCTCGCGATGACGCCGTCGGGGCACCACAGGTAGGCCACCCGCGCGCCCAGGGCCAGCGCCTCGGGCGCCCAGTCCTGCCCGGCCAGGGGCGTGAGCGCCGCCCGGGCCCGCGCGTCGGCAGGCACCGCGACCAGCAGGCGAGAGGGGTTGTCGGCGACCGCGGCCAGGGGGTTCGCGGCCACGGCGGCGTCGAGCTCGGCGGCGCTGAGCGCCACGACCCGCGCGCCGACGCCCAGGTCGGCGGCCAGCGCCCGCTCTATGCGGCCGCCGGCTGCGGTCGGCGTGACTCCAGGCGCGTCGTAGACCACGTTGCCGCTGTTCAGCAGGGTGCGCACGCCGCCGTAACCGAGGCCCTCGACCAGGGCTCGCAGGTCGGCCATGACCACGCGCTTGGCGGAGCCCACGTTGACGCCGCGCAGCAGCGCCACCTGGGTGACGCTGCCGCGGCTCAACGCCTGCCTACCCCCGCCCTCGCCCCAGGGCGATGATGCCGGTGCGCGTGACTTCGAGCACGCCGATCGGCTGCAGCATCTCGAGCAGGGCCTCGAGCTTGTCGGTCGCGCCGACCGCGCGCAGCACCAGGCTGCGGCGCTCGACGTCGACGATCTTGGCCTTGAAGATCTCGGCGATCTGCAGAACGTCGGTGCGCTTCTCGCCCTCGGCGGCGACCTTGATGAGCATGAGCTCAGAAGCAACCAGGCTCTGCGGGTCGAGATCGCGGATCTTGACCACGTTGATGAGCTTGTGGAGCTGCTTGGTCACCTGGTCGATGGGGTGCTCGGCCCCGTCGATCACGATCGTCATGCGCGAGAGGTTGGGGTCTTCGCTGGCACCGACGGCGAGGCTCTGGATGTTGAAGCCGCGGCGGGCGAACAGCCCGGCCACGCGGGTGAGCACGCCGGGCTTGTTCTCGACGAGCACCGACAGCGTGTGTTTCATGACTTGGCCCCCCTCGCCTTGCGCGGCGCCTTGCCGCCGATCAGCTCGGTGATCGACTGGCCGGCGGGCACCATCGGGAACACGTTCTCTTCGGGCGAAGTCTTGAAGTCGATCACCGTGGGGCGACCGCTGTCGATGGCCTCGCGCAGCGCCGCGCCGACCTGGCCGGGCTCGGTCACGCGCAGCCCTTTGGCGCCGAAGGCCTCGGCGAGCATGACGAAGTCGGGCTGCACCGCTATGCAGGTCTGCGAGTAGCGCTTGTTCCAGAAGAGGTCCTGCCACTGGCGCACCATGCCGAGGTAGCCGTTGTTCAGGATGCAGACCACCACGGGGATGTCGTAGTTCACCGCCGTGGCGAGCTCCTGCATGGTCATCTGAAAGCCGCCGTCGCCGCTCACGTCGATGACCGTCTTGTCGGGCCGGCCGAGCTTGGCGCCCAGCGCCGCCGGCAGGCCGAAGCCCATGGTGCCCAGGCCGCCCGAACTGATCCACTGCCGCGGAAAGCGGTACTTGAAGTAGAGGGTCGACCACATCTGGTGCTGGCCGACGTCGGTCACGATGACGGCGTCGCCCGCGGTGACGCGCTCGATCTCTTCGATCACGAACTGCGGTGCCAGCAGGCCCTCTCCCGTCGGGGGCTCGTAGCGCAGCTTGAACTCGTCTTGCCAGGCCGCGATGCGGGCCAGCCAGGCGGCGGTGCGGCCCGGCGTGACCGTCGATGAGCGCAGCTCGTCGAGCAGCGCGGCCAGCACGTGGCGCGCGTCGCCCACGATGGGGATGCTGGGCTCGACGTTCTTGCCGATCTCGGCCGGATCGACGTCGATGTGGATGATCGTCCTGGCCTGCGGCGCGAAGGCCGAGAGCTTGCCGGTCACGCGGTCGTCGAAGCGCACGCCGATGCCCACGAGCACGTCGCATTCGTGCACGGCGTAGTTGGCCGGCACCGTGCCGTGCATGCCGAGCATGCCCAGCGACAGCGGCAGGCGCTCGTCGAAGGCGCCGAGGCCCATGAGGGTGGTGGTGACGGGCGCCTGCACGAGCTCGGCCACGGCGTGCAGCTCGTCGGCGGCGCCGGCGCTGATGACGCCGCCGCCCACGTAGAGCACCGGTCGCTCAGCCTCTAGAATGGCGCGGGCCGCCGCCCTGATCTGCTTGACGTGGCCTTTGACGGTGGGTTTGTAGCCCGCCAGGTTCAGGCTGTCGGGCGCCTTGTAGGTGAGCTCGCCAAGCAGCGCCGTGACGGGCACGTCGATCACCACGGGCCCAGGCCGGCCGGTCGAGGCGATGTGGAAGGCCTCGTGGATGATGCGCGGGATCTCGGCCGCATCCTGCACCAGGTAGGAGTGCTTGACGATCGGCAGGGTGATGCCGGTGACGTCGGCCTCCTGGAAGGCGTCGGTGCCGATCAGGTCGGCGCGCACCTGGCCGGTGATGGCGACCAGCGGTATGGAGTCGAGATAGGCGTTGGCGATGCCGGTGATCAGGTTGGTGGCCCCGGGACCGCTCGTGGCCAGGCACACCCCGACCTTGCCGGTGGCGCGCGCGTAGCCGTCGGCGGCGTGCACCGCGCCCTGCTCGTGGCGCACCAGGATGTGCCGTAGCTTGACGGCATCGTAGAGCGCGTCGTAGAGCGGGATGACCACGCCGCCCGGGAATCCGAACAGGATGTCGCAGCCCTCGGCCTCGAGTGAGGCGACGATGGCCTGCGCACCTTTCATCTTTGTCTGTGACGTCATCGAAGGACTGCCCCCTTCTCCGCACCGGAGACGAGTTTGACGTAACGGGCGAGCCAGCCCGTGAGCTCGGGACGCGGCGGCGCGGCGGCCTTGGCGACGCGGCGCCGCTCGAGTACCGCCGC
>Ga0302320_10031234_pt1 | contig 10112 bp, 9 predicted proteins | sample Bog_T0_3_FD_202130 | JGI IMG/M metagenome (GOLD analysis project Ga0302320, IMG submission 202130) | Peat permafrost microbial communities from Stordalen Mire near Abisko, Sweden - Bog_T0_3 | ecosystem: Environmental > Terrestrial > Soil > Wetlands > Peat | place: Sweden: Abisko, Stordalen Mire...
ACCACCGCGTCGTGCTTGACCGCAAGCTCCGCCTCCCGGTTGGTCACCCAGCCGAACCAGCACTTCTTGATGGCGTCAATCTTCCGGTATTGCGCCAGCCGCAGAGCCTTGGACTCCCGGATGCGGCCGAGCAGGTGGAAGAACTTGCCGATGAGATGCTGGACGAACGGGTCCTCGTGGGTGGCGCCCGGGTCGATGCGGGCATCGGGGCCGGTCAGGCCAAGCGGCTTGGCCAGGCAGGCCCTGATGGCTTCGAGCTTGGTATACCCGTTGTCGATTCTGCTCCTCAGCTTGTCGATGGTTTTGGCGAGGTCGGCCAAGCGGCCGAGGAAGTCCCGGCCGCAGAAGTGCGTGGTCGAGATGATGTTGTCGCACGGGTGGAAGTGCGTCTCCAGGTAGGCCCTGGCATCGTCCTTGCCCATGAAGGTGGCCTGGCGGAGCCGTTCCGGCGTGACGTCGGCGTCCCGCAGGATCAGGCCATGGGCGAGCGTGTTCACCAGGTTGACGTCGCGTGCCAGGATGACGCGCTTGGAGTTGATGAGTGCCGCCAGTTCTTCGAACGACAGGTCGGTCAGCTTGCGGCGGTTCTTTTTGCTGAAGCTGGCGATGTCCGGCGTGGTGCGCGGGCGCCTGATGGTCGCCCTGACATCGACGCCTGTCGGGCCAATCTCCAGCATCACGCCGCTGATTTCGGCGGCGCGGTCGCGCCGTGCCTTGTCCCAGACGCGCCGGTCGATGACGACGGGGACAGTGAAGCTGCCGTCGCCGTGGAAAGCGGTGAGGACGAGCGGCCAGCCATACGTCGGCTTGTTCTCTTCCCAGGCGGCCTGCATTCCGGCGTTCAGCGCCTCGAACAGCGCCTTGCCCTTGTTGGCGTAACCGATGAAGGTCCGCTCGTCCGGGCGAAGCTGGACGACGAAACAGTCGGAGGCTTTCGGGCCGAGCCGGTTGAACACCGGAGCCCGGTAGCGTGACCGGGCGAAGGCGTGGCATTCGGCGACGATGGCCGCCTGGATTGGGGTCAGCTTCTTCGGCGCCAGCCCTTCCGACACTGCCCGGCAAGCAGCCTGCCATCCGCCATCGGATGCCAGCGACTTCACCGCGGCGAAGTCGTCTTCGGTGACCGTGTCCTGAAGGTTCTCCGGCGACCAGAGGGCAGATTTCCGGCGTGCATGGAGCGCACGGCGGTCGGCTGCCGAAGATGCTTTCCCCTGCGCTTGGCCATTCATTTCCGTAACGTATCTGGCGATCCATGTCAACATGCGAATCTTTGGTGGCGATGGACGCCATCGGCCAATGACCTGACTCGGCCCTGAAGGGCCGAGCTTGCGGTCATTGTTAGGTCAATCGCCGCCGGGCGCCTCCACGACGGTCACATCCGCAATCCGCCAGCCGGCCGGCGGGGCATCCGCCGGGAAAACCCTGAAGGGCGTCTGGTCGGTGCCAGGCCGGGACAGTTCCGGGAACTCCCTGTTGCCGCTGGCGGCACTGGCGGAGGCCCGCCAAAGTGGCATCCGCTCGCTGCACTCAGGCTGCATCGTGTGGAGCATGGCATTGCAGACCAGGTAAAGCATGCGACTGTCCTCCAGATGCCGGGGAGAGGACTTCTAGCACGACCGCTTGCCGTGTGCAACATGCTATGCAAGAATGCAGTATCCGTAGGGGTGCCAACATGCGGCGAATATATGTTCGGCCAATCGCTGCCATGCCGGAGCGTGAATAGATTGCGGCCATCAAGCGTGCGGGCATGCTGCGTGGCAAGGATTCGATCTGGACGGACATGCCACCGGCGGGGACGGGGCGGCCCCCGCGGCCATCCGACCTGACAGCCCGTGCCACGGCAATCGGACATCTTGAACCCGGCGGCGAGCTGGTGGTGGCGGCGCTTCCGGTCCTCGCGGTTTCCACCGCTGATTTCCTGGATTGCCTGGCCATGGTTTCAGCCAGGGGTGCGGTGCTGGTGGATGCCTCTGACCCGGCCGGCTACCGCTGGGGACCGGAGGCCGAGGCGGCGGCCGCGCGGGCTGTTTCTGTGTTCGAGGCGCTCGGCAGGCAGCACGGCACGGCGAAGGCCCGCGCCGCGGCCGAGCGTGTGCGCGCCGAGCTTGGGGTCAGGAAGGGCCGCCAGCCGCTTCTCTCCGGGGGGCGGCGGGCGGTGGCGCGGAATCTTTGGCTGACGTCCCCCCTGTCGGCGGCATCGATAGCCAAACAGTTCGGCGTATCGCTGCGGACAATGTACAATGAGTTCGGGCCGCGCACCGGGATGCCGGCGGACGGGGATGCGCGCGGCGCAAATGAAAGGCAGCGGGGCGCCGCCGTGCAGGAGCGGGCCGGCGTCTGCGTGGTGGATTTGCCGGACGGGCGCAGCTTCGTCATCCCCAAGGACAGCGATGCGGTTCACCGGGCAGATGGCGGCTTGCCCGGCGGGCTGACAGAAGCGGAGAACCATCGTGACTGACTGCGTAGCCATGCCGGGAACGTGCAGGTCCGGCACCGGATGGGACCGCGACGCGGCGCTGGCCACCGCGCGCATCCTGGTCGAGATCGGAGCGGTGGATTTCAGCCCGGAAGAGCCTTACAGCCTCACATCGGGCTGGAAGTCGCCGGTCTATATCGACTGCCGCCGCATCATCTATTTTCCGCGGGCGCGCTCAAGGATTTGCAGCCTGGCGGTGGAAAAAATCTACCGCAATGTCGGCTGCGAGACCATCGAGGCGGTGGCTGGCGGCGAAACCGCGGGCATCCCGTTCGCAGCCTGGATCGCCGACCGGATGGCGGCGCCCATGGCTTACGTCCGCAAGAAGCCCAAGGAATTCGGCCGGAACGCGCTGATCGAAGGCAATGTCCCGGAGGGATTGCGGACCCTTCTGGTCGAGGACCTGACCACCGACGGCCAGTCGAAGATCCGCTTCGCGCGGGCGCTGCGGGACGCGGGCGCGCTCGTGAACCATGCCTTTGTGGTGTTCTTTTACGGCGTGTTTCCGGGCGCCTCCGAGACTTTGGCGGACATGGACATCACGCTGCATCACCTCTGCACATGGTGGGACGTTCTGGACGCATGCAGGGAGAGGCCATGTTTCAGCGCCGCGGCTCTTGCAGGCGTGCGGCGCTTCCTTGAGGATCCCGTTGCCTGGTCGGCCGCTCACGGAGGCGCAGGCAGCGCGGAGGAAGCGGCCGCACGGCGCGCCGTGGCCTGTGCGTAGCAGGCTCCCGAACGGCATGCTGGCCCTGCCTTCCTGCACGAACCAGGACCACTGCGGTTCCGTCATGCCCGCGCATGGGGTGGTAGCGCCACCGGCAATGCACAGCATGACGGGCCAGGGCCGGCTGGCGCTGTGCGAGACGCCGATGTTGCGGCGATTCCGGACAATCCGGGCTGGCGGGCCGCTGAGAAACCGCTCCCACTCCCTGACGGTGAGGCTGAAGGAACGGTTCACCCGCTGCCCGTCCGAGATGCGGATGCCGACTGGCAGCGGCTCCGCGGCGTCCCATGTGGCCTCAAGGATTCGCATGCCCTGGTCGGGTGTGGCCAGTCTGACAGGCGCCATCCATCCTCCTCTGGCACGGGCAGGGGCCGGACATTGCGGCCTGCCGCCAGCGCCGGCGACTGCTGTTGATCCATGGCAGGCCCTTCCTTTGCCCGAATCGGCAGCCGGCAGTTGACGCGGCAAGCTGGCGTATGTTTAACAGTGAAAGGATATCGAAATGGCTTGCCATGTGCAAGCTTCTATGCAACAATGCTGCGCGCGTCATGCCAGCAAGGGATTTGACATGCCGGACGACCAGACGACGCATGGGCTGGCCTACGCCCTTGGACTGTGGCCCGACACGGGGGCCGAGCGCATCACCCGTGAGGAAGCCGGGCAGACGGCAGACCGCATCAAAGGGGAGGGACCGCGCGTTCCGCTCTCGACATCCCTGGACTGGCAGGATGGGTGGGCCGTGGCCTGCGAGCGGCTCGCCCTGGTGCTCCGCATCAAGGGTGCGGGATTTTGGCCTTCCGGATGCCAGGCAAGCCTGGTTGCCGCCCTTTCGCTGTGGCAGGATACCAGGAATGATCCCATTGCCCGCGAGGAGGCAGGCCAGACCGCGGACCATTACCGGCAACGGTCTGAGGGGGTCCGCGTCCAGCCGCTGGCATCCGAGGACTGGCTGGAAGGCTGGGAGGCCGCTTGCGAGACGTTGGCCATGGCGCTCCGCATCAGATCTGCCCCTTGCGCACCGCGGTTGCCGTGATCGGGCCGCCGGAAACTCGGGGCAGGGCGATGTTCCGCTTTGGCGCCGCGGGAAGCGCTGCTGGCGGCCAGGGCTGCGGTCCCTGCGGAACCGGCCCCTGCGCCGCGCACGCGCACCCCTCGTGGCCCTGGACCGGGCTGACAAAGTGGCGGCGCCCATGACGGAAAGACCGCCTCCTCTGGCGGGTACGGGCCGGGATGCCAGCCTGCACGCCAGGCTTGCCTCCAGGCAGTCCACCGCGGAGCTGGCAAGAAAGCAGCAGAAGGCTGGGCAGCGCGGCGTCTGGACCCAGGAGGACATTGACCTGGCCGTCCGCAAAGCCCGCGGGACAGCCGCAACAGTCGAGTTTGACTGAGCGGCCGGTGACATCCCGCGCGACAGGTGGGATGCCGCGCCGATCCATCGGCGGTGCCTTAACAATAATGCGGCTCGCGGGTGATTTCGGTTTTGTGTATGACGGAATTTCCACCGGAATATCGGCGCTGGCCAACCCAATTGCCGGAATTTGCCCCTGTGGCCTGAAGTCCGGGCTCGCCACTTATGGCCTCGCCAGGCTTGAAAGGGACGGTAATGGTTGTCCGGGACTCACGGGTGCTCGAATTCGACGCCGATGCGATCCGGGACGCCGTTGTCCGGGCCGGGCGCAAGGCGCCGGCTCCAGGCGGTGGCGCGGAAACCATTGTCCGGGTCGATTTTTCGCCTGACAGGCAGGAGATCGCGGTCTGGTATCTGGCAGGAGGCCACCAGCGCAGCTGGGTCCTGACATCAGAGAAGATTTGCGCGCTGCTGATCGCATATTGCGCGGCCATCCGCCTGCCGATGCCGCGGTGGACCGTGAAGCGCGTGAGCGTGGTGCCGGATGGTGTGCGCATGGCGATGTCGCATGACGTGGCGGATTCGAATGCCGGCACCGTCAAGCCGATGCATCCGCTGACGGCGCAGGGCCGGGCAGTCGCCTGGGACTGACGGCCCGGGCGGCAGCCGGCTATCCCCTGAGTCGGCTGGCCGCGTTGCCCGACATGCTGTTCCGGGCATGCACCGCGCTGGCCACTGATCCCGTGTTTGCGGAGGCGGCCGGCCGGCCCGCGACGCCCGGCCGCTCGGGCACGCCGGCCCGCCGCAGCCCTTCGGCGCAATACATGCGGTCGGCCTCGTTTCCGAGCGGTGTGGTGGCCAGGAACCCCGACACGGTGAATGCCGGCTCGATCGCCAGAAGGCGGCGGCGCACCGCGTCGGCCTCCCTGGCATCGCCGAGATGGCCGAGCGCGGCCAGGTGGAGCTTGAAGTTGGCCGAGAACGCGGGGTTCATCTCGCTCACGGCGCGGCCCATCGCCGCAGCCGATTTGCTGTCGCGCTTGAGCAAGTGGATCAGGACGGTGAAGCCGTCGAACAGGAACGCCTGCGGGTCAAACGGCGAGAGGCGCTTGTAGCGGTTATTCTGCCGCTCGGCCTCCGTGACGTTGCCCAGGCACGCCTGGGTGAAAGATGACAGTGCCCATGCCATCGCCAGATTCGGGTTGCTGGCCAGCGCCAGGGAGTGCAGTGCGGCCCCTTCGCGCGGCCTGCGGTCCAGGAACGTGCGGACATGCCCGGCAATGGCGAGCGACCGGGCATCCAGCGGATCCAGCACGATGGCCCGCTCGGCCAGGTCGCCTGCCTGGGAGACGGCGGCTTTCCTGTCTTCGGACCAGTCCTGGCTGATCAGGAACGTGAGCCACCAGGCATGCCAGGCGTGGACAGACGCGCATTCGGGATCAAGGGCGGTGGCGTCGGCCAGGAGGCGGCCAGCCTGCATGAATCCGGCGCGGTCCATGCGGCCGATCATTGGCACGGCCTGCAACGCCAGGTCGTTCGCCGATGCGCCGTCAAGCGGGCGGAGGGCACTGTGGCGGCCCTCGGCGCAGAGCACCTCGGAATCGACCTGGGCGGCAATTTCGGCGGCGATCTCGTCCTGGATGCCGAGCAGGTCGGCGGTCTGGCGGTCGAACCGGCAAGTCCATGCCACATGGCTGTTGGCCCGCAGGTCAATGAGCCTGACGGCCACGCGCGCCTGGCCGCGCACCTTCTGGACCGTGCCTTCGAGCACGAAACCAAGCCCGTCGGTCCGCCCTGCCGCGGGTGCCCCATCCGCTTCCGGACCGACATGCAGCGCGGCCGGGGCCGTCACGCGCATCCAGCGGAAGCGCGACAGCGCACCCGCTATCGCCTCGGACAGTCCCGCCGCCAGATGCGCCTCCTCCGCGCTCGCGCCTATCGGCTGCAGCGGCATTACGCCCACGCAGCCACAGGACAGGTGGCGCGCTTCGCCCGCGGCGGCGGGCGGCTCCCGGCGGGGCGCCGCCGCAGCGCGGTTGGCGGGCGGCTTCTCTTTCGCCGGCGGCGGGGCCTGGATTGCGGCTCCCGGTGGCCGGCGGATCTCGGCGAGCAGGGCCAGCGTCTCGGGCGACGGGGAAGCATCCATCAAGTCGGCCAGCGCGGCCCGGCAGCGGTCAAAGGACTCGATCGCCATGCCCTTCTCGCCGCGTGCGGCATGCAGCCGCATCAGCGTCCGCCAGGCACCCTCATGTGCCCGATCGATCTTCAGCAGGCGCTGCGCGGCCCGCAATTCCGCCTCCGGCTCCGTCTGGTCCTTCAGCACCGCCTCGGCCAGGCTGCGCGCACGGTCCCGCAGCCGTTCCCGCTCGGCGCAGAGAAAAGCGTCGAAAGACGGATTGATGCCGTCCATCCCCTCCAGCAGCTCGTTCTCCAGGAGCGACAGGGACGTGTTCTGGTCGAGGGTGGCCTGCACCACCTCATCGACGTCTATCCAGGCTGTTCCGGGTCTGAGCGCGAGATGGTCCCGGGTGACCACCAGCACACTGTCGCCGTCGTGACCCATCGCCTCCCGCAGGCGGTGAATCTCCTGGCGCAGCGAGGCGCGCGACATCTCGTCCGGGCGGGAGGTCCACAGCAGTTCGGCCAGCCGGCTCCGCAGCGCCGGGCGGGGCGATGACAGCGCCACGGCAGCCAGGAGCGCCCGCGTCTTGCGTCCCGGAGGCAGGACGCTCTCGTTGCCTGTGCCCAGCGCCTCCATGTGTCCGATCAGGCGGAGCCGCACAATCGGCGCCGGCGCTGGCCGGAGCGTTGCAGGCGGCTCTTTGCTGGCGGCGAGCCTCGTTACCATGGGCCGAATTTGCCGTAAAATGATCGTTGAACGCAAACGTAATCCAAACTGAAACGGTGGCAAGGGCGATTTTTGCGGCGGAGCTGCCCCGCCGGACGGCATTTCCACGGGCGTCAGCCCAATTGCCACATTTTGGACCGGATTGCCATTGCAGTTTTCTTGCGTTCGGCTGCATGCCGATGGTGCAGCGCGGTCCGGCCCATGCCACGCCAGGCAGGCCTCTGCTTGCCGTCAGCCCACAGTCGGCAGCCGCGCCTCTTTCCATGCGGCCAGTCCGCCCTCCATGTGCGCGTGGGCCGGGACACCCGCCTCCCTGCACCTCGCCAGCGCCTTGAGGGACCGTTGGCCGCGCGCGCAGCAGAGCACCACCTGCCGGTTGCCGTCCACGGGCAGCGCGGCGGGATCGAATGCCGAGAGCGGCCTCGGGATGGCGCCATCGATGTGCTCGGCCTGGAATTCCCCGTCCTCGCGCACATCGACGAGCACGATGTCATGGCGGAGGAGCGCATCGTGGACAGCGGCTGGCGTCAGGCTGATGTGGGCGGTGGAAGTCTGCATCGCGGATGCTCCCAAGTCTCTGTTTCCGGCGTATTTACACGTCCATCGCGTGGTTAGCACGCCCGGGCCGGCGTCGCCCAGTCCTTGATTGCATGGCAGTGAGGATTTCCTTTGGCATAGGAAGGATTTGTTAAGGCTGCCTGCCGCGGCCATCTCCATGGTTTGGCATGGCCGCCAGGCGGTTAGGCCCGGCGGGTCCTTCAGGGCTGCCAGGCCTAACCGCCCGGCAGGCATCCTGCAGTGGGCGCCTGAAGGGGTGGCAGGGCATCCAGCCGTCCATGGCTTGTCGGCCTGTGCGTGAACGGCCACTCCCGGCATGGCCGGAAAGGCATGTTGCGGGCCTGCGGAGAGGATTGCCGTGCCGCGCAACTTGTCAAATTCGGCCATCACGCCTAAAAGGGTTGCCGATCAGTGGGGATTTGCCAGCCATGCCGAACACCGCCATTGTCGAAGTGACACCGGAATCGCTGCGCCCGGCGGACGGAACGGAGCCTTTCGGCTTGCTGGCAGGGCCGCATGCCTGGCTTGGCGTGGATGCCTGGGGCAGCCGTGGGCCGCGGATTGCGTTCGGCCTGGGCCCGCGGGATGAGCTTCCGCTTCCCGACAGCATGCGTTCTTTTCCGGGGGGCGGCGTGCGCCGGCAAAGGCTTGATGCCGCCATGCTCTCCCTTTACCGGGCCGCTCCGGACACCCGCGGCAGTGTCAGCCAACTGTACGGCTACTGCCGCCGGTTCAACGCGTCCCCGCATGCCATGGTCGTCGAGCTGCGGGGAGCGCGGATCAATCCCGCCGCGGATCCGGCGGACACGCTGATCAGCCTTCTGGCCGACCACATCGTTCCGCTGGAGGCCACCCGCACGCCGGGTTCCGGGCTGCTCGCGCTGCCCAACCAGCAGGTGACGCTCGCGGAGCTTCCGGTGCCCGGAGGCGGCACGGCGCTGCACCTGCTCTCCGCTGATGTGGACGCGGCGGTTCCGGCGCCCGGCGGCGCCGGCGTGGCCGCGGCCATGCGGTGGCTGGCAAGCGGGAATGATGCGGCCAGTCCGGTCCAGTCGTTCGTGGCCATCGCCCGCATGCCGCTGCCGGACGATCCGGCGGACGCGGCACGTGCCGCCGCGCATCCGGACAGCCGCCAGGCGGCCTGGGTCACCGCCGGCGGGGCAGGCGCGGAGCGGATGATTGCGCTTGCTGACGCTGGCTGGCAGTGCGAAGTCATTCCGGTCAGGCATGCCGTACTGCCAGCCAGCCGCCGCATCAACGGGTCGAGCCGGACGCCTCAGCCGTCAGATTTCCGGCTGTGGTCCATGGGCGGCGGCACAAACGCCGGGAAGACCGTCCGCCTCGCAGGCGGCGAGGCGGGATGGACCGGAACTGGCATGAGGGCGGCGTCCGTGCTGTTCGGGACAGGCGGGGACTTGGGGTTCACGCTGTTGGGCGCCGAAACCGATCCTTTGTCGAGGCACCTGGCGCCGTTGGCCGACATCGTGACGCCGGGAGCCGCGCACGCCCATCGGCGGGCGGCGGACGCTGTTTCCGCGGCCAATGCCGACCTGTATGTCGAGGCCGAGACAATGCTGGTTTCCGCTGGTGAGCGGGAGTCCAGAATGTCCATGACCTCCGTCCACATCGACGGACGCGCGATCGGGATGTGCAACAGGGATGAGGACCGCGCGGCGGCGGACCTGGTGGAATTGATGCTGGCTGAGCTGGGCGTGCAGGACACCGATGAAGGCCGCTTGCGGCTGCGGGAGGCGCTGGGGCCAGCCGCGGCAGCACTGGCGGAAAGGGTCGGCATCGGCGCGGCTGAGCAGCGTGCCCTGCTGTGCAGCGACAGGGCGGCGTGGGAAGACACTCTGGCCCAGGCTGCAGCCCGCTGCCTGGACCGCGACGGGATCGCGGCCTTCGCCGAGGAGGTGATTGGCAGCCTGCGCCAGGCCGTGACGTCAGGCCGTGACGTCAGGCCGTGACGCCAGGCCTGACGGCCGTGCCGGGCAGCGTCCGCCGTTGACCTGAAGGAATTGCCGGGGGCTGGGCACTATCGGGTTAGCTCACTGAGCCACTAGGGCTAGTGGTAGGCCCGATTTCATGGCCGCCTCACGGCGGTCGGTTAACCTCTCCTCCGCTGCCTTAACCCGGTCCTTCGCCCATTGGGCGA
>Ga0302320_10031235_pt1 | contig 10112 bp, 8 predicted proteins | sample Bog_T0_3_FD_202130 | JGI IMG/M metagenome (GOLD analysis project Ga0302320, IMG submission 202130) | Peat permafrost microbial communities from Stordalen Mire near Abisko, Sweden - Bog_T0_3 | ecosystem: Environmental > Terrestrial > Soil > Wetlands > Peat | place: Sweden: Abisko, Stordalen Mire...
TCCGTGTCGAGTTCGTCTACCCCGAGGGTTGTCTTCTGCCGGCGTAAAGCAGGGGCTAGGGATTGGCCCCTTAGCTTTTCCTGCCAACGGCATAAGTGGACGCTCGTAGCGAAATAATAAGCGCGTCCCTTGGTGGCTTGTTTCACGTACTTGGGTATAATGAGCCGCAGAATTCGGCTTGAAGCCAAGCTTCCCGGTCGTTCCTCCCACGACCGGAGCATGCCGGTACACCTAGATTTGCCTCCCTGATTACTCCGGCATAGGGCGTCCGTCCGTAGGTAATCCTGCGGGCGGACGCCGTGTTTTTCTTTCTGGTGGGCCAAGGCGTAAGAATCGCGACTTCTGGCATTCCTCACAGGAATACCGCATGTTTTTCATGTTCGGCGTTGGCTTTTGGGGCCCCGATATCGTATAAGCGAATATAGGGAACGCGTGGCCAAGTCTTCTTTGGGGTGCAATGCAAAGTGTTCAGTGTTCGGTACAACAGTTGCTCCCGCTGAAAACTGATCACTGAAAACTGCTTATGACCTTCCGTATGTTCCGCAATCTTAAACTCCGCACCCGCACCGATATTGTCATCTGTGGCCTAATCCTTCTTTGCCTCCTGCCGGGTTGCCGGACCGAAGAAAGAATGGACCCCGATGAAGCCGCGTCGGCCGAAACGCTGAAAGCCGCCGGCGGCACGCTCCAGACGTCATCGATCGCATCGAACAACTTCAGCATCTCCGTTATCGGAATCGACTTCAGCGACCTGCCCGTCGGCGATGCCGCCATTGCGCCCGCGGGCAAGTTGCCGTATCTGCGGACGCTCCTGCTTCGCGGCACGAAGGTCACGGATGCCGGGCTGGCCGTCTTCAAGGAAAGCCAGTGTCTGGAAACGGTCGATTTCTCGCATACGAACGTATCCGGGACGGGCCTGGAATTGTTGCATCACAATTTCATCAAAGACCTGACTCTGGCCGACTCGAAGTTTGCCGACGGCGGGATGGCCAGCCTCGTGGAGATCGGCCATCACCTCGTCCGCTTGAATCTGGCCGGCACGAAGATCGCCGACGAGGATATGGAACCGATAAAAAACCTTCGCGCTTTGGAGGTCCTCGATCTGTCGCGGACGGCCATTTCCGGCCCGTCACTGCGTTACCTCCCCGGTGGACTGAAAGAGTTGAACCTCTCCGGTTCCGCGATCCTCGATTCCGGCCTGGCCCGCCTGGAGCAGTTCAAACTCTTGGAGACTTTGGATCTCAGCGGCACGAAGATCACGGACAATGCGATCCCGCACATCCAGGCGATGATCGAATCGCAAGACAAGAGCTTTGGCCGTCGGAAGTTCAAACATCTCAATCTTCGCAAGACGGCCGTAAGCGACAAGGCGGTCGCCGCTCTGAAAGCCTCGGCGCCCGACGTGACGATCGAACGCTGACAGGAAACGGCAAGTGCTTCAATGATCGGCTTTCTCGATGTTTAACACCTGCGTGTCGCCCTTGCTCAGCCGTAGCGTCAACTTGGGCCCATGGCCGACGATCTGGCCCGTCAGGATGTCGCGAACGGCAGCGGAATCGCCTACATCAAGTTCCAGAGGTCCATCCTGGGCGGCATGCACGACGAGATAAGGCCCGCTGGCGTAGATGTTGCAATCCGTCTGGGCGTAAAGATGCACGCCGGCCCGCCGCGCAGCCAGCCGCAACAGTTCGGATGTCAGCCCCGGCGGCCCGACGAACAGCGACGCCCCGTCCGCGCCGTTGCGCAGGGCCACCGCGGCCGAACCGTCCGCGTAGGTCGCCAGGGTTTCCTCGGGCGTCGCGTCGGCCGCGGCGAAAAGCGGCTCGACGCCTTGCCCGACCCCGAACCCGTGGACGAGCCCCAGCCGCTTGCCGGCGGCCGTCGGTTCGGCCCAGGCCTTGGCAGGCGAGACCTTCTTCATGCGAAAGCCGGTCAACTCGCGCATGGCATCGAGCGAGACGCCGCGATTCTCCAGGTAACCCGGCGCGTAACACCAGATCCGCAGGCTGCCGCGCGTGGCCGATAGGAGTTTCTGCCGCTGGACCGGCGAGAGCGACCAAGCGGTGAGAAAGACGTACATCTTGGCCCGTACCCGCCCGGCCGCCACGTCGTCCAGTAGGTATTGTCCGTAGGGCGCTCCCATGCGGCCCAGGGGGCGGCGGGCTTCGTAAACGCCGGGGATCGTCGCGACCTGGCCGCCGGCCGCCACGCGGATCATGCTCTGCTCGTCGATCACGCTCGCCACTTCCGGGCGAAAGGGCCGGGGGTGCTGCAAGAGTTGCTCGTCGAGCGCATCCAGCCGCTTCATCTCGGCCCACATCCGCCGGTCGTTGAACCAACCGCTCGCCCCCAGGTCCATCCACCACGTGCCGAAGTTCCGCAAGCCGCACTGGGCCGTGTTGCGGACCAGTTCCCGGTTCGTCTTCTCCACGGTATCGACGGCGTCTTCCCAGCCCGGTGCGAACCCGCTGCCCAGGCAGGTCCGCGTGTCGTCCTCCATGAGCCACATCTTGCCGGCCAGGACCACGCTCTCGGCGGCGCTCATTGCCGGAGCGCTCTGCCCCAGCCCGCGGTCGAAGTAGGAGATGGGCGAGCAGAGCACGTCGATGTCGGGTGAGTCCAACAAGCGCCGCAAGGCGTAATGACCGGAAGTGGCCGGCCCGTTGCGGATCGCCGCGAACTCGAAGCCGTAGCCATAGAAAAACAGCACCAGCTTCCGCCCTCGCGACGCCTCCCGCACCGCATGGGCCAGTTGCAGCACACAATCGGCCATCGCCTCCTGCTGGCACTGGGCGAAGTCGATCAGGGGCCGTTCCGCGACTGGATCGCGGAACATGCCGGCCGGCGCGGCACGTCGCACGTCCGGCAGCGGCGCCTCGACTTCATCGAGCGAAACACGTTGATCGCCCCAGGCGGCCCGCAGATGCGCGTCGTCGCCGTAGCGCCGCACGAGCCACGCCCGCCAGGCCAACAAGTCGCGCGGAGCGTAGCCGTTCAGCGGCAACTCCCAGGTGTTCTGGTAGAACCACTCGCCGGTGTTCTGTCCGCAGGGATGATAGCCGGCCACGCGGTCGCCGAACTTCTCTTCCAGGTGGCGGACCAGGGCCGCCAGCCGCTCGGCCGCGTCGCGGCGATAAGCGGGCGAAGCGACGGCCGCGCGGGTTTGTTGCGGGCCGGCGATGTCCCAGACCATCGTCTCGCCAGGATGCGCCTGGCGCCACCAGTCCGGCGCATCGACGCCGATCCGCGGCAGCAGCAGGGCCTTCGGGTTGGCGTCCAGCACGGCCTGGCACTGAGCGTCCGCCGCCGACCAGCGGGGCTTCTCGCCCGGTTTCGGCCAGGGAAGATCGACGGGAAAACTGACGAACTCGACGCCCGCTTCGGCCGCCAGGCGAATTTGCGACTCGAACACGCCCGGCGGGCCGCCCAGGTAGACATACTGCTCGCCCGGCCGGTAGAAGGCGACGTTCAGTTCGAGCGGCGGTTCCGCTCGTGCCCAAAAGCTCGCCCGATAACGATGTCCCTTGCGCAGGGCCAGGTTGGCCTGGTGGTAGATATGGAAGTCGGGCCATTGGCCGTCGGGCGGCGTGCGGAGCGCGACATGCAAGCAGGCCGCATGGCCGCGGCCTGCACCCGCTTCGACCCCGACCGTGCCCACCGTGTTCTGCGGGGCCGGCGGCCAGACGTTCCACGAGCGGTTGAAGGCGGCCATACCACCGACGAAATCGGTCGGCGGCAGCACGTCGCGCCCACTGTCAAGCTCTACCACGCGAAGGTCGCTCAGGTAGACATCGCCGGGCGAGTTGCCAAAACGGAAGTGCATCGTGGCGTGGTCCGGTTCGTCGTCCGACGGCGAGAACTCGAACTCCACCCGGCCGCCCTCCTTGCTGACCGGCAACGGATGCGTCCCCGGCGCGCCCCAGAATATCCTCGCCCTCACCGGCTTGCCATCGACCAGCAAGCGGGGCGCGCCCACGGACGCATCGACGCGGACGGTCTCCACGGCCGCCACGGCATGGCAGGCCAGGATCACCGCCATGAAGCCCAGCAAGTTTCTGACGATCATGGTCTATTGTGCCTATCGTGACATGACCGGGCCGTTCAGGGACCGGTTGTTATTGCTCGCTGATGCGGATGTTGCGGAACAGGAACTGTCCGCCGCCGGGCACTTCGCATTGCAGGCCGATCAGGCCGATGGCCGGCGTGAGGTCGTCGATCTTCCATGCCTGCTTGCCGTTGATCAGCAGTTCGGCCGTCTTGCCGGCGACGACCAGCCGGAAGTGGTTCCACTGGCCCGGCTTGACCAGGTCGGTGCGGGCGACCGCCCCTTTGTATTCCTGGATGTTGCCCATGAGATCCTGACGGAGATTGACCTGGTTGCGTTTGGGCCACGGGGCCTTGCCGGCAGGCGGCACCGCACGGATGAAAACGCCCGAGTCGTAATGCTCCTTTTTCACGGCCTTCCAATCCAGTTCCAGGACGAAATCGCCGTAGATCTTTTCCCTTTGCAGCCAGCCGTTGCCGGCCTTGAGGAAGATACAGCCGTCTCGGACCTCGGCCTCGCAGTTTTCAACTTTCCAGCCGTCGAGCGTCTTGCCGTCGAAGAGGCTGACGAACTTCTCCGCCTTCTCCTCGGCCTTCGGGGCATCCTGGGCAAGGAGCATGCTCGGCAACAACACGATCGCAGCAAACAGGGCAGGCATTTTCATGGGGCGGGTCTCGGTGGGATGAAACAGGCGGGTGGGCAGCGCGAGGCGGATGAGAATCAGCATAGTCGGAACGTCGGCGAATGCAAGTAGGGGGGAAAGTAGCAGGCACGCTCCGCGTGCCGTCCGCTAGATTTAGGGTGGGGCAATCGTAGGATCGTGGGAAATGGGTGGGCTGGCGCTGCGCTGGTCCCACCTTACAATCCGCACAACATCAAAAACCGATCGACTCTGCACTCCTGCTATCGCTCGTCGCGCAGGAACGGGCAGTAGCCCGCCACAGTCGCAATTTCTCGAAGGGGGGATGTCGAAGGCATGTTGGCTCGTACTTTTCATTGCTGGTGGTCGTGGATGAATTTTTTATTTTTTCAACGGCTCGTATTGCCCGCTCCTCATGGGCAGAATTCTGGCGATTTCCGCGGGAAAACCCCCGCAAGCCCTATCGGTTCGCTAGCACAGGTGCCGCTCAGGCATCGCTCACGACATGCTCAGGAGCCAGCCAGCCGTCAGTCAAGTGTCGCTCAGGTGCGTCTCAGGTACCGCTCGCATGACCATGTTCGATGCATCATATTGGCTATAACTCTGTGGTTTGGAACGAGGCTCTTGTTTCAACTATTCGCTGGTTTCTCCAACGGGGGATTGGGTATTCCGTCAGGGGTCATCCGCATTGTACCCATGGCGTCTCCTGCCGGATTGGCAGGCAAGCCGCGCGGGACGGCCAATGTGCAAATACCGTGCCACAGTATACAAATCTAGTTATCTGTTTACTGATGATTACTCATCTGGTTTACAGGGTTCGTGCCAGGGTGATTTCACGGGGGCCTTGCGGCCGGGGCGGGACCGGCCTTCGCGGCCCCGCGATTTGCGGATTGATTCCCGTGCCGCCGGACAAGAGCGTTGCTTCTTGCCGGCCCATGCCAGGGCTTTTGGGTTGACAACGCCAGGGCTGATCAGTTTTTCCGTGTAGGGTGGGCCGAGTGAAGCGAGTCCCACCACGAATCCCCGTAAAACTTTGGCTAACGCCGAAGGCTAACGGAAAGCCACCCGTGACCCGCAAGCGGGTACCCCGGTACCCGGCGCCTGCTGCTTTTGGGTTGACAACGCCGCTTTTCTTGCCAAGACTGGTGGAGATTGGTAACGGCAACTTTCTATTTCTATCTGAAGGAGACATCATGCGTTGGGCGGTACTGGGAATCGTTTTGGCAGCGGCCGGCTTGATCGCGAGTGGATCGGGCACCGCCGCGGAGGGCGGCAAGGGCGACTCGCATCTCGGCAAGGTGCGGCATGTCGTCCTGTTCAAGTTCAAGGACGGAACCACGGCCGAACAAGTGAAGACGGTCGAGGACGCCTTCCGCCAGTTGCCCAGACAGATCCCGGAGGTCGTCGATTTCGAGTGGGGCACGAACATCAGCCCCGAGAATCTGGCCCAAGGCTACACCCACTGCTTCCTGCTCACCTTCAACGACGCCAAGGCCCGCGATGCGTATCTGCCCCATCCGGCGCATAAGGCGTTCGGGAAGCTGCTGAAGCCCTATCTCGACAAAGTGCTGGTGATCGACTTCGTGGCCAAGGAGTGACCGCGCACGGGTCAATGTTGTCAAGAAGGCAATGAAAAAAGCCTTGTAAGTCATTGACTAACAAGGCTTTGCAGCGAGGGCGACGGGAATCGAACCCGCAACCACCGGATCGACAGTCCGGTACTCTAACCAATTGAGCTACGCCCCCTCGGGGGAAGGCAAATGGCGTCGGACGCGGAGAACCGCGAACGACTTCCCTATTATCGTCGGCCGGGAAAAAACGTCAAGAGGCCATCGCGGGCCATGTTCGCATGCACCGCCCAGCTCTCACCCTAGCCCTCTCCCGGAGGGAGAGGGGACCAAGAACGCCCCACGGCCCACGCCTTTCACTGAGCGACCGAGACCAGTTGCAACGCCGGCCCACCCAACAGTGGAGGTTTCGTCCACTCCGCCCGGCGCCATCGCCGTTCGTGACCTAGACTTGAATGGAAACTTTTTATGAGTTGAGGACCGAAAACCTCCCAACAACGCGCCGCCCAGCGGGGCCGGAACATGGACCGAATCGAGTACGAAATTCTGTTTTGGATCAATACCCTCCAGCCACATCACTGGCTGATGATCGTGGTGGGAGTCATCGTTATTGGGGCTTTCTGCCTGAAGGGGGTCGGACGCCGATCGCATTTTTGACAACTCTTACTGCGGTCGGGCGTGCCTCCGTCGCTTCCTGGGGGAAATAACGGGCGCTCGCTTCAGACCGCGCAAGGTGTAGACGCATTCGATGAACTTCAATTTTCTGGCAATTCCCATTCCCGTTCAACTGCTCCTGGCGTTCGTGGCCATCGTGGGCTACGTCTTCGGCCGGCGGAGCAAACGGCCCGGCGGCGAGTCGCCCGGCCGCTCGCGGCGCGAACTGCGGCGGGCGCAGCTCGTGGCGGCCGAACTGGAAAAGATCGCCTGGGACCTCCGCAAGGCGCTCGTGCGACACCATGCCAGCGTACACAAGTTCCGCGACAAGGTCGGCAAGCTCGACGCCCGGCAACAGGACAGCGCCTGGAAAGACCTCTGCCGCGAGGCCGAGGAGATCCTCCGCCCCACGCTTCGCCTGGCCGCTCAAATTTCCAACGCCCACGAGGAGATCCGGCAGCAAAGCGCGAACCTCATGACCTTCACCGAGGTTCGCACCGACCCTCTTACGGGCGTGAACAACCGCCGCGGACTGGACGACGCCCTGGGCGCCCAATTGGCCTTGATGAACCGCTACGGAACCCGATTCTCCATCGCCATGTTCGACATCGACCGCTTCAAGCAGATCAACGACGTGCAGGGCCATCTCTTCGGCGACCAGATCCTGACGCAACTGGCGCGAATGATCGACGAATCGGTGCGCGAGACGGACGTCGTCGCCCGCTTCGGCGGCGAAGAGTTCCTCGTGGTCATGCCCGAGACCGACCTCGAGGGCGCCACGAAGTTCGCCGACCGCCTGCGACAGCAGATCGCCCAGGAGATGCCGTTGACGGTCAGCGGCGGCGTGGCCGAGGGCATGGACGGCGATTCGCACGAGTCGCTGGTCGCGCGGGCCGACACGGCCTTGTACGCCGCCAAGTCGGCCGGACGGAACTGCATCTTCCGCCACACCGGCGAAACGGCCGAAATGGTCAACTCGCTCGTCACGGCTTGACGAGAAGAAGCGTTATAGCACTTCCTCCCCGCGGCGCTGTTTGCGAGCGACGATCCGGGCCGCTCCGGCCGCGATCGCTCGCCACAACGGCTTCCACGCAACGGCCGCCTGCGGGAATTCCTGGGCGTAAGCCCGCAAGAAGCGGCGGCAGACGGACCGCGTGACCCAGGGATGCGCGGTCAGGCCGGCCGCCAGACGGGCCAGGTCGCGAGCCTGACGGGCGAAACTGACGGACCGGCCGATCTTCAGCCCATCGAGATCGATCAGCCAAGTTTGCAGTCCGGAGTTCCCTTCAGCCACGAGCAGATTGGCCGCCTTGAGGTCGCGATGGGCCGCTCCGGCCAGGTGCATGCGCCCGATGAGGCGGCCAAGGCGATCGGCGCACGCGGCGGCGATGCGCAGCCGATCACCAGGCGGCAGCCGGCCGATCCGCCAGCCGAAACGGTGCAGATTCTCTCCGCCCGCGATCCACTGACTGACAAGGAAACTGCCGCCGGACGCCAGCCAGCGCAGGCGACAGGCCAAGAGCGGACACGGCGTGTCGATGCCATGCGCGAGAAGAAATTCGGCCTTGGCCCAATTCCGCGCGGCCTTGGACGGCCGGAACCAGGCTGCCAAAGCCTTCCAAATCGTCTGTGGCCAGTATTGCTTGACGACCACCGCAAGCGATTGGTCGCCCAGCCGCAGCGTGCTTTGCAAGACGAGTGTTTCGGGGCTGATCTTCACCGGCGTCGCCGCGGCCGCGCGAATGAACCGCGCCGGGTCCGCGGCGATGCCACGTAGCACGTCTTTCGGCACGCGAGGATCGCTCCAGACGGTTGCAGCCGGGGAGACAGTGATGACGCAGTTGGACAAGCTCATGGAGGTTACGTTGTAACCCCGTGGGCGAAGCCAAGGCAAGGCCGGTTTCTGGTGGAAATGGTCAATGTAGGCAAGTCGGGCCGCACGAATCTCGACTGGACACACGGCTGCATTCTCGTTAGTGTAGCTTGGCTGACTTGGCCGGTCAGGATGACCGCCGGGACCACTATTTGAAATTGGTAGCATGGAGGCGATACGATGAATTTCTTCAATTGGATTCGTGAGGGTGTGCGGCAGGCAGTGCTTTTCGGGGTCCATGATGCGGTCGGCGAGTTGGGCACTCCCCATAGCGGCCAGGACATGAACGAGCGGATTCTGCACTTGTTGCGGACCGCCCCGGAGGGCGAGACGCCGCGGTTGGACGGCCCAGCGGCCACGGCCGGCGTCAAGCGGAAGCGGCTTGGCCGCACCCTGGGCGATATCCAGGCGACGATGGAAGTCAGCGAGTAAGACGAATTAAGCCCGCCCATTGCCGAAAAAGCCCATCGAGGGTAGGATGGGAGTTGACAAAGGGCGCGTTATGACTGGCTTTTGGATCTGGCTTTGGTTCAGTTCGGCAGTCGCGGCCGGGATCATCGGCCATTCGCGGCAGGCTGCGCTGCCGGGGGCCTTATTGGGCATGTTTCTGGGGCCGATCGGCGTTCTGGCCGCCTTCGCTTTGGACGGCCGCTCTTCCTGCCCTCACTGCGCCGGCAAGCTCGACGGCCGCGGACAGATTTGCCAGCACTGCCACCGCCCCATCCGCTGGCACGAATCGCCGTCGGAGTCGTCGATCCTGCCGCTGGGCTGGTTTCGCTGGGGAAACGAGTCGATGAGTTGTCCGTATTGCGCCGCGGAGTTGCACGAAGAGGTTTCCCGTTGTCCGCGCTGTGCGGGCGGCATCACCTGGGCGAAGGGCGTGCCGCTGAAGGTCTCGCGGCACGACGCGCCCGAGGCCCCCGATCCCCAGCCCACCGACCAGGCATGGACCCAGCGGCGGAAGATGCCGTAGAAACTCTCAAACTTTAGAAACCACGAAATACACGAAAGAGGAAGGAAATACAACTGCCTTTTTTCGTGTGTTTTGTGTCTTTCGTGGTTCCCATCGGGTTCTGAGATAGATTCTTAGTGCCGCAATTCCAACGCCTGCGCCAAGTCGGCGATGAGGTCTTCCGTATTCTCGATGCCGCAGGCCAGGCGGATCATGTTGTCGGGTATCCCCAACTCGGCCCGCTGCTGGGGCGTGAACTCGTAGTAACTGAAGATCAACGGCTGTTCGACGAGCGACTCGACGCCGCCCAGGCTGGCGGCGATCTGCGGCAGGCGGAGGGCATCGACCACCTGCGCCGTCTGCTTCCAGTCGGCGTCTTT
>Ga0302320_10031237_pt1 | contig 10111 bp, 10 predicted proteins | sample Bog_T0_3_FD_202130 | JGI IMG/M metagenome (GOLD analysis project Ga0302320, IMG submission 202130) | Peat permafrost microbial communities from Stordalen Mire near Abisko, Sweden - Bog_T0_3 | ecosystem: Environmental > Terrestrial > Soil > Wetlands > Peat | place: Sweden: Abisko, Stordalen Mire...
TATTTCGGCGATGATCCTGCTGAGTTCGTGGTCGATCGTGCGCGAGACGCTGCACATCCTACTCGAAGGCACGCCGCGGTCGCTCAACCTGAGCGAGATTCGCGCGGCGATGAGCGGCGTGGAGGGTGTGGTGAACGTGCATGACCTGCACGTCTGGAGTTTGACCAGCCAGAGCCATGCGCTCTCCTGCCATGTGCAGGTGGTGGAGATGCAACTGGCGGATTGCGATGCGGTGCTGGAGCGGCTGAACCATCAACTCCGCGACCACTTCGGGATCCATCACGCGACGATCCAGCTGGAGGTGACGGAGTGTGCGACGGTGCATGATTGTGTCTCGCCGCCGGAGCCGGATGTGGTGGACGGGCACTCGCACCATCATCATGGGCCGGGGCATGTCCACGCGCATTAGGGCACAGTGCAGGGATAGAGTGTAGAACGTCGAAAAAAGCGATAGCCCACCACGGCTGTGGCTTTAACGAATTTTCTATGCCGATTCATACGCCTTCTTAATTCTTTTTTCGATGTACTGGGAGTAGTCCGCCAAAATCCTACTAATGGCGGAGTGAGGCTCCCTTGAAACACTTCGTTCGTATTGCATCCACCCTGTTTTTCGGCGTCCTGATGGCCTTTCAGGCCGGGCCAGTCGCAGCCCAATCCACCTTTGGCAGCATTCGCGGCATCGCCGCCGATAACACCGGCGCGCAGATTCCCGGCACGGCGGTGACGCTGCGCTCGGTAGACCAGAGCACCACACGCAGCAGCGTGACCGATGGCTCGGGCGCGTTTCTGTTTGAAAATCTTAAGCCGGGCCGGTACACCGTGACCGCCGCGCACGCCGGCTTTGCGACCACCAACCTGAACGGCATCGCGCTGGATGCACGGCAGGACCTGCGCGTGACGGTGACGCTGAACCTCGCGGCCGCAGAGGGGACCACGATTGACGTGACGGCGGGACCGGACCAGATCAACACGGAAGATGCGTCCATCTCGGACTCCAAGAACAATGCGATGATCACCGAGTTGCCGCTGAACAACCGTGCCAGCACGACCAGCCCGCTGGGGGCGCTGGCGCTGTCTTCGAACGTGCAGCAGGACAGCTCGGGATACATCGCGATGGGCGGAGCCAGCTCTTCGATGATCAACTTCTCCGTGGACGGAATCTCCACCGCCAACGTGCGCCAGAACGGAGCCCTGCAGGACGCTTATCCCTCGCAGGAGGGCATTGCCTCCGTGAAGGTGACGGCGTTCAACAACAGCGCGGAGTTCTCGCAGGTGGGGGATGTGACGTTCACCACCAAGAGCGGGTCGAACAATCTGCATGGCAGCGTCTTTGAGTATCTGCAGAACGACATCTTCGATGCGGACCCGTATGGATTTTCCGGCAAGGCGCCGAAGAAGTTCAATACCTTCGGCGGCTCGGCGGGCGGACCGGTGCTGATTCCGCGCCTCAATAACGGACGCGGAAAGACCTTCTTCTTTGTGGACTACGAGGGCAATCGGCGCTCCACCGCGACGCTGCAGCAGTTCCTGGTGCCCTCGGCGGCGGACCGCAGCGGCAACCTGGCGGACATCGGCGGGCCGATGATTGCGCCGAATCAGATCAACTCGACGGCGAAGGCGCTGCTGGCCTATTACCCGCTGCCCAACGCGGTTGGAAACTCCGGCTACAACTATGAGAACTTCCAGGCGACACCCTCCAGCACGGACGGCGCCGACCTGCGCGTGGACCAGACCATCGGCAGCCGGAACTCCGCGTATGCGCGGTTTAGCCGTAAGAACATCAGCTCCAATTACGCGAACAGCTTTCTGCCTGACGATGTGGACAGCGTTCACAACCGCAGCCTGCTGGTGTCCGACACGTTCACCATCACACCGAAGCTGCTGAATGAGGCGCGTTACGGCTTTACCAACGTGACGACCAGCGTGAACTTTCCCATCCCGGGGTCTGCGGCGCTGACGCAGCTTGCGCTGAAGGGTGTGGACATCAGCCAGCATCCGCTGACGCACGCGTTTCCCACGTTCAACTTCAACGCGGGCACCGGCTTTACACCCATCGGCCGCGACAAGGCGGGGATTACGCAGTCGCGCACCACGCAGTTCTCTGACAACGTGACATGGACGCTGGGCCGCCACACGCTGAAAGGCGGCGTGGACATCCGCCGCGTGCGCTACTTTGATCTTGAGAGCTTTGCACCTGAGTTCGCCTCCGACGACTTTGGTGACTTTGTCTTTCAGAACACCTTCACCGGCAATGCGTTCGGAGACTTTCTGGTGGGCGAACCGACCACGCTGTACTTCGCGGTGTCCAGCCCGGATGTGGGTGGCACGGCGACGCAGTACAGCTTCTTTGGGCAGGATGAGTTCCAGCTGAACAGCCGGCTCACACTCAGCTACGGCCTGCGCTGGCAGGTGTTGCCCAGCTTTCGGGAGGACGGCGGCAACTTGGCGAACTTTGACCAGAACACCAACTCGATTGTGGTGCCGGATAATCTGGCCGCCTACCTGCAGCAGCAGAAGATTGTTTCGTCGAACGTGGCGTTTCAGCAGTCGTTCAACGCCTGCAACCTGAACCAGACGAGCCTGCCATGCACGAAGTACGTCACCGCCAGTCAGGACGGCTTGCCCCAGGGACTGCGGCAGACCTACCTCGGCAACTTCCAGCCGCGGGTCGCGTTTGCATACCGCCCATTCAATGACACCAAGACGGTGGTGCGCGGTGGGTTCGGCATCTACACGATGACCAACCTCGGCCCGCTGAGCTTCAACAACAGCGGCAACCCGACATCGAACCTGCATGTGTACTCCAACTCGGGCACGCAGGCCGCGCCGCTCATCCAGTTTCCGAACACCGCGCCGCCCAGCGTGGGCGTGGTCTATGGAGGCGGAGGCCTGGACCAGGGCGTCGATCCGCACTTCCGCGATCCGCAGTCGAACCAGTGGTCGTTGACGGTGGAGCGCCAGTTGAGCGCCAACAACTCGCTGCGCGTGAGCTACGTGGGCATGCACACCTACCGGCTGAGCATTACCGAGGACCTGAACCAGATTCCCGCGAGCACTTCAGCGTATGACACCGGCGCCACTGCGGGCCCGTATGTGGACACGCGCGCTCCCTACCAGAACTGGACCACGCTCTACAGCACCTTCAACGCCGGCAAGAGCAACTACAAGGCGTTGGAGCTGGAAGCGACGCATCGCATGGCCAAGGGCCTGTACTACGACGCGAACTACACGCTCGCGCAGAACCAGGCGGACAACCAGGGCGACACGCCGAGCGGCTACGCGGGCGAGGTGAACTACGGCATCCCGATCGCGGACCGCTTTCACATCAACAGCGACTACGGCAATGAGGAAGGCACGCGCCGCCACCGCATGCTGCTGACCGGCGTCTACGAGCTGCCGTTCGGCGCGGGCAAGAGCTTTCTGACCCGCGGCGGCCTGGTGAACGGCTTTGTGGGCGGCTGGAGCGTGAATACGGTAACACTGCTTGAGACTGGACCGTGGCTCACGCCGAGCATCAGCCCGTCGCTGGATCAGTCCAACACCAATGTGGTGAACCGCGGCGCGTATGCGCGGCCGGATGTGGTCTCCAACAACTACTACAAGGGCCAGTCGCGGACGGCGTACTACAATCTGGCGGCGTTTTCCGCCACGCCGGCGAATGCGGGGCGGTTCGGCAACGCGGGCGTCGGCATCCTGCAGGGGCCGGGGACGGCGTCCGTTGCGCTGGGTCTGGCGAAGTCCATTCCGATCACGGAGGCCATCCACCTGCGCTTTGAGTCCACGTTCACCAACGTGCTGAACCACACCAACTTTGCCCCGCCGGCGACGCAGATTGACAATGCCGCGACCTTCGGCAAACTCACCTCGGCGACCACCGCGGAGAATGCAGGCAACCGCACCGGACAGTTCGGGTTGCGGCTGGAGTTCTAAGCCGCGACCACAGCAATAACAGAGCCCGCCGGCTGGCGGGCTTTGTTGTTGGTGCGAAGAACAGGCAACGGCAAAAGCGCTCACGCAGAGGACGCGAAGGTTGCGCAGAGGACGCGGAGGACACTCTAGACGAGCTGGGCGTCGAGGGTGATCTCGGCCTTGAAGAGTCGGGAGATGGGACAGCCCTCTTTCGCCTTCTTGGCGAGCTCGTTGAACTTATCGACCTCGATGCCCGGGACCTCGGCGCGGGTGGTGAGGTGGATCTTGGTGACGGTAGGGCCGTCGTCCGTGATCTCCAGCGTGACGGCCGCGGTGGTTTCCACGATGGTGGGCGGGTGCTCGTCGCTGGTGAGCTGCGCGGTCAGCGCCATGGTGAAGCAGCCGACGTGCGCGGCGGCGATCAGCTCCTCCGGGTTGGTGCCTACGCCCTCTTCAAAGCGGGACTTGAAGCTGTACTGCGTGTCCTTGAGCGTGGTGCTCTGGGTGCTGATGGTGCCGTGGCCTTCCTTCAGGCTGCCGTGCCAGACGGCGGATGCGGTGCGGTCCATGAGAAATCTCCTTTGGGAGATTCAGATGCCGGATGCGAGAGGCGGGATGCGGGAAGAGCAAAGGCTTTCACGCAAAGTTCGCGGAGGGAGCCAAGTTTCGCGAAGGTAGGCGGCGGCGATCAGGTGGGGGGATGCAGGTAGATGAAGCGGCCCAGGAAGAGCAGCGCCAGCAGGTAGAGCATCCAGTGGCTGCGGCGGCCCTTGCCGGTGGCGAGCTCCAGCGCGGCGAAGCTGATCATGCCGAAGCTCAGGCCGGTGGCGATGGAGTACGTCAACGGAATGGTAATCAGCGTGAGGAAGGCCGGGATAGCGATGGCCGGCGAGTCCCATTCGATGCTGCGCACGCCGGTGAGCATGAGCGCGCCTACCAGGATGAGCGCGGGCGCGGTGGCGAAGTCCGGGATGGCTCCGACCACCGGCGCGATGAAGATGGCGAGGAAGAAAAGCACGCCGGTAGTGATGGCGGTGACGCCGGTGCGCCCTCCGGCGGCTACGCCCGCCGAGCTTTCAATGTAGCTGGTGACCGTGCTGGTGCCGGCCAGCGAGCCGACGACGGTGGCCGTGGCGTCGGAGAAGAAGATGCGGTCCAGCCGCGGGATGGTGTGGTCTTCGCTGATCAGCCCGGCGCGCTCGGTGACCGCGACCAGCGTGCCGATGTTGTCAAAGAGATCGACGAAGAGGAAGACGAAGATGATCTCCAGCGCGTTCATCTTCAGCGCGCCGCGCAGGTCGAGATGGAAGGCCGTCGCTTTGATCGCCATGGGGTTGAAGGTGCTGGGCGTGTACTTGACCTGGTGGAAGAGGATGCCGACGGCGAGTGTGCCGAGCACTCCGATGAGCATCGACGCCTTCACCTTGTAGGCCTGCAGGATGGCGATGAGCAGGATGCCGAAGATGGCGAGCAGCGCGGCGGGCTGGTGCAGGTCGCCTAGCGTGACCGTGGTCGCCGAGCTGCGCACGATCAGCCCAGAGTTGATGAGGCCGATGAAGGCGATGAACAGGCCGATGCCTCCGGCGACCGCCGCATGCAGTTGATATGGGATAGCGGCGACGAGCTTCTGGCGGATGCCTCCGAAGGTAAGCAGAAGAAAGATGATGCCGGAAAGAAACACCGCGCCGAGCGCCGTCTGCCACGGCACGCCCATGCCCTTGACGACGGTGTAGGTGAAGTAGGCGTTCAGGCCCATACCCGGCGCGAGCGCCAGCGGGTAGTTCGCGAGCGCGCCCATCAGGATGCTCCCGAAGGCCGCGCACAGGCAGGTGGAGGTGGTGACGGCGGCCAGCGGCATCCCGGTCTGCGACAGGATCGCAGGGTTCACGAAGATGATGTAGGCCATGGTGATGAAGGTGGTTAAGCCCGCGAGGACCTCGATGCGCCAGGTGGTCTGGTGCTCGGCGAATTTGAAATAAGCTTCGAGGCGGGTGCGCATGGGGGGCGGCGGGCCTTCCGGGTGCGGGAGTTGTGGGTGGTGGGAACAGGATACCCTAGCGGCGAAGTTGTCCTATCATCGTTGCATGGCGACACCGCAGAGCGAAGAAGGTTGGCCTACCGCGGCGCGCATGCTCACGCATGAGGAGGCGCGGGCAGAGCAGCGTCTGTATTGGAGCCAGAAGAGCATTCCGGAGCGCCTGGCTGCGATGACGGAGCTGAACCGGCGCATGTATTCCATGCGGGGAATCGATATCGATGAACTCAAAACAGATTTCACTCCTAGCCGCGTTCGCCGCAGCAGGCGTTGAGTACGCCGTCGTGGGCGGTGTTGCCGTGAACACCCACGGGTATGCTCGCGCCACCCACGATCTCGACATCTTCATCCGGCCCACGGAGGAGAACGCGCGCGCTGCCTTCCAGGCTCTGCTGGCACTCGGGGTTCCGCTGGCTGGTCTGGCGTCTACAGACCTGCTAAGAGAAGAGGATCATCTGCGGTTCGGACCATCTGAGGACCACATCGACATCCTCGCGTCCATCGGCGAGATGAGCTTCGATCAGGTGTGGAGGAACCGGGTGGAGACGCTGGTCCAGGGGGTGCCGGTGCCGTTTATCTCGAAGGCCGACCTGATTGAGAACAAGCGTCAGGTAGGACGATTGCGCGACCTCGCAGATGCGGAAGAGCTGGCGCGGGTTCCTGATACGAAAGACGATTGATCTCCGCTCACCTTGAACCATAAGCGACCTCCAACCCACCCATGGCGATGAAACCGTCATGAGTGGGCCACCCAGGGGGAGTCTGCGGCTATTTCTGGAGCTTTTTTAGGGCCTCGATGGGGCTGGGGGCGGCGGGGTTGAGCTGGTGGGCCCGCTGGTAGTTTTCGATGGCGAGCTTCTTCTTGCCGGCCTTGGCGTAGGCTTCGCCGAGGCTGTCGTAGACGTCCCAGGAGTCGGGGTAGAGCTTCACGTTGAACTTGAAGACGTTAATGGCCCCGGCCAGGTCGCCCTTGCCCATGGCGATGTAGCCGAAGCCGTTCACTGTGTTCTCGTTTGGCTTGAAGTCCGGATACTTCGCGTGAATTTGCTCATAGACTTCGGGCAGGTGGCCGGCTCCGCGTTCTGAAATCTCTTGGGCGAACTCGAGTGCGGGCTGATCGGCGATCATCAGTGCGCGTGCATTGTCAACATCGTGGCTGAAGAAGGCAAAGGCTGCCGGAAAGTCTTTGTCCGGATGGAGCGAAATTGTCCTTTGGAGCGCAAACCGCTCCGCAATGGAAGGGCCGGGAGAGAAGTCAACATGCACCGAAGCAATCTCCGCTAGCCCTTGCATTCCCTCGGAGATGAGCCTCAAGCAGTCCTGAATGAGAGGGATTTCGGCATCCACCTGTGCGCGAGTTAGCTTGGAGGGATCAGGTTGGATATACGCATAGGCACGAGCTTTATTGAAAGCATCCACCAAGGCTGACTGCTTCTCATCATCCTCATTGAGCCAGTGGTAGAGATCTCGCGAATCTTGGACCTCCCTCTGCGGCATGAGGGCAACGACGTTCGCCTGCTCGGCGGAGACCCATGCCCCCTGAACATAGGGAATCTCAACGAAGCCCCAGACAGGTACACCGGGCAGCTTGTCGGGTGGCGTCCCAGGATGTTGCTGGAGATACAGGAAGACGCGGAGATCGTTCTGGAGCCACGCCGTCGCGACACGGGTGATTCGGACACGATTATGGAAGATATCGACGTTCTGGGTGCGCTCTTCCGCGAGGAGCTGTCGGGTTTCGCGGATCTCCGACTTGTGGTGTACCCACTAGACCGTCTGCTCCAGGCCGACAGCGATGAGCAGGCCAATCACGATGGTGGCGATGTGGATGAAGAAGTCTTTAAAGGTGTGGGCGGCTTTGTGGGGCGGGTGGACGTCGAGCATGGCGCTGGCTCCGGTGGTGGATGGAGATATCGTAGCCGATGCGGGTGAAGCAGGTTCTTCGCTCCGCTCAGAATGACAAACAAAAAAAGCAAAAGCCAATACAGGGGTCTCTCCGCTCCGCATCGCAAAAGCGCGATGCTCCCGTCGAGTTGACGAGCGTTGCGTTTGGCGCGTTTAGGATGTGGATATGACAGCCGACGACGTGAAGAAGATCCTAGGGCTTGCGCCGCATCCCCGCGAGGGTGGCTGGTATGTGCGGACGTGGGAGGCGCCGGACCATATTGCCGCGGCGAACTTTGACGACGGGCGGTACGCGAGCTCGCGGCGGACCTCGACGGCCATCTACTATCTGCTGGAGCCGGGGACCTTCAGCGAGATGCACCGGTTGGAGAGCGATGAGATCTTTCACCACTACCTGGGCGGCGCGGTGGAGATGCTGCAGCTGTTCGCGGATGGCAGCTCGAAGGTGACGGTGATTGGCAAGGACCTCGCTGCGGGCGAGACGCCGCAGCATGTGGTGCCGCGAGGCGTGTGGCAGGGGTCCCGGATGCTGCGGGCGGGCGAGTGGGCGCTGCTGGGCTGCACGGTGAGCCCGGGGTTTGAGTTTGCGGACTATGCCGATGCGGGCGCGGAGGAGTTGATTGCGAAATGGCCGGGCGCGGCGGAGAGGATTCGGAGGCTAACGCGGAGTTAGGTGCGAAGCGCTTACCTATTGCAGACGCTTGCGGAGAATTGCAGATACGTCCTGGGCAGTGTGCAGAACCGCGAGTATCTCGGGTAATCCGCGCAGGTCTCTGTAGAAGATGCGGTAGGGAGGCACGGCACGGGTGCGAACTTCCTGTCCCAGAAAGCGAGTAGCTTCAGTGTGGCTGTGTCCGCGTTGAGGGTTTGCGGCAATTTCATAGAGCATCGCACGCAATGCGCGCCGGATGGGTGCACTGAATCTTTCTGGGATTGGCGTGAAGTAGCGCCGGATGTCTTCCAGATCATCCATTGCGTGAGGACTGAGATAAAACCGGCTCAACCGACAGAGGCTTCCTTTTCCCAATCGTCGAAGAAGGCTTCGACCTGTGCCTCCGAGATCAACTCACCGCGCTCGACCTGCTCAAGACTCGCCTTCAGCCGCTCAAGCTGTGCTGACGTGAGCCGTGCTTCCGTAAAGCGGAAGCTGAGGTAGGCATCCATCGCTTCGGAAACGACATCCTGCACAGATCTCTCATCACGCAGGGCAAGTTCCTTGAGTTCAGCCGCATATTTATCCGGGACTTCGAGTTGGGCCATCGCGAAAACCTCGCTGGTAACAGGGTGCGATAGGCACTTTGGAATGTCAATGCAGAAACGGAGTGGGGTCAACCCGCGCCGATGTCCTCGTTCCACACCGCGGGGTTCGCGGCGATGTACTCGCGCATCATGGCGATGCACTCGGGGTCGGCGAGGTCGATGACCTGGACGCCGAACTCGCGCAGCCAGTGCTCGCCGCCGGAGAAGTTCTCGCTCTCGCCGACGACCAGCGTGCGGAAGCCGAACTGGCGCACCAGCCCGGAGCAGTACCAGCAGGGCGCGAGCGTGGTGACCATGATGAGGTCGGCGTAACTTTTTTGGCGGCCAGCGCTGCGGAAGGCGTCGGTCTCGCCGTGCAGGCTGGGGTCCCCGAGCTGGATGCGGCGGTTGCGGCCGCGGCTGACCACTGCGCCGTTGCCATCAAAGATGGCCGCGCCGATGGGCAGGCCGCCTTCGGCGAGGCCGGCGCGGGCCTCTTCCAGCGCGACGGCGAGCATGGAGCGGTAGTCCGGGGTGTGGAGCGGGGATCCAGGCGGCATAGACCCCAAGGATAGCGCGGGGATAGAATCCTGAGCGACTGACTACCTATGACCAATATGCTTCGTACCTTCACCGCCCCGCTCTCCTTCGCCCTCCTTCTATCGACGATGACCCCGGCCCGTGCGCAGACGCCGCCGCCCGCGCGGCTCACCGTGGATGCATCGACGATTGTGCATCCGGTCGCTCCCATGCTCTATGGGCTGATGACGGAGGAGATCAACCATGCGTATGAGGGCGGACTGTACGCGCAGCTCATCAGCAACAACACCTTCCGCGGCAACTGGATGGGCGTGGAGAGCTGGGGCGAGGTGCTGCGCGGAAGTGCGAAGGCAACCTTCAGCATCGACAAGACGGACGGCCCCAGCGCGGCACTGCCCAGCAGTTTGAAGATGAGCGTGGAGGCGGCATCCACGGGCAATGTCGCGGGCGTGAACAATGTGGGCTTCTGTGGGGTCGCAGTGC
>Ga0302320_10031239_pt1 | contig 10110 bp, 10 predicted proteins | sample Bog_T0_3_FD_202130 | JGI IMG/M metagenome (GOLD analysis project Ga0302320, IMG submission 202130) | Peat permafrost microbial communities from Stordalen Mire near Abisko, Sweden - Bog_T0_3 | ecosystem: Environmental > Terrestrial > Soil > Wetlands > Peat | place: Sweden: Abisko, Stordalen Mire...
TGGCGAACTTGGCGTCGACGAGGGCCACCTGCTGGCTATCTTTGGTGTCGTGTTCGGAGAAGAACCGGCCCTTCAGCAGAGGAACCTGCATGGTTTGAAAGTAGTTGCTGCTGGCGGTACGGAAATCCGATTGCATTTCCTGGCCAGGGGCGGGATGAAATCCTTCCACGTTGATGCCGCCCCATCCAACGCCGCCGGTCAGAGGCAGTGTCGAAACCAGCCCCTCCGAGGTAACCCCGGGCAGTTTGGCAACCCTGTCGCTGATTTCCTCCAACGCCTGGTGGCTACTGGCGACTACCTGCATGGACAGAACATGATCGGTGGTGAAACCGGGTGGAACGTTGGCGAGCGTGATGAAGCTGCGGATCAACAAGGCAGCGCCGATCAGCAGCATCGACGAGAGCGCCAGTTCGGAAACCACCAGCAATCCCCGCAAACGGTGACGCCCGACGCTGAGTCCACCATCGGTCTGCCCGCTGCGTCCACCCGATTTCAAGGACGTGTTGAGATCCAAGCGGACCGCGCGCCAGACCGGCGCAACTCCGAATAGGACGCCCGTCAGCACCGAGATGCCAAACGTAAACAGCAGCACGGGCAGGCTAATGTGGATCTCTTCGAGGCGCGGGATGTTGCCGGGATTCATGGTGTGGATCAGATGTAAGCTCCATTGGGCAATCAGCAATCCCGCCGATCCACCAACGACAGCTAAGAGGATGCTCTCGGTGAGTAATTGACGGACCAGCCGTTGAACGCCAGCACCCAAGGCGGTGCGAATGGCGACCTCTTTCTCGCGCCCGGCGGCTCGGGTGAGAAGGAGATTGGCGACATTGGCGCAGGCGGTCAGCAGGACCAAGGTCACTGCACCCAACAAGACCAGCAAGGCACGGCGTACGTCGCCGACCACCTGGTCGAGCAGGCCGGTGACGGTCATCCCGAAGGTGTGGTCGCGCTTATCCTTTTCGCGGATGCGGGCGGCGATGAAATCCACGTCGGCCTGCGCCTGCTGCACCGTAACGCCAGGATTGAGCCGCACCATAATGTTGTAGTTTTCGTCACCGCGTCTGTTCACCGCGTCAGGTCCCAACGGCAGCGGCAGGAAGATATCGGCCTTGTCCATGGGCCCTTCCGCGGGCATCACTTCGGTATTCAGCAGAAAGGAGGAAGGCAACACGCCCTGCACAATGTACTGTTTCTTATCGAGCGTGATGCTTCTGCCGAGCACGTTGGGATCGGAATTGAAACGCCGGCGCCATAAACCATAGCTGAGAATGGCGACCTTTTGCCGGCCCGGTTTGTCATCCTCCGGCAGCAGCAGGCGGCCGAGCAGAGGCTTCGCGCCGAGCATGTGGAGCAGGCTGGAAGAGGTTAGAATCCCATCGACCTGCTCCGGTTGATCGAAACCGGTTAGCGTGAAGCTGGTGAGGTGGGAGATCGACATTTCCTCGAAGGAGTGATTTTGCGTCTGAAGGTCGATGTACTGTCCGGGCGAAGGCCAGTCGCGGAAGATGCCGATTCCGGGCGAATGGATCCACACGGCGGCCAGACGGTCCGGCTGCGGGTAGGGAAGCGGCCGCAGCAAGAGGGCGTCGACTACGCTAAAGATGGCCGAGTTGGCTCCAATTCCGATGGCCAGCGATAACACGATGACGAACGCCAGCCCGGGGCTTTTGGCCAACATTCGAAAGGCGTAGCGTAGATCCTGCCCGAAAGTGTTCATGAAGGCTCCTAGGTGATGTCGATGTCTCCGGAATCGACTTCAACATCCACAGACGGGCCGCCGCCGAGGATGTCACCGTAAACTTCGTTTTTGGAGTTCCGGCTACGGCTCATTTCCGGAACCTGAATGTGTCCGCTGTCGGCGCGGGCGCGCACGCGGTAGCCTGCGCCGGGGGCGAGCTTCAGTTGAATGCGGCCGGAATCGGCCTGCGCCCGCACTCGCGCGGCTACGGTTTGGGATAGTTGAATTTCACCCGAATCGGACTTGGCTTCGATTTCGCCGCCGATTTCGAGGGCCTGAATGTCGCCGGAGTCCACCTCGGCGCGAACCGGACCGGTCACCTGCCGAATCTCAATTCGGCCAGAGTCTGCTTCCGCGTTGACGCTCGACCCGGTGCCGACTACCTCTAAGAAACCCGAATCGGTCTCGCACTGCACTGATCCCTGCACGCCTTCGATGCGGATTCCGCCCGAATCGGCTTTGGCGCGAACGGACGTGTCCAGCGGCACGGTGATATCGAGCAGGACGGTGGGATGGCCGAGAAACAAGCCGCTCTTCACGTGATCCGATACGCGAATCTTGTTGCCGCTTTGCTGGATGGGTGGATTCTCTTCAATTTCCTGGATGTGGGACTCGGGATCGCCCAGGCCGAAGAGCGAGTTTTTAGCGCGGACAATTCCGCGAACACGCACCGTTCCGGCTTCTCCGGTCGACACGCGAACAGTACCGGCATCGGTTTCGATTTCTAGTCGGACCGGTCCGGTGACGGCGAGCGATCGGTCGAAGCGGCCTTCGAGCTGAGTTGGGGTCATTTGATACTCCTTCACCTACTGTACGAGAGGTTGGGCGGGGAGGTTCCCTCGTACTACATTCGCACTATTGTTGGCGATTCGCGCGGCTGATAATCTTCAAAAACAAAAGGGAGATACAAACAAAATCCATGCATCGTGCCGCCATGTCTGCGCTGTTCGTGTGTCTATTCGTTCCGCTTCACGCGCAGGACCCGATCGGAGTCCTGGAAGGGCAAGTGACCGACCCATCCGCCGCCATTGTTTCAGGCGCCGAGGTAGGGGTGCAGAACGTCCAAACCGGATTTCGCCAATCGGTTTCTTCATCCCGGCAGGGCAGTTTTCATTTCTCGAACCTGCCTGTGGGCGAGTACACGTTGAGCGTAAAAGCGGACGGCTTTTCGCCCTTCGATGCTTCACCCATCCGGATCGATGTAGGGCGGGTGGTCAATTATCCGGTTCAACTGCGGATCGCCAGCAGCCGCAGCGAGGTCAACGTATCCGGCGAGGCAGTCACAATCGACACTGGTTCCAGCTTAGGGAACGTCGTATCCGAGAGCGAAGCGCGAGACCTACCGCTGAACGGCCGCAATCTGATGCAGTTGGGGACTTTGCAGCCTGGCGTAGCTCCGATGACGCCCGGATTGTCGGAGGCCGGTGGAATCCTGCGTAGCGGCCAGACGTTCGCCGTCAACGGCCAGCGGCCCGAATCGAATAATTATCTTCTCGACGGGGTTACGAACGTAGATAGCGTGAATGGCGGCTTCGCTCTGCGGACACCGGTGGACGCGGTGAACGAATTTCGCATTCTTACGCTGGACGCTCCGGCGGAATACGGACAAACCAGCGGCGCCACCACAACGGTTGTCACCAAATCCGGCGGTAATGCCCTGCATGGCGATATCTACGAATTCCTGAGGAACAACGCGTTCGACGCCCGCAACTTCTTCGCCGCCACCACGGAACCCTTGCACCAAAACCAGTTCGGGGCCACGCTCGGCGGAGCGATCCGCAAGAACAAAGACTTCTTTTTCTTCTACTACGAAGGGCAACGAGATTCGCAAGGCGAGACGCAGGCGGCCATTGTGCCGACCGTTAGCCAGCGCCAAGGGATCTTCCCCGAGCCGCTGATCAATGAATTCACGGGGCAGCCCTTCCCGAACGGAACGATCCCCGCATCGCTGCTGAATCCCATTGCAGTGAAGGCCGAGAGCTATTACCCACTGGGGAACCTGAGCCCTTCCATTTACGAATCGACGCAGATTCTTAACAACAACTACGACCAGGGCGGGTTCCGCCTGGATCATTATTTCGGCAATCACGATCAGCTTTTTGCGCGCTATGCCACGTCCGTGCAGAACACTTTGGATCCGTTGCCGATTAATGGCGCAAACGTGCCGGGCTTTCCGGTTACCGACCACATCACCACCAATTCCTTCACTGTTTCCGACGTCCATTTGATCTCGCCCGAAGTGGTGCAGACCGTCCGCGCGGCGTTCTTTCGCAATGTCTTTTTGTATGAGGACACGCTGAACCGCACCCCCGGCAGCAGCCTGGGCTTCGATTATCAACCGACGCTGGCGGCCAATGCCGGCATTCCGTATTTCATCGTGAGCGGCTACGCCAGCATCGGGAATCCAATTACCGGGCCGCAGAACACCTATCAGAACGACTATCAGGCATCCTATTCGATCGCTATGACGCGCGGACGCCATAACTTCAAGTTCGGCGCGGAACTCGACCGGCAGCAAATCAATGCGACACTGGGGATCGCCACCAACGGCTTCTTCGTGTTCGCGGGCTTCCCCGCCAGCGATCCCTTCGCCAGCTTCCTGCTGGGGCAATCGGTACAGTTCTTCCAGGGCGGCGGCGACTTCAATCGCGGACTGCGGAAGTGGATCGCGGGGGGATATGCCCAGGATGAATGGCGCGTCACTCCGCATTTCACGCTGAATATCGGCTTGCGATACGAAGTGAACACGCCGTACACGGACATTCGCAACCGGCTGAACGAATGGGCTCCAGGACAGCAATCGTCCGTGATGCCGTCCGCGCCGGAAGGGCTGCTATTTCCTGGCGACAAAGGCGTCCCAGCCGGCATCGCCGCCGTGGATTATCACGAATTCATGCCGCGTGTGGGCTTTTCGTGGGATCCATTTGGAGACGGCAAGACAACAATACGCTCATCATATGGCATCTTCTATGACGGTTACACCAACGGCGTCGGCGGACCTTTGCAGGCGGCAGTCAGCGCGCTACCGTGGACGCAGGCGTACCAGTTAGCCGGGCCAGGATTCAACCTGGCGAATCCGTATGGAAGCGCCGCGCCGCCGTTTTCGAATGGAACCTTCGTCCAACCGGCGACGATTCTAACGGTGCAAGCGGGAATGCTGCCGCCCTACTCGCAACAATGGAACTTCTCAATTGAACGCATCGTTGCGCACGATTATCTTCTGGACGTTCGGTATGTGGGCAACAAGGGCACGCACCTGCCGCGCTTCATCGAAGCTAATCCATCGATTTACGGGCCCGGGGCCACGGCCGAGAACACCGAGCAACGGCGTCCTTATGCGGATTGCAATGCGGCAGGAACGTGCAACTACGGATCGGTGGGACTAATCGCCGACGATTCCAGTTCCACCTATCATGCGCTGCAAGTGGCGTTCTCGCGGCAGTTTGCGCACAACCTCAGCTTCCTGGCCTCGTATTGGTATTCGAAGAGCCTGGATTATATCTCTTCCTTGAATGTGGCCGGATCCGCACCGACGCTGGTGGCCGGCGAAAACGATCTGGCGCAGAATCCGTTCGATCTGCGGGCCGAGCATGGTCCGTCGTTGTTCGATGCCACGCAACGCTTCGTATTCAGCGGATCGTATGCTTTGCCGCGCTGGCGGAACGCGTCCCGAGCCGCCGATTTAGTGGTGAACGGATGGCAGTTGAACACGATCGCCAGCTTGTCCACCGGCACTCCGTTCACCGTGTACGACAGCGCCAACGTATCGCTGCAGGGTAGCGCCCCTGAGATCAGCGGCTTTTATTCGAGCAAGCCGGATCTGATCGCGAATCCGAATGCCGGACCTCACACGCCGAATCAATGGGTGAGCCGCTCGGCCTTCCAGCAGTTGAATCCGGTAACGCAAGCCGGGCAATTCGGGAATGAAGGCCGCAACGTGGTGAGAGGACCGGGGATTGAAGACGTGGACGTGTCGCTGTTTAAGAACTTCAACATCGATGAGCGGAAGCGGATTCAGTTCCGGATGGAGTGCTTCAACCTGCTGAATCACGCTAATCTCGGTTTGCCGGAGAACGATCTGGAATCGCCGGCGTTCGGGCAGATCCTGCAGGCTGGTCCGCCGCGCTTGCTGCAGTTGGGGTTGAAATTTATCTTCTAAAAGGAAGTTTGAGGGGCGCGAGGCGCAGCCGGCGCACCAGTTCCAGCGAGGCCAAGGGACCAAGCGTTATTACTGCGATCGGCACCCAGCCGAGCCCTTGGCCACGCATCACAACAATGCAGGCCACTACGGACACCGCACCGTAGCCGGAGAGTACAATGCGGCCGAAGCGGTGGGGAGGCTGGGACCTGCGGCGCAACTCACGCGACAAGTCTTGGTGGAAGTCCGGCGATAAGCGCGGAACAGGGTCGGCCATGGATCGCCGCAGCAAGCTGTCTATTTCGATCTGGCGAGGGTCCATCTCAGACATTCGAATATCCTTTCTGTTTCAGCATGCCATCGAGAAGCTGGCGGGCACGGTGGAGATACGACTTGGCGGTATTCTCTGGAACGTCAAGCAGGGCGGCCACTTCAGCGACGCTGGCGCCGAGCCAATAGTAGAGGCGCAGAGCCGATTGGTAAACCTCGGGTAGCGTTTGAATGCATTCCGCCAAACATCGATCGCGCTGCGCGTCTTCGAGCAGCGAGTGTGGGCCGGGCTCCGCGGAGGCGGCGTGAGAAAGCGTCGTGTCGTCCAAGTGCGGCCTTTGGTAACGAGCCCGCGCCTTCAAATTCACCGCTTGGTTGAAAGTGATGCGGTAAATCCAGGAGCCGATTTCCGCTTCACCCCGAAACGTTGCGAGGGCATGATGAACTTTCAAGAACACCTCCTGCGCCACTTCTTCCGCCTCAGCTGAGAATCCCCGACCGAGAATCGAAAGCGCAAGACGGAAGACTTGATCGCTGTGGCGGCGAAATAGCTGGGCGAAGGCATCCTGGTCGCCGGCTTGCGCGCGGGCCACGAGTTGAGCATCGGCATCCACTGCATCAACGGGCGGCATCGCGTTTCAAAAAGTGGAAAGCGAGCAGTCCTACGCCGAGGAAGGCGAACGGCAGGGGTGATACCCAGAGTCCATGTTCCGTCGCCTCAAGAACCCGATAGAGGACAACCATGGTTCCCACGGAAAGGCTTAACAGGACGGTTCCAAGAATCGGGAGAACGTTCGGATCGGGAACACGCGGATTCCGCTCTTGCTCCAGTGGAAACTCAGGCAGCGGAATACCCTTTTCCATTGCCAGCAGCCTTTCCTGATGAATAATCTCGAGCCGTTTCCTGCGGGTTTGATTGGTCACGTAAAGATAACCGATGATTCCCGCCGCCAAAGCTAATGCAGCCATGCCATCGCCGATGCTGTAGTTCATATATTCTGTCACCTCAATTGTTAGGACAAGGTGAAGTGGCGGGCGGTTGCAAGGATGATTTTTTGGATGAGGCGGAGTTTACTTGAAGGGTGATCCACTGCCTGAATTTGGTCGCGCGTGAGGTCGTACTGGTCCATGATTTCCTCGATGTTCGAACCTACTTCGAGATTTTCAAAGACGACAGCAACCGGCATGCGGGTCTCCTTGTAAACCCACGCGCCACTTAATCTGCCCGGCACGCTCTCCACTACGGGGCATTGTGACCAGGGCTTTACTTTGCGGCGATAGCGCGTTCCAGTGTTTCCCGAATAAAGCGCGTGTAAGGAATGCCACGCGCTTTCGCTCGCGCCTTCACCGCCGCCAACAACGGCTTGGGTATGCGCATATTGATCTGTTCGTCCTTCTTCTCGAATTCAAACTTTGCCGGTTTGAACTGCGAGAAATCGAGACCAGCCAAATTTTGAGCCAAAAAAGCTTCGGCTTGCTTATCCGTTTTCAGCCGAGGAACTTTCCTCTTCATAAGCGGCAACCTCCTACGAGTGCATGAATCTGGCCGTCAGGGGCCGGATAAAACGGCGATTGTTTTTAACCCGTATCGTGAACGCAACGAAGACGGGCCGTCCTGTGCTGGTTCTCCCCACGGCAATCAAGCGATCCTCGTCCGCTGAGTGTTTCGGATCGGGGGCAATACGGGGACCGCGGGCGAAAAGGGTTTCGATCTGCTCAATCGAAAGGCCATACTTCTGACATTTTGACTCGGTTCCCTTCATCCCAGTCGCACCCGCTAACCCGTAAATCCATCATAGTGCAATGCTACACAAATGTATATACGTGGGGCGCAACGACGTCGAGCCGTTATTCCCCGGCGCGCTTCTCCTCCAACTCCTGGACCCGCTTTTCCAACTGCCTGATGGTCTTCAACAGATCCGGCAGCTTCGGGAACGCGGTAATGGCCCGCAACCACTCCCGCGCTTCGAATGCCGGCGAGCCGGACATCACCGCGCCTTCCTTCACGTCGCCGCCAATGCCGCTTTGCGCGTAGATAACTGCGTTATCGTGAATCGTCAAATGGCCGGAGATGCCAACCTGCCCGGCTAGCAACACGTTCTTGCCCAGAATCGAACTGCCGGCCAGTCCCGTTTGCGCACAGATGATATTGTCTTCGCCGACCACGCAAGCGTGTCCCACCTGCACTAAGCTATCGATCTTGGCGCCGCGCTTGACGCGCGTTTCGCCCATAGTTGCCCGGTCGATCGAAGTCAGGGACTGAATCTCGACGTCGTCTTCAATCACCGTGACGCCCGACTGAACGATCTTGTAGTGCGTGCCTGCGGAGGTCTTGGCGAATCCATAGCCGTCGCCGCCGACCACCACGCCGTTTTGCAAAATCACGCGGTCGCCAATCCGGCAAAATTCGCGGACTACAGAATGCGAGTGGGCGTAGAAGTCGTCCCCGATGCGCGCGCCTTCATAGATGACCACCTGCGGGTGCAAAACGGCGTTGCGACCGATCACGACGTGTTCGCCCACAACAGCGAAGGCCCCGATGGAAGCGTTCTCGCCGATTTGCGCCGACGGCGCGATGAAGGACTGCGGATGGATGCCCGGCACCGGACGCGGCGGCTGATAGAAAAGCGCCAGCGCACGAGCGAAATCATGATACGGATTGGCGGAGATCAGGCAGGCCGGGGAGGCGCCCTCCAAGGGCTGAGTGATCAGAATGGCGGCTGCCCGCGTGTGCTTAACCTTGTGCGTGTACTTCGGATTGGCGAGGAATGTGAGTTCGGCCGGGCCCGCTTGCTCCATGCCGGCTACGCCCGCGATCTCGATTTCGCCATCCCCGATCAACCTACATTCGAGAGCATTTGCAAGAGCTTTTAATTGAATCATAGGGTGATTCCGCCATCCACCGATAGCACTTGGCCGGTGATGTAGTTGTCGGGTTCCAGAAAGAAGCGGACCGCGCGGGCCACGTCGGCGGCTTGGCCGAACCGGTGAATGACGCCTTCCTGAACGAACTTATCGTATTTGCCCGACGCGATGCTGGCTTCCGCCATCCCGGCAGCCGTTACGCCAGGCGCGAGCACGTTGACGCGAATATTGGTAGGGCCGCGGCACTCCTTGGCCAGGATCTTCGCGGCGTGTTGCAGAGCAGCTTTGGCTCCGGCGTAGATCGTGGAACCAGGGAAAAGCGCCACCGCTTGCATAGTAGAAAAGAGCACGATTGCGCCCTGCGTTCCGCGCGCCTTCATGCGCTCAGCAGCCTCGCGCGCCAAGAGAATCGGGCCCTCGTAATTCACTTCCATGGACAGGCGTAGCATTTCCGCACTCGACCAGCGCGCGGGCGTTCCGGTGAAGACAACCAAGCCATAAATCTCCGGCACGGCGTCGAGCAGCCGATTGCGGTCTTGCTCCAGCGTAATGTCGGCATGAATACCATGCGAACGCGATGCAATCACCACCCGGGCGCCCTCGCGTTCCAGCAGTTCGGCAGTGGCCGATCCGAGTCCCCCACCGCCGCCGGCGAGCAGGATCTCAAGCCCGTTCAGCGGCAAGACCGCGATCCTCCTCGATGGCTACGTAGCCGCACGCGACGACGCACAAAAACATGGTGAGCACTTCGCTATCGCCGAGATTATATTCGAGCATTCCTTCGGCGAGAATGGCCAGGATCACGGCCACTGCGCCATGCAGGATGAACCGCATATCGCCCGTGACGCCGCGCCGAATCCGCTGGAAGAAATCGAACAGAACCTTGCCGATCAGCCACATCATCGCGAGCATGGTCGGGATGCCGCGCTCGGCTGCGTATTGCAGGTAGATATTGTGCAGATGGCCGTACCAGCCGTCCGGCAACGGACGCGGAATATCGGCAGGCACCCAGCGGTCGAACTGCGCTTTCACCTGTTCCGGACCCAGTCCTAGGAGAGGGTGGGCCTCGATCATTTCGAGGCCGGTACGCCGGGTGACG
>Ga0302320_10031240_pt1 | contig 10110 bp, 8 predicted proteins | sample Bog_T0_3_FD_202130 | JGI IMG/M metagenome (GOLD analysis project Ga0302320, IMG submission 202130) | Peat permafrost microbial communities from Stordalen Mire near Abisko, Sweden - Bog_T0_3 | ecosystem: Environmental > Terrestrial > Soil > Wetlands > Peat | place: Sweden: Abisko, Stordalen Mire...
TTTGGGATTGTAAATGACAACGTCCTCGGCGATGCTTGCGTTCTCTTCGCAGACCAGATTCCACGGTGCCCAGATTCTGGCGGTGGGATAGATATGGGTATTGGCCCCGACGCTTGCTCCGAAGCAGCGTAGAAGGACGTTGCGCCAGGCATGCATCGGGCGTGGCGAAAGGCGGAACAGAAGCGCGTAGACAATGCCCCACGCAAAGCGGAGCAATCGATTCCGCAGCGGGAAAGCTGGAAGAAGGTATGGGTCCGAATGACTCATAGGTTTTGGGTAGCGCGTTCCGCGCAAACACTTTCCAGGGCGGCAACCAGAGTTTTGGCGGCTGCGTGAATTTCGAATCTGCGCTCAAAGCACTCGCGAGTGCGGTTTCGCATCGAGTCTCTCTGCTGTGGCGACATTTCCCGCCAGCTCTTCAGCATAGCGCGAGTGCCTTCCAGCGTGTCGGGACCGACGATTCCCGCGCCATCGTTCTGGACTTCATGCCAGATGTTGACCTTGTCTGAGACGAGCGTGGGCAGGCCGCAGGCGAGAGCCTCAGCCACCACAATGCCGAAGTTTTCCTGATGTGAGGGCAGTACGAAAACTTCGGAGGCGTACAAGGCTCCCCACTTGAGACCGCCGGAAACCATTCCGGCCCAGGTGATACGGTCGCCGATCCCAAGGTGAGCGGCCATGGATTCGAGTTTGGATTGCCAGCCCACCTGATCCGGACCGCAGATGAGAAGGCACCAGTCGGGATCTTTAGCAAGTTCGCGAGCAAATGCTTGGATGAGAAGGTCGCATCCCTTCTTTTCATGGATACGCCCAAGGAAGATGGCGATACGTTTGTTGCGAAGTTCGGGAAAGCGCGCATGAAACTGATCGAGGCTGATTTGGCGATCACTCGTGGGACCTGCTGAACCGTAGTTCACAACAACCTCATTGCATCGGTAGAGGCTAAAAGACTGGCGGGCGAGCACGCGCTCCTCTTCGCAAGTGAAGAGCACCGCGCCTGCATCGCGCAGGACGCGGTATTCAGCCCAGGGCCAGTAAAGAAGCTTCTTGAGATGTTTGCGCGGATAGGTTTTCTTGAACCACGGATCCAACATGCCATGGGTGAATACGACATATGGCGTATTGGTGTTACGAAGAGCCCTCCAAGCTCCAAAGCTGTGATATTGCCAGAGCCCATTCACTATCACGATGTCGAAGTTCCTTGCATTTTCGCGCAGCCATGGCACAATCCGACCGCCATAGCGGTACTTCAATAATCCCGGCCCGAGGGGATGAATTGGGAGATGGAAATCCTGTAAGAAGCCAGCGTCGGGCGCGTCAAGTGAAGCGACTTCAATGGTATGGCCGCAAGCTTGATTGACCAGGGCCAATTGCTTTACGCCCTCAATCGGGCCGCCGCCTCTGGGATGCACAGAACTGATCACATGAAGAATTTTCATGCAGCGCTCATTTCCACCTTCATGAGCGGAGTCTGGCGGACTCGCGAAACTGCAACCGTCCCCTGGAAATCTATTCTTAACATCGGTCCTCATCAATCTTTTCAGAGTAAAGCATTCCCTACGGCAGTATCTCCATCTGTTGTAATCCGGCATAAATAGCGCTCTCCGAGAGCACCTCGCGCACGCGGGCAATGGTGGAGCGAAAGCCCTGGAGATTTTGGCGGAGAAACTCCTCGGCGGAATCGAGCGCCTGTCGAAGGCCATCGATAGTGCCATCGAAGAAGATCACATTGTGCTGGAGATCGAAACCGCAGGGGGGCAGCGCAGTGGAGATCACAAGCCTGCCAGAGGCAATCGCCTCGAGCACCTTGAAAGGAAATACCCCCTCACCCATTGACTGGATCGAGGTATGAGGATTCACCGTGACATCGCATTGGCTTAGCAATTCGTAAAGCTTCTCGTATGGAACGTCCTCAAAGAAACTCATTCCGCTGGAACTCGCGGCGCACGAGCGAAGCGCGGAGGCGAGTGGCCCGCGACCAGTTACGACCATTCGCCAGTTGGGAGGCAGCGCGCCGCAGAGCGGAGCTAAGATCGACGCTCCTTTCTCGGCGCCCAGATGTCCGAAATATCCCAAAGTGAAAGGAGATATGTGAAAGGGTTCATGGCCATCGAACCTGACGAAAGGGCTCATGATATATGGGAGGGCCATCGTGCGCGAAGGACTCATGCTTGACTGAATACTCTGGTTCACGCAGGTGACAAGCGTGGCGCGGCGCTTCAGGAGAGAAAGGTAGCGGGAATCGAGGAGAGGCTTGAGATTCAAGATTCCGCGTTTGCGTGCGAGTGGAAGATCTTCCATCTCGAGCACGATGCGGCAACCCGCATAGCGCGAAAGGAGAAGCGCAAAGCGTGCTTCGAATGCATAGCTGTTGTAGATCCAAACGAGCGACGGACGCAATCGGGCGATGCGACGTGCGAGGGGAAGCACTGCGAGAATATTCGCGAGCTTCCCGGCAGGACGCCAACGCAAAGTGAACGGAGTAATCTCCAGGACACGCACCCTGGCAATGTTTCGGACCGCCGCAGAGGAGCGAGAGAATCCTGTGCGAGCGTGGGCAGAGTTGATGAAAATGATCCTTCTGCCGGAGCGGGACAGAATTCTCAGCACCGCTTCGATTTTATGTGCAGCAGCCTGCGAACCGGAGTTCGGCAGGTAGGGCGCGACCATAACGATTGGACCAGCTTGGTTCAAACTCATGCACCACCTCGGTTAGGTCGTCTCATCGCGAGCTCCTGAGTGTATGCACCACGGGATCTGTGGTGGAGTCGGGTCGGATAAACACATGGAAGACATCCCTTTTCGTATTCCATTCACGGGTGAGCGTGTGCTGCCTTTGCGCAATTGAGGTCAACTCCGCCTCGTGATCCATTCCGCCCTTCAGAATCACTACGTCGTAGCCGTCCATGTACTCCGGGCTATTCAGCCACGGACGAAGTTCGCCCATGTATGGGTACAGGACAGCGACTGGATGCTTGACGGAGCGAAATGCAAACCAAAGCTCCGGTGGCACAACAGCGGTCTTCTGCACGGCGATTGAGGCGATAAGCGGACTGTACCTCGCTGAATCGCGTTCGTGCCACTGGGCAGGCAGTCTCTGGAAGTAAATCGTCAACGAGCCAGCCTGGAACAAAAACAGCGCAATCAATACCACGGTCCGCAACCTGGCGGTAACAGGTCCCAATGGCGAGAGGCCTATTGCCAGAGTGATGACAATCAAAGGGAACAGGAGAATCATCCGTGTTGCATTCCAGGGAATCAGAAACAGCACGGATATGAGTGCGCCAAGCGTGCATGATGCGCAAACAGAAACCTTCCGCCCCGCCTCGTCCCGCCAGAGGCCACTGGCACCGTTCTTGAGTACGACGTTCAGAGCCTTGCATGCGATGGCGATTGCCGAGGCCAGAAACAAAATGACGATGGTTCCACCAAGCTGGTTCACCTGTTGCAGATTCAACAAGTGGGTGCTCGCACCCGAGAAAGGACGGAGTGAGCTGATGATCGGCCCAGGTATGTACTTGACGATTGCAGTCATCTGCTTCCACGCGAGAAGGGAGTTTCGTCCATGTACGGAGACCCAAAGCAGTATTGGGACCAGCGCAGATAAGAGAATTGGCGCAATGGCTTCCCTGGTTTTTCGTGATGTGTCCACAAAGAGCAGAAGGACAAAGAAAGGGAAGATGAGTATAACGGCGAAATGGGTTCCGAATGCCAACCCCATGCAGGTGCCAGCCAAACACCGCGAGCGCCATTCAGCTGTGTGCTTAGGGCCGCACAGCAGCAGCCACAGAGCAAGCAGGACGAAGACGTCCGCCAGTGACTCCATACGCGCCCATCTGCCATACGTAATGGTGGTTGCGTCGAAAAACAACACTGGAGCGAGCAAGAGCACGGTTGTGAAATCGACGAGCTTCCTTTCGCAAAGCTCAAGAATTATGCTTACGCACAAGACTGGAACCATCGCAGCTGACAACATGCCCACTATGCGGAGGGTCAAGGCGGACAAGCCAAACAATCGGAAGATAACTGCCTGCATCAGGAAGAAGACTGGAGGATGGTGACCAAACCATTGGTCGAGCTGCAATGGCGAATGAGGAAAGCTGCTGCAAACAAAGTGGCCAGTCTGTGCCAAAGACACCGCCGGATCGTTGAGGATTACCTCGTCGCCCAGAGTAGGCAGCATCGGCAAGCGATCAAAGCCAACGAATAGGAAAGCGCATCTGAAAAGAAACAGGCAGACGCATAGCACGAAGAACTTTTGTTTTCGAGTCATCGCGTCTGCAACTCCTGTGCATCGAGTGCAGGCTTCTCTGATCGGGCTGCGGCTAACAACAGACCAGCTCCCAGCACTATGAAGCCGAGATTGGTGGGCTGCTCCAGTGTGTAGATGATGATCGGCGGAGCCACCACCGGCAGAAGTAGCCAGGGAAGCATGTTATTGCGGCGCAAAGCACGCAAGGACCGTTGAGCCAGATAGATCACACAAAAGACGCGCAATCCGAGGAACATAAGTCCGAAGATCGGACCGAACTCCATCACAATTCGCTCCCACTCCATTTCGGCAAGCAGGAATGATTGGCTGCCGGTTTTCAGGACGGCGGCGGCGTTGCTGCCCATGCCGATTCCATCTCCCAGCCACGGCGTCGATCCTACGGATTCAAATCCACTCTCGAAGACGCCGAGCACGCGAAGTTGTAATACTTCTTGCACGTTTCCTTCGCTTGTATCGGAGCCCCATCTGTGGGAGAAGGTCTCAATAGAATCAGCAACGAATGGAAGTTGCAAGGCTACTATGGCGAAGAAAGAAAGGATGACGAGGATGCCGAGCATTCTGGCGAGTCGCGCAGTGTCGCTCAGACCTGCGATGAGCACGAAGACAAACACAAACGCCATGGTGAAAACAACAGTTCTGCTGCCCAGAATCGGAATCGCAGCAAGCGTTGCAAGAGCCGCCGACCCTACCAACCACTGCGGATAGACGTTGCGCTTGCTCATGGCGTATATGACGAAAGCGGAGGTGAAAATCGCGAGTGATTGCGTCCCAGAGCCGTAGCTGAAAGTGCCAGCAGGACGAACGTGCCCACCCCAGGCCCCAATCTGGCGCGCTCCTACTCCCGCGCCCAGGTTGATCCAGGCGCTATCCGGTGCATAGTACTGTGCAACTGTGAGCGCCGCCATTGGGATCGATATTAGAAGCAGCCAGCGTCCATACTCTCGGACATCCTTCCACGTTAGCGTCTCTGCCATCACAATGACGAGCGGGATGTGTAGAACATAGGAGCGCATCCCATAAAGAGCAATCAGAACGGTGTTTGAGCCCGCAACAATCTGCGCAATTGCAAGCAAGAGGAGTCCCACGGTGAGGAGTGCGAAAGGCCACATGGCTTTTCGTGTGAACTTGCCGCAGCGAAATGCCTGGAAGTAGATAATCAGGACGATTGGGTCGCGAACCAAAAGCAGAGGGGCGCTTAGCGACGGAAGAATCCACTTACGCAGCGAGCCTTCAAAGATGAGCAACCAGAAATAGATCCATATCCAGCGCTTGAGCCAACGTAGTTTACGGGACTCATGCGGGACATCGACCGCAGAGGATGCGCAGGTAGCCCACCAGTTCTGCTGCAGGCCGGCGCTCATCGGCTCACGCTCATGCCGCGCTCTTCGCCGAGCGCCTGCAACAGTCGTGTACCGTAGTGATCCCACGACCAATTCTGTGCAGTCTGGATGGCGTCATTGCTCATTTGCTTCTGCAAATTTGGTTTCCGTATGAGCGATTCCAGGCCTTCCGTGATTGCAGATGCAGAACGAATCGGCACAAGGACCCCGTTTCTTCCGCTTTCAATGAAGTCCTCGGCGCCGGAGTTCGGCGTGGTGATGACGGGCAATCCGCAAGACATTGCCTCCAGTATTACGAGCGCGAAGCCTTCGATCAGTGAAGGATGCACCATTACATCGCTTTGCGACATTTCGAGCAGAAGCTGGTCGCGGTGCAAATGGGGAATCCAACGGTGCTCACGAATAGCACGATCAACTCGTTCGCAATCGCCGTAACGACCGCCGACCAGCGTGAGTTCAACATGATTCTTCAATGGCTCGACTGCATCGAGGAGATAAGCAATGCCTTTCTCCTGCGTAAGTCGCCCAACATACAGAACCTTGAGCTTCTGGTTCCCCGTGGGACGCGGCGCGCGGGATCTTGTGGCGTCCACTGGAGGCGCACCGTAGGGCACAACTTCGATGGGCGCGGTAATTCCCGGAGCGCTGACGAGGCTCCGAGCGACAAACCTGCTGGGCACAATGATTAGATCCGCAAGCGCGAGCTCCTCGTCCTGCCGCTCCTGCTTTTCGCGAAGGACGGTGGTTCTGAGCAATCCAGCGAATTCCGGAAGGAGGTTGGCCTCCTGCTGAAATGTCTGGAGGACATAACGCCAGTGCGCGGTTTGTAGGTCATAGACTCGCCGAACGCCCTCTCGTTTGGCGGCCCGGAAAGAGTGCAGGGCTCCCACATCGTATGCGTACACGGTGTTTGGAGGGCGAGAGGAGATGCGTTTGGCCACGCGTGCGTCGAAGGCTGCCGCAACCGATTCATGGCTCAAGGGACGACTGTCTGGTTCGGTCAGCCAGTTCCAGCGGAAGCGCATCGCACCCTGCCGGGCAATCTCTCGCCAAGGCTCGGTGTGGATCAGAGATGCGTCCGGATAGGCAAATGAGCGGCGTCCAAAGAGAGGACCGAGGCCCTTGGGAAGAAATCGCAGAAGCGGCGAGGAGTTGCTTACACACGTCCAGAATTCTTCGAGCAGTCCCGCGCACGCGAACGCCTTCAGAGCGCCGCGAACATTCTGGTTGCCGGAGGGATGGCTAAGCAGAATTCCGGAGCCCGCCACGGTCTTACCTGTTTGCGAAAGAGAGGTCATCTATGACTACCAATCCTCCGCATGGGTGGGTCGGCCAAGCCATGCTTCAAATGGAGCCATGAATCCCGCAGGAGTGTACGCCAGCTCTTCTACTCGACGCTTGCCTGTGGGCCGCGCCGGGTTCCCGGCAACTACTGTATACGGCTCTACGTCGCGACCTACAACGGCTCCAGCACCAACCACCGCACCTCGGCCAACGTGAACCCCCGGGAGGATGATTGCTCCCGTAGCGATCCATGCATAATCGTCAATCTGGACGGACTTGCGCACGGTCTTCCACTGCGGGTCTCCCAGATCGTGAGTTGCGGTCAGAATCTTCACCTCGTTGTTGATGGAAACGTTATTGCCAATGGTAAGTGGCGCATGCAAGGCGAAGAACGAATTACCAATCGCGCATTCTCTACCAATGGTCAGGTTCTTTCGCGGACCGTCGAGAACGGCGGTTGTAACGGTCATTACACCTATCCGTGCTCCGGCCCTCTGAAGACGGCTAATTTTCCAACAGATCAGGAGGACGTTCTTTGCGTGGAAGAGCCGTTTGGCCCAGCTTTTGAGCCATGCGCGCGAGCCCAAGGGGCTACGCTTGCGATGTCGCCATAAATAGGAAAGAGTCATCTCCACGCCGTACCTCTTCGTTCGAGCAGCGCCCGCAATGCCGGCGGGGAGGTGAACAGTGACGTGCAGAATCTGAACAAGGTGTCTTCCACAAGTGCCAGCGAGTTGCGCAGCACAGTCCATACGCAGAGCACATCGACAAGTAGCATGGCCTCCGCAGCGCCCACCAGCCCGAACGCGCGCATCAGCAAATAGGAGACAGGCAGCGAGATCGCCGTGGCCGCAAGGTAAACTAACGCCGCGCGCTCATGCCGGTTGGTAGCCAGCAACGCCACCAGGCTGGAAATCCAAAGTGAGTTCACAACTACTTCCAGTAATAAGACTAGAAATACTGGAGTGTTCATCGGCACTTTACCGTGAGTCCAGAGGGAGAGGATTCGAGTTCCCCCCAAGGCCAGCACGGCGGCTGCTCCGCCAGATATCCAGATGGAAGCTTGGCAGGAATAGCGGTGCAAGGAGCGGACGATTTCGTTGTTGCTCGCGCCGTGGGCGCGCGAAAGCTCCGGCCACACACCTGACTGCACGATCATGGTGAGTTGGGTAGGCAAGCGGGCGAGTGTTCGCAGTGTAGAAAAAACGACCACTGGGATCGGGCCGAGCACTGCTCCCACCGCCAGCAGTATTCCCTGAAAGTTCAGCGCGTTGCCAGCCGGAAACGCCATATAGGCCATTGCAGGAGCCCACAACCGGCGCACCACGTCCAAAGAAGCGTGCGCGACACCATAATGCAGCCAGGGACTTCGCCGTCGGAGCGCAGTTTGTAACCACAGGTTACCCACAATCCGAATGGCGAGCATGGAAGCGGCAGCGGAGACTGGACCGCCATGCGCAGTAACAATGACAACCACTGCCGCAGCTTCGGCAAAGCGAACAAAGTTGCCCCACATGGTGCCATAGGCAAAGTTGCCATCGCAGCGAAAGCCAGCGCTGATCATGTTGGCCTGAAATCCGAAGAGCACGCATGCCACAAGCAGGAGCAGTGTCAGAGAAATCCGCGGTCCGGTCATGGCGGTCAGGTGCAACCAGCGCGTCAGTGGCAGCAGGCCTATGACGAGTGCAGCAAGTAAGGCCACCGTGAGCGAAATGGAAGTCGTCAGTAACCATGCGCTCTGGAAGGTGTGCTGTGCGCTGTTGTGGTCTCCTTTGCCGACCTGCATTGTCATATCATTCGACGCAACGCTGCCGAAGCCGAAATCGCTGAGCGCTAGATAAGTCGGAATGGCACTGAGAATTAGCCACTCCCCGTAAAGATGTGCGCCCCAGAAATGGAGAAAAATCGGCACGCTGACTACCTGTATCAAAGTGGTCACCAATGGGCCGAGCGCGCTCGCACCAACCCCGCGAAGCAGCCTGCTTGTGATGCCGCTCGAACGGGGTGGCGCAATGGCATTGGTCGCGTTGCTGTCCACTTCTAAAGCCCCTTGTAGATAATCAGACCGCTTGCAATGGCGATGGCCGCTTCGGCGCCGCGAACCGTTGCCGCCTTGCCCAAGTTCGATGGAACGTAGAGGATGTCGCCGTCTTCCAGCAAGGGATCGACGGCTTTGCCGCTTATGATCTGCTTCACGGGAACTGGAAACTCCAGCCGCCCGGTTGCTGTCTTACGGATAATGCGGCACTTATTCTGCGACGCACTGTGGCTGGGGCCAGCGGCCAGAGAGAGAGCCTGGAGTGCGCTCAGCCGCTCATTGCCGTCTATAAGAAATCCGCCCGGTTTGCCCACTTCACCTACCACGTAAACAACTCCGGAGCGGGAGACAATGATCGTGTCGCCCGGCTGCACATCTACAGAAGGGCCGATGTTGCCCGGCTTGTTGTTAAACTGAACGATCACAGGGTGCTCGGGATCTAATTTGTGAGCGATCGTAACAGCCCTGCCTGCGCTCGGAGTGACGCCCCCGGCAGCGGATATCAGATCTATAAGCCTGTGAGTGCCGAGCAGGGGATAGACGCCTGGACTTCGAATTTCACCAGCGACGTTGACGCCCTGAGTGGCGTATTCCATTATGAAAACCGAGACGTGCGGGTTCTTGAGAATATCCGCAGTGAGCAGGCGGTTCTCAGCGGCTGCTGCGGCCTCCTCGGAGGTCATGCCAGAGACATGCATGGCGCCAGCAATGGGAAGCATGACCTCACCGGCCTCATTCACGCGAAGTTTGCCGGAGAGTTCTGGTGTATCAAAGACTCCAATTTCGATGAGATCTCCGGAGGAGATGCGCAGTGCATGTGATCCACTGAACTGGGGCATAGTTTGCGGTGACGCTGAATGCGTAGCCTCTGACGTGGTCTGAGCCAGTACGCCTGAAGACATTACACACAACGCGGTCATCACCACCAGTTTCCGAAGTTGAGAAGAACGCATAATTCCCATGCTCTTAAATTCCAATCTTGCGGAGGGTCACTGTGCACCTCCAGTTTGATCGCCGTGTCGATTGTGGCCAAGAAGGCTGTTTTGCCGCATCAGCTAGGAAGGATTCTGGGCGCTATCGTCGTAGTAGCTGTTTGCTGACCGACCGTAATAGGATCGCTTCGCGTAGTAGTAATGCTCCAGCTGAAGGTTGACGCAATTGAAGACGGCACCCAC
>Ga0302320_10031245_pt1 | contig 10109 bp, 4 predicted proteins | sample Bog_T0_3_FD_202130 | JGI IMG/M metagenome (GOLD analysis project Ga0302320, IMG submission 202130) | Peat permafrost microbial communities from Stordalen Mire near Abisko, Sweden - Bog_T0_3 | ecosystem: Environmental > Terrestrial > Soil > Wetlands > Peat | place: Sweden: Abisko, Stordalen Mire...
ACTCGGACATGTTTTCATGTATTTCTTGAGGGGTGGCTTGCCATGGCAAGGTCTGAAGGCTGCGACGAACAAGCAGAAGTACGAGAAGATTGGTGAGAAGAAGCAAACGACTGCAATCAAGGACCTTTGCGAGGGGTTTCCAGAGGAGTTCAACAAATATTTGAGCTATGTTCGAAATCTCGGATTTGAAGATACCCCGGATTACGATTATCTTAGAGATCTTTTCACGCAAGCTTTGAAGACTAGCGGTACGGGAGAAACTGAAGATGGGATTTATGATTGGATGAATTTGAACAATGGGAAGGGATGGGAAGCTACGAAACAACAGCACCACACAATGCACCAACCTACATCCGCTCAACCTATGGTAGGGAGTACAGCGCAAATTCCACGAAACCATATTACTGCCGCCCGTTTAAACGCCGCGCAACCCCCCCCTCCATCTCCAAAGCAGCTGGGGATGGGAAAGACGCGCGATCGGCCAAGCGCCCAAGGCTTGGTACCAAAGCTCAGTATCGGCCAGGCGGGGGGACTTCAGGACACCGCTACTCCAACAGGCTCAACTCAAGCTCAATTCCAGAACAGCTCGAACAATCTGCCTCAGAGAATGACAGCTCAGCCGACCATGAATCAGAACGGAAGGACCTCGGAACCACCTCCAACAGGCTTCCAGAAGCTGATGAAGGCTCTATGCTGCGGTTAGTCTGAGCTCTGCACCCTTCGCAAAGGTGATATACTGACTTTTTTTAAGGATGAATTCATCTCCCTTAAAGCGATCATGTCCTTGACCACTCCTACCTGACGTACCGTTGCTGCTGAAGCCTTTTCGTCTTGAAAACTGCATACAGCTTCGTATTAAACGTGTATTATTCCTTGAATAAACGGCTTAGACCTTCTGGCACTGCCTTTCTCCACTGGCTTACACGACTCTCGCTGTTGTCATAATACATCTTTCCACCTTTCCTGGCAGCAATTTCGCATACACTCCTACACGTTTTCGGCGCATGGCTGGCTACCCCCTACTTACTTCAAGAATAATATTTTGTGTTTTCCAACGTTTTTTGCATCAGCGTCGCACCCCCTTTTCACCAATCACATGAACCCCCCGTACAAAGACGCGCTTGGTCTGATCTGCACAGGAAGGGGACTTTACGATGTATAGCTTCTTAGTTTGGAGCAAGGCAGCAAAGGCGAATGGTGTGCAATAGATGCATTTGGAATTGAGGGTTTTTAGGTACTACGAATGAAAAAGTTTCCGAAATAATATATGCTACAGTTTACTAAATTGTGATTGCCAAAGCGTCAATAAAGTGAGTGCTTAGACAGTTTTGGACTCTCTATTCGAAGCCTGTTCTGGCCATTATTTGTCACGCTTTGCGCTCAATAATCAAGATTGGTGATCGGTAAAGTTGTGTTTTTACAAGGTATAGTTAATTTTTGAGGTCACTGATGGAAAATTTTATCCGTAATAAATGTTACAGCCCAGCCCAATCCATTAGATTTCCTTCCTGGGCAACTCCCTCGATTACTCCATACTTCTACAACTACTCATCTATGTTAACTTCTGCTTAATGAAGAAAGATCTCAGATGAGAGAGCTGCCACGCGCAGGTAATGCCCAAAACCACCAATTGAATCATGGTCCATCTAACCACCCTTGAATTGGTTGACTCGGATTGATCTCTGAATTCTGCTTCGCGTTCCTATTTGTACCATTTGTTAGTTTATAGTCCAATTCAGACCCTCCTGTAACACACATCACTGCACTCTCGCATCTAGATACCAATTTCTTGGAAGAAAAAAGGGCTGGGGAAGGAGAGATACATACCCGCTGAAACACCTGTTCCCTCCTAATATCCTGCAACCTGCCATTCAAATCCTTAACCTTCTGCACAATATCCAGGATCTTGCCCTTATCCGTACTCTCGATCGCACTCGTAGCGCCAATAGCCAGGTCGAGAGTCAATTTGATTCCGCCTTGGGGCTGAAGTGCTGAGAGCCAGCCTGAACTGCCAGAGGTCGAAGAGGGTGTGAAACATATTTTGTGGTCGCCGCTGGCGGCAGCGCTAAATGTAAAGCGTCCCGAGGAAGATCCCTTTTGCGTTACGACGCGATGGTCGTTGTCGAATACTTCCTGGGGGGGGTTAATATGGTATTTTTGGGGGAGGGAGAGAAAAGGGGGAGAAATGAGAGGACTTACATCAACAGTAATGATAATAGTCAGACCATCATGTTTTGACCATTCTCGTCGATTCTCGTCGTATTCCTCCGCGGTATAATGGCCTACGACCAACGTATCCTTGGGTAATTCTTCAAAGAAACATTTTGGTGATGAACCGTCGATGTAAAAGTAAAGTGCTTGGACGGGTGCCAACAAAGCACTTAAAGAGAGGAAAGGGATGATGGACCGCATAATTGCTAGTTCGAGGATCTCCTCTTTTGAATCAACCAGAGGGGGAAAAGATCGAGTTTTTGCTGTTAGATGTGAGTGAGGGTTGGGATCGCCGAAAAGAAAAGGGTGGTCGCGAGCGAGCGTGCCAGTTTCCGATGCCAACTCGCCTTTGGTGTGTGTGTGCCAGTCACATGGAGATTAGTGAGATAAGCCTTTTCGGGATTGGAAGATCGCGTTCGCTTTCGACTTCGACATCATTCAAATCCAAATCCACTGTTTTCAGCCATCACCCTTGCGAGCGCAAATATCAATCCATCAGTCGCTCGAATTGCGACACCATCTCCAAGTCCAAGATGACCTCCAGCGATGTACGCGATATGCTGGATCTCCCAGGCTCGGCACCCCGACCAGCTAAAAAACAAAAACTCGCAGCGCCGAAATCAACACTGAAAGGTCTCGCGCGAGAAGTACAAAGTCTAGGCGGTGACAATCCTATTGCGATCGTACCCGAAGTATCGGTTTTCAAAAAGCGACGATTTGCGAATAGGAAACCGGTTGCGAGATGGGAGTTCAAACCGTTTAAAAATTCGGCGAGGAAAGATGGATTGATTTTGAGGCATTGGAGGAGAGCGGTCGAGGCTCCAAGACCTGCTGTAGAGGAGGGACCAGAGGAGGGAGGCTCCGCTCAGGTTGAAAATAGGCCAGACGTTGAATTGGAAGACTCGGTATTTGCGAAGTTTAATGTTCAGGTGGAGGTTCCCAAATATGATGATGTGCAATACGCGGCGAAATTGGATAATCCGGAATGGTCACGGCATGAAACGGATTACTTGATGGCAATGGCGGAAGAATATGATCTGAGGTGGCCGATTATATGGGATCGATACGAATATGTACCTCCAGCACCAGAAACGACGCCGGAAGCTGGAGCCATTATACAAGCACCAAAAGTACGAAGTATGGAGGATCTGAAGAAACGCTATTACACGATAGCAGCGACGATGATGGCTATAGAGAAACCAGTCGAGCACATGACGACTCCAGAATTCAAATTGCACGAGAAAATGAGGCTTTACGATCCGGTAAACGAGACAGCGCGGAAGAAATTCGCCGAAGCCAATTTCCATCGCACGAAAGAAGAGGCTATGGAGGAAGAAAGTCTTTTGATAGAATTAAAACGCATCATTTCTAGAGCAGACAGACTCAGTCATGAACGCGCAGAGCTGTACGCTCGTCTAGATGCTCCTGCCAGCTCAGCCAACATTGGAAACTACACAAGCAGTGTAGGGCTGGCAGGACTCATCCAGCAGCTTGTTACAGTCGACAAATCTAAAAACAAAAAGCGTCTCACAGGCTTGGGTCTGGATGCTGGAAGCCCCGTCGCTGGACCTAGCAGCAGTATGAACGGCAATTCCTCCTACAATGAGAGTCGGTCTCGCGAATCCATCTCTGGCCCTTCTGGCAGCGTCAGCGGTGCAGCGAGCAACAACAAGAAAGGCGGATCTCTGTCGGGTCCCTCAGAGCGCCGCAAACTCTCCGACGACGAAATCAAATACTACGGGGTATCTTATCACGATCGCTTACAAGGCGGGCCCTTTTTCCGCATGGAGAAAATCCTCAAGAATATTGTTAACAAGAGCCAAGTGCAGCAGGGTAAGATCGGTAATATGTTGGAGGAATTGGGTATCCCGAAGAATAGACTGCATATGCCGACCGCGGATACGGGGCTTGCGTTTGAGACATTATTAGGGAATATTGGGGTGCTGCTGGATATGAGGAAAGTGGCGGATAAGGTGACGGCGGATATTGCAGTTGAGAGAGAGAGGAGGGCGGAGCGGGAGAGGGTGAAGAAGTTGAAGGAGGAGAGGAGTGGTGGTGGTGGTAGCGGCGATACCAGTGGTGCTGCGGACGGAGAAGCGGAAACACAGGGAGAGAGGGAGAAGAGTGTAGCGAGGAGTGTGAGAAGTGTTGCTAGTGGTGCGGGGGGTAATATTGGTGGTGGTACTCATAAAAGGAGTGCGAGTGTTATGAGTGCGGTTAGTGATAAAAGTGCGAAAAGGCAAAAGAAATAGGGGCTACAGAGCGATGGAAAACGGGGGTGTCAGATTCTTGTAGGAACAAAGGGGAATACCATACCAATCGGGACAAGACAAGACAAGACAAAGAATTAAAGCAATTCGCTCTAAGCTATGAACACACACTTTCCATCTCACGATTGGCCATTTAAAAGACATATGAAGTCTTGTCACCCGTTTTCTGACCAAATTACCTCACTCTATCACATCGATCCTCTTTCCAAGTTACACTTCCCTCCCTTCTAGTCCTCACTGAACCTCCCAAATCATCGTCCCCTCCAGACCCGTTTCCAAACCCAGCAACCCCTATTTCCTACTCGCTATCCAAACCAAACTATTCAACTTCAAAAACACACCATCACCGACCGTTCCCCTTTCTCCGCTCCACTGAGATAGATATACATATACTTATACATACCGCGGTCTCTTCATTTCCTTCCTTTTTTTTTTTTTTCTCGGGGATACCCATCCCATCCCATCCCATCATTCTTGAGGACTGCAGCAGGTGGTTGTTTTCAACGAAAGGCGGGATTGGCTCAGGATCGGATGGGCCACGTAAGAAAGGAAGGAAGGAACGGGTCCCAATGTAAATAGTACATATCTCTTGTGGCATCGGTGTAGGTTGCACAGTTGTTGTTTGGATGGATAACGAGTAGAGTAGTTTGGTACGTAGAGGAGGGAGAGAAGGTGGATGAAATGATATGTCATCTCTAAGAGGTATAGAGACACCTCGATCCTTAAGCCGGTGGTCATGGTAAGGTAATAGATACGAAGTATATATATATATATATATTCCGCCCTCAACAAGCGAATTAAGCGGTGGTGAGGAAAAGTGGTTGGTTGTTGAGAAAAACTGATCATCCGCCTTGCCTTGCCTTGCCTTGCCTTCTCGAGTGAATGGTTTGTTGGTTATGTGGTGTGATGTGATGTGACCGGCCTCGCGGTCATGTTTCTATTATCGTTATACTTCAATGAAAAGAAGAAGAAGAAGCAGTAGCAGCAAAATCAGTGCAAGAATAAAGTAATGAAAATGTAGTAGATGAAAATAGGTTCTTTGGCTCCCCAATGGACCTCGGATTGTTCGAGGTCGTTGCGATGCTAACACCTGGAAATAACGAGATTATGCAGATTAAGCCCTTACTTGTCTAAAGAGCAAACATGTAGACAGAACTATTGTACTGGGAGCAAAGAAGAGAAAGAACGAATTATTCAAGGTAAGATACGTGTAATCTTCAAGTATTCCTTTTCCCTATATTCAATAGGCAGGAGTGAGAGAAGTAAGTAAGCTGAATGAAAGGCTGTCCCATGAATCCATGATTTCTCTCATCATCATCACAATTGGTATAATTACAGACCTTCGTCATAGCATACGAAGCGATACTAAGCCCAGCACCCATAGAAAGCGCTTCCAGAGCCTTCCCACCCATCCGTCCATCCATCCAGTTTCCCCTTCCCATTGTATTGTAATGAAAGCCAGAAGACCATCTTCGTTTATTCCCCCCCTTTCGTCTATCTTTGGAGTAGAGCCCCTATACAAGTTGCGCGTAAGGAATACTAATGTGTAGTAGACAACACAACAAGAAAGAAAAAGACAGCGGACCAAAGAAGAGGTGGTATATGTAAAATGAAAACCGCCACCTAACGCCGATTTATAAAGAAAGCTATTGCATATTGAGAAGTTTGAGGTTCGGTGGATATCTTGAGATGGCAAAAACATTGAGTTGCGAAATTTCCTCATTGTTCTTGTGGCCGATAGACGCCTCGAATGACACGCGCCGGATTGCCGCAGACGACTGTGTAAGGCGGTACATCCTGTAAAGTGGTTAGTCTGCGATCGTAGCAAATAGCACGTCCATTTTAGATTTTGGACCCCAAGGAAGCTTACCCGTGTGACAATTGACCCTGCTCCCACTGTACTACCTTTCCCAATAGTCCTTCCAGGTAAGATTGTTACACCGCCCCCAATCCAACAATCGTTATCAATGGTAATCTTCCTACCCAAATTTGGCCCCCTGGACCCCAATCTTCGTTTAGGATCTACTGGTAGGGTCGCAGTGTAAATATTGACGTTTGGTCCGATATTACATCTGTCACCGATCTTGACCTCGCATGTATCGAGAATCGTACAGTTCTTTCCGATAGCAACTTCTTGGCCAATGCTGATATTGTAGCCGTAATCGCAATTAAAAGGTGCTTCCACAACGACATTGTCTCCCACTCTACCAATTGGTGTGACAGGGGATGCTTGAGTTGGAGAGATAACATGTTCACGGGGTTGTAGGATATCGCGAAACAGACGAGCTCGTTCCTCAGGGGAAACTCCGTTGTTGGGGTTAGTGCTACTGTTAAAACGCCAGCAAGCTCCATTGCAACGTTCTCGCTCTAGAACGAGCTCCTTATCGAACGGGAAATAATGACGCCCTGCAAGCATTTCCTCTTTTTGGGTGGTTCGTGGACGGGCGCTGACTGGATGTGACAAGGCCAGCTGTGCAGCCTGTTGCGCGTTGGTAACATGTGGATTTTCTGAATGCATCTGCTGAGGATGAAGTAGATGTGGTAGGCTCGAATCTCGGGACGAATGACCGTTCTCGGCATCTTGTCTGTCTTGTCTCTCCTGTCTTGACATGTCGTGCAATGGTCCTACTCGCTGATAATCATTTCTGTGACGATCTGCGTACGTACTGTTCCCTGCAGTAACCGGGGTAGTAATATGTTGAGTTGCATATGGTCTGGAATTATCAGTCGTCACCGCCGAACCTGGGATCGCTGATGAAGGGTGATCATCATCCTGCCCTTTGCTGTGGTGCGGATCCAATTGCAGACTCTGGCCACGATAACCAGGTAAAGGTTCTCTTCTAGGAGGTCCAAGCGGTTGGTTTCCGTATGGCGATGATGTTGGATAGACAGGGCTATCGTACTCATTCTTCGATTGTAGTGGTACTGGGGCTTGTTTTTGCTCTGTTTTCGGCCACTGACCTCGTTGTTGATACCCCGAACAAACGAAACCACCTCGTTGGCAATTGTTACCTACATTGCAGTTAAGTATAACATCTTCTATTACTAGCCGATCTCTTGACTTACACTCTGGTCGAGTCTCCTGTTCCTTATTAGCATCATTGTATCATAAAAAGTTTGAATCGGATAGGTTGCAATTTAAGGAAACGGTGATAAGAGTTGAAGCTTACATCGCACTTCTTCTTCCGTCTCCTACAGGTCATGCATCCAGTTTTGGTTCGGTTACTAAAGTTTCGTTTTCTCTTCTTTGGATCCGACTGAGCAGACATTTCTCGTCTATCATTAGGGTAGGCCGAATAAGGGTTTGCTGACCCATCATCACCTGAAAGGGTACGACGGTCGTAGTCATGCTGCTGCATCTGTTGATCCATGCTTTGAGAAGCTCTTTGCAGCACTTCTCCGATATGCTCATCAGAATTCACATGATGGTGGGAGTACTGTTGTCGTTGGTGCCAGTTGTCATTGACAGAATCACGACCTTGGTCATTGGAACCTATGAACTTTCGATATTGCTGTTCGGAGCTATAAGCTTCCCTGTGGTCGCCTTGTGAGGGCATTCTTCGGTGATCATCTCGAGGCTCTCGAGGAGTTTGATTATCAGAGTCAGTAGTGGCTGTAGTTGGTGTTTGTTTGGTCGATGCTGGTAATCCATGGTTGTGATACGAATTTGCAGACGAAGAACCTGGTTCAATCGATCCAGATCTCTTCCGTTTGTGTGCATGACTATCCTCCGAATAGCCATTTGAGGACTGATGGCTCGATTGACGATCCGATGGTAAATGTGTACGTTCTCCATTAGTCGGTGGTACCCAATCCTGATCTGTTGAGATTGTCAATCTCTCGTGGCGAGCAGGAGCAGACTGAGTTTGTCCATTGGGACGCTCGTCAGATTCTCTTCTGGATGGCCCATTGCCATTCGTGCCATTGGATGGACCAGCACCATTAGGTAGGTCTCTGGCACCATTCACGGCGGTAAATCTAGATGTAGGCGATTCTGCCTGCTTTTCTGTTTCTTCTGTACTCATATTCGATGAAGTCTCTTTGGCAGCTTCGCTGTCTCCTGCGCTGCCCAAAATTTTCCTAGCCAAATTCACGAGATCCTGGCGGCCGGCAGGACTCTTCTCTGTTGCCGATTTGTTAGGCGCCTTCATTCAATTGGAAGTGTCCCAAGTCTAGAAGCTCATGGGAACAGTTCCTGTGAGATAAAACACGGACGGGTTATAGGCGAAGTCGTTCGAGAGCCCTTTGCTTGCACCGTAGATCGTGGGTGCGAGTTCCTTTAGACTTTCAATTCAAGGTCTCAACTCAAGGGCCTCTTTCTCTAAGCATCAGTCGTCCTTCGAGCTATAGAGGAGCGACTCTCGGCGTGATCAGTTGGGTGGGCTTGGGTCCGCTTTCGTGTTCACGTGCGTGACAGCCTTTTCACCAAATTCTTCCCAATCTATATCCTCATAAGGTTCCAAAGCCTTGACCCCCCTGATGATCTCGTGATGACCTCGTGACAATCAAATAATGCTTCTCCAGTTAGGGTGCTGTGGTTCCAGTCGTCACCATGTAGAGCCGCAAGACGGATAGAAGTCAGAATTAAAAATAATGTAGGTGCGAAAGTGATATGTAAAGATTGTGCCCGATTAAGGTGCCGAAGGAAGATTGTTGGTGGAGTGAGGATGCCTATGCCGGTGGCTGGTGTCCTCGTTGGATAAGTGGAGTGGACAAGATACGAGGCGGAAGGCGGAAAGACCTTGGATGAGGATCTATCGACAACTTTTGGCGACTGCTGTTGAGATAAAAACAATTCCTAATTTCCGAATGATAACAAGCCTCGAAATGACGTGAAGATAATGATAATGATAAAATTCTCGTTAATTTGCTTCTTTTCACGTGGTAGTTGGAGAGGGAGACCCGAGGTCGAGGTTGTTGGGGACAAATATAGATGGAAGATAGGTAGAAACTTGGCCCTGCCAAAGCGTTCAGTCTTTTCCAGCTTTTCCAGCGGCCCCTTCCTTTTCCTTTCTTTCTTTCTTTCTTTCTTTCTCTTCTTCTTACTTTTCCTTCCTCCTTTCCACCTGGCTTTCTAGCGCTATATTCTTTGCTAATGGCGAGTCAGTTGAGAGGGACAAGATGATGACATTCCTCGCTGGTAGATGAAACAATTCCTCTGGCTTAAGTACTCGATATTTGGAGAGATAGAAACGAGTGATAGAGAGTCGAACGATCAATGCATTCGATCTCGGGTATCGAGACAAGGTAGTATTACAGAATCGGAATGTTTGAATGTTGAATGCCAAAGGGTAGGAAGTATAAAACCCAGGGCTTTGGTAGCGGAGCGGAGACGCAAAGATTAAGAATAACTCCAGGTTTTGGCGAGTTTTTGGGGCTGGCCGTGCCAATATATTGACGAGCGCCTGTGCTACGAGTCGTCATGGGTTGAACCTGTTCATGGGGTTTTAATGGTTTAATGGGGACCATGGGTCAATGGCTTTTGGATTCAACGATGGGGATTAGTGGACGAGGGATTAGGGCGGAGCCAAAAGACGCGCCTATTGCGGAAACCGGTCGCTAAGAGACTCTTGTCACCCCTGCGACTTTTTGGTTTATTTTACCTTTCGGCGGTTCAGCAGCAGCTGG
>Ga0302320_10031248_pt1 | contig 10108 bp, 2 predicted proteins | sample Bog_T0_3_FD_202130 | JGI IMG/M metagenome (GOLD analysis project Ga0302320, IMG submission 202130) | Peat permafrost microbial communities from Stordalen Mire near Abisko, Sweden - Bog_T0_3 | ecosystem: Environmental > Terrestrial > Soil > Wetlands > Peat | place: Sweden: Abisko, Stordalen Mire...
CTCGACGGTGAAGCCGGTGAGCTTGATGTGCTGGGAGTTGGCGATGGTGATGATGGCGTTGAGGCCGCTGTTGGCGGTGATGGTGGCCGGGGAGCCGCTTTGATCGGAGGCGCCGCCGGGGTCGGCCGAGTAGGCATAGAGCGTGGTCTGGGGGCCGGAGCCTTCAAGCGTGACCTGGGTGAGGCCGTCGATCACGATGGACTCGTAGTATTGGCCGGGCAGGATGCAGACGGTTCCGCCTGTGGAAGGCAGGTTGTCGATGGCTTGCTGAATGGAAGTGTAGGCGCCGTAGGAATTTTTGTTGTCGCCGACGGTGGCGGTGCAGCCGCAGCAGCCGCCTTCACTGGCGGTGGGCCAGGGGGTGCGGCAGTCAGGGGTATTGGTGGCCTTGCCGACGCCGTCAAAGGTGACGGTGGAGAGCTTGGTGTAGTGGTGATGTGTGCCGAGCGGCGGAGCGCTGGTTACCTGGTCGAAACTGCCGTTTGTACGGGCTGAGAAGCACCAGAAATCGCCGGAGAGGAAGTCGCCGCCGGCGGTGGAGCTGAAGGAGACGGTGAGACCATTTTCGAGGACGAGGACGGTGCCGGCGGCGGGGACCAGAATGTCGCCGGAACCAAGCGAGAGCGATGGTTGTGGGGTGAGAGTACCGCTGTTGTTGGTGGAGTTGACGATGCCGGATTGATCCCAGCGGCGAATGCGGGTGTACAGGCTGGCGGAGGCTACCGGAGGGCTGCTGAGCTGGGTGGTGAGGTAGATGGAGTTGGTGGTGGGATCGACGGAGCCGATCTGGCAGAGGATTCCGGGTGCTCCGTAGGTGTAAGGAGATCCGTCAGGGTAAGCAGGATCAGGCTGGCCATTTAATTCCATGTTGTTGTCGAGCAGCTCAATCCAGTCGCCATTGTTGAAGTTGAGGACCTGATCGCGGCCCAGCGAAAAGACGGTGAGCACAGTGACTTGAGTGCCGCCGGCGTTGGCCTTGGTGGCGATATTGGTGACACCGGTGGCGACGGAGGCATTTTCACGGGACCACTTGAAGGTAGCTTTGCCGACTGGGCCGCCTTGATGAATTTGAACGCGGTAAAACTGATTTTCGAGTCCGGTGTAGCCGGTTCCGGGGGTGAGGCAGCAGTTGCAGGTGGTGGTGTTGGGCACGACCCCGTTGGTGAGCAGGCCAGCCGAGGCCGTGGGCCAATTGATTCCAGTGTCGGGTGTGCCGCAGGTGACATCGGCGCCAGGCGAGGCGAGATTGGCGCTGCCGGCGGGCATCCAGCGAACCTGCCAGACGGTTTGCAAGCGGCCTGAGGTGTCGATGCCGACGGCGGGGTCGATGATCGAGGGGTCTTCAAGCCAGGTGATCTCGCGGGTCCAAACATCGAGATAGAAGAGATAGGTTCCCGCGCCAGGCGCGGTTGCGCCGGGGAAGTAGGGCTGGCTGGTGAAGGGAATATTGGGCGAGCCGGTGATGCTGGCGGGCGCGGGCTGAGGCGCGCCGGAGAGCTCGGCGAGGGCAGGATCCCAGAGGCCGGGCGTGGGGCCGTGATTCTCCGCAAGAATGCCGTCGATGTAGATGCGCCCCTGTCCGATGTTGACGACATACGGCGTACTGGAGCCGGAGATATAGAAGGCGTTGGGCGTGGTGACTGGATAGACCGCACGACCCATCGTATCCAGCGTTCCGGCCTGAATGCGGCGTGCGATTTCGGCGAGGAACTCGTTCCAATCGGCGTCAAGCTGCACGCGTCCCTGGGGCAGGACGACCGAGGAGTAGCTCTTGAAGGGATTGAAGGTGGTGCGGCTGTTATCGAAGCTCACGTGATTGACTCCTGTTCGATTTCCGGGTTTGTTGCCGGTTTCTGTCGGGTTGAGCAAAAAGGAAGATGACTACGAATGTTTTGATAGCTCAGGTTTGATAGATGAGGCCGAACTCCAGCCCGACCGGAAGGTACTCCGCCATGCGGATTTTGAGATCGCTTTCGCGCTGCGGGGCAAAGACAAAGTGATAGACGCCCATCTCACCGCCGTCATCGGCACCACGGCGGATCGAGTCATCGGTGGAGGCTATCAGTTTCAGGTAGCCGGGTTGACCGAAACGGGTGGTAATAAAGAGCGGCTGGGGCGCGGCAATGGCCTGCTGGACGCATTCAAAGGGCGGCGGAGTGACGGCATCGATGGGTAGAAAGCTGAAGCGGACACAGCCCTGCTGCTTGCGGTCGGCGATGAGGCCCGAGGGGATGGCGCTGGATTTTGTGGACCAGAGGATGCTGTCGGTAACAAGAGTGAGCAGCGTGGAATGAACCCGGCCAACGACGGTGCAGGCGTTGAGGGTAAGCGCCGCGCCACCCAGTGTTTCATTTGGCGCGGCAAAGGCGGTGTTGGCGGGGTCGGTGGCATCGACGATGCAACTGGTGAGCGTGACCGAAGCCAGAGGGTTGGCGCGAATGCCGCCCAGAATGGAGGTTGTAGCGGAGAGTGCGACTGCCGTTGAGTCGATTTGCAGCACCGAAGCAAGCGGCTGAGTGGGGGCTTGCGTGGTAATTTCACCGGAGACGAGCGTTGCGGGCTCATACGACCAGCCGGGAACCAGGGTGCAATCGTTCAGAGTCAACTGGGCAAGAAGATTATCGGTTCCATCGGGACGGGCGACGGGAACGAGCAGCAGCGCGGGAGCCGCGGCAGTGGGCGCAAAACTACTCTGCGCGGTTAGAACGATGCCGTTGAGAATGAAGTTGCTGTCGGTGTCGCCGGTAACGTAGAGGGGCGCGTCGAGCAGCAAGGTTTGCAGGCTGAGATTGGCCGAACGCAGCTCGAAGGTTGCGCCGGCGGGTAGATCGACGGCGAAGGGCGATGCCGCGCTGGTGGTGACAGGTTGCGAAGAGCTGACCCAGGACTCCAGTCCCTTGCTGGTGTCCAATGCCAGCTCGGCGGCGGATTGCGCGGAGATTTCAACGGCTACCGAACCGTTGACGGTGAGCAGAGAAAGGGCGTAGGCGATCGCGTCTTGAAGTGTCACGAATCGCGCATCGGGAAAGGGAACGACAAAGGCTTCATTGGTTACGGTGAGATTGCGCTCGTATTCTCCGCCGCCTAGATTGCCGTTGACGCCATAGAACCACGAGGCGCTGAGGGAGTGGCCGGTGAGCGCGGGCGAAAGCGCGAGACGGCCGAGTTCCGGGTCCACCACAACGTCAAATGGGCTCATGGCATCGGGCTGGTTGACCCAACTTCCGTCGGCTCCGGAGAGATCGGCTATGGCGATTTGGTAAGGGCTGAGAAGGGTTTTATCGAGATAGATGGCGAGGCTTGCACCCTGGCCGTAGTAAGAAGCGCCGACGCCGGCATTGAGGTCGGCGCAGAGAACGCGGCGGAGCAGGCGGTCGGGCACATTGGCCGGGGCGGCCGCAGCGGTGATCTGCTCACCTTGCGAGAGGGCGCGGTGAAAGAGCGGCAGGTCGAGGCCCAGGGCGTTGAAGCGGAAGCAAAGCTGGTTCCTGGCCTGGTTGGTGGAAGCCGCGGTGAGTGGCGAAGAAGTGATGCTGGCCGCGGAGAGCGACCATAAGAAAATAGCCACATTCTGGATGTTGTACTGGCCAAGGCCGGCTGCAATCTTGTGCACATCGACCTTGTGCGCGGCGGAATCAAAGCCGGTGTTGATGTACGTGCAAGCGCTCCAGTGACGCAGGTTGGGAGCATAGAAATTATGCGGGCGGATGTGCTTCATGTACTGGGTGTCGGCCAGGAGCTGAAATTCCTCGACGGCATGAGCGCCCCAGCCGGTGACGTCGCGGGCTAACTGCTCAATGACGAGGATGGTGCCTTTGCGGCGGCGCAGAGAGATGGTTTCGGCGACTTCGGCGCGGGGGTTATCCACGGCGGGCGCAATGCCGGTGACCTGCCGATAGCCGATCAGGTCACCGATGTAGGGAATCACCCAGGGGGCGCAGGATTCAATGAATTGGTCGTCGTAAAGCTGATCGAGGTCGTATGCAACGGCGGCAAGCTGCTCGCTGACCACCATCAAGAGAGACTCGAGTGGTCCGCGCGAGGCGAGCGTCTGAAGCTGATCGAACTGGGCCTGCTGATCAGCTGGAAGAGGCTGGGGAAGCGCCTGAAGCTGGGCCAGCAGGGTTTGCTGCGCGGGAGTGAGCAGCGGCAGCGAGCGCGCAATCTGGGCGTCGCGCATGCGATAGACGGCGGGAAGAAGCTGAAAGAGGTCGGTGCTCATGAGATGGTCCCCAGAGTTACGTTGGAGGGATCGGGATCGAGGACAAGAATCTCGGCCGCGGCGGGAAGTTGGGTGAGCGACGGTACGGGAATGTACGGACAGATGCCGTTGCCGACCTTGGTGCAGGGACGTGGCAGAGGCGGAGAAAGAAGAGTGGCCTGCCAGGCGTAGTACGCGGCTACGGAGTAGGCACTGCTGCCAATGTCTCCGGCGTTGCTGCTGCCGATGATCTTGAGATTGATCACATTGACGGCTATTACGCCGGGAACGGATTGAATGAGCGCGGCAATCTCATCGTTGGTGACGCCCTGGCCAAAACCGCGTTTGGCAAAGCAGTAAGTGGACTGCAAAAGCGCCAGAATCGCGGCTTGCACGGCAGGCTGGCTGTAGGCGGAGTCGTAAAGAATGTTGGCCTTCAAGCCGAAGGTGGTCTCGTAATAGGAGGCAAGATAGAGCGCGACATTGGGATTGCCGTAGCTTTTGAGGGCGGTAATCAGATTGCCGAAGGTCTGACTGGTGGGGAGCATTTGAGCGCCATTGGACGAGGCGACGGTAAGAAAGACGCCGCGAAATGGGCCGTTGGGAATCCAGAGGGCGGAGGCTTTGGAGATTCCGGCAAAACTGGCGGCGAAGTTCTGGTAGTCGGCGAGTGAGACGGCGCGGCCCAGAGTCAGTACGGTCAATGGAGCGTTGGCGCGAATGTCGTCGATCGACTGCGGATTCTGGCCACCGGTGGCTGTTTGGGGATTGGTGACGGAGCTGACGCCAACCGGGCGATCCACTAAAGTTGTGATGGCTCCGGCGGGAACATTGCCCGCAGAACCGGTTCCGACGCGGTAACTGGCCTGAATGTTGTTGGAGCCGGTGGGCAGAGTCGCACCCTCAACTCCGTCGCCAAAAATGACTTGTGTGGTACCGCCGGGAAGATTCAGCGTGGCGTAGACCTGGGCTGCCGGGGATTGGTTATAGAGCGTGGGAACACCGGTCCAGGCGGCTCCGTTGGCGCGCACGGTGAGGGAACTGACGCTGCCGGCCGGAGTGGGCGAAGGGACGTAAGTAAGCGGCGACTGCTTCAGCGTGAACTGCTGATTGGGAGTGGCGGCCGAGCCGTTGCCGAGCAGTTCTGTGACCGGGGAACCGGCCGTGGCGGGGCCGACGTTGCAATTCACCGTAGTTGCGGCGCGGTCATAGACGTTGATCAGCGGCGCTGTGAGTTGAATCTGAGTGTGAGGAAAGCTGGCGTAAGTGGAGAGCGCCATGGCCGATACCAGAGCAACCTCCTGGACGACAGGGTCGGAGGCGAGGGCAGGGGCCAAGGTGAAGTAGGAGAGCGGAGTGGTGTTGGGCGGAAGTGTGCCTGGAGTGGTGCTGTTAATGATGCCGAGACGCCCGTTGGCATCGGCGACGGAGAGAGTCGGCGTCGCGTTTGATTCACTCCAGTATGGGATGGAAGCATCACTGTTCAACACTGAGTTGGGTGGCTGCAACAGAGTAAGAATCTGGCCTTGCACCAGAGTGATGGGATTGGTTGGGTCGTCGATGGGACTGAAATAAACGATGGGACGGCCGCTGGGGGAGTCGGGCGTGTTGACGATCAGCTTGGGATTCTTGCCGGTTACGGCGACGGCGGTGATGCCGACCAGATCGGGGCGCAGCACTTCCAGATCGAGAAGGGTGCCGTAGAGCGGGTGGTCGAAGGGCTGTTCGCAGGCGGGCAGCAGTTCGCTCTGGGTGAGAACGGCGGTGGAGCGGGTGAGTGCGTAGTAGCCGTTGTTGTCGCCGAGTTGAGCGTTGGTGTCTGCCAATACGCGGGTGATTTTGGCGCTGAGGGCGTAGTCGGAGCGGGCAATCGTGGAAACGGAGGTCAGGTTGTAGAGATTGGCTTCGGGAACCGCCTCGACCACCGTTGTGACGCCACCTTTTTGGCCCTTAGGCGGGGTGTGATGGATCTTTCTGGGGTAGTTTGTCATCAGCACCAGCCAGCCGCCGGTGGTGAGCTTGGAGCAAACCTGGTCGAGATCGATGAGGCTGGCTGCGGCAAGGTCCGCGGGCTGGGAGTTGGAAGCGGTGCCGAAGTTCCAGTCTCCACTGGAGCCGAGCAGGCCGGTAAGGTCCACTTTGGTGGGCGTCAGCAGAATGGGGTTCAGCGCGTTGTAGCCGAAGAGCGCAGCCCGCTGGCGCAAAGCAAAGACCTGTGGATTGCTCTGCGAAGGCCCCAGGGAACCGTTGGCGGTTCCCAGCGGTTCGGCCCAGGTGACCAGGGTGCGCTGGTTCAGCGAATCGGGTTGGACCGAAGTGATGTGGCAGAGATCCCAGATCATGCTGTCAGGAACGTTCAGCCGATCGTCGCCGACGATCAGCAGGGCATCGCCGGGATTGAGTTGGGTTGCGGTGCCGGCCAGATACATCTGGGTTTGTTGGCCCAAAGGAAGCCAGGGAATGCCGGTTTGCACGGGCAGCGCATTCCAGTCGGCTTTGGCCAGAATGTCGGTTGAGGTCTGGAAGGCTTGGGGCGTCTGCCCCTGGCCAGGAACGCTTTGCGCCTGTGAACCGGCGGGAATAGTGATGGCAGTTGTGTTGGGATTGGAGGGCAGGCCGGTGGCGGCGCGCAGCGTGAAGGCGAGATAGGTGGATGCGGCGACACCGGGCGAGGGCTGATAACCGATCAGGCGGCTGAGCCAGACCAGCGACGGAAGCTGCTGGGCTGTGCGCAGATAGCTCTCGTTGGCGAGACGCTCCTGATAGAAGGTGAGAATGTCGAGAACGACCGCGCTGGAATCGAGAAAGGCAATGGAAAAGTCGTCGCTGTCTCGGGTTTTGAATTGAGCCAGAGCAGGATACTGAGAGCTGGAGAGGCGCGCCAGCATGGACTCCCTGAAGCTGGCCCAGACGCCGGTACGATAAGTAATCGCAGAGAGGCCGGGCAGGTTCGACTCGCCTTGAGGCGTCTGAACCGAGGTGCCGGAGCAGCAGCCGCAATCGCAATTCCGACTTCCAGTGCAACTCATGGTCTTCTCACTTTCCACCCTGCATATTCAGGGTTAGCTGGCCATTGGCGGGCAGGCTGCGGTCATTGACAAGGCGCGCCACTTGAAAAGGTCCGATGGGGATTTCGCCGGATTGAACGTAGAGATTGGTGGGAGGCAGACTTTGCGGTTGAAAGATGGTGGCCACAACCGATTGGACGCCGGCAACCGCTCGGGCCGCCGCGTAAATTGGACTCAGATAGACATTCTGGCCAAGCTGAAAGACGTCGGGCGCAAAGTATCCGGGCTGACCGTTGGGTTGAAGGCCGGAGCCAAGCACCTGCAACAGAGACTTCTGCACGTCGGCCTGGAAGTATGCCGGATCGACGCAGATGGTGAGAGCAATCTGGAGAGAAACGTAGTCCGGACCTTCGAGCTTGAGATCCTGGCCGGCGAGGCGGTAGGCATTGACGTAGCGCGTGAGCGACTTCCGCAAAGAGCTACCTAGCAGGCCGCCGGAGGTGGGTTCGGCCGCTACAAATACCGTGTACCAACTACCGGTCCAGCGCAGTGTGGCGGCGGCGCTGGAGATGAGGGGGTTGGCCTCGGCGACGGTGGCGTAATCGCTCATGGTGATGGCGCGCTCCTGAGTCAAAAAAGCCTGCGGAGCGCGGCGCTTGATCTGCGCGTTGGTCTCAGGATCGACGCCGCCGGAAGCGGGCAGAGGATTGGTGCAGGAGAGAATGCGCGGATCGGCAATGAGGTAGGTCAAGCTCTCAGCGCCTACGTTGCCGGCCGAACCGTTGCCAATGCGGCAGACGGCGGTGAAGGCTGTATTCGATGCCGGCATGAGGCCGTTGGTATTGTCGCCGAAGCGCAGTGTCGCGACGCCGCTGCTCTCGACCTCAACGACAAACTCAGTGTCGGTTGCGCCGGCGGCGAGAAGGTCTGGTGCCGCGGTCCACTTGGCCGAGTCGCCATCGAAGAGGCCAGTAAGGGTAATGGAAGGAACCGCCTTCGATGGATCGACATTCATCAGATCATAGGCAGAGAGCGAAGGATTGGGCTGCTGCTCAAAAGTAAGAATCGAAAGTAGAGCCGCGCCAGAGGCAAAGGCCGCTTCAACGCTGGCGAGCGATACATTATTGAACTGCTGGACGATGACGGGAAGCTGAACTGGGCCCACAGCGCCGAAGGGCGAGTTATAGAGCAAGAGGAGATTGAAGCCGGTAGGAGTTTCCAGATTTCCCTGCGCCAGAACGGCAAACAGCGGCGGCCAAGTATTGGGAGCAGTGGGCTGAACGCTGAGATATGGATTGTTGTTGTCGATGTCAATGAGATTCACCACGCCAGTGGTGGAGAGCATTGTCGGGTTTGCGGCTACGGCCGCGGGAGCAACAGCGCCAGCGGGAACGGCCGCGGCAATCAGCTTGGAAAGCAAATTGATTTGCGCAGCGGCTTGGGTGGGATTGGTGAGTCCGCTGAAGGATTCCAATACAATAGGGGCCTTGATGCCAGGCGGATTGAAGACCGTGGAAAGAGTGAGAACGCCGGGTGAGGTCTCTTTCGCGAGTACGCCGAAGTACTGCGGCCATGCAGCGGCGTTGTTTGCGCCGACCATCAGCGAAGTGTAGCCGTTGCTGTCAGAGAGGCTGACGAAGCTATTGGCGACGAGCGAAACAGGAGCCGAAGTTACGGGAGTGCCGGCCAAGGGCAGAGGCACGGCCTGGGTAATCGGACTGTTGGGCAATTGCGGACGATAACGAACCGGAAGAGGCGCGGGCAGCGCGGGCGGCGCGCAGCGATTGGCAGAGGATGGTGGGACAAAGAGCGATGGCTCAGGAACAGTGGGCAGAGAGACGGAGGGCATGGAAAGTCCCTGATCGGCGAGTATTCCATTGCCGAGAACGATGCTGACGTTGGTGATGGTCTCGGTTGCGCCGGAAGAGTTGAGAAAAGTGGACGAGAGGCAAAGCGGCGCGGGCAGGGCATCGTCGGCAGACCAGCGAATCTGGGTGACCGGCTGCGGAACTTGCGAACTGGCGATGATGGGAGCGCCAGTTTCAGCCTCGAAGAGCGGGTCGAGCAGGGGCTGACCCTGTCCGTTGAGAGTGGCCACCGAGGTGAGCCGCACGGCATAGCGGTGGCGAATGTCGGCGTCGGTGGGAATGCCGGTTTGCGGGCCGAGCACCTCTTTGAAGATGAGCACATCGCCTGCTTGAAGATTGGGAAAGTATCCGCTGAGCGTGGCTTCGATTGCGCCCTGGGGAAGGCAGCAGTCGGTATCGCCCCAGGTATAGAAGTTCATGGCGTTGTGTTCAGGAAAGAGATTGGCGTCCTGCATTGGTTCGAAGACTACGACGCCGGCATCGAGTGCCGCTTGTTCATTGCCCAGCAGTGACGTGGGCATTGCCGGAGCGAAGGTATAAAAAAGCGTCTGAGATTGATCGAGAAAGACCGGAACTGAGACGGCAAGGCAGATCCAGGCGCGGGCATTGCAGCCATCGTGCACGCGGTAATCGACCAGCAGGGCATGACGGCGCAGCGAGATGCGGCTGCGGGCGGTAGAGAGATAAGCCTCGGTGGCGACGGCGTCCTGCTGATAACTCAACTGGTCGCCGGCGTAGGCAACCAGCTCGGCCAACGCTACGCCCAGGTCAGCCTCCGAAGTCGCGCCCCACGAAGGGAGCAACTGATTCATGCGGTCGAGCAGAATGGAGCGGAAGCTGCCGTAGTCCTTGGCGAGATAGTTGATGGGCGGCGGAGTGGGCGGCGCGGGATTGCAGTCAGTCGCGGGGGGCGCGCAATCGAAATATGGCGGGCAATCGATTTTGAAAGAAAAGGTAATTTGCGCGAGTTGAGGATCGAAACCGTCCAGAACCTCTGTGACGGCGAAGCTATCGGATGTTGCGCCGGCGAT
>Ga0302320_10031251_pt1 | contig 10107 bp, 7 predicted proteins | sample Bog_T0_3_FD_202130 | JGI IMG/M metagenome (GOLD analysis project Ga0302320, IMG submission 202130) | Peat permafrost microbial communities from Stordalen Mire near Abisko, Sweden - Bog_T0_3 | ecosystem: Environmental > Terrestrial > Soil > Wetlands > Peat | place: Sweden: Abisko, Stordalen Mire...
AAGTGTACAACGTGCTGGGCGCGGGCGACGCGTTCATGTCCGGGTTTTTACGCGGCTGGTTGGGAGGTAAAGACCTCGCCACTTGCGCGACCTGGGCCAACGCCTGCGGGGCGTTTGCGGTGTCGCGGCTGCTGTGTTCGCCGGAATATCCGACCTGGGCGGAACTCGAATATTTCCTCGCCCACGGCAGCGCCGAACACGCGCTGCGCAAGGACGCCGCGCTCAACCAAATCCATTGGGCGACGACGCGGCGGCGCGAGATTCCGCTGCTGATGGCCTTCGCCATCGATCATCGCAGCCAGTTGGAGGACATGGCGCCCGACGCGGCGGCGCGGGCGCGCATTCCCGCCTTCAAGGTGTTGGCGGTCGAAGCGGCGCGCCGCGTGGCGCGCGGACGGCCCGGCTTCGGCATGCTGCTGGATGACAAATACGGCCGCGAGGCTTTGTTCGCCGCGGGGGCGGGCCAGGATTTCTGGGTCGCCAGGCCCATCGAACTGCCGGGCTCGCGTCCGCTGCTATTCGAGTTCAGCCAGGACCTCGGCAGCCGGTTGATCGAATGGCCGGTCGACCATTGCGTCAAGGTGCTGTGCTTCTATCGTCCCGACGACGAGGCGGGGTTGAAAGCCGCACAGATCGCCAAGCTGACCTCGGCCTTCGAGGCGGCGCGCAAAGTCGGGCGCGAGATTCTCATCGAGATCATTGCCTCCAAACATGGCGCGCTCGAAGACGACACCGCCGCGCGGGCTTTGAGCGAACTCTACGACGCCGGCTTGCAGCCCGATTGGTGGAAGCTGGAGCCGCAGGCCTCCGTGGCGGCGTGGCGGGCGGTCGACGCGGTGATCTCGACGCGCGATCCGCTGTGCCGCGGCGTGGTGCTGCTGGGGCTGGACGCGCCGATCGAGACCCTGAAAGAGGGTTTCGCCGCCGCCCGCGCGGCCCGTTGCGTGAAAGGCTTCGCGGTCGGGCGCACGTTGTTCGCCGCCGCCGCCGAGCGCTGGCTGAAGGGCGAGATCGACGACGAGACCGCAGTCGCCGACATGGCGAACAAATTCGCCACCCTCACCGAACTCTGGATGGCGCTGAAGCCGGCGGGGAATTGATATCCGATGAGATAGGCCAGCATCGAGAGGGGACGCCGACAAACGCCGGCGTCGCCTGGGCTCCCCATCACATCCCCAGCGATTCCCGCACGTATTTCATGCTCTCGCGCACCGCCGCGATCGGATCGGGGAGATCGTGGACTTCCTTGGCGAAGGGCTCGTAGGAGACGATCCCATCGAAACCGCCCGCGTAGAGCTGGCGCAATTGCTCGACATTGCCGAGCCGATCCTTCGGGCCGACCAACACGCGATGGGCGTCGAGCATGTCGGCGAAGCTGATATCAGGATCTTCCAATCCCGAGATGTGAACCAACCCGGTGCGCTTGGCGAACACTTCCGTCTCGCCGGCGCCGCGGTGATGGAATGTGTCGTGGGTCAGCGAGAAGATGTCGGCGGCGCCGATGTCGTCGATCGCCGCCAACGCCTCGCGCTTGAAGCGCAAGGACGAGACGGGGAAGCCGAGCGGCTCGACGAACCCTTTGAGCCCGTGAGCGCCGAGGATTTCGCGCAGGGCGCGCAACGCCGTGCGCAGGCCCGCCTGCTTCTCGGGCGAATCCTCGACCATCCTGTTCTCGTTGAGCGGGCACATCACCAAGCCGACGGCGCCGCTGGCGGCGCAGAGCTCTGCCAGCGCTTCGGTCTGGCGCGCGCGCTCGTCGTTCCAGACGTTGAACGGATAGAGCGCATTGATGGAGCGGACCTCGATGCCCTTTTCCTTGGCCTGCCCGCCCACCCGCCTGGCCGTCTCGACGTCGGCGATGCCGTTGGCGCCGACGTCGTTGCGCAGTTCGATCGCGACGGCGCCGAGGCTCACGGCGGCGTCGACCAGTTGCTCCGGCGTCAGCGCCGGATAGATCATGTGGTTGAAGCCGAATTTGATCTTCTTGTCGCTCATGGCTGTTTGTCCCTGGAACGAGTTCAAGCGTAGAAGGCGGGCCGCGGCGCGGTCACGATGGGGGCAACCGTACCCTCATGCATCGCTTCCAGGCAGGCGTCGGCGGTGACGGCCGCGAAATAACCGTCCCAGGCGTTGGGGCCGTTGACCTTGTCCGCCTTGGCGGCGTCGATCCAATCCTGGATCTCGACGTCGTAGGAATCGATGAAGCGCAGCTTCCAGTCCTGCATCACCGCAGTCGACAGTTTGGCGTCGCGGCGCAGCTGAACCGCCTCCGGCTCCGGCAGGCGGGCGATACCGTCTTCGCCGACCACTTCGCACTGAATGTCGTAGCCATACTGGCAATTGACGAACACTTCGCCGTCGATGCGCACGCCGCTCTTGGTCGCCAGCAGCACGATGATCGGGTCGCCGAGCTTGGAATGGGTGTGTTTGGTGTTGCGAGGTTTGAGCACTTGCGCCGATACGTAGTCGTCGCCGATCAACCAGCGCAGCGCGTCGATCTCGTGAATGAAGGTGTCGACGATCGCCATGTCACTGACGTAAGACTCCGGCACGGTCGGGTTGCGGTGCGCGCAATGGATCATCAGCGGCGCGCCGATCACGCCGTCGTCGATCACTTTCTTCAGCGCGCGATAGCCCGTGTCGTAGCGGCGCTGGAAGCCGACCTGCACCAGATGCTTGCCCGACGCGATCTCCGCTTCGACGATCGCCAAACAATCGGCGGCCGTCGTCGCCAGCGGCTTCTCGCAGAACACCGGCTTGCCTGCCTTGACCGCGGCGAGCACGTAAGCCGCGTGGGTCGGCCCCCAGGAGGTGACCAGCACGGCGTCGACGTTTGAATCGGCGATCAACTCTTCGCCGCTCGCATAGACTTTGGCGCCCGGCAGCGTGGCGGCGACCGCTTCGGCGGCTTTGGCGTTGACGTCGCTCAGCGCGACCACGCTCGCGCCGGTGAGCTTGTGGGCGAGGCGCCGGATGTGCTCCTTGCCGATCATGCCGACGCCGATGACTCCGACTTTCAGGGCCATGATGATTGTCCTTTCCACGAGTGGGTTGGTGTGAGGCCGAGACGCCGCTCACGCTTTCGGTTGGGTCCAGTATTTGTCGACGTATGTCTGCATCGTCTCGCGCATGTAACGCCCGGACTCGTCGGCGCGCTCTTCCCAGGCGAACACACAGGCGGTCATGATCCCGTCGAACCGAATCGCGGCGAGCGACGAGAAGAACTCGTCCCATTTGATTTCGCCGTCGCCGATGTCCATGTGCTGGTGGATCGTCACTTTGGCGCCGGGCGGATTGCAGATGTAGCGCAGGCCGGAGGAGGCCTTGTGATTGTAAGTGTCGGCGACATGGACATGCGCCAGCAGATCCCCGCATTCGCGAATCATCTTGCCCATATCGGCGCCGAAATAGTAGGTGTGCGGCGCGCAATAGAGGAACTTGACGCTTTTCGAGCCGATAACGCGGATCATGTCGATAGCGGGATGCAGCGTCTCGACCCAATCTTCCGGGTGCGGCTCTATGTTGAGCTGCACGCCTTCCTTCTCGAACACGGGAACCAGTTCTTCCATCGAGCGCCACCACGCGGCCTCGGAAGTCTCGGCGGTGAAGATGCCGCCGCAGCAATTGGCGGTGTGACCGCGGTCGGGCGAAGGGCCGCGGCCGAACTCGCTGTTCATGGTGTCGACGCCCATGTCGACGGCGACCTGGATGGCTTTTTTCCAGTATTTGACGGCGGTCTGGCGCTCGTCCTCATGCGGGCTCGCCCAGCGGTACATCGGCAGCAGCGAAGCGATCCTGACGCCGTGATCCTTCAACGCCTTCTTGAACGACGCGACGCGCTCGGGATAGACGCGCGGCGCCACCCACCAATCAAGGAAATCCGGGCGCGGCGAAAGCTCGATCCATTCGTAGCCGAGTTCGGCCGCCTTGCGCGGCAACTCTTCGAGCGACAGATGGCGATGCATGTAGGGGTCGAGCGCGATGCGCATGGGGGCCTCCTCTCCGGTGATTTTGGCGGCGAATCTAGGCGCTCTCGACGCCGACGGCACGCGCGATTTTGACGTTTTATCGTCATTCGCTACATTGCCGCGCGTGAGGATTCGATGGCTTTGCCCAAGCGCCGCAAACGTTCCCCGCGATTCGTGGAAATCGCCGCCGCGGCGGGCGTCAGCGTCTCCACGGTCGACCGCGCGCTCAACGAGCGCGGCAGTGTTTCCGAGCGCGCGCGCGCGGCGGTGCTCGCCGCCGCCCAGCGCGTCGGCGCGACGCGAATCCTGCCCAACGCCGCGCATGCGCTGATCCATATCGACGCGCTGTTGCCCGACAGCCGCACGCCGTTCTTTCTGCGTCTGCGCCATGCGCTGGCCGGCAGCGCTGCGTGGCTCGACAAGCGCGTCGTCGTGCACCGGCGTATCTATCGCGAGGGCGACGAGAAGGAACTCGTCAAAGCCATTCTCGAGCCCGGCTATCGTCGGCGCGGCCTGATTGTCGCCGCGCCCGACACAGGCAAAATTCGCGACGCGTTGCGCACGATCGTCGCGCGCGGCGAGGGTGCGGCCTGCGTTGTTTCGCGCATCGCCGACGTCGTTGGCGTCGCCTATTGCGGCGTCGACAATTACCGCGCCGGCCGCACCGCCGGCTTGTTGCTCAGCCGGTTCGCGCGGCAACCGGGGCGTGTGATGTTTCTGATGGGCAGCAGCGCCTGGGAGGCGCATCAGGAACGCACGCGCGGCGCCCGCGACGCCCTGCGCGAGGGCTCGCACGATCTCATCTGCGACGCAAAACCGTTTGAGACGCTCGACGACGCGGACCGCGGCTATCTCGCGGTCGCCGAGGCGCTGCGCGCGGGGCCGCTGGCGGGTCTCTACAACAGCGGCGCCGGCTCGGCCGGCGTCATGCGCGCGTTGGAAGCCTTCGACCCCGGGCGCCGGGTGATCTGGATCAGCCATGAATTATCCGACGATCACCGCGCCTATCTGCAAAACGGCGCGCTGGCGATGGCGATCGATCAGGACCCGGACATGCAGATCTTTTCCGCCCTGCGCTGGCTCGTCGAGCGCAGCGAACCGGGGGGAACCAACAACAGCGCGCCCTCTGGCTGCGAGTTCCGGCTGTATTTTGCCGAGAATTTACGCGACGGGCACTACCTCGCTTCTCTTTGACACGTTAGATCCGGAGCGCAGGGTCCGACTGCTGGAGGAAACAACCATGATAACAGGCGTACCCCATGTGAAAGCCCCGATCCGTTGGGGCATGGTGGGCGGCGGTCGAAACGCACAGATCGGTTACAGTCATCGTTCCGCCGCGTTGCGCGACGCCAGTTTCGCTCTTTTGGCGGGCGCCTTCGACATCGATCCCGCCCGCGGCAAAGCCTTCGGCGTCGAACTCGGCCTCGCGCCCGAGCGCGGCTACGGCAACTATTCCGATATGTTCGAGGCCGAGGCGAAGCGGCCCGACGGCGTCCAGGCGGTCACGGTCTGCACGCCCAACAGCACGCATTACGAGATCGCCAAGGCGGCGCTGGAGCATGGGCTTCACGTCGTCTGCGAGAAGCCGCTGTGTTTCACGGTCGCGCAAGCCGAGGAATTGCGCGACCTCAGCCTCGCCGTGCGCAAGATCGTCGGCGTCACCTACGGCTATTCCGGCTATCAGATGATCGAACAGGCGCGCGCGATGGTGGCGAACGGCGATCTCGGCGAGATCCGCGTCGTCAACCTGCAATTCGCGCACGGCTTCCATAGCGCGCCCGTCGAGCAGGGCGACGAGTCGGCGCGCTGGCGCGTCGATCCGCGTGTCTCCGGTCCGAGCTACGTGCTCGGCGATCTCGGCACGCATCCGCTCTATATCGCCGAGACGATCCTGCCTGGCCTCAAGATCAAACGCCTCATGTGCGCGCGCCAGAGCTTTGTGAAGAGTCGCGCGCCGCTTGAAGACAATGCGGTGACGCTGATGGAATACGACAACGGCGCGTTCGGCACGGTGTGGTGTTCGGCCGTCAACGCCGGCGCGACGCACTCTCAGAAGGTGCGCATCGTCGGCTCCAAGGCGTCCGTCGAATGGTGGGACGAGCATCCCAACCAACTGAGTTACGAGATCCAGGGCGAGCCGCCGCGCCTGCTCGACCGCGGCATGCCCTATCTGTACCCGTCGGCGCGGGTTGACGACCGCGTCGGCGGCGGACATGCGGAGGGCTATTTCGAGGCGTGGTCCAACTTATACTATCGCTTCGCGATGGCGATGGAGGCGAGCGACGCCGGAGATTCCGCGCGGCTCGCATCGGTCCGGTTCCCCGACGTCCATGCAGGCGTGCAAGGCGTGCGCTGGGTTGAGAATTGCGTGCGCTCGGCGGACGCGGGCGGGGTGTGGATCGATTACCGCTGACGTTCTATTTCGGCGCCGATATGGGCGAGATGATTCGCGAACGCGGGTCCCTCGCGCCACCTCCCGTCAACAAACGCAACGGCCGCCGCGAAAGGGCGGCTTTGTCTTTGGAGGTGAGCTCGCGGCGCAGGGGCGTTCGGGCGGGCCAAGGTCGCGAACCCAGGCGCGCTCGAACCTCGGAACTCATGCCGACCGGCGCTTGCGCTGGCGATATTGATCGGTGACGACGGCGGCGATGATGACTCCGCCCTTGATGATTTCCTGATAGTGGGCGCCGACATTGAGGAAGGTGAAGCCCGAGGTCAGGATGCCCAGGATGACCGTGCCGATCACCGTGCCGGTCATGCGCCCGACGCCGCCGGCCAGCGAGGTGCCGCCAATCACCGCTGCGGCGATCGCGTCGAGTTCGAAGCCGACGCCCACGCCCGCCTGCCCGCTGATCGAGCGCGCCGTCTGGACGATGCCGGCAAGCGCCGACAGCCCCGCGGCTAGCGTGTAGACGATCACGGTATGGCGCTCGACGTTGATGCCCGACACGCGCGCGGCGAGCGGATTGGCGCCGATGGCGTAGGTGAACTTGCCGTAGCGGGTAAAGCGCAGCAGGATGTGGAAGAAGAACGCCACGACGAGGAAGATGATCACCGGCCACCACCCCGAGCCGATGGCGGCGAACGAATCCGTGAGATTGCCGATCGGTTCGCCGTCGGTATACCAGTCGGCGACGCCGCGCGCCGAAACCATCATGCCGAGCGTGGCGATGAACGGCGGGATCTTGGTGTAAGCGATCAACGAACCGTTGACGAGGCCGGCGACCAGGCCCGCGAGCAGGCCGGCGACCACCGGAAACACCGGATTCAGGCCCGTCAGGCCAGGATAGATCGCATGGCTGAACCCTTCGGTCTGGGCGAGACTCGCGGCGACCATCGCGGTCATGCCGACGAGCGACCCGGACGACAGGTCGATGCCGGCCATGATGATCGTCTGCGTGACGCCGATCGCGATGATTCCGATCACCGCCTCCTGCAGGATCATGATCTTCAGGCGCAGCGGATTGGCAATGAAGCTCTGTTGGACGAAGATCCAGCCGAGGACCTCGAACAGCAGCATCATCCCGATCATCACGCCGAGGATGCTGAGTTCGGGCGGAAGACGACGCCGCGCGCCGGATCTCGCTTCGCTGGGAGCGGCGGCGGTCGAATTTTCGCTTGCCACGGTCGTTGCGTCCTTGCTGCTGATGGCGCGCGCTATCGCGCGGCGAGTTCCATGATCTTGACTTGGGTCGCGTCCTTGCGGTCAACGATGCCGGTCATGCGCCCCTCGTGCATAACCAGGATTCGGTCGCTCATGCCCAGCACTTCAGGCAGTTCGGAGGAAATCATCAGCACCGCGACGCCCTGAGCGGCGAGTTCGCTGATGAGTCGATGGATTTCCGCCTTGGCGCCGACGTCGATGCCGCGCGTCGGTTCGTCGAGAATGAGGATGCGCGGATGCGTCATCAGCCAGCGCGCGACCAGAACCTTCTGTTGGTTGCCGCCGGAGAGATTGATGACCGGCTCGTCGAGGTCGGGCGTGCGCACCCTCAGGCTCACGCTCTGCGCCTGGCACAGCGCTGCAACCGCCTTCTCGGCGACGAAGCCGACGCGCACATGGCTGTTGCGCAGCAATGCGACCTGCATATTGTCGACGATGCTGAGCAGCAGAAACAGCCCGCTCTCCTTGCGATCCTCGGTGAGAAAGGCCATCCCGGCGTCCATCGCGACTCCCGGATTCTTGACGACGATCGGCTTGCCGTCGACCTCGATCTCACCCGAAGTCGCCGGCGTTACGCCGAAGATCGTCTCGGCGACGTTGCTGCGTCCGGAGCCGACCAGCCCGGCGAACCCCAGAATCTCGCCCTTGCGCAGATCGAAAGAGACGTCGCGAAAGCGCCCTGCGAGCGTCAGATTCCTGACCGAGAGCACGACCTCGCCGATCTCCGCGGCCACCTTCGGAAACATCTGTGTGATTTCGCGCCCAACCATCATCCTGATGATGTCGTCGCGCGTGACGTCGGCGGCGGGATGTTCGCCGACGAACTTGCCGTCGCGAAACACCGACACTTCGTCGGCGATTTCAAACAACTCGTTCATCTTGTGGGTGATGTAGATGACGCCCGTACCCTGGGCCTTGAGCGTGCGGATAATCTCAAACAGATGCGCGACCTCCTTTTCCGTCAGAGCGGAAGTCGGTTCGTCCATGATCAGGACGTCGGAATCGTAGGACACCGCCTTGGCGATTTCGACCATCTGCCGATTGGCGACGCTGAGATCGCGAACTTCGGCTTCCGGATCGATGGCGATGTTGAGCCGGTCGAACAGCGCCTGGGTGCGTCGGCGCATCTCTTCGTGCCGCACCAGGCCGAGGCCGTTCAGCGGCTCGCGACGGATCCAGATGTTTTCCGCCACCGTCATGAAATTCATCAGGTTGAGTTCCTGATGGATCATCGCGATGCCATAGTGCAGCGCATCGAGCGGCGACGTCAGGCGGATTTCCTGGCCTTTGAGGCGGAACGAGCCGGAATCGGGCGTGTAGATGCCGGCGATGATCTTCATCAGCGTCGACTTGCCGGCGCCGTTCTCGCCCATCAGCGCATGCACGTGGCCGCGCTTGAGGCGGAACGAAACATTGTCGAGCGCTTTCACGCCGGGGAAAGACTTCCCGACGTTCTCGACCTCGAGCAGATATTCCGCGCCGGGAATCGCGCCGCTCTGGCGCACGATCGCCGCTGTCGATGGGCTGATGGTCGCCATAGCGTGTCTTCCCCCCGGTCGGCTCGGTTCGGCGTTCCTCGAGGCCGAGACATTCCAGAACAAATCGGTCCGCGCCCCGAGGGCGAGCGTCAAGCTCGCTCTCGGGATGCGCCTTCGCCGACCGTCTGGGAGACCGGGCGAAGGCGATCGGTTGAGATCAGTTCTTCTTCGTGTAGTTGGCGAGATTGTCGGGGGTCACCAGCTCGAACGGAATATAGACCTTCTTCTCGACGGTCTTGCCCGCGGCGAGCGCAAGCGCGGCGTCAACCGCGCCCTTGCCCTGTCCGGCTGCGTTCTGGAACACGGTGACCTTTTCGTCGCCCGCCTTCATCGAGGCGAGCGCGTCCTGCGTCGCGTCGACGCCGCCGACTATCGCCGTCTTGGTGTCGACTCCGGCCGCCTTCATCGCCTGCAACGCGCCGATCGCCATTTCGTCGTTATTGGCGATGACTGCGTCATACTTCAGACCCTTCGACAACCAGTTGGTCATCAGGTTCTGCGCCTTCAGGCGATCCCACGCGGCGGTCTGCTCGGCGATGACCTTGATGCCGCTGCACGCCGGGGTCGCGATCACCTCATGAACGTCCTTGGTGCGCTGCACCGCGGCCTGGTTCGACAGCTCGCCCTCGATAACCAGGATGTCGCCCTTGCCGCCGAGCAGCTTGCAGATGGCCTGGGTCTCGAGCGTGCCCGACTGCCTTTCGTCGGATGCGACGAACGCGGCCTTCGGGCCGAGCTTGTCGACGTCGGCGGGTTCACGGTTGACATATACCAGCGGCACGCCCGCATCGGCGGCGACCTTGGTGATCGCGGCAGTCGCCGAGGTGTCGACGGGGTTGACGATGATCGCGTCGACCTTGTTGGCGATGAAATTCTGAACCTGGCTGAGCTGCTTGGAGACGTCGTCCTTGGCGTCTTCGATCTGCAGCGTGACGCC
>Ga0302320_10031255_pt1 | contig 10106 bp, 7 predicted proteins | sample Bog_T0_3_FD_202130 | JGI IMG/M metagenome (GOLD analysis project Ga0302320, IMG submission 202130) | Peat permafrost microbial communities from Stordalen Mire near Abisko, Sweden - Bog_T0_3 | ecosystem: Environmental > Terrestrial > Soil > Wetlands > Peat | place: Sweden: Abisko, Stordalen Mire...
TGGCCTTCAATCCATTTCACCGTGAATGGCAGCGCAGTAACGGTGAAGCCGCCGCCGATGAAGCGGTTGCTCGACGTACTGCGCGAGGACCTGCATCTTACCGGGACCAAGGAAGGCTGCGGCGAAGGCGAATGCGGTTCATGCTCGGTGCGCATCAATGGCGAGTTGGTGAATAGTTGTCTGGTGCCCGTGGTTCAGGCGGAAGGAGCGAACGTTCAAACCGTGGAGGGACTCGCGACCGATGGCAAGCTCAATGGCTTGCAGCAGGCCTTTCTGGATTGCGGCGGCGCACAGTGCGGCATTTGCACGCCTGGCATGTTGATGGCCGCGGCGCAATTGCTTGAGCGCAATCCGCAACCCGATATGAATGAGATTCGCGAAGGCCTGGCAGGAAATCTCTGCCGGTGTACCGGCTTTATGCGAATCTTTGAATCGGTTCTGGCTGCAGCGGCGCACGCGGACACAACCGAGGCAGGCCATGCGCGGTAATGCGGAGGCGCACGAGCTGATTGCACCCGGCAGCCTGGCCGGAGTGCTCGATCTGCTTGCTTCAGCGCCCGGAGAATGGACGCCGATCGCCGGAGGAACCGAGCTGATGGTTGCGTTTTCAGTCGGACGGCTGAGGGCGCGCAGACTCGTCAACCTGTGGGGCATCCGCGATCTGCGCTTTATTCAAGCGGACGGAGAACACTACACAATTGGCGCATGCACTACCTTTCTCGATCTGCGCGCACACGCAGGATTGGCCGCCGAGTTGCCGCTGCTTGCCAAAGCCGCCAGTTGGATCGGCTCCGTTGCGAACCAGAGCCGCGCAACCATCGGAGGCAATTTGGTGAATGGCTCGCCGGCTGCGGATTCATCGCCCGCGCTGCTTGCGTACGATGCGGAAGTTGAACTCATCTCTCATCGCGGCAGCCGGCGCATTCCTTACGCGCAGTTTCACACTGGCTACAAACGCAATGCGATGGCCGCGGATGAGTTACTGTTCGCAATTCATGTACCGCGGCGCTTTGCGCACCATCGACAGTATCTGCGCAAAGTGGGAACGCGGCGGGCGATGGCGATTTCAAAGGTCGCTTTGGCTGGAACGGCTCTGCTTGACGGGAATGTAGTGAGCGAGATTCGTTTAGGAGCCGCGTGCCTTGCAGCCTTTCCTGCGCGCCTGACGCAAACTGAAGATGTATTGCTGGGACAGAAGATGAATCGGGAGACCGTTCAAGCAGCGCGCCGCGCACTCGCCGCCGAAGCACAGCCCATCGACGACATCCGCTCTACAGCCGCATACAGAAAGAGCGTGGCTGCCAACCTGCTTGAAGAGTTTCTGCTTGAGCTGGCGCACCTGGGTACACAGCAATGAACGAAACGCTTGAAGCCTGGAACAAGGCCGACGATGCGATTGCACTGGACGCGATGATCGCGTTCTGCGGCGCGAAGAACTGGGCGTTGGCGATGGTCGATTTGCGACCTATCGACAGCATAGTGGAGTTGAGCGAAGCCGCCGACCGCGTGTGGAGCACGATGGAATTGGCCGACTGGATGGAGGCATTTGCCTGCCATCCGCGCATCGGCGAACGCAAGGCCGCGCACGCTACCGCAAAGTCAAACGCGTGGTCGCAACAGGAGCAGGCCTCGGCAGCAAACGCGACGTCGAAGGTGATGGAAGAGCTTGCCGAGGGCAATGCGCGGTATGAGGCGCGATTTGGTTTCAACTACATTGTGTGCGCGACAGGCAAGTCCGCGGATGAGATGCTTGCAATTCTGAAACGCCGTCTGGCGAACGATCGAGAGACCGAGTTGCGCGAGGCAGCAGAACAGCAACGGCAGATAATGCAAATCCGATTGGGAAAGTGGTTGATTGAATGAGTGCAATTACTACGCACGTGTTGGATGTTGTGCTGGGCAAACCGGCAGCGGGAATCCGCGTTCGGCTCGACAAGCTTGAAGCTCACTGGTCGGGCGACGGGACCGATCGTGTGGCCGACTTCGATTGGGTTGAGATTTCTACGAGCATGACCGATGCCGATGGCCGGTGCCGCGATCTGAGGCTGGACGCAGCCGAGGGCATTTACCGGCTCTCCTACGACACCAGCGCGTACCTGGCCGGCAAAGGCCGCATCAGCATTTATCCCGAGATTTCCATCACCTTCAACTGCGACGGCACGGAGCACTATCATTTGCCGGTGCTGTTGAGCGACAACGGCTACACCACCTATCGTGGAAGCTGAATGACCAAAGACAGTGAGGCAAGAAGCTGACATGGCCAAATTGGGCAGCAATCGCTACGGAAAATCGCGCGTGCGGCTTTCGCGCATCACGCGGCACGGCGACACGCACGACTTCAACGAGTGGAGTGTGCGCGTTCTGCTTGAGGGAGACTTCGAATCCAGCTTTACGCAGGCGGACAACAGCAAAGTTCTTCCCACCGACACAATGAAGAACACCGTTTACTACGTCGCGCGCAGTTCCAGCGCCGAGACCATTGAGCAGTTCGCCATGGAACTGGGCGATTACCTGCTGAAGAACAACGCACAGGTCTCAGACGTGAAGGTGGAAGTGGAGGAGCGCGCCTGGGAACGGATGGCAATCGACGGCGCTGCGGAAGGCACCGCGTTTAAACTGGGCGGCCCTGAGGTGAAAACCGTGAACGCTGTGCGCAAGCAAGGCGGCGCGTGGTCGATTACGTCGGGAGTGGATGGATTGACGATTCTCAAAACGACAAAATCCGCATTCACCGGCTACATCAAAGACAAGCTGACCACGCTCAAGCCCGCGACTGATCGCATCTTCGGCACCTGCGCAACGGTAAGCTGGGATTACGCTTCACCGGCGGTGGATTTTGCACAAGCACGCGCGCGCATTACAACCGCACTGCTGAAGGAGTTCGCCGCCCACGATAGTTTGAGCGTGCAGCACACACTGTTCGACATGGGAGAAGCCGCGCTGGAGGCTGCGCCGGAGATCGAACGGATTCACCTGACCATGCCGAATCTGCATCATCTGCTTGCGGACTTGAGCCCCTTCGGACAGGACAATCCGAACCACATCTTCGTCCCGATCGATGAGCCTCACGGCTACATTGAAGCCACGGTAGAACGATAAGGCGGTGCTTCGGGCACGGCACAGGATGAGCAGCATATTAAGACAAAGGGGAAAGGCAGATCGGTGACAGAATCCTTGAATGAGAAGGCCGTTGCAAGCACACCCGATGAAAACAGAGAAAGCTACGGCCTTCACGCAGGAGCTCTGGGGCCGGTTGAAACGCTGGCGCAGTCGGTATCGGCCATGGCGCCGAGCACTTCGGCATCTCTGACGATTCCACTCGTATTCGCACTGGCAGGAAACGCCACGTGGTTTGTTTACCTGCTGGCGACGGGCGCGACGCTGCTGGTCGGTTTCTGTGTGAGCCGTTTTGCACGGCTCTCGGCCTCGCCCGGATCTCTCTACGCCTATACCGCCAATACGCTGCCGCCGATATTCGGCGTGACGGCGGCGTGGGCACTGCTGTTGGCCTATCTTGCCACTGGAGCTTCGGTGGCGGGAGGAGCGCTCTACTATATCGATTTGTTTGCGCAAGAGCTTTTTCATGCGCCTGCACCAGCGATTGCCTGCCTGGCGCTGGTGTGTTTAGCGGCAGGACTCGTCGCATATCGCGACATCAAACTATCGGCGGAGTTGATGCTCTGGATTGAAATCTGTTCGGTGAGCTTGATCGCCATTGTCCTGCTGATTCTTCCCATTCGATTTGGATTTCATCTCGACATGGATCAGTTCCGGCTGAAGGGCGTAACGTTTTCCTCCTTGGGACCGGCACTCGTTCTTTCCATGTTCAGCTTTGTGGGCTTTGAGGCGGCGACAACACTAGGCGGCGAAGCGCGCGAGCCGCTGCGGACCATTCCACGCGCTGTGATCCAGTGCGGAGTGCTTGCGGGCGTCTTCTTCATGCTGTGTTCTTACGCTGAGGTATTTGGCTTCCGCGGCCAGAGCTCGCAACTAAGCGACACTACCAGTCCGCTGCACCTGCTGGCAGGCAAGGCTGGATTCCCATGGCTTGGCGTCGCCATCGACCTGGGCGCGATGGTGAGCATGGTTGCGTGCGTTCTGGCCTGCATTACGGCAGCCGCGCGCGTACTGATGAAGATGGCGCGGAGCGGGCTGCTGCCTGCAGCACTTGAAAGAACCAGCGAACGCCACAAGACACCGGGGACAGCCATCGCTCTATCGGCGGCATTGATGTTGGCGGCCACGCTGCTGCTGGCATTGTTTGGCATTACGGGCGCTGAGATGTACGACCTGCTGGGCTCGTTGGCAGTGTTCGGCTTTCTCACTGCGTATGCTCTGGTAGCGCTCGCGCTGCCTTTTGCGCGCCGCGCGCTGGGGCAGCACTCGCACATGGTCGCCATTATCAGCGTCGTTACGGTTCTCGTCATGATCATGGTTGCGGTCTTTGACATAAGGTCGTCGTCCGATCCGGCGCATGCACGAATCCCATTCATCTACGTCGGATACATCGCGGCCGGCATTGCCTGGTACAGCCTGCGTAAAAAGAGAACTGTCGTACTCGCAGACTGAGAGTGCATTGCTCACGGCTCAGGGCTGTTCGTCTGTATCCGGCTGCATGAGAAACAGTGACACAAGTCCGACAACGGTGAAGTTGCGGAAGGCGGCTTGCTGCCCGTTCCAATCGCGCGACTGCCACATGAGGAACCACTCCCCGCCAATGGCCAGGAAGGCAACCAGCCACATCAACAGCGAGGTTGTCAGCGCCAAAAGCGCAATCCGCTTGGCCGCGTTAAATTCTATTGCGGCGAGGCGCAAGGCACGCATGAGCTTCACAACGCCCCACCAAAGCAGAATCGTAGTGGCGGTCTCCCACGCAATGATGGATAAATAAAACGCGAGGTGCCAGGCAGGCGACGTTAATGCACGGTACATCCCGCTATTTCCTGGGAACGTCGTATCCATCGAAAGCACGTGGCGCACGAACTGGTAGTTGGAATTGAAATCAGTCAGGTTGTTGAAGACGACCAGCGTGTAAAGCAGGCCAATCGAAGCCACAAGCAGCATCTTTGCACAGCGAGTCATCATGCGATCAATCCCAAGTAGCTTGCGCTCCTGGCGCAGAAAACTGCCAAGCCGATTGCGCCATGGCTGCACGCCGAATGAAGCTGCAACATGCCTCCGATGTTATCTTGACTGCGCGCTAATGGGAATGGACCAAGGCGATCATGCATTCCGAGGTTGGTCGGAGCCTTCTTCCCGGCGAACACAACCCGCAGAGACCTATCATGACTGCCGCAAGCCGTTGATATGCCTAATTTTCCACAGAGAAAATCGTGGGGAAACGCGTTTTAATCTTTACATGATCCTTACGCACTGGCCGATATGCTTTCTGTCATTGCAGATTCACACAGAGTCGGCCACGACTCGCGCAAGCGTGCAAATCAATCTGCCCTCCTTTCATTTTTTGAAGGGCTGAAAAACTCGCACTCTTTTACCGAATCAGACGCCCGCAGAGACTTCCTAAAAACATCGTAGAACACCCTTTTTCCGAGGCCCACACAATGACTTTCTCGAAGCGCATTCACCCATATTCTTTTCCGCGGCTGCTTGCGATGCTGGCCGTGGTTGCATTGGCTATCTGTCCACTGCTGGCGCAACAAACGCTTGGCGGAATTACCGGCGAAGTGACTGACCCATCTGGAAGCGTAATTCCCAATGCCACCGTGACAGCGACGGCTGAAGGAACTTCGCTTACGCGCACGGCGACAACCAATGCTACGGGCGGGTACGCATTCGTCAATCTTCCGATTGGCAAATATACCCTCACCTATTCGGCGACAGGATTTGAAGCACAAAAGACCGAGCACATTACAGTTCAGGCCAATCGTACTGCGACGCTGAATGCGGCTCTCAAAATTGGCGAGGCAACCGACACCATTGAAGTGCAAGCCACGCCGCTGATGAACGCGACGGACACGACCAACGGCTATGTGATGGACACGCAGCAGATTGATGCCGCTCCGCTGCCGACGGGCAGCTTTACCGGTCTGGCGACTGAGTCTGCGGGCGTAAGCGCCGAGTTGCCGGGCGGCACAGGCGCCAACTCAGGCCTGGGCAACGCCCCCATCTGGGCCAATGGGCAGCGCGATACGTCCAATGCCTTCCTGCTGAACGGTGTGGACGCGAGTAACCTGTTCAACGGAAAGAGCACAAGCCAGGTGGAGTCTTACCGCGTGGTCAACAACACCGGGCAGGCCAACAACGCCGCAGGCGGTGTGATTCCCAGCGCCTCGTCGGTGTATCTGGCGATTGGAAACGCGATTCCAACTCCTGCGCCGGAGACGATTGCGGAAGTCCGCGTGAACGCCTCGATGTACGACGCTCAGCAAGGTTCCTCCAGCGGAGCGCATATCGACATGAGCACCAAGTCGGGAACGAACGACCTGCACGGTGGGGCTTATCTGCATCGCGGCACCAACTGGATCAACGCCGCGCCGTTCTTCTTCAAGAAAGACGACAACATTCCCGCCTACGCAAAGAACCCTCAACTGCACCGCTTCACGGCCGGCGCAGATATGGGCGGCCCGATCGTCAAGAACAAACTCTTCGGATTCGTCGCCTACCAGCATCTGCATGTTTCCGACCAGGAGACGGGCGATGAACTGCTGGTCGTCCCGCCTGGATTGAACGATAACAACCGCGGCGCGGGCGGCCTGACAGACATTGCGAACAACAACTGGACCACGAGCGAAGGCACCTCCGGCGTTACTGTGAGTGAGCCGAGCGTGGTGAACAATCCGGTTGCCCTGGCACTTTTCAACGCTAAATCGCAGCCCGGCGAGCCGGGAAATTGGCTCATTCCCAACGAAAATGCGAGCGGAACACCCAATGTCTTTTCGCCCTACAATGCCTTTCTACCGGGCACGGCGACCTTCGCCGCGGACCAGGTCGTCGGCAATATTGACTGGAACGCCAGCGCCAAAGACATCGTCGCGGTCAAGTACTTCTACCAGCACGATCCCAGCACCTCGCCATACGCTTATTCCAACGTGCCCGGATTTACGGCGCACATGGACACCGGTTCTCAGATGTTCTCGATTAACAACGTGCAGACGATCAAGTCGAGCCTTAGTCTCACAGAGACCATCGGCTTCCTCCGCGAAAAAGCGTACTCAACCAACGAGCAGCCATTCACTCCGCAAGATATGGGCATGAGCTCGGCCTTCGGCAACTACTTCCCTGGCATCACCATCAACGATGCGATTGGCGACGCATACGACCAGTCGACGGGGTACGGTTCATCCGGAGGACCGGGGCCGCTTTACGGTCTCACCGCACCGTCGCTCGCCATTGGACCCAATGCGGAATACCAGGGCGCCAATACCGGCGTATTTCAAAACCGGATCATGCCTTCGGCTACGGGTATCTGGTCAAAAGGAAAGCACTCGCTCAGCTTTGGTGCGAGCTGGTCTAACACGCAGTTGAACGTGCGCGACAAGCGGACCGGGACGGGCAATGTGGCCACGCCGGATTTTGTCACCTTTGCCAATAACTGGGTGACGCCGTACTCCACGCAGAACTTTACGGCAACCTCGTTTCTGCAAGGCGATGCGGACCGGTATTACCGCGCAAACCAGACTGGACTCTTCGCCCAGGACAAGTTCCAAGTCAGGCCAAACCTCAGCATCACCGCCGGAGTGCGTTATGACTGGAATGGCGGACTTACTGAGAAATACGGCCGAATTTATAACTTCGATCCCAGTTCCAACCCCGATAGCTGCAGCACCAACGCCAGCGACCCAAACCAGTTCTCTTATTGCGTTGCAAGCGACACCTGGACGCATTACGGGTTTATTATCGCGGGCAACAATGCAAACGGAACCAAGGGAGTGAGCAACACCACGCTGACCGGCCGCCAGTGGGGCATTGCTCCGCGCGTCGGCGTTGCCTGGCAGCCCTCGGCTTTCCACGATAAGCTTGTGGTTCGCGCTGGAAGCGGTTTTTACTACGACCGCGGCGAGCTATTCACATATCTTTCGCCGGGCTATGCGGCGGGCGAAATCACCGGCGGTCCATTCGGCGTTGTACAGACCGAACCGTTTGTAAGCCAGCAGCACTGCCCGTACAGCGCCTCTTATAACAGCGCCAATCCGACCTATCTCTACCTGTATTACATTCCCATTTGCGGCGGCGACGGATTTACTGGGACTGTAGACAACTCTCAGTACAATCTTTCTACGCCTTGGGGAACCATTCGCTCTGCTCCGCCTGCAAACCCCAAGTCATCTGACCTTGCCAACTACCTGCCTAATGCTGCCGCTATTATCGACGGCACCGTGAATGGCACCAATGGCGGACAGCCCTTTACCCTCGGCGTTTACAACCGAGCGAACAAACTTCCGTATAGCATCAACTTTACGCTGAATGTCCAGTACCAGCCGCGCAACGATCTTATGATCGAAATCGGCTACGTGGGCAACCTTGGCCGTCATGAAGTTATCCCGGTGCCCTTTAACCAGGCGCAGATTGCTACACAGTCGAATCCGACCCACGGCAACGCTGCGAGCGGACTCGCCACGCAGTCTTTCAGCTACGGCTACACGGTCCTTGACCCCAACACTTTCTATCCGGAGTGCGTGAACGATCCTACCGAGGCGAATTGCACCTACGGCACGATGCTCAACAACTACGAAGGCGGCAACGTGGATCTGCGCGTACCCTTCATCGGCTTTTCCTCTGAGTCGGAGTCTTACACCACCGCGGGCATTTCAGCCTATCACGCGCTTGAAACCCACTTGGAAAAGAAGCTGAGCCATGGTCTCCAGGCCGGAGTCTCCTATACCTTCTCTCACGCAACCGACGAGCAAAGCGGCCTGGGGCTGTTCTTCAACGGGAATAATCCAAACAACCTGCGCAGCGCCTATGGCTCGGCCGACTTCGATCGCACCCATGTTCTGAATTTCACCTATAGCTACACACTGCCCAAGTTCTTTAACGAAAGCGCGCTGGCAGGAAAGGTCGTCGATGGCTGGGCCATCCACGGCCTCGCGGTGATTCAGAGCGGCCAACCCTACAGCGTTATCGACTACTCCGGCGCCGTGGGCAGCATTTATTACAGCACCTTCGACGGCATCACCAACCCGGTAGTTCCCCTGGCCCCTGGGTGCACCAAGAAGAACGCGCTTACCGGCAAGAGTGGCGCATTTTATAACCCGAGCACCGGCGACGGCGCGGCTCTGAAGGCATCCTGTTTTGCCATTCCAATCCTCTCTCCTGGAACCAACGGCATTCCACAGGGCGACTACTATGAAACCGGTTTTGCCAACGGAGAACGGAACATCTTCCGCCAGCCGTGGCAGAAGCGCGCCGATGCTTCTTTGGTCAAGGACCTGCCAATTAACGATCAGTTCCGCTTGCACTATTCCTTCGATGTGTACAACCTGACAAACACATCGAGCTTCGACATACCACAGAACAACGTGAATCAGAATCAGGCATTCAACAACGAACCTTTCGCGGTTGGCTCAACGGCAGCAGCTTTGCCCACTGGGTGCGGCACGGCTAACCCCGTCTCAGGCGGCCTTTATAACTGCCCCAGCGGTCTTGGCATCGTCAAGCACTCCATTGGATCGCCACGGCAAATCCAGATGTCCCTGCACCTCGACTTCTAATCAACTTGCTTTAAACAATAAAAACGAGGACGGTTCCCTTCGGGGCCGTCCTCGTTTTTATTGCGCGATTCGTTCAGATAATAGACGGTGCTATTCTTCCCCGATATCTTCATTCCATATCTCAGGGTGCTCATCTATATAATTCTTGAGTAAGTCAGCACACTCGCGGTTATCGAGGTCGATAACTTCAATACCGTTCTCACGCAGCCAATCCAATCCGCCAGCAAAAGTCCGGCTCTCACCCACCACAACTTTTCCGAATCGAAACTGGCGCACCAGCCCGCTGCAATACCAGCAGGGCGCAAGCGTGGTCACCATCACCAAGTCGCGGTAACTGCGCTGACGTCCGGCCCGGCGAAATGCATCAGTCTCGCCATGCACGCTGGGATCGCTCTGCTGAACCCTGCGGTTATGACCGCGGCTCACCAACTCGCC
>Ga0302320_10031256_pt1 | contig 10106 bp, 9 predicted proteins | sample Bog_T0_3_FD_202130 | JGI IMG/M metagenome (GOLD analysis project Ga0302320, IMG submission 202130) | Peat permafrost microbial communities from Stordalen Mire near Abisko, Sweden - Bog_T0_3 | ecosystem: Environmental > Terrestrial > Soil > Wetlands > Peat | place: Sweden: Abisko, Stordalen Mire...
CGGTCGGCGCGCTGTGTGCGCGGCTCGGCGTCCCCCATCACATTCTCGTCTGGCGCGGCGACAAGCCGGCGAGCCGCATCCAGGAACGCGCGCGGGCGGCGCGCTACGCCCTGCTCGCGACGCGCGCAAGAGAGATCGGCGCAGGCGCGATCGTCACCGCCCATCATCTCGACGACCAGGCGGAGACCGCGCTGTTTCGCCTGCTGCGCGGCTCCGGCGTCGGCGGATTGCGGGCGATGGCGGCGAGCGTCGACCTCGGCGGCGTCGCGCTGCTGCGTCCCTTGCTCGCCGTCGCCAAGCACGACCTCGTCGCCTGTTGCGAAGAGCGCGGTCTCGCCTATGTGCGCGACCCCGCCAATGACGATCCGCGCTACGCGCGAACGCGCATGCGTAAGCTCGCCGCAGGCCTCGCAGCGGAAGGACTCGACGCCGCGGCCCTGGCGCGACTGGCGCGCCGCGCCGGCCAGATCGAGGCGGCGCTCGTGCGCCAGACGCAGGCCGCCGCCCTGCGCCTCGGGCTCGGCGCAGGTTCAAGTTGCGATGCGGGCGCATTGCTCGCTGAGCCGACCGAGATCGTCCAGCGGCTGCTCGCCGCGGCGATCGCCGACGTCGGCGGACGCGCGCCCAGTCGCGTCGGCCTCGGCAAGGTCGAGGCGCTGACGCAGCAGCTCGCGCGCGCCCACGCCGCCGGCGCGCCGTTCAGCGCCAACGTCGCAGGCGCGCGCGTACGATTGGTGCGCGGCGCCTTGCGGGTCGCGCCCGAACCGCCGAGGCGATCGGCGGCTCAGCCGCGCGCGCGCGGCTGAGCGCGTCGACGCGGGTTCAGTTCGTCGGCGCGAGCGCCGGCGCGCGCGGCGCCTCCGCAGCGGCGCGCTTCTCGCCCGGCTGCGACGAGGCCGGCAATTGCAGCACCGTCGCCGTCTGTCCCGGCGTGAGGTCGGTCAGCATGACCAGCCGCCCATCGGGGAATTCGAGCGCGTCGTGGTGGACGTAAGGCTGATCGACATTGACCTGGCGGAATCGCGCGACGCCCGCCGCGATTTTCACCCGGCGCGGCAAGAGGCCGGTCGGATCGGCGAACACCACCTCGCCGTCGAACGCCAGTTCCGAGCCTGGCCGCAGGCAGATGGCGACCTCGGGCGCGCCGATCTCGGTGAAGCCGCGAGTCCCGGAATGGCGGAACTCGGTCGTCACCAGTCGCTCGCCGACCCTGGCGGGCGCGGGAGCGACATGCTGCAAGCTGTAGTCACACATGGTCCCGTCTCCTTCGCAGCGTGAGGGCCGGAGCGCCCACGGCTCGCCGAGCGAAGCCGGACGGCCGAAGGTCGGTCCGCCGCCAAGTTCCCGATCACATTGCAAAACGCCGTGGACGGCTTTCGCGCCGCGGCCCGTCGGTCGCCGCGCGAAGCCGGGGCGGAGATCTGCATCGCGCCGAAGCCCTGGCTTGGCTTCAGGCTAAAGCGCGACATTGGCGAAGGTGTGGTGACGAATGAGGAATTAATGTGCGCAACCGCGCAGAAATTCTGTGCACGGCGCCGCGTCGTTCACCACATGTCGAGCGCGACGCGCGCTTCGTCGGACATGCGGCTCTGATCCCACGGCGGATCGAACACCATGTTGACCTTGACCCCGGAGACGCCCGGCACCGTGCCGACGGCGTTCTCGACCCAGATCGGCATTTCGCCGGCGACCGGACAGGCCGGCGCAGTCAGCGTCATCTCGATCGTCACCATGCGCGCGTCGTCGACGTCGACGTTGTAGATCAGACCGAGTTCGTAAATGTCGGCCGGGATCTCCGGATCGTAGACAGTCTTCAGCGCCTGCACGATCAGGGCGGTCAGAGCGTCGAGCTCCTCCTGCCCCATCGCCGAAGGCGGTTTGGTCTGAAGCAGACTGCGGGGCTCAGGCGTTGCGTCGGTCCGGGCGTCGGACATCGTCTCGTCTCCTCAACCGAAGAGTTTTTGCGCGCGCATCAGCGCGTCGGCGAGCGCGTCGACTTCGGCGCGCGTGTTGTAAAGCGCGAACGACGCGCGGCAGGTCGACGTCACGCCGAATCGCTGCAGCAGCGGCATTGCGCAATGGGTGCCGGCGCGCACCGCCACGCCGGCGCGATCGATCACCGTCGCGACGTCGTGGGCGTGGGCGTTGTCCATGGTGAAGGAGACGATCGGCCCCTTCCCCGGCGCGACGCCGATGATGCGCAGCGAATTGATCGCGCCGAGCCGCTCCTGGGCGTAAGCGCGCAGGCTTTCCTCGTGGGCGCGAATCCGCGCCCGGCCGATCGCCTCGACATAGTCGATCGCGGCGGCGAGGCCGATCGCCTGGACGATCGGCGGCGTGCCGGCCTCGAAGCGGTGCGGCGGCGGGTTGTAGGTGACCGCGTCCTGCGTCACCGTGTCGATCATCTCGCCGCCGCCGTTGAACGGCGGCAGCGACTCCAGCAGCTCCCGCTTGCCGTAGAGCACACCGATCCCGGTCGGGCCGTAGACCTTGTGGCCGGTGAAGGCGTAGAAATCGACGTCGAGATCGCGCACGTCGACGTCGAGATGGACCGCGCCCTGCGAGCCGTCGACCAGCACCGGCACGCCGCGGGCATGAGCGATGCGGACGATCTCCTTGATCGGCGGCGCCGTGCCGAGCACGTTCGACATCTGGGTGACGGCGACGATCTTGGTGCGGGGCGTGAGCGCACGCTCGAAGGCTTCGAGCGAGAACGCGCCATCGTCGTCGACGTCGACCCACTTGAGGACCGCGCCCTTGCGCTCGCGATGGAAATGCCAGGGCACGATGTTGGAATGGTGCTCCATCACCGTGAGAACGATCTCGTCGCCGGCGCCGATGTGCTGCAGCCCAAAGCTCGCCGCGACGAGATTGATCGCCTCCGAAGCCGAGCGGGTGAAGACGATCTCGTCGCTCGACGCGGCGTTGAGGAAGCTCCGCACGCGCTCACGCGCGGCTTCGTAGGCCTCGGTGGCGGCGTTGGCGAGATAATGCAGGCCGCGATGGACGTTGGCGTATTCGTGTTCGTAGGCGTGGACCATCCGCTCGATCACTGCGCGCGGCTTCTGCGCCGAGGCGGCGTTGTCGAGATAGACGAGCGGCTTGCCGTAGGGGCGCTCCGACAGGATCGGAAAGTCGGCGCGGATCGCCCCCACGTCGTAGGCCGCCGTGGCCGGCGTGTGAATCGTCATGACAGCCTCCCTCGGCCGCGTCGCGCGAGCCAATCGCGCATCACCGTCAGCAGCGCTTCGGCGAGCGCGGAATCGGCGACGCGGCCGATCGCTTCAGCGCCGAAGGCCTCGAGCAGCATCGCCTCGGCTTCCGCCTGCGGCAGGCCGCGCGCCTGCAGATAGAACAATTGCTCGGGATCGAGCGCGCCGATCGTCGCGCCGTGGCCGCAGACGACATCGTCGGCGAAGATCTCGAGCTCGGGCTTGGCGTTCATCGTCGCCTCGGGCGACAGCAGGATCGCCTGCGACTTCATCGCGCCATCCGTCTTCTGCGCGCCCGGCTGGACGATCACCTTGCCCTGAAACACTCCAGTCGCCACGTCGGCGACGATGTGGCGATAGAACTCGCGGCTCGAGCCGTGCGGCGCGGCGTGCACGACCTCGAGCGTCGTGTCGGCGTGGCGGCTTCCGTCGAGCAGGCCGAGACCGGCGAGGCCGATGCGCGCGTCCTTGCCGACGATGCGAGCGAAGATCTGCCGGCGCACCAACGCGCCGCCGGCGACGAAGCCGAACGCGTCGAGCGCTGCGCGCTCGGCAAGCCGCACGACCTCGCTCTCGACGTGAAGGCCCGGCTCGTCCTCGATCGCCGCGACATGGGCGAGCGCCCCGCCGGCCGCGACGTCGATCACGGTCGAGGCGTGCCGCTGCGTCTCGGCGCCAGCGCCGACGAAGCGCTCGATGAAAGCGGCGCTCGCATCCGCGCCGATATCGATGGCGAAACGCGAGTAGACCGCGCGCGGACCTTCGCCGGCGAAACAATGGACGATCTCGATCGGCGGCGGCTTCGCGCCCGGCGCGACGGCCGCGGCGATCCCGGCCGGCGCCAGCGCGAGGGTGAGCGCCAGCATCGGGTCGTCGGCGGGGAGCGTCGGCGAAGCAGGCGGCTGCGCCAGCGCGACGCCGGCCGGCGGCCGATCGGAAAGCGCGGCGACGAAGACGCCGTTGACGAGCACGATCCGCGCTGGGGCCAAGCGCGGCAGCTTGGCGAGCCGGTCCTTAGCCGCGGCGATCGCCGCTTCGTCGGGCGCCGCGGCGAGCGGCGCGGCGATCGCCAGCGCGATGCGAAGATCGGTGTAGTGCCAGGACTCGACCCGCCGGGTCGGCAGGCCCGCCGACTCGAAGCGGCGGAACGCTTCGGCGCGCGCCGGCGAGTCCGCCGCGCCAAGCGAGGCGTGGAACTGTTCGGCGAGACCGAGCTCGGCGGCGGTTCGGGGAAAAGCGGGCGCGGCGGTCATCGGCTTGCTCACGCAGCCTCGGTGGAATAGTCGCGATAGCCATTGCGTTCGAGTTCGAGCGCGAGTTCGGGGCCGCCGCTCTTGACGATGCGGCCCCGCGCCATGACGTGGACGACGTCGGGCGTAATGTGCTCGAGCAGCCGCTGATAATGGGTGATGACCACGAATGATCGATCGGGGCCGCGCAGCGCGTTGACGCCATCGGAAACGATGCGCAGCGCGTCGATGTCGAGGCCGGAATCGGTCTCGTCGAGCACACCGAGACGCGGCGCCAGCAGCGTCATCTGCAGAATCTCCATGCGCTTCTTCTCGCCGCCGGAAAAGCCGACGTTGAGCGGGCGCTTGAGCATGTCCGGATCGACTTTCAACCCCTGCGCCGCGCTGCGCACGACGCGCATGAATTCAGGGGTCGTCAGATCGGCTTGCCCGCGCGCGCGACGCTGCGCGTTGAGCGTCGCCTTGAGGAACGTCATCGTCGCGACGCCGGGGATCTCGATCGGATACTGAAAGGCGAGGAAGACGCCTTTGGCGGCGCGCACGTCGGGGGCGAGGCCGAGGATGTTCTCGCCGTTGAGCAGCACTTCGCCCGAAGTCACCTCATAGTCCGGCTTGCCGGCGATGACGTAGGACAGCGTCGACTTTCCGGAGCCGTTCGGCCCCATGATCGCCGCCACCTCGCCGGTCTTCACCGTGAGGTTCAGGCCGTCGAGGATCGCGTTGCCCTTGATCGAGGCGCTGAGGTTCTTGATTTCCAACATGAGGTCGGTTGCTCACTCTTCGCCGTCGAAATAGTCGACCGCGCTTTCGGCTCGGCCGACGTAACGCAAGCCGCCAGCCGCCGGATTGCCCCAGTCAAAACGCGACGCTACCTGGAACTTGCCCGAGTCGGGATATTCCATGACGTCGGTCGTCGACTGGTCCGAGATGCCGAGATACTTCAGCTCGCTCGTCCCGGTGTTGACGATCTGGTGCGCCATCTCCGCGCCCTTGCCGGCCGGCGCGGCGAGGATGTCGCCCGTCTTGATGGGATAGGTCTCGGCGCCGAAGCGATAAGCGCCCGTTCCTTCGAGAATGACGAACAGCTCGTGCTTGTTGTGGTGGACGTGGAACGGGAACGCCTTCTTGCCCGGCGGCACGATCGTAACCATGCATCCGATGCCGACCGAGCCGATGGTCGGGCCGACCGGGGCGACTTTCGCCTCGAAGGCGCCGTCCGCGCCCTTCATCTCGCGCAACGGCGCGTCGTCGATATTGATGACGGGCTTCACCCCACGCTCCCTTCGAGCGAAATCGCGATCAGCTTCTGCGCCTCGACCGCGAACTCCATCGGCAGTTGCTGCAGCACGTCGCGCACGAAGCCGTTGACGATCAGCGCCGTCGCCTCCTCGGCCGACAGCCCGCGTTGCAAGCAGTAGAAGAGCTGGTCGTCGGAAATCTTCGAGGTCGTCGCTTCGTGCTCGAACACCGCCGACGAATTCTTCGCTTCGAGGTAGGGCACAGTGTGGGCGCCGCATTCGCTTCCGATCAGCAGCGAGTCGCAATTGGTGAAATTGCGCGCGCCGGTCGCGCGTCGATGCGCCGACACCTGGCCGCGATAGGTGTTCTGCGATCTTCCCGCCGAGATGCCCTTGGAGATGATCCGGCTGGTCGTGTTCTTGCCGAGGTGGATCATCTTGGTGCCGCTGTCGACCTGCTGGCGACCGTTGGAGATGGCGATCGAATAGAACTCGCCGCGCGAAGAATCGCCGCGCAGGATGCACGATGGGTATTTCCAGGTGATCGCCGAACCGGTTTCGACCTGGGTCCACGAGATCTTCGAGCGCGGGCCGCGGCAGTCGCCGCGCTTGGTGACGAAATTGTAAATGCCGCCCTTGCCCTCGGAATCGCCGGGGTACCAGTTCTGCACCGTCGAATACTTGATCTCGGCGTCGTCGAGCGTGATGAGCTCGACCACCGCGGCGTGAAGCTGGTTTTCGTCGCGCTTGGGCGCCGTGCAGCCTTCGAGATAACTGACGTAGGCGCCCTTGTCGGCGATGATCAGCGTGCGCTCGAACTGGCCGGTGTTCTTCTCGTTGATGCGGAAATAGGTCGACAGCTCCATCGGGCAGCGCACGCCCGGCGGCACGTAGACGAACGAGCCGTCGGAGAACACCGCCGAGTTCAGCGTCGCGTAGAAATTGTCGGTCGAGGGCACGACCGAGCCGAGATACTGGCGCACCAGATCGCCGTGCTCGCGCACCGCCTCCGAGAACGAGCAGAAGATCACCCCCGCCTTGGCCAGCTCGGCCTTGAAGGTGGTGGCGACCGAAACCGAGTCGAAGACCGCGTCGACCGCGACTCTGGTCCGCTCGACCCCGGCGAGGATCTCCTGCTCGACCAGCGGAATGCCGAGCTTGGCGTAGGTGCGAAGCAGCTCGGGATCGACCTCGTCGAGCGACTTCGGCCCGGCGGCCGTCTTTGGCGCCGCGTAATAGTAGAGATCCTGAAAGTCGATCTCGGGGAATTCGACCCGCGCCCAGCGCGGCGGAATCATCGTCAGCCAGCGCCGGTAGGCGTCGAGGCGCCAGTCGAGCAGCCATTGCGGCTCGCCCTTTTTGGCCGAGATGAAGCGGACGACGTCTTCGTTGAGGCCCTTGGGAGCCTTGTCGGACTCGATGTCAGAGACGAAGCCGTATTTGTAGGCCTCGGCTTCGATCGAACGGACGCGGTCGACGGTCTCCTGGACTGCCGCCATTGGACTTCTCCTCGCCTAGACGGTTTCAAGGACCGTCGGTGGGGGGTCAAGAATGCTGTGCGAACGACCGCCTTCTCACGTCACGGCGCCGCACTGTGGCAGACCGCCTGTATATTGTGTCCATCGGGGTCGATTGCAAACGCCCCGTAATAGTTCGGATGATGGTGGCGGCGCAAGCCCGGGGCGCCGTTGTCCTGTCCCCCGGCGGCGAGCGCGGCGGCGTGGAAAGCGTCGACTTCAGCGCGATTTCTCGCCACGAAGGCAATATGGAGGGGCGAAGCGGGCGGGCCGCCCCGGCTCAACCACGGTTCCGGCTTGCCGCCGCGGCCCAGGCCTACGCCGCCGCCTTTTTCCATCGCCACGCCGAAGCCGAGCGGGGCCAGGGCCGCCAGATAGAATTTCCGGCTCGCTTCGAGGTTCCCGATGCGGAACCCAACGTGATCGAACACCGCCCTTGCCCTCGCGGAACAAACGCCGTGGCGCTTTATCGTTTACGCGGGCGGAAAGGGCAATTTATCAATTTTGCTGCGGCAATTGGGCGCGCCGCCGGTCAGTTCGGTTCGGGCGAATATTCGCCGCGCAGCCGGCAGACGATCTTGCGCAAGTCGAGGTGCGCCATGTTCGGCTCCGGATCGCCGGTGAAGGCGGGGCGCGCCACTTCGTCGCGGTAGTCGGAGAATTTCATCCTCATCGGCGTCGCAATCGCCTCGCCGAAGGCGATCGCCTCGCGGTCGGCGATCGAGGAGAGGAAGGCGATCGTGCTTGCCGAGGAGACGCCCACCGCCGCGCGAACGATCGCCTTGTCCTGCTCGTTGGAGAGGCGCATGGCGAACATCGTCGAGCATTGCGACAAAACGGTCGCGTCAAGCTCGGATGGCCGCTGAGTGACGATGCCGAGCGAGACGCCGTACTTGCGCCCTTCTTTGGCGATGCGGCCGATCGCCGTGCGGGTCGGGCCGAAGGCCAGTGACTTGTCGGTCGGGATGTAGCGGTGCGCCTCTTCGCAGACGACGGCGATCTCGTAGGCCCCGTCGCTCCACAGCGCGATCTCGAAGGCCATGCGCGCCAACACCGACACCAGCGAGTTGACCACCTCGTTGGGCAGGCCGGCGAGTTGGACGATCGTGACCGGCTGGCCCGCCTTGGGCAACCGGAAGATGCGGGCGATCACCTTGGACAGGTTGTCTTCGACGACGACGCGGCCGAACATGAATTTGAACCGTGGGTCGCGGCTCAGCGTCTCCAGCCGGTACTTCAGCGCCCTGAGGTCGGAACGCGGATAGCGCTGATCGAGCTTGCCGAGCCATTCGTCAATGATGTGGACCATGTCAGCGACGCGGTAGGGCACCGGCGTGTCGGCACTGATCGAGCCGCTATCAGTCGGGTTGGCGCGGCGCAGCGGACTGGCGGCGATCATCGAGGCGGAACTTGCGATGAATTGCGTCTTGGCGGTCTTGATCGCGTCGTAGAGCGCGTCGAGTTCGTCCGAATTCGCCTTGCGGCCGCTGTAGATGACGTCGGCGATCTCCTCAAACCGAAACATCCAGTAGGGCAGCTCGAGGTTGTCCGAGGTGAGCACCACCGATTCCTTCGGGAAGTGGCGCGCGTATTCGTTGTGCGGGTCGATGATCAGCGTGCGCAACTTCGGCCGCTGCGACAGGCATTTCTTGATCAGCATCGACACCGCGGTCGTCTTGCCGACGCCGGTCGAACCGATCACCGCGAAGTGGCGGGAGACGAGTTCGTCGACGCTGACGGCGGCCGCCAGGCTGGAATTCTGGGTCAGCGTGCCGATCACCACGCCGTCGGCGCCGCGAAAGGCGTAGATCGCCTTGAGATCGTCGGCGCGGATGCGATGGGCGACGGCGCCGAGCGCGGGATAGGAGCGGATGCCGCGGAAGAACCGCGGCGCGCCTTCGTCGTCGTCGACAATCTCGCCGCTCAGCTCCACTTTCACGTAGGCGACGTTGCCTTCGCTTTCGTTCCAGCGTCGGTCGATCGTCGACAGTTCGCACACCACGCCTACCAGCCTCGCATGCTGATGGACGATGGAGATGAGGTGGCCGACCGACCAATGTTCGCCGAATTCGTCGGGCGGCAAATCGCAGGCGATCACTCCTTCGGCGCCGTTGACGGACACCAGGCGTCCGATCGCGCGGTCGCCGCCGAGCTCGCGTCGCTCGCGCAATGGCGCGACGACGCCGTGCATTGGCGATAGGTCGAGTCTCATAACTTGCCCCGTCGTCGCCGCGGCCTAATGCCGCGGACCTAAGCCGATTAAAGGGGACAGTCTGTAAACAAAAGCTTTCCGTAGCGTTACATTGATGGCTCAACTCGCCGCCCGGACCTCGGGATCGCCGCCCAGCAGGCGGGCGAATTGACGCAGCCGGGTCTGCAGCCGATCGCTGTTAAGCGCGGCGAGGTCGCTTGGCAGGGTCAGAACGACCCGACCCTTCTGCACCGCCATTGGGACGCGCGGCAGCACTCCGGGCATGGCCGCCGAGACGATGTAGGCGACGCGCATCGCCGAGCCGAGCAGACGGGCCCGGTCGAGCTGGCGCGGCGACACCAGCGAACGCGCGTGCTGGCTCACCTCGTGATCGCCCGAGACATGGCGGTAGGACGCGGCGAGGGCGAGATAGGCGCGCGACGGGTGGTCGAGGCCGACGAAGGCGGCGTTGGCGACAAGGTCGTAGGATTGCTCGCCGCGATAATCGGGATGGGCGCGCCAGGCGATGTCGGAGAGTAGGCAGGCGGCGTGGCGCAGCCGCGTCTCCTCCGGCGTCTCCTCGAGGTGGGTCGCGCCGAGGAACTGGCTCGTCCAGTGGAAGAGTTCCTCGGCGTGGCCGGGGCTGCGCGAGCGCAACAGGTTGAACTGGCGAGCGGCGGTGATGAGCGGGTCCTGCG
>Ga0302320_10031257_pt1 | contig 10106 bp, 11 predicted proteins | sample Bog_T0_3_FD_202130 | JGI IMG/M metagenome (GOLD analysis project Ga0302320, IMG submission 202130) | Peat permafrost microbial communities from Stordalen Mire near Abisko, Sweden - Bog_T0_3 | ecosystem: Environmental > Terrestrial > Soil > Wetlands > Peat | place: Sweden: Abisko, Stordalen Mire...
GCGGAACCTGCTTGCGAAATCTATAAACTCTCCGACCGCCTTATCCTACTCGTAATGACGTGCCACTAAGTCAAGACTTATCTAAATCTAGGACTGATCCGGCTCGAGCACAACACACGAAGGTGCCATTTATTTTTTGCAGCGAGTTAGTGGCCGGAATGATAAGGATGACCTTTTAGAATGGTGAAGGCTCGGTAGAGTTGCTCGAGCAAAACCACTCGGGCCAGTTCGTGAGGCAGGGTCATGTTTCCCAGCGAAATCGTATGCTGTGCTTTTTGGCGAGCGGACTCCGTAAATCCATCGGCTGGCCCGATGGCGAACAAAAGCGGCAGGGGATTGCGGTCCTGATAGTCTCGCAGGAAGCTGGCGAACTCTTCCGAGGAGAATGGCTTTCCGCGGGTATCCATGAGCACGAGGGTCGACCGGGCGTCACTGGTGCGATCTGCCGTCCTTCCACTGGCTCGAAGCAGGGCCGCCTCGTCGCGCAGCACGAGGGCTTCGATTGGCGCATATCGGGTAATGCGCTTCAGGTACTCGTCGGTCAGCGATTGGATCGCCGGTTCTTTAGTTTTGCCGATCCATGCCACTCTTATTTTCATGGCCGGATTTTCACGGTATGGTTTTCACGGCAAGGACGAGTTCAGGCTTTTTTGCGACGCGGCGCGGCGGCCGGCTTGACTGGCACTGCCTTGGTCTTTACCGCAGACTTGACCGCTGATTTTCGCCTTGGCTTGGGCTCCAATTCCGAAGGTTCGAGCCGCTTCGCCGTCTTCCACAAGCGCTCCAGGTCGTAAAACTTGCGCGCCTTGTCGGAAAAAACGTGGACCACGAAATCCACGTAGTCCACCAGAATCCATTCGGCTTGCCGGTAGCCTTCGACGTGTGCGGGATAAAGGCCCGCGGCTTTCAAACGCAGCTCCACTTCGTCCGCGATGGCCTGCACCTGCCGCGGATTGGTGCCGCTGCACAGCACGAAGTAGTCTGTGAATGCGGATCCTTTTTCCAGTTCAAGAATGGTGAGTTCTTCGGCTTTTTTGTCGAGGCAGGCCTGAATGGCCGCGGCTACCTGTAACTTCAAATCGTTTTTTTTCATGCAGAGGTTGGTTGAAGGTCCCGATCATTGTAAACGGGAAGCCGCCCGGCCGCCGAGGGATGGCTGTGGAAAGCTTGTCCGACCGGATGATCACGTGCCCGCGATGTTTTAAACGAAGTCCGCGCCGGTTACCGGCCTTGCGATCGGTACAGGCCCATTTTCTTGATGTAGTCCGCTACCGCCGGTTCCACCCAGCGTCCAAGAGGTTTGCCGGCAGCGGCGGCGTCGCGAATCGTGGTGGACGAAATGGGCTGGTAAATTTTGTCCAGCAGATGGATGTTGACGCCGCTCAAGACCAGGTCGCCGGTTGCGGCCTGCTTGTGAAACGGGCGCGTAGCCTCGGGTCGGGGACGCAGGCTTGCCGGCAGGGCATTCGCCACGTCGGCCAGGGAATAGCCGGGCCGGCTGGCAATCACGAAAGCGGCCTCGCGAAACAGCGCTTCCGCCTGATGCCATTTGGCGATGTCGCGGAAAGCGTCGATGCCGATGAGTACGAACAGCCGGTCGGCTTTCTTGAAAGACTGCTTGACCTGGTGAATGGTATCGATGGTGTAATTCGGCTTGGGCTCAGGCTTCTTGTCGGTTTTCCTTCGCGGTCGATCCGGATCGAAAGTGTCCGGGGCTTCGAGCAGCGACGGGACAAAATCTTTTTCCTCCGCGGTGGCCAGCGCAATCATGGCGTAGCGGTGGGGAAACTCCGATAACGGCTGTTGCTGCTTGTGGGGCGGAACGTGGGCGGGAACAAACAGGATGCGGCCGAGGTGGCAACGTTCGCGGGCGGCTCGCGCCAGAGCCATGTGTCCGCGGTGAATGGGGTCGAAAGTTCCGCCGAACAATCCAATATTCATGAGCGGTTAGTGTCATCATTTCTGGCGCGCTTGGCAAGCCGAACGACAACGGTCCGGAATTTTTTTCGCCGACGATCACCCGACGAAGTTCAGCGCGACGAAGTTCAGCGCGACGAAGCGCGTTACCGTCCGAATTTCTGTCGAGCTGAAATCAACGCTCATCCCGAGCGGTCCAACCGGCCAACTTTTTGATGTCTGGTTGGCCGACTGCTGGCAAGCCAAATCCTTTTCTTCCTGTCGAATTTGGAATGAACTCCTGTAATCTCGCGCATCTAAGAATGTGCCGTTAGCTTATTAACATGCGAGTAACCCTCCCCCTACTCCGCATCAAACCTGCCCGCGCGCCCATTCTGCGCTACGGCGTTGCCGTTCTGAGCACGACGCTGGCGCTCATTCCCGCAGTTCTGCTTCCGAATGTAACGGAAAGCCGGCTGGCCGTATTCGCGGTCGCGGTGATGGTGAGCGCGTGGTATGGCGGCTGGAAACCTGGGCTGGTGGCGACTTCTTTCGCGCTGACGGTAAGCGCCTATTTTTCTTTTTCGTCGGAGCAAACCCCGGCGCAATTTCGTTCGACGATGTTGCGGCTGGCGCTCTTCGTGGTGCTGGCGGCTTTAATCTGCTGGTTTAATGCGGCTCTGCGCGCGACCCAGGAGGGATTACGGCGCTCGGAGATCAATTTTCGTTCGCTTGTGACCAACGCTCCCTATGGCATTTGCCGCTGCGATTCCGCGGGTCAAATGCTGGATGTGAATCCCGCGCTGCTCACTATGTTGGGATATTCATCCGCACGCGAATTGCTGGGAAAACACCTGGGAGGACTTTACGCCGATACTCACCAATGGTTCGAATTGGCCGACTATCTGCGGTCGACCGCGTCGTTCAATGGATTGATCGCGGAGTGGAAGCGGCAAGATGGGGCGGTCATTGTGGTCCGGGTTTCGGGGCGCGCGGTTTCCAATGGTCCTACGGGAAAGGCTTTCGAATTGTTTGCGGAAGATGTTACGGAACGGCGGGCGCTCGAGCAGCAGCTGCGGCAGTCGCAAAAAATGGAGGCCGTGGGACGGCTGGCCGGCGGAATCGCGCACGACTTCAACAATCTCCTCATGGTGATCTCGGGCTACTCGGAATTCCTGCTTGACCGCCTGGGCCCGGATCCGACGCTGCGTGGTCCGGCGCAGGAAATCTCCGGAGCTGCGGGTCGGGCCTCGTCGCTCACGCGGCAGTTGCTCGCGTTCAGCCGCAAGCAGATGCTGGCTCCAAAGATTCTCGATTTAAATGAGGTGGTCAGCGAAAATCTGAAGATGCTGACCCGCGTGATTGGAGAAGATATCGATCTGATGATGGTTCCCGCTGCGGAGTTGGGAGCGGTACGCGCCGATGCCGGGCAGATTGACCAGGTGATCATGAACCTCGCGGTGAATGCCCGCGATGCCATGCCTTCCGGCGGCAAACTTACTATTGAAACTTCGAACGTTTCGCTCGATGAAGAGTACGCCCGGTATCATGCGCCGTTGCGGCCGGGGGATTATGTGATGCTCTCCATCAGCGACAACGGGATGGGGATGGATGCGGAAACGCAGTCGCATATTTTCGAGCCGTTTTTCACCACCAAGGGGCCGAAAGGCACCGGGCTCGGTCTCTCGACCGTGTATGGAATCGTTAAGCAGAGCGGCGGTTACGTTTGGGTTTATAGCGAGTCGGGCAAAGGTACGACCTTCAAGATTTATTTGCCGCGGGTGGCAGAGAGAACGACTAACGTCGCACAAACTATTGCTTCAGGAGAAGCTGCCTTCGCCGAAACTGATTTACCAGAGCCTGGCTTACGAGAGCCTGGAGCGGAAACGATTCTGCTCGCAGAAGATGAGGCCAACCTGCGTTATCTGGCGCGGCAATTCCTGGAGAAGCTGGGGTACAGAGTGATCGAGGCTGCGGATGGAGCGGTGGCGATGCAGATCGCCGTGGCTCACGAGGGAGTGATTCATTTGCTGCTGACCGACGTGATTATGCCCGGCATGAATGGCCGTGAACTGGCGCAACGCATTTCGGAAATTCGTCCGCAGACGAAGATCCTTTATATGTCTGGTTACACGGAAAACGTGATCGGCCATAACGGGATGCTGGATGCGGGTGTGCGCTTGCTGCAGAAGCCTTTCACCCTGCGCGATCTGAAAGCCAAAGTCCGAGAAGCGCTGGATTCGACGCCGGTTTTAGAGGAAGGCGATGCACCGGCGAAGGCCGCTCGCGGTTCGGTCAGCCATGCGCTCGACCAGTCTGCGCTCTCGCGCGCCCCTCGCTTTCAACTTCAGTTGCCCTTGAAGTACCGGCTCTTGGATGAGGAGAAATGGCACGACGGCGAAACCAGGAACATCAGCCGCTCAGGTTTGTTGTTTCGCGCGGACGAGGCCTTTAAACATGACTTTCTGCGGCCAAACGTGCAACTGGAGATCAATCTGGTATTGCCCGCGGAGATCGCCGGGCTTTCGCCTACGGAAGTAATTTGCCGGGGGGAGATTGTGCGCACGGTGAAAGCCGTGGGAGACGAAATGACCCCGGCGCTGGCGGCCAAGATTCTTCAGTATCAATTTCAGCACGGGACGCAACTGCCGAGAGCTTGATCGAGAAATATAAGGAAATGATTTCAGGAAAGCCGTCAGGCGAAAGATCACGCTTCTTGCGAGTTCGCGTGCGCGGCTTCCTGCGCGGCAACATCCCGCAGAGCATCTACTTCCTTCGCGATTGCGAATTTCAGTTCTTCGATGCCTTTGCCGGTGACGGCTGAAATCTCATACAGCTTCAGCTTGTGTTTCTTGCAATAACGCTTGAGGGCCGCTAGCTTGTCTTTGTTGGCCACATCGATCTTGGATGCGACCATGATCATTGGCTTGTCTTCGAGATGAGCGCCAAAACTCGCCAGCTCGCCACGAATCACCTCGACATCTTTTACTACGTCGGGTCGCCCGCTGGCGTCCGATACGTCCACCAGATGGACCAGCAGGCGCGTGCGCTCGATGTGCCGCAGGAACTGGGTGCCCAGTCCGGAGCCAGTGTGCGCTCCCTCGATTAATCCCGGAATGTCGGCAACGACGAAGCTGATTTCGTTATTAAGATCGCCGACCGCAACCACGCCGAGGTTCGGCTCCAGAGTGGTGAAGGGATAGTCGGCAATCTTGGGACGCGCCGACGAAATGCGCGAGATCAACGTGGACTTGCCAACGTTGGGAAATCCGACCAAGCCGACATCCGCGAGCAGCTTTAACTCCAGCCGGTAATTGTGCTCTTCGCCGGGACGTCCGGGCTCGTGCTCGCGCGGAGCCTGATGAACCGAAGTGGCGAAGCGGGCGTTGCCCCGGCCGCCGCGTCCGCCGCGGGCGATCACCATGCTCTGATCGGGGCCGGAAAAATCGAATACTTTTTCGCCCGTCTCTTGGTCATACACAATCGTTCCCACCGGAACTTTCAGAATGACATCTTCGCCCTCGCGTCCGGTCTTGTTCGAACCTTCGCCATGGCGTCCGCGCTCCGCTTTGTATTCGGGATTGAAGCGGAAATGAACCAGCGTGTTATGGCGCTCGCTGGACTCCATGATCACGTCTCCGCCCTTGCCACCGTCGCCGCCGGAGGGTCCGCCGCGCGGAACATATTTTTCGCGACGGAAGGCCATGCAGCCGTTGCCGCCGTCTCCCGCCTTCACCCGGATTCTCGCCTCGTCGATAAACATAGTCGTCGTCCCTGAGTATATCGCCCGCCGCCCGTTGGCATCGGCTTCGCTCGATGGCCGGGAAATTCACACTCATGCATCAATCCCTTGCAGCCGATGGAGACTTAGACAGTCCAACATTACCGATGAGTCAACCTTCAACCGCATGCGAAGCCGGAGCCGTTTTACCACAAACCGAGTGGGCGGACATTCTGCGCGCCACCGCGATCGAAGTCTTCGCGACGATGGTTGGAGTGACCGTAGTGGCTCCGGAAGAAGGCGACGTTCGCATTCTGGCTGAGGTCACGGGCATGGTAGGAATCGCCGGCCCGCTGCGCGCCATGTTCAGCCTGCAATGCAGCCTCCATGCCGCCACCACGCTCTCTTCTCTCATGCTGGGAGTTTCTATGGAAGAAGCCGCTGCCCAGAAGGCGGATGCAGTGGGAGAGATATGCAACATCATCGCGGGATTTTTTAAGGCTAAGATCGGCCTGGGGGACGTTTGCTCGCTCTCTGTGCCCACGGTTCTATCCGGCACGAACTATCAGGTCCATTCTCCCGGAAAGACCACCCACCTGGGACTGCCTTTGCTGTTTGAGAGCGAGATTATCTGGATTGGTCTGGATATTCGTACCTAGGAACAAATCGATTGCTGATTGATGATTGCTGATTAAGAGCGTTGCGGAAGCAACGGGGGAATTTGGCCGGCCTTCCAATCATCGGTCAACCATGGGCCGGCGGCCCAACCTACTTCGCGCTCTCCAGCAGTTCCATGGGCTCGACCATCACGAACTTGCCCATCTGCCCTTTGTTCAGGAATTTGATGCGGCCGGTGATCTTGGCAAAAAGAGTGTCGTCTTTGCCGCGACCGACGTTCAGTCCGGGTTTCACTCGCGTTCCACGCTGGCGCACGATAATGGTGCCGCCGGGCACAATCTGCCCGCCGAAGGCCTTGAATCCAAGCCGCTGCGCGTTGGAATCGCGGCCGTTTCGTGATGTTCCTTGTCCCTTTTTATGTGCCATGGTTCATTCCTCTATAGCGCCGGCGCTGGCCGGTTCGCGCTCAAGATTGTTTCTTTTTAACTTATTTCTTCTTCGCAGTCGATTTCTTCGCAGCCTTCTTGGGAGCGGCCTTTTTCTTGACGTGAGGCTTGGAGGCTTTTGCCTCAACCTCGGGCTCGTGCTCAGCCTCCGCTTTCGCCTTCACGGGTTTGGGCTGTTTCTTCGCAACCTCGGGAGCTTTGAAGCTTTGTCCGTCAAAAGCAATTTCGGTGATGCGCACCGCGGTGTAATCCTGGCGATGTCCGCGCAGCTTCTTATATTGTTTCTTGCGCTTGTAATGAAAGACGAGAATCTTGGCGCCGCGGCCTTCTTCCACTACTTCGCCGACCACGCGAGCCTCCGCTTCCGGTTTGCCGATCTGTCCTTCGCCCGCCGATACCGCCAGCACGTCAGGAAAATTTATCAGGCCATCGCTTCCGGTAGCCTGTTTCTCGACACGAATCACATCTCCGGGCGCCACCCGGTACTGCTTGCCACCGGCGCGGATGACCGCGTACATACGTCTGCCTCCATCAAGATGTCGTGAAAATCAGTTCGTGCAGCGCGACTCACGCGCACACGCGTGCAACCGTCGCACTCACCAACTTGCTGCGCTTGCTGTGTTTTCCGCCACGGCGCTTCAGCAGCCAAGGCAGGCGTCCCCAGAACGGGTCGGCGAGTACAGGCAAACTCAACTATTCTAGCGTGCGTGGTGGAAATCGGTCAATGCGCTTGGCCGAATGCTCGTCGGTATGCGAGAATTCCGCCGATTCCTGGAGGATTCAACCATGAAACTTTCAATTGTCCATCGCCGCATTCTCATTGCGTTTCTGCTTCTACTGACTCTGACACTCTCTGCGTTGGGTAAGCCCGAGCCCAAGAAATCTTCCGCCCCACCCGCTCCCGACAAAGCTTACATGCAGAAAATCTGGGACGGCTGGTCCACCCTCGATCCCAATAACGTAGCCAAGTTCTATGCGAGCGGTCCGCATACTTTTTACGACATCGCGCCGTTGAAGTACAACAGCTGGGACGATTATCAGAAGGGCGCCCAAGGTCTCATCGCCATGTACAAGAGCGCGAAGTTCACCGTGAACGATGACGCTGCCATTCATCCCCACGGCGATCTGGTCTGGGGAACTGCGACCATCAAAGAACAGATGACGACGACTGCGGGCAAGGTCGAAATGGGGGATTTTCGCTGGACCGTGGTTTGGGAAAATCAGGATGGCAAGTGGATGATCGTTCACGAGCATGTCTCTGCGCCATTGCAATAGAGGTTGCAGGAGATCGACGTTGCATTAGGATAGTGGCTTGTCCAGAAATCTGTTGACGGCGATGGCGGCGTTTTTCGCGTTGACGTTCTCTGCCGCGGGGATTGGGGCGGCGTTTACGGCGCGGTCCGTTCGCAGCTGGTATCCCACCCTGCGGAAGCCACCGGGGAATCCGCCAGCAGCGTATTTCGGTCCGGTATGGAGCGTGCTTTATTTCTTCATGATGATCGCCGCCTGGAATGTCTGGCGAGTGGGATACGGCTGGGAGGGCGCGACTGAAGCCACCATTCTCTTTCTTATTCAGCTTGCGCTGAACGCCGCGTGGTCTGCCATCTTCTTTGGGCTGCGCGCGCCGGGTTGGGCGTTGTTCGAGATCGCGCTGTTGTGGCTGGCGATCCTGGGGACTGTGGTCGCGTTCTGGGAAGTGTCTCCGCTATCCGGCTCGCTGCTCATTCCCTATCTCGCCTGGGTGAGTTATGCGGCGTATTTGAATGCTGGAATCTGGTGGCTGAACCGGACCGGCAAAGCGGCGAATGCCCGCCAATAACAGTTCTTCAATGATATTGCACGAAGAAATAGATCGTCATTCCAGTTCCCACCAGCACTACGAAAACCCGAACCCAGGTTTGCGGCAATTTCAACGCGTAGTGCGCTCCGAAATATCCTCCTACGATTCCGCCCACGATCATCACGATGCCTTGTTTCCAATAGACGGCGCGCGCCACGATGAAGGTGACGACCGCGACGCCATTGATGACCGAGCCCATCACCGTCTTCAAGGCGTTCATGGCGTGGATGTCGGTCATGCCGAGCGTCGCGAGCATCGCGAGCATCACGATGCCCATGCCGCCGCCGAAGTATCCTCCGTACACGGCGACGATAAGTTGAAACAGGGTTGCGCCCGCGAGAGCTGCCGTGGTGGTGTCGTGCTCCATCACCGATGGCCGCGACCCCGCCAGCTTCCTGCCAAATGCAAAGAGCAACGTTGCGCCCAAGGTGAGCCACGGAAGTATGTGCAGGAAAGTTTGCGCGGGAGTTTTCAAAAGAAGGATCGCCCCGGCGAGCCCGCCAATCAGGCTCGCCACCAGCAAGGGGATCATCACCCGGCGCGGCAAATCCAATCGGCTGCGATAGGCGCCGCCGCTGGCGACGGCCGCCGTCCACAGCGCGATGGTGTTGGTCGCATTGGAAGGGATGGGCGGAACTCCGGTGAATAGCAGAGCAGGGAAGGCGACAAAACTGCCGCCGCCCGCCACGGAGTTCAGCGCCCCGCCCAGCATTCCGGCGAAGAATAGAAATAAGGCGATTTCGAGGGTCAAGTTGTTAGGTGTATCAGAAACTGCGTTGCGCCTACAAATCGGAGGGCGAACTGTGAATCGGCGGTGCGATTACTTCTGTAATTCTATCTTTCACAAACTGTTGGGTTGAGCCGCGGTTGTTGATAATGTGGTGGAGATAAACCAAACTGATTACAAAGAAAAGCGGAGTGTCTGCCATGCGAGACCGAATCGTCCTGCCAAGTGTCGTGATTCTGAATCTGATTTTTCTACTGTCCGGCGCGTCCTGGGCCCAGCAGTCAGCCAGCAGTAACGCTGCATCCAGCACACAGAGCGCCCCTGCCACGGAGATGCCGGCACATGATATGTCGAATATGAAAGGCATGGAGATGGGCTCCGACCAATCGATGGGCTCCGACAAAGAAAAAGACAGCGCGAGCGCGGCCGCCATGCATTCCATGGAAGGCCACATGGATATGGGTCCGCACATGAAGATGACAGCGCTGCGGCCGCCGAAGCCGGGAGATGCGGAGCGGGCGCAGCAGGTGGTGGAAGTCGCGCGCAGAGTCTCGGCGAAGTACATGGACTATCACGTCGCGCTGGCCGATGGCTTTCAAATTTTTCTGCCCAACGTTCCGCAGAAGATGTATCACTTCACCAACTACTCTTATGCGCATGAGGCGGCCGCTCAGTTTAACCCCGAGCATCCTACTTCTTTGCTCTATGAAAAACACGGGGATGATTACAAGCTGATCGGGGTGATGTACACCGCGCCCAAACGTTTTGGCGAAGATGAACTGGACCAGCGCATCCCGCTGAGCGTTGCGCAGTGGCACGAACACGTCAATTTCTGTACTGCGCCCGTCGGGCGAAAGT
>Ga0302320_10031258_pt1 | contig 10106 bp, 6 predicted proteins | sample Bog_T0_3_FD_202130 | JGI IMG/M metagenome (GOLD analysis project Ga0302320, IMG submission 202130) | Peat permafrost microbial communities from Stordalen Mire near Abisko, Sweden - Bog_T0_3 | ecosystem: Environmental > Terrestrial > Soil > Wetlands > Peat | place: Sweden: Abisko, Stordalen Mire...
GCACTCATCATGGTCACGCTCGGACCGATCGAGCACGTCCTTCCTCACGAACGATCACGGGTCGTTGATCCCTAGATCGACCCACATTCATGCCGGGAGCCCCAGAAAATGCCGTCTTTGTTGAGGCGCACGGCGATGAGGCGGAGGCCTCGCCGCTCGCATGCATCCCAAGGAGAATGGTTTCGGCAAAGCGGTGCACATACTCGGTATGTGTTACTACCGTATGTATGCAGGTAGACCGACTGTCGATCACCATGGATCCGGACCTTGGCAAATCCGTCCGTGAAGCCGCCGCCCGATCGGGCTCGAGCGTCTCTGCCTGGCTCGCTGCCGCGGCAGTGGACCGGCTCCGCAACGAGTTGCTTGGAGCTGCCCTTGACGCATGGGAGGAAGATTCGACACCATTCAGCGACGAGGAGCTCGACGCAGCAGCGCGGGTGCTCGGAGTATCTCGACATGCTCGTGGCAGCGCCGCCTGATGGCGCTTGTCCTTGACGTCGGAGGGCTGATCGCGGTCGACCGGCTTGACCGGGCTGTCGGCGCAATGCTCCGTGTGGCCCAGCGAGAGAAGCTTCCGGTACGTACGAGCGCGGCAGTCGTTGCACGGGTGTGGCGAAACGGATCACTCCAGGCGAACTTGGCGCGTGTACTGGCAGGCGTTGACGCTGCGAGCCTTGATGGGGCCACAGGAAGGTCGGTCGGCGAGATCTTGGCGTTCAGCAAAATGGCTGATGTGGTCGACGGTCACCTCGGTCTGGTCGTGCAATCCGGCGACACCGTGCTCACGAGCGACGCCGAGGACATTTTAGTGGGAGCCCTGGTCTGGATCCTGACAGGGTGGGCCTTGGGACCGGTCGAGGTCATTCGCTCGGAAGTCGCGGGAATGTCCGCGACGGACTTGCACCGCCGAGTTCTCGAGCCTCCAGTTCAAGATGAGATCGGAAAGCTCGCCCGAACTATGAACGCGATGCTCAGTCGCCTCGAAGCTTCGAGCGATCAGCAACGCCAACTCATCGCTGACGTCTCCCACGAGCTTCGTAATCCATTGGCAGCACTGCGAGCCCAGCTCGAGGTCGCGGCGGCGCATCCCGATGGCGAAACCGCGAGTCTCCTCGAAGGCTCGGTCATGGAAGTCGAGCGTGTGGGCCGCTTGGTCGAGGATCTTCTTACGCTTGCTCGTTTCGACGAGGGGATGCTGACGCTGCGTCTTAGGGAGGTCGACCTCGACGACCTCGCGCTCTTTCACGCCGCTCGTCTAGGGGCACATGGGAAGATTTGGCATCTTCTTTAGGCTGGCCGCGCCGGGCGGATCTCGAGCGTTGCTATTGCCACGTGGTCCGCCTGCATGCGCCGCCAGTCCGGGACCGAGGACATCCGCAGCCTGCGTCCTGGAAAGGCCCGTAGAAGTGGCTTTCGACTCTAGGCGGGCCAAGCCGGACAAAATATTCTCGACAGAATGACGAGTGTTCGGCGGTATCGACGGCCACAGTCGCTCGAGCAAGCACTCTCGTTTCTCGAGCGTCAGGGCGCAGTGATCATGGGTGGTGGCACCAGGCTCAATGCGGGCCTCGTGCCGACGCGTGCCGGAGCCGGCCAATCGGACGTCGAAGATGTGGAGGTCGTGGACTTGCAGGCCCTCGATCTCGCAGGCATCGAGCGGCGCGACGACGCGGTGCTGCGAATCGGTGCCATGACGCGGTTGGCGGAGCTCGTCGACAGCGACGACGTGCCGTCGGTCGTACGAGAAGCAGCACACCATGAGCTGCCGAACACGTTGCGCGCGCAGTCCACGATCGGTGGCTGCATTGCGATCGGCGACCCCGACAGTGAGCTTCTGGCGACCCTGCTCGTCCACGACGGGCGAGTCCACATCGCCCAGACGTCGGGCAGCGGCGAGGTGCCGCTCGACGAGCTGCTCGCTGAGCTGCCGCTCGCTTCGGGAAAGATCATCACAGCGGTCAGCATCGACGCGCGCGGCGCGTCCTCGCTGATGCGCACCGGCAGGACCCCGGCGGACCGGCCCATCGTCGCCGTCGTGGCGCGCCAATTCGACGGACGACGCTGGGTGGCAATCACCGGTGTGGCAGCCACCCCGGTTCTCGTGAACTTCACGGCCGTCGACGGCGGCAGCCTGCTCCCACCTGGAGATGGCATGGCGGCGAGCGATCCGCACGGGACTTCCCGGCTTGAGCCGATCGGCGATTTCCGAGGCTCGAGCGAGTACCGCCTAGCCCTGGCACGGATCCTGACCGCACGCGCCACGGAGGCGATCTCACGATGAGCGAACTCACCGAGGACAAGGGTGCTCGAGACGGTGGGCCGACCCTCCCCCAGCGGCCCGTCATGCTCGAACTGGACCTGACGATCAACGGTGATCAGTACCGCCTGACCTGCGAGCCCGGCGACATGTTGCTCACCGTGCTCCGCCGCCTGGGGCTGTTCAGCGTCCGCTTCGGGTCGGGAACCGGCGAGTCCGGCGCCGCAGCCGTGCTGTTCGACGGCAGGCTCGTGTCCGCCGACGTCATGCTCGCCGGCCAGGCTAGTGGCCACAAGGTGACGACGGTCGAGTCTCTCGACGTCGCGACTGGCGAGCTCGACCCTATCCAGCAGGCCTTCGTCGATATCGGAGCCCTGCAGTCCGGCTACTCGGCGGGCGCGATGGTGCTAGCCGCCAAAGCGCTGATCGAGGCCAACCCCGACCCCTCCGAGGCAGAGATCCGCGACGCGTTGAGCGGGATACTCGACCGCGAGACGGGCTACGTGAAGGTTGTCGAGGCCATCCGGCGTGCCGCCGCGGCGCGTCGCGGCGAGAAGGTGCCGCCGGTCGAGCCGGTCGTGCTCGAGCCGCTCACCGGCCCAGACTCGACAGAGAGACGTGTGCTCCCAGCAGAAGCCCTGCAGGCCCCGCTTGCCATGCCTCACGTCGTCGTGTCGAGCGACGTCGTGAGTACAACAGTCGTCGGAAAGTCCGAGCACAAGGTCGACGCCTTGCGTCTCGCCAAGGGACGGCCCGTTTTCACTGACGACATCGACCTGCGTCACATGTTGTATGCCAAGGTGCTGCGCAGCCCTCACGCACACGCTCGCATTCTGGCTATCGACGACAGCGAAGCCAGGGCGCTGCCCGGCGTGCATGCCGTGATCCACTACGGGAACACGCCACGGGTGAAGTACGCCACGGGCGGTCAGACCTGGCCGAACCCCGCGCCGTGGGACCAGGTCAGCTTCGACAACAAGGTCCGCTTCGTGGGCGACCGCGTGGCGGCTGTGGCGGCCGAGACGCTGGAGATCGCCGAAGAGGCCTGCCAGCGCATCAAGGTCTCCTACGAGGTCCTCCCCGCGGTGTTCGACGAGGTCGAGGCGATCGCGCCTGGTGCGCCGCTGGTTCACGACGAGACGGACACCGAGGGCATCTACGACGCCGCCCACAACAAGAGCCACCACATCGAGGGCCAGACCGTGACCGACGAGGTGCTCGAGGCTGCGTTCGCCAGCGCGAAGCACGTCTTCCAGCAGACCTTCCATGTCCAGCAGCAGCAGCACGCCCCCCTCGAGCCGCACATCACCATCGGCTGGCTCGACGACGACGATCGCCTCGTGCTCCGTAGCTCGACCCAGGTTCCCTACCATGTCCGCCGCATGGTGGCGCCGCTGCTCGGCCTTCCGGTCAGGGGTATCCGCGTGATCAAGCCCCGGATCGGAGGCGGCTTCGGGGGCAAGCAGGAGATGTTGCTCGAGGACATCGTCGGCTACCTCGTGCTCGCCACCCGTCGCCCGATCCGCCTCGAGCTAACGCGGTCGGAGGAGTTTTCTAGTTCCAGGTGCCGACACGCCATGACGCTAACCCTGCGCACGGGTGTCGACGACGACGGCCATCTGGTCGCCCAGGACATGCATGTCATCTCGAACACCGGCGCCTATGGCACGCATGGTTCAACGGTCAACTCCGTTGGCGGCATGCACGGGATGTCGATATACAACTGCCCGGCCAAGCGATTCCGGTGCGACGTTGTCTACACGAACCGTCCAGTGTCGGGCGCCTTCCGCGGCTACGGGGCTCCGCAGAACTTCTTCGCGGTCGAGTCGCAGATGGACGACATCGCGCGTGCTCTTGGCATGGACCCCTACGAGCTGCGACGCAAGAACTGGGTGCAGGTCGGCGACTCCCTCGACATCGTGCCCCGTCTCGGCGAGCGCATTGATGTCGTCGAGATCCCCCAGGAGGACCTGCCGCACATCATGAGCTGCGGCCTTCAAGAGTGCGGAGCGCAAGGGACGCGAGCGATCGGCTGGGAACGCCGCAACGACCTGTCCTGGCGCCAACCGGCGGACCGCCCGAACATCAGGCGCGGCATCGGCATGGGTTCGGCCATCCAGGGCTCCGGGATCCCCTACGTCGACATGGGGGCATGCTCGATCAAGATCAACGACGACGGCTCGTTCAACCTGCTCGTCGGGGCCACTGACGTTGGCGGGGGATCGGACACCGTGCTTGCCCAGATCGTCGCCGAGGTGCTCGGCGTCGAGCTCAAAGACGTCATTGTCTACTCGTCGGACACCGACATCACTCCTTTCGACGTCGGCGCGTACGCCTCGAGCACGACCTACGTCTCGGGCGGAGCAGCCAAGAAGGCGGCCGAAGCCGCTCGGGCCAGCATCGTGACCCGCGCCGCGAGGCTGCTCGATATTGACGACCCCAGTTCGGTCGAGCTGCACGACAGGCGGGCCTGGAGTCCTGACGGGCGCTCGATCTCGCTCGGCGACCTCGCCCTCAACTCGCTGCACACCGAGGACCAGGAGCAGATCATGGGAACGGCGTCGCACTACGGGACGGCCGCAGCGCCTCCCTTCGCTGTCCAGCTCGCCGAGGTCGAGGTGGACGTCGAGACCGGTCAGGTGACCGTGAAGAAGCTCGTCACTGCCATCGACTGCGGGGTCCCGATCAATCCGATCACTGCGAGCGGCCAGGTCGAGGGGGCGATGCTGCAGTCCCTCGGGTACGCGCTGACCGAGGATCTCGTCCTCGACCCTTCGGGCAAGCTGGTCAACGACCGCTTCGGACCGTACTGGATCTTCCGGGCGGACGACGCCCCCGTCTGCGAGGCGATCCTCGTGCAAACGATGGAGCCATCGGGCCCGTTCGGCGCCAAGGCGGTCGGTGAGGTCCCGATGGACGGGATCGCACCGGCGGTGCGCAATGCCGTCCTCAACGCCACAGGCGCCAAGATCAACCAGCTCCCGTTGCTACCCGAGCGAGTCTGGCGAGCCCTGAATAACGTCCCGACCAGCCGTTGACCAGACGGGCTCCGTACAGGCCCTGGTGAGCTTACGAACTTCGCCGGCTACCCCTTGACTGGCTGCCCCCCTTCATAGATAGCCGGTTCATACGCGCCTGTCGCCATGGGTTGCTCATGCGGCGCGCCAGGAGCTGCGCCGGTGCCGCCCCGCTACTTAGCGTGACCATCAGGCCGGGACGATCGATCACGAAAGTGGCGGCAACCACCACCTGACGGGTCTCCCGCGCCGGAGAAGAGGATTCGCTCCGCTGCGGCTTCGACCGTTAGTCGGTACCTGCTCTACCGCGCCAGCAGAAGGATGGCTTCCAATACACCGCCGCCGATGGCTCTGCCTTTGTCCGATACGGTGAAGCAGTGCTCGCGACGGGCGCGTGGGTCGACGTCGCCTACCTTCATCCCGACATGGACCTGAAACTCAGGCCGGATCAGGCCCCGCAACACCCCGTCGATCTCGGCTTGCAGCAAGGTTTCGCCGCCGCCGCCCGTGACGCGCAGCACGGGCATGCCGGCCTCGACCAGGTCTCCGATGGCCGCAAGGTTCTCTGCCACACCCGCAACGGGTGAATGAAGGACCCTCTGGCTGCCCTTTCCCGCGATCAGCCCGGGAATGGCGGTGTTGGGTTCAGCGTGCCCCGTCAGGAAGATTCTGCCCAGATTATGGCCGCGATTCGTCTCTACCACGGCGTGGGCGTCCACGCCGGCCTCGAATCCCGGCCCCAGGGCCACGACGACCTGGGCCATGTCGATGTTGGTGCCGAGGTTCCGCTTGGCGATGATCGCGTCGACTAGGGCCAACGGCCTGAGGGCCCCTAGCGCCGAGCATCCGGGGTCCGCCAGGAGAGGCACAGGGCCTTCCGGCCCCCAGCGCTCCAAGAGTCCCTGCAGTTCGGCGAGCGTTCCCACGCGCTTGGAACGCACCCCTTCCACCTGCGCCTCGCCTCCGTACATAGCTTCGGACAGGCACACGGTGCGCCGGATCGAGCTGGGCCTCGGTTGCTCGAGTGCGGCCACCCGAAACCCGGCCTGTACGAGTCGGAGAATGGTGCCGGTAGCCAGATCTCCGGCCCCCCGAACGACAACCAGCTCACCATTTACCAAGCCCATACTTCTCATTGTTACCGTTCGGAGAGGTTATCGAGCGCAAGATTTTCTGTTCGCTGAGCGACTCGAAGGGCGGGGACGGATGTTCGTGTGGTCGGCCTGCTCGCCGTATCCTCAGATCACGGCGGCAGCCCGCCGAGCGGCGTGGGCCTGCTTCACGGTGGCCACGATCTTGGACTTGTGCCGCACCGCGACCATCTCTGCCAAGATCGATATCGCCAGCTCTGCCGGAGTCTCGGCGTCAATATACATGCCGACGGGGGTGAACAAGGCGTCGATCCGGGCCGGATCGTACCCCTCCTGATGCAGTTGTTCGACCATCATCCGAGTCTTTCGGGCACTGCCCATCACTCCGACGTAGCAGGACTTTCGCGGCAGTACAGCCCGGACGCAGGTCAGATCCAAGCCGTGGTTCCTCGTGACGATCACGATGTAGGTCGAGGCGTCGAGGGGCAGTTTTGCGATCAACTGTGTGAATTCGCCGTGGATCGTGTCGACCTCAGGGGGGAATCGACCCGGACCAAGAAGCTCGGCCCGGTCGTCCACCACCGTGACCTGGAAGCCGAGCGGCACGGCCGCCAAGGCAAGGGCGTGCCCCACGTGACCGGCGCCCAAGATCACTAGTTTCTCCTCGGGCTCCAAGGGGTCGTAGAAGACGCCGGCCTCGCGGTCGAACGTGGGCTTGCCGGTGGAAAAGGCGCAGGCCGCGGCGTCGACTTCCCAGTCCCGGAAATCACCGGCGATCTGCTTGCTTGCTTCGTCCACCACGGCGGTGACGACTTCCAGGGACTCCTGTCGGTCACGGATCTTCTTGATCAAGAGAACCCGTTCTCCGCACGCCAGCCGCTCCTGGATCTTGCGGTAGGTGCCGAGCTCTGTCACGCGCTCGATGAGGACGGTACTCGTACCGCCGCATACCCCGCCAGGGTCGAGGATGGTCGCGCCCTGGCTCTCGATGTGCAGCAGGGCCGTCTGGCCGCTCGCAAAGCACTCCCGGCAAGCTGCCAGCGCTCGGGCTTCGGGATGTCCGCCTCCGACGCTGCCGGTCGAGCCGCCATCGGGGCTCACCAGCATCTTGGAGCCGGCATGGCGTGGGGCCGAGCCTCTGACGTCAAGGATGGTCGCCAGGGCGAGGGGCGCCTTGGCCGTGGCGATCGCCTGGAGAAGATTCCGTGTCACCCTGTCTCCTCCGTATACCGTGGTCCCGATTAGGGAATGATAAGGCCTCGGGTCGATCGGCTGTGTTATGGAGGGCGACAATACAGTTGAACAAAGAGGCTTTCGCGCAGCTCAGGACAGCCATAGCGCGCGAGGTTGGCCTTCGGGCGATGACGGACCGAAGAGCCGGGGTGACAGAGCGCAAGCCGGCCGCGCCGGATGACGCTTCGCCCCAGCGGTGTCGTCCCTCCTCGTCTCCGCCGGCGGCCCGCTAGGTGTGGGAGAGCTGCCAAGCGCCCACGTAGGGTGAGCTCGGGGGTGGTGAGTCGGCGGAGGTCGATCGCTGTGACGCGAGGCGAGAGCCCGAGCGCGCTCGCCGCTACACCTCGGAAGCGACCTCGGCGGGTCTTGTGGCGTTCGTCAGCCATGAGCATCTGGCGAAGGGACCGAGTGTCGGCTCTGTTAGCTTGGCAGGGCAAGCAGAGAGTGGAACCCGATGTCGCCAACCGGCGGGCCGGGCCGGGGAGCTGCGAGCCGGTCGAGGTGCTAGATGTCAGGTCCGCGGTCGTGAACCGCCCGGAGAGCCACATGAGAGTCGGCGATGCCATCCACTTGCTCCTACCTCTCTCTGGTGGCCTGGTCTCGGTCGTGGGAGCAGGCGGCAAAACGAGGGTCCTCTTCGAGTTGGGCGAGGACCTCGCCAATCGCGGTCTGGACATCCTCCTCACGACTACCACGAACATCTTCGATCCTCGCGGGGAGCCGGGTCGGCGGTTCGATCAGGTGCTGTTAGATGCCGATCTGGCTGAACCTTTCGAAGAGCCGGGCAAATTTCCTGCCTGCTGTGAGCACGGACCTTTTCTTGAGAGACCGGGACGCCTCATCGTCCTGGGCTCTCGCGAGGTACCCGGCACGGGCAAGCTCCAAGGGATCCATCCCAGTTGGATGGCCAGGCTGAGTCGGGATTGGGCCTACGTGCTCGTGGAAGCGGACGGAGCCAAGGGCCGGTCCATTAAAGCCCCCGGAGATCATGAACCCGTCGTGCCGCCGTCGACAGGAGCCGTGATCGGCGTTGTCGGCTTGGATTGCCTGGGGCGCCCCATGGACGGGGATACCGTCCACCGCCCAGAGCGCTTCCAGGCGGTGACCGGTTGTCCCATGGGAGCACCGATCCGACCAGCGCATATCGCTGCCTTGGCTCGCGCTCCCGAAGGCCTGTTCAAAGGTACCCCCCCGGGCTCGCGCAGGATCCTGCTGCTCAACAAGGCGGATCGCTGCGTACTGCCACCCGCCGAGGTGCTCCAGGAAATCCTCGCCGCCGGACCTCTGGAGACGGATCTGACCGCCGTCTGCTCGCACGAAGGAACAAATTCTCCCGGACGCGTTCTGATGCTCGCACCCGCTTCCGGCTTTGGCGCGCTGGATTCGGCTGTGGGGCCGGGCATCGCCGAAGGACCGGGATCCATACTGAGGTTCGGGGCCTGCCGATGATCTACCTTGACAACGCGGCGACCAGCCATCCCAAGGCTCCGGGCGTGGCAGAGGCCATGGTGCGCATCATGACGGACACCGGAGCGAGCCCCGGCAGGGGCACCCATTCCCTGGCCCAGGCGGCGGACCGCCTACTTTTCGCGGCGCGAGAGCGTTGCGCCGCGTTCCTCGGGGTGCCCGAACCCGACCGCCTCGTGTTCACCAAAAACGCCACAGAAGCCATCAACCTGGTGCTCATGGGTCAGGTGCCTGCCGGAGGCTCGGTAATTCTGAGCTCCTTGGAGCACAACGCGGTCATGCGCCCTTTGCGCTACCTGGAAGCCCACCGGGGCGTGCGGCTCTCTCGGATCCCTTTCGACGCCTGCGGCCGCCCGGATCCCGAGGCCCTCCGCACCGCGATGACTCGGCCGGCGGACCTGTTCGTGCTGACTGCCGCGAGTAACGTGACCGGCTGCCTTACGCCCGTTGCAGAAATCTCGGGCTTATGTAGACGGGCTTCGATCCCTCTTTGCATCGACGCCAGCCAGGCTGTGGGCCATGTCACACTGCCCATGGACGGCGTCAGCTTCTTGTGCTTTTCCGGCCACAAGGGAATGCTCGGGCCAGTAGGCACCGGCGGGCTGTACCTCGCGCCCGGATTCCATCCGGAGCCTCTCTTGCGCGGAGGGACGGGGAGCCTCTCCGAAAGCGAAGACCAGCCCGACTTCCTGCCGGATCGTTACGAGGCTGGAACTCTCAACCTCGTTGGACTGGCGGGGCTGCTTGCGGCCATTGATTTCCTCGAGGCCCGAGGGTCCGCCAGTATCCGCGAGCGGGAGGCGTCGCTGTGTAAGCGACTGCTCGTCGGCATGCTGGATCTTCCCGGCGTCTCTTCGCCGGGGCCTGAGCTCGGCGAAGCTCGGGTGCCCGTCGTCTCACTGTCGGTTGAGGGCCATGATCTGGGGGAGATCGGCCTTGAATTCAACCGGCGGGACATCGCGTTGCGCGTGGGTCTGCATTGTGCGGCCGCCGCTCATCGCAGCATTGGCACCTTCAGGGCGGGCGGAACCCTGCGGTTCA
>Ga0302320_10031259_pt1 | contig 10105 bp, 9 predicted proteins | sample Bog_T0_3_FD_202130 | JGI IMG/M metagenome (GOLD analysis project Ga0302320, IMG submission 202130) | Peat permafrost microbial communities from Stordalen Mire near Abisko, Sweden - Bog_T0_3 | ecosystem: Environmental > Terrestrial > Soil > Wetlands > Peat | place: Sweden: Abisko, Stordalen Mire...
GATCCGGCGACGGGCTTTTGGCCGTGGCAGGCGCGCAAGCTGGCGTTCGCGCTGGGCTTGAAGAATACGCAGATCAATGCGGCGGTTGCGTTCTTCCAGAAGCTGTACGAGGCGTATGTGGAAGCGGATGCCTCGCTGGTTGAGATCAATCCGTTCATCACCACCAAGGATGACAAGCTCTACGCGCTGGACGCGAAGATCACTTTCGACGATAACGCGCTGTTCCGCCATGCGGACATCAAGGCGCTGCGCGACGTGGCCGAAGAAGACCCGCTGGAAGTGGAAGCGAGCAAGTACGCGCTGAACTACATCAAGCTGGACGGGTCGATTGCCTGCATGGTAAACGGCGCGGGACTGGCGATGGCGACGATGGACATCATCCAGTATGCGGGCGGAAGCCCGGCGAATTTTCTGGATGTGGGCGGCGGCGCCACACAGGAACAGATTGAGCACGCATTTGAAATTCTGCTGTCGGATGCGAACGTGAAGGCGATCCTGATCAACATCTTCGGCGGCATTCTGCGCGTGGACCGGCTGGCGACAGGCGTGGTGGCTGCGGCGCGGAAGCTGAATGTGCAGGTGCCGATTGTGCTGCGCCTCGAAGGCACCAACGTGGAAGAAGGTCGCAAGATTCTTGCCGAGAGTGGATTGAACTTCCTGGTGGGCGAAACGATGAAGGAAGCTGCGGAACTTGTGGTGAAGGCAGCGGCAAAGGCGGGGGCATAAGATGTCTGTTCTGGTTGGCAACGACACACGATTGATTGTTCAGGGAATCACGGGCAAGGAAGGCACGTTTCACGCCAAGGGTTGCGCAGAGTATGGCACCAAGGTTGTGGGCGGCGTGACGCCGGGCAAGGGCGGCACCATCCACGAAGGCTGGCCGGTATTCAATACGGTGGCCGATGCGGTGAAGGAGACGGGCGCCAACGCGACCATGATTTTTGTGCCGCCGCCGTTTGCCGCCGATGCCATTCTTGAAGCGGAAGACGCGGGCATTGCGCTGATTGTCTGCATTACCGAGGGGATTCCGACGCTGGACATGGTGAAGGTGTGGGCGAAGTTGAAAAACTCGCCTTCGCGGTTGATCGGACCGAACTGTCCGGGCGTGATTTCCCCGGGCAAGGCGAAGATCGGCATCATGCCCGGGCGCATTCACAAGGAAGGCTCGGTGGGCATTGTTTCGCGCTCCGGCACGCTGACCTATGAGGCAGTGCACCAGTTGACGCAGCGGGGCATTGGGCAGTCCACGGCGATCGGCATTGGCGGCGATCCGATCATCGGCACCACGCACATTGACGCGCTACGCCTGTTGAATGACGATCCGGGAACCGAAGCGATCATCATGATCGGCGAGATCGGCGGATCGGCGGAAGAAGCTGCGGCGGAGTTTGTGAAGCAGTATGTGACGAAGCCGGTGGTTGGTTTTATTGCCGGTCAGACTGCGCCTCCGGGGCGTCGCATGGGCCACGCGGGCGCGATCATCTCGGGCGGCCAGGGCACGGCGGCCGACAAGATGAAGGCCATGACTGCGGCGGGAATTCACGTGGTGGTTTCGCCGGCGGAGATTGGTGCGACGCTGGCGCATGTGATTGGGAAGGCGTAAAGACAGCTTCTAGCCGCTAGCTCTTAGCCGCTAGCATTGCACGAAGGCCCACCGTATCGGTGGGCCTTCGTGCTTGAATTAAGTTGATGAATGAACTTTGGATCGGAGTTGTGGAAGTGCTCACCGACGCGGACGCGGGAGCAGGCAATACACGCGCCTTTACGAACGTGGTTACCTGGGCTTCGTCAGTTCCTGAATTCTCTCGTAAGGTGGAACTGGTGTTCGGTAAATACGACTGGACAGTTCTCGGCGTGGAGAATGTACGCCCTGTCGCTGCTCAATCCGGATATGAAGAGGAAATTACTGAGATCGTCGAACGAGCTCGGATGAGCCCCGACGCCTGCATATATTCCACCTTTCATTACTATCCATCGCCGCCGGCATGAGGCAAACGGTTAGAGGCCGTAGTCCCCAATTACAATGAATATCGCGGTCATTTTTTCTTTCAGGAGCAAAACCAGTGGCACAACGCACCTTCAGCATCATCAAGCCGGACGCCGTTCGCGACGGCTACATCGGCGCAATTCTCGCGGCCATCGACAAGGGCGGCTTCAAGATTGTTTCGCTCAAAAAGCAGTCGATCTCAAAGAAGCAGGCGGAGGGATTCTACGCCGTTCATGCCGGCAAGGGATTCTTCGATGAGCTTTGTACCTTCATGTCGTCCGGTCCGCTTGTCCTGATGGTGCTTGAAAAGGACAACGCCATTCTTGACCTTCGCAAGCTGATGGGCGCGACGAATCCTGCAAACGCCGAGCCGGGCACCATCCGTAAACAGTTTGCCGCGTCGATCGGCGAAAACGCCATCCACGGCTCGGACGCTAAAGAGACAGCGGCGTTTGAAATCGGCTACTGGTTCGCCGGCTACGAGCTGGTTTAAGAGTTCAAGAGCGCGGGCTGGCGGAAGGAACGCGATGAAAGGCCATTCGGAGAGATGGCGATCGAACCGTAGGAGACACGCATGACGGAAACCAATGCCAAACTCGCAGAGATTTTTCTGGCATTCTCACGCGACAGACTGATGAACCGGCAATGGCCGCGCATGAAGGCTTGCGTCGAGCCGCTCACGGTGGAACAGGTGTGGTGGCGGCCGAATGAGGCGTCAAACAGCATCGGTAACCTGCTGCTGCATTTGAACGGAAATGTGACGCAGTGGCTCGTGGACTCGTTTGACCGGAACGAGGACAAACGCGACAGGCCTGCCGAATTTGCGGCCGATGGAGGTTTGACTGCGGCTGAGCTGCTGCAACGGCTGGGCGCGACGCTGGACAAGGCGGCGAAGGTGTTGGACCGGTTGACGACCGAGGAACTGCTGGCGCCCTACGAGATCCAGGGCTATACGGTGCGCGGGCTCGACGCTGTTTACCAGGTGGTGGAGCACTTCGGGATGCACTACGGGCAGGTTGCTTATATTACGAAGAGCTTGCTGGGCAAGGATCTTGGGTTTTATCGGGATCTAACTAAGACGGGGCGCACTAGCCAGGGTGGATCGGTGTAGCGGACGCGCTCGAAATAACAAAGGCCCCACTTGCCGATGGGGCCTTTGTTATGCGGGCTGACTACTTGAGCGTGCTCATGTCGATGACGAAGCGATACTTCACGTCCTGCTTCAGCATGCGCTCGAAAGCTTCGTTGACCTTCTGGATGGGAATGACTTCGACGTCGGCGGTAATGTTGTGCTTGCCGCAGTAGTCGAGCATCTCCTGCGTCTCAATCATGCCGCCGATCATGGATCCTGCGATGGATACGCGCTTCGAGATCAACGAGAAGACGTCGACGGAAGGCGGCTTCTCAGGCAGGCCTACGAGGGTCATGGTCGCGTCCTGCTTGAGGAGCGCGAGGTAAGGCTCAAGCTTGTGCGGAGCGGAGACCGCGTTGAGGATGAAGTCGAACGAACCGGCATGCGCCTTCATCTGCGCCTCATCGGTGGAGAGGATGACTTCGTCAGCGCCGAGCCGCAGCGCGTCTTCCTTTTTGCGGAGCGAGGTGGTGATCTGCACGGTGTGCGCGCCGAAGGAATGAGCGAACTTGAGCGCCATGTGGCCAAGGCCGCCTAGGCCAATGATCCCCACCTTCATGCCGGGGCCGACCTTCCAGTGGCGCAGCGGCGAGTAGGTGGTGATGCCCGCGCAGAGCAGCGGGGCCACGCCGGCCATGTCGAGGTTGGAAGGCACGGTGTGGGCGAAACGCTCGTCGACAACATAGTTGTTGGAGTAGCCGCCCATGGTGATGGATCCGTCAACGCGGTCCTTTGCGGCGTAGGTAAGGGTTGCGCCTTCATCGCAGAAGTGCTCTTCTCCCTTTTTGCAGGGTGCGCACTTACGGCAGGAGTCAACGATGACGCCGACGGCGGCGATGTCGCCTACTTTGAACTTGGTGACCTTGCTGCCGGCAGCGGAGACGCGGCCGAGGATTTCGTGGCCGGGCACGAGCGGATAAATGGACTGGCCCCACTCGTTGCGCGCCATGTGCAGGTCGCTGTGGCAGACGCCGGTGTAAAGGATTTCGATGAGAATCTCGGTTGCGCCGGGCTCGCGGCGGGTGAAGCTGACGGGTGCAAGCGGAGATTCAGCGTTCGGTGTTCCGTAACCTTTGGATGAGGGCATGAGTGACTTCCTTCCAGAACTTTTATTCGAATAAGGATATTCGATTGGGGTAGAGTGCTGCGGTGTGAATCATCTGCGGCCGGTGACGACACGCTGAATGCCCCGCAGATCGCACGTGAAATCGATGTGAGTGAAACCTGAGGCGGCGAGCAAGGCGGCGACGGCGGAGTGCTGGCCGCAGCCGACTTCAAGAGCGATGAAGCCACCGGGGACAAGGACCGCGTGTGCCTGGGGAATGAGCTGACGGTAGATGGTGAGCCCATCGCTGCCGGCGAAGAGCGCAAGTTCCGGTTCGTGGTCGCGGACCTCGACGGCGAGAGAGGCTCGATCGGCATCGGCGACATAGGGCGGGTTGGAGACGACGATGTGGAAGGTCTCGCCTGCGACAGGCGCAAGAAGATCGCCCTGAAGAAAACGGATTCGATCAGTGACAGCGTTTTGCTCCGCGTTGGCTCGCGCCACGGCAAGGGCCGGGGCTGAAAGGTCGATAGCCGTGATGCTCGCGGAGGGCAGCTTGTGCGCAAGCGCAACGGCGATTGCGCCGGAGCCGGTGCCGACATCGACGATACGCAGATTGGGGATGCGCAAATCGGAGAACCCTTTTGCCAGCGAGAGGACCTTCTCAACAAGGTGCTCGGTCTCAGGGCGGGGAATGAGCACGCTGCTGTCGACGCTAAACGGCAGGCCGTAGAACTCCGTTTGGCCGGTGATGTACTGGATGGGTTCGCCGGCGAGGCGCCGCTCGATCAGCGCGTAGTAGCGCACCGCTCCCTCGGCATTGAGCATTTCATCGGAGTGGGCGATGAGGAAGGTGCGGTCACTCTGGATGAGATGGAGCAGGAGCGTTTCCGCATCGAGACGCGCGCGGTCAGGGTGCGGCCCGCCGCGCAGGCGCTTCTCGCCGCTGGCGATCCAGCTCCGCAGGGTCACGCGGCCTGGCTGTCGGCCTTCAGTTGTTCGGCCTGGTAGTGTGCGATGAGCGCATCGACAATCGACTGCAGACGGCCTTCCATGATGAGGTCGAGCTGGTGCAGGGTAAGGCCGATGCGGTGATCGGTGAGGCGATTCTGCGGGAAGTTGTAGGTGCGGATCTTCTCGCTGCGGTCGCCGGTACCGACCTGCTGCTTGCGTTCCTTGGCGAGTTCCGCATTCTGCCGGTCCATTTCCTGCTCGTACAGGCGTGAACGCAGCACGCGCATTCCCTTTTCGCGATTCTTGATCTGCGATTTTTCGTCCTGGCAACTGACCACCGTGTTGGTGGGGATGTGCGTAATGCGGACAGCCGAGTAGGTGGTGTTGACTGACTGGCCGCCGGGGCCCGATGAGCAGAAGGTGTCAATGCGAATATCTTTCGCCTCAATCTTGATGTCGACGTCTTCAGCCTCAGGCAGCACGGCCACGGTAACGGCGGAGGTGTGCACGCGGCCCTGCGTCTCAGTGGCGGGCACGCGCTGCACGCGATGCACGCCGCTCTCCCACTTCATCTGCGAATAGACGCGTTCGCCTTCGATGATGGCGATCACTTCCTTGTAGCCGCCGACGCCGGACTCGGACAGCGAGAGCAGTTCGATCTTCCACTTGTGCTGCTCGGCGAAACGCGTGTACATGCGGAAGATTTCGGCGGCAAACAGCGAGGCCTCGTCGCCGCCGGTGCCGGCGCGAATTTCGAGAATGACGTTTCTCTCGTCGTTGGGATCCTTGGGCAGCAGCATGACCTTGAGCTCTTCTTCAAGCTCGGATTCGCGCGGCGTGAGCGTGGCGATTTCCTCGGCGGCCATGGCGCGCAGGTCGGGGTCGCTCTCGGCCAGCATGGCGCGCGCGTCGGCCAGCCCCTGCTGTACCTGCCTGAGTTCGCGATACCGCTCCACGGGCGCTTGAATCTCGCGCATGGCCTTGGCGGTCTTCTGATATTTTTCGTGGTCGTTGAGGACCTCGGGCAGCGAGAACTGCGCCTGCATGTCGTTGTAGCGCTGCTCCATTTGTTCAAGACGATCGATCATATGCGTGGCGCCCTCCGGGCGGGAAGATTTTGGATGGGTGTATTCAGGCGGACAACAGGTATAGGCGGCGGGCGCCGCTAGAGGAGGGCCGGGATGGGCTGGTGGAGCATCATCTCGTCTTCTATTCTACCGCGAACCGGAAATGCTAGAGAAACGGGTTCACAATCCGAACTCCGTCGATCACCTGCCCGTGCTGCATGTCTTCGGTGAGCAGCACACTGCAGCCGGATTGCTTCGCGCAGCGAAGAATGAGCGAGTCATAATAGGAGATACCATGTAAACGGTGTAGATCGATTGCACCGAGAACGTCCGTCACAGTGGGTTCGACAACCTGAAATCGCGCGTAAAGCTCGACCTGGCTGCGCGCAATGCCAGGATCGAGATGCAGTTTCCGCGTGGCCGCAGAAAAGTACTCTCCCAGGACTTGCAGCGAAACCACTGCGCTTCGGTGGCGCCCATGTTCCAGAATGAGGGCGACTGCCTTTTCCTGCTTAACGGGATAGGCCGCGTCATCGGCGTAAACGAGAACATTGGAGTCCAGGAAAGTTCGCGGTAAGCGGGATCGCTGTACGCCGATTGCTTCAGTTTTCATGCGCCTGCCGATGAGGTCTTTTTCCTCGGCCACTGAATGCGCTCTTCATAAAGCTCGTCCCGATTCCACTTCCAGCCGCCGGAGTTTCCTTGACCCGCTCGCTTCTCGAATGCCTCGAGAGCGCTTTCCAGATCGTCCTCGCCAGCCACATGCCGCAGGTGGTCGCGAATCTCGTCGTTCACGCTCTTACCCGTCGCGCGAAGCTTCTCTCGGGCGCGCTCCACAATCTGCTCGTCAATGGACAAGGTAATGTTCACGAACACATTATACGTGCGCACATATACTGTGTCAATTTCTGGTCGCTCAGGTTACGGCCAACTGCTGGAGCGTTATGGGTTCACAACCGGCACCAACAGGCTGGAGGCGTGGCCTGGCCCGGAATAGACGGTGATGGTGGCGGGCTTGAAGTCGGCTGGCTTGGCCTTCATGATGTTGGGCACAAAGGTTTGCGGATTGCGATCGTAGAGCGGGAACCAGGTGCTCTGGATTTCGACCATGACGGTGTGGCCGGCCTTGAAGACGTGGTCCACGTCGTGGAGCGAGAACTTGTATTCGCGCACGGCTCCCGCCGGGATGGGCCCAGGCTTTTCAAAGCTGGAAAGATAACGGCCGCGAAAGATCTCTTCATTCGTCATCAACTGGTAGCCGCGCATCTTTTGGTCTGGATCATCGTCAGGGTACTGGTCGATGAGCTTGACGACGAGATCGTTGTCAGTGCCAGTGGTTGCGGCGAAGATGTCAGCGACGACTTCGCCGGTGAGGGTGAGGTCGGCGGTGAGGACAGGCAACTTCCACACGGCCAGATCGTCGCGGCCGGTGACGAAGCGCTGATCTTCAGTGAACCAGTTGAACCACTGGGAGCCGTTTGAGTACGTGGCCTGGATGGGCCGATGGCGATACGGAACCGGATGCGCAGGGTCACTGACGTAGCTGGTTTTTGCGTCAGACGCGGCAGGGCTCCAACCGAGTGCGCCTGCGCCCTCGAGGTAGAGACTGGTTGTCTTCGACTGGCGCGGAGGAAACTCGGTGTAACGCTGCCAAGTGTTCGACCCGGTTTGAAAGCTGGCCGCGTCTTCAAGGTCGAATCCTGAGGGGTTGGCTCCAGTTGCGTCTTTAAGATAGTGCGCGAAGAATTTGGCCTCGATTTGCGAGCGGAATTCCTTGCCGATGGGCTCGCCGTAATCGAGGTTCCCCAGACTACGCGAGGAGCTGCTCCAGTAGCCATGCCTCCACGGACCGAGCACAAGAAAGTTCTCGTGGTTCTTGTCGTGCGGTTCCAGAGTCGCGTATTCGATCTGCGGCCCGAACATGTCTTCCTGGTCGTAGTAGCCGCCGACAGTGAGCGTGGGCAGGGTGACTGCGGTGAGCGAGTGTTCAACGCCGCGCGAGCTCCAATATTTGTCGTATGCCGGATGATCGAGGAAGAGTTTCCAGGTGGGCAGAACGGGAGAGTGCGACTGCTTTACGTCCTCAAGAAAGGAACCGCGCTTGAGGAAGAAGTCGTACCCATCGACGGGATTGCCCTGAGCATCGCGGCCGTAGCTTACGTCGGTGTCCTGCTTGCTGGTCTCCATGGCGAGCACATAGTCGTAGCCATAGCTCTGGCGGAAGGCGCCATTGTGAAAGAAGTCGTCGCCCATCCACACGTCAATCATGGGCGCCTGCGGGGAGATGGCCTTGACTGCCGGGTGCGGATCGATTCCGGCCATCATGGCGAGGAAACCGGGATAGCTTGTGCCCACAAATCCGGCGCGGCCATTGTTGCCGGAGATGTTCTTGAGCAGCCAGTCAACGGTGTCCCAGGTGTCAGTACTTTCGTCCACCGCCTTGGGATTGTGGTGGTCTGCGAGGGGCCGGCTCATCACAAATCTGCCTTCGCTTTTGTAGCGCCCGCGAATATCGCCGCAGACGTAGATGTAGCCTTCGCGCGCCAACTCGGGGCGGCCGCCGAAGAACGACTCGCGGGTGGCTCCGTCGCAGCCGTACGGGGTGCGCTGGATGAGGAAAGGCAGCGGCGCAGCGATGTCGGCCGGCTTGAGGATGACCGCGTGCAGCTTGACGCCGTCGCGCACGGGAATCATGACGTCAGTGCGCTGATAGTCGTGGAAGACGTGCTGAACCGCGGGTCCGGTGCGATGGAGCACTTCGTCGGGACTGGTGGATTCGATCGCAGAGTCGCCGTGGCCCTGGGCGTCAAGCAGGAAACGAACCGTGGTTTTGGAATGGGGGTATTGAAACTCGAGCGGCGAGATGCTGTCGAGTTGCGTGGGAACCCGATTCTCGGACTCGACCATGAGTTTGCCGTCCTTGACGTAGAAGCTGAACGGCACATCAGGGAAGGCGGCGCCTGCGTACTGGCCTGAGAGCGCCTCAAGCTGCGCGGCGGTTGCGGCGTGCGTGTCTGCTGATTGCGCAGCCCGGGCACCTGGAACGGTAACAGCAGCGAGGAGCGCGAGCAACGCCGGCAAAACGAGGTGAACGAGGAGACGCGGAAGACGAACTCGGGACAATCGGGAACCTCCGAGAGGATTAGTGCCTATTATTAACTTTCCCGCGCGAAAGTGAATAACAGGCCCTAGTGTGCATGGCCGTGGTGATGATGCTCGTGGGTGCCGGCCATCTGCTCAGGCGGAACAACGCAGCGCACCAGCTCGCCGCAGCCGATGTGCTCAAACTGGACGGTCGAGTGGCTAATGTGAAAATGATCGCGCAGCACATGATTGAGGTCGGCCAGGATGCAGGCGCTGGCGGAGGGCGGAATGTCGTCGATCTTGACGTGGCAGGCAAGAGCGCGCGACTGGGAGCCGAGGCTCCATACATGCAGGTCGTGCACGTCGATCACGCCATTCACTTCTTCCATGCCTTTGCGGATGTCGGCGAGCGAAATGCCGTGTGGTGTGCCCTCCAGAAGAATATTCAGCGTTTCGCGGACAATGTCGATACTGGACCAGAGAATGAGCGCAGCAATGATGAGTGAGAGGACAGGATCGATCCAGTTTTGGCCGGTGAGCAGAATACCGGCGCCTCCGGCAATGACGGCGGCGGTTGAAAGCGTGTCGCCGGCCATGTGAATGAAGGCCGAGCGCAGGTTAACGTCGCGGGCTACTCCCCAGAGCAGCGCGGCGATGACGCCGTTCATGAGCACGCCGGCGGCGGCCACGATCATCATCATGCGCGGCTGCACGGTCACGGGGTTGGAGAGCCGGTGAATGGCCTCAACGCCGATCCAGAGCGAGATAAGAATGAGCGTGGCCGCATTGATGAAGGCGGCCAGAACGCCGGCTCTCTGGTAGCCGAAGGTCCGGGC
>Ga0302320_10031260_pt1 | contig 10105 bp, 9 predicted proteins | sample Bog_T0_3_FD_202130 | JGI IMG/M metagenome (GOLD analysis project Ga0302320, IMG submission 202130) | Peat permafrost microbial communities from Stordalen Mire near Abisko, Sweden - Bog_T0_3 | ecosystem: Environmental > Terrestrial > Soil > Wetlands > Peat | place: Sweden: Abisko, Stordalen Mire...
ACACGTCAACCGCTGGCATCACGCCAAGCACCAGGAAAGCTATTGCCGCCGATGGCGGCAATCCAAGAAAACATCCGCTTGACTCCCGCCGCGCTTTCATACATGACGTGTCGACATAAACCCGGTGCGCAAGCACCGTCGTCTTTCCGCCCATCTCCAGCAAGAGCCGGACATGTGTCACAGACGCAAGCAAGCCGCCCCGGAAGGCGGCCTACTACAGACTCTGTCTCTGACACTCTAATGGCCAGTTGTTGCCTTGCTATCCCCGGCACCTTTAGTTGCAAAATCCTTCATCGATAGCTTGATCCGCCTTTGCTTGATGAAGTCAGAAGTCACGATGACCTCACCCTGCAAGTCGAAGGGCGCGTCAGAGGAGGCGTCCTTTTCGATCTCTACAACCATGAAGTCCTGAAGAAAATCCGGGTCCATGGCCGCTGCACCCACGTCTATCGATCCTTTAATGACGGTATTCCACGACGGGTCATTGTCCACCGAAACGTTCCACCCAATGGGGACGTTGGGCAGTAGGGCGATCCTGCCCGAGCGAACGTGTATCTCGAACCCGACGATGCGCTCATTGTTGGCAACGTGCAAAGCCGGAACCGAAACAGACATGATTTGGCACTGGGCTCTCATGCCGCCCAGAAAAGCCAGTGCAATAAATGCAAGAACGATGTACGTCTTTTTCACTGATTTCCTATTCATGGTTGTGGCACCGTCACAGTTACTGGCACTCTGTTGTTCGAAGAGCCTGTCAAAGCTTTCATCGCAGTAGGCGTCAAGTCGATGACGATTTTTGGATCAGGACGTAGCGGCTGTAGAGCCTTACCATTACTCCCGCGCGCGAATGGGCCGGTATCGTTGACCACAACCCTGACCGTCGTGGTGACCGAGTTTCCGTTCTTGTCTGTGGTTGTGTAAGTTACAGTGACCGTCTGGCCGTTCTTGGCTCTGTCTGGGGTCATCGCGGCGGCCATTTTGCTGGAATCGTACTTACCGCCGTATGCGAGATTTACTCCCGGAAGGTTGTACTCCGTGGCGTCTCCGGTCAACTGCTTTGTCGTAGCTGGTTGCTGCCCGTTATTCTGTCCCGGTGCCGCTGGCGGATTGTTCTGTGCCAGCAGTGTGTTATCAGCGTTCTGCTGTTGGGCCCGCGAAACTGGCGGATACATCGTAGACATGTGCCAGCCGCTACGGTAATGGGAAGAGTCGTGGAGTAATTACATTGTCGGGCCAGTACACCATGACCACCCCGCCATTTAGGCTCAATACGCAACGGGGACCAAGAGGGTCCACAATCGGGCCGAATGGTTCGGAGCGGAATATCTCCGATCCTGTGCTCTTGTTCCACACTGCGAATTGCTGTTTCTTGAGTTCGCGCCGACCTTCCAGCCCATTGCACAACAGACATTCACGATACGTCGGAATGTAGCCAAGAATCGTTTCCCCATCAGCCGAGGTACTGATGGGCCAATCTACACCGACATGCGCGTCGGAAAATTGCTTCGATTCCTTTCCAGATTCGAGATTCCAGAGTCGGAGAACTTGCTTGGGAGACGACCGCCCAGCCGACGGCTCCTGCACTGTAACCACTTCCGACTCCCCAGAAAAGGCCAGACCTCTAGGAGAATCTCCGGTTGAGAAATTGCTATGAAGCTTTAATCGCTTAGTTTCTCGTATCTCTACATTGGGACCTTTGAGAGTTTTCCGATCAACATTTTCCAGCAAAATGGCGAGGTTCGATCCGCTCGTGGACAGGGCAATTGCAGCGAACTTTTTTCCCGAGGAGGAATCCTGACTCAGTTCGGCAATCTGCTCGCTCGTCGTGAGATCGAAAAGCCTGACGAGGCCTAGCCCGAACCGACCGCCATAAGCGCTGACCGCAAAAACGCTGCCGCTCGCAGAGCATGTCATCGTTAGGCCAAGGACAGTACCTCGGGAATCGTGTCCGCGCAGGTTTCCTAAGCTGATTTTAGATTCAACTCGATACGAACTGGCATTCAGAACGTACAGGGTGCCGATCAGATCATAAGCAACCAGATATTTGCCATCATCGCAGTAGCTCACGAATCCATCTGTTGACGACAACGGCGCGTCCTTGAGGAACGCCGCACTGGGCACATCGAGCTTAGCAACGACGCTTGAGGACGCTGGTTGCAATACTTGTATGGATTCCGTACTGTTCCAACTTCCGTCTGCATTTTGTTTGGAGTGTCCGGTATTAACGGCAACATAGCGTCCGTCGGGGGAGACCGCGGCGGAGGCCATCGGTTCGTCCAGCCGGATCGTTGTTAATTGCTGCCCAAACATCCCGCACCCCCAAGTACAAATCAAGCCGAGGCAAATCAAACTCGATCTTCTGCTGGATGAAATCAATTTCCAATTCATTTTATGCCCTCAATCAAGACCGGCAGAGTGTCTGAAAAATACCGAACCGATAAACACATCGACAACAGCATGACCGATCATGGGGCCCAGACCGTTATTCGGGTTAAAGCGATCAATATGCGAAGTTACAATGACGCTACCGGAAAACAGGGACAGACGGAACGTTTTCCATTCGCTGCGTGCATATTGGCCAATTACTCGCTGAAAACCAGAGCTTGCTGCCTTTCGTCGGCGGCAGAATTACCCCTCAATCTCATTCTTATTCGCCGACATTTCTTACTCGTCGCCGAAGTGGATTCCGACGGAACGGGCGGTGTTGACGAGCTCGCCTTTGGGATCGACGGCTTTCATTTTGCCGATGGCCTCGGCGATGTCGACGAATTCGATTTTGCCTCCGCGCAGGGCGACCATTTTGAGGAAGCCACGCTGGGCGATGAGGTCAACGGCGGCGACGCCGAAGCGGGTGCTGAGGATGCGGTCATAGGGTGAGGGCGATCCGCCGCGCTGGGTGTGTCCGAGGACGGTGACGCGGACTTCCTTGTTGGCTCCGCTGCCGATGGCTTCGCCGATGAGGTTTCCGACGGTGGTGCCCCGGGGGATGGAGCCGTAACGCTCGATGCAATCCTTGCGAATCTGCTCGGGAACCTGGACGCCTTCGGCGAGGGAGATGATGGTGTACTTCTTGCCGAAGATGTGGCGCTGGCTGATGTAGGAGCAGACGCTCTCGATGGAGAAGGGAATTTCAGGGATGAGGATGATGTGCGCGCCGCCGGCGAGTCCGGCGTGGAGGGCGATCCATCCGGCATCGCGGCCCATGAGTTCGACGATCATGACGCGGTGATGGGATTCGGCGGTGGTGTGGACGCGGTCGATGGCGTCGGTGGCGACGTGGATGGCGGAGTCAAAGCCGAAGGTGACGTCCGTGGCAGAGAGATCGTTGTCAATGGTCTTGGGGACTCCGACGACGTTGAGTCCCTTGGCGGCGAGATCGAGCCCGATCTTCTGGGTGCCGTCGCCGCCGATGACGATGAGAGCGTCGAGGCCGATGGCCTTGGCGTTCTTGATGACCTCATCGGAGAAGTCGCGCACGGTCTCATTGCCGTCATTGTTGACGCGATAGGCGAAGGGATTGCCGCGATTGGTGGTTCCGAGGATGGTTCCGCCGCGGGGCAGGATTCCGCTGACGTCGTTGAGCATGAGGGGACGGCTCTTCTCGGGCCAGATGAGTCCGTCAAAGCCGTCGCGGATTCCGACTACGTCAAAGCGGTACTTGAGAATGGCAGTTTTAACGGCGGCGCGGATCACGGCATTGAGACCGGGGCAGTCGCCTCCACCGGTGCAGATGCCAATTTTTCTAATCTCAGACATTCAGGAGTGCCTTCTGGAATAAGTGCCTATTTTGCGGCCTAAAGACTCAATGGAATTGTATATCAGCGAGAAATTGCGACGGGTGGATCGGGATGGGGATGAAGAGTTCAAATCCGGAATGGAATCGAGGGCGGCGTCGGGAATAAAGACGCCGCGCGACAGGTTGGGGCTAGATCAGAGTGCCGTTGAATTGCAGGGAGGTGGCGGTGAGCGGGTTGGTAGAGGTGTCCGCGGCGCCGAAGGTAGCGGTTGCGGTGACGGTGAAGGGGGTGGCGGCATTGATGACGGTGACGATTCCGGTGGAACTGTTGATGGTGGCGACGGTGCCCGTGGTGTCACTGATGCTCCAGGTGACGTATGGGGTGATGGCGCCGCTGGTGGAAAGCGTGGGGTCGCCTGGGAATGTAGCGCTGGCGATTGCCTGGAAGGTGGTGCCTGAGGCGAAGGTGACTCCGCCAGTCTGACTGCCTACGGTGATGGTGGTTGGGGCAGCGCCTGTGTAGAGGATGACGGTGCAGGGATTGCTGGTGACTCCGCTGGCTGTGGCGGTGACCGTGGTGTTGCCGGAGGTGGCGGTTCCGACGGTGAGGACGCCTGCGCTGCTGACCGTAACGATGGAGGTTTGGGCACTGGTCCAGGTGGCGGTGGTGGTGTTGGTGGCGGTTGTTCCGCCGACGGTTTCCGTGCTGGAATTCATGCCTGAATAGCTGTCTGCCGGGGTCACTCCGGACTTGAGGAAGACGGCGGAGGGGCTGATGGTGTCGGATTGGATGGAGCTTTCAGAGACGAAGAATCCATTGCAGGAGAGGCAGAGCAGGATGAGCGGAAGCGCTGGGAGAAGGACGCACGCGCGGCGCAACAGTTGGCGGCTGAAGGGGGACATTTGTTCCTCCAAAGGGTTCATTGTATTGCTTTTTGGCGCAGGAGAGTTGAGGGATTAAGAAGAATCGGAAGCAGGAACAATGTTCGGGGACTGAAACGCGAAAGGTCCACAGAAAGGTCAACAGAAAAGGTCACAGAAAGGTCAACAGACCCACATCTGCTAACAGCGGCAGATATGGGGCACCAGGCGCTTGGCAGAAAGGTGGTTAGAGGATTGCGGCTTTCGAGGGGGCGGCGTGGCGGGGCTCGCCGGCGAGAGACCAGTTGTCGCGACCATTCTGCTTGACCCAGTAGAGAGCGCGGTCGGCGCGGGCCAGTGCGGCTTCCCAGTGTTCGTCCTGAGTGGCGGGAGAGAAGAGCGCGGCACCGATGGAGACGGTGATGAAGAAGGAGTTATCGGAAGAGGTGGCGATGGGCGTCTGCTGGAGACGCTGGCGGATGCGGTTGCAGATAAGTTCGGCATCCTTCTCTGTGGACTGAGGGCAGACGACGAGGAACTCTTCGCCACCCCAGCGGGCGACCACGTCTGAGTCACGCATGCAGTTGCGGAGGGTTCCGGCGAACTGGATGAGGGCCTGATCTCCGACTTCGTGTCCCCAGCGATCGTTTACGGACTTGAAGTGATCGATATCCGCCATGAGGATGAGAGCGGTGAGTCCGGAGCGGCGGAGACGCAGGGTTTCATGCTCCATGAAGGGAGCGAGGAATCGGCGGTTCTTGAGTCCGGTGAGTGGATCTTCCAGAGCCTGCTGGCGGCGGGCGAGATTGATTCGCCACAACGACCAGGCGAGAGCGATGGCCAGCAGCAGGCAGACGAGCAGGAGGATGGAGAGGAAGGACTGCAACTGGCTGCGACGGGTGATGTATGTGAGCTGAAGCTGCTGGTTGCGCTGATTCTCGATGAGCTGCTGGCGCATTTTTTCAGCGGCGATCAGCTCTCCCTGGGCGCGCAGGGCCGCGATCTGCCGCTGGGCGCTGAGACGCTCGGCCTGGGCGACGCGGAGTTGCTGCTGATGAAGTTGATTCGAGCTGTTGAGGGTGGAATCGACGCCTGCGGCCTGGGATAAGACTTCTGCGAGACGGGCATAGATGGCCCGGGCGCGGGCCGGATTGCGGAGCGCGTCGGCGGCGGCAAGAATCCGCTGCGCGTCCGAGGAGATGGTGGCAGTGGTGCCGGACTCGACGGAGTTCTGCAGACGCGCGAAGCGGAGAACGATTTCGCGGTCGTGGTCAGAGGGGGAGAGGTGCGCGATGCGAGCGTCAAGCTCAGAGGTGGAGAGCCGGCGGGCGCGTTCGATTCCAGCGCCAAGGGTGTGAGGGCTGGGACTCTGCGCGGCAAGGGACAGAGTGAAGAAGGCGGCAATGAGCAGAACCATCGCGGCAAGAAGAGGCGAGCTGCCCGGATGCGGCAGGGAAGTATGTTGCCCGGATTTGGGCGAAATTTCCATGTGGATGAACAGGTTCGATAAAGAGGGTCCCAGTATAAGCCGGGTAGATGAGGGATTGAAGGGAAAAGAAAACGGGGGTAATTACGTAAGCAGCAGGTACGTTGGGGAGGAACTCCCGAGGTGCGAGTTGAAGGCCAGTCTCGCCAGACGGGTGCAGCAATTCAGGACGCCGAACCGGCAACGGCAAGGGACTTGCGGTCGGCAACTGCCAGCCGGGAACGGATGAAAACACGCCCCGGAACCTCGATGAGCTTATAGCCGGCAATTGCGACCAACAGCGCAATCATGAGGTATCCGACGTTCACGATGTTCTGCCCAGAGAGCCCGCATCGCCTGGCAAGAATCGAACACATGCTATGGGTGGAACCGAAAAGCAAGTAGAGGCTGTAACTTGACTCGCCCAAGAGAACGAGGATTGGATTGCCTAGAATCTTTGGGTCACAGGCCAGGGAAAAAATCAACGTTCCGTAGATAGGAACAAGCAGGGCATTGTGCAGGGCGGGGTAGGGCATCCTGGAGAGACCAATTAACAGCACGACCAAGCCAAGGACAGACAGGACTGCCGCAGCCAGAGGTTTGGAAAATCTTCGTCCGTCCACATAACATGTGCCGATGCCGATGCCCAGTATGAACTCCGGCAGGCGAAGAACCGGATTGAACTTAATAAAAGAAAGCAGGGTTGCGTGGCTCCCGGAATCAACCAATCCTTCAGGCTGGCCAAAAGCATACAGAAGAGATGGGAGCATACCCAATAACCACACAATGGCGAAGACACCAACGAAGTTTCTCCGGAAGAGCCGTGCAGTTGGCACGACGATGAACGGGAATAGCAGGTAGAAGAAAGCCTCGCAAGAAAGGCTCCACCCAGGACCATTCCACAAGAGAGCTGCTTTTGGTATCCATGACTGGATCAGCAAGGGTGCATAAAGGGCAGTGGGGAAAAAGGAAATTCCGAGCTTATGGCAGGTATGAAGATCGAAGGGTGCGGAAAGGATGAGCGCAAACAGATACACAGGAAGAACTCGTGCAGCCCTGGCAACCCAAAACTTCTTTACCGGAACATCACGATTTAAGTAGTTGTAGCTCAAGATGAACCCTGAAAGCACGAAGAACAAGGTCACGCCGGAGTAACCGACATCTACAATTGTTGCGACTAGTCCGAAGTGGCGCAACGCGTCCCACTGGGGAGCGAGGTGGAACAAGACCACCCAAATGGCTGCTAAGAATCGGAGACTCGTCAGGCTGGGCAAGTTACGCATTTAGGGGATCATCCTGAACGCCAAGGGCCAAGCACGCCGCGTTGATGTCTGTGGTCCGCCTGACAGACTGCGGCAAGAAATCGTGCTTTTCAGGATTCATCAGATTCACCTCTGATTGTGAGTGGCAGACAACGAGAGCAGGTTGCCTTTGCTGCAGCCAAAATCAACACTATCAACACTTATATTTGACGCAAGGCGGCGAATCGACCGATTCGCCGCCTTGCGCCAGGGTGAGGACAAACTCACGACCCGTTAGGTCAGAGCTGCATTTTTCCAGTCTTGAGGTAGCGCTCGTGGAAGCTGTGGGCCTCGCTCAGAATATGCGGAGTGTGCTGGCCGTTTCCGCTCTTCTGGGCGCGCTCGAAGTAGTCGGTGAGCAGCGGTTTGAATTCGGGGGCGGCACATTTTTCGATGATGAGGCGGGCACGCTGCTTGGGTGAGAGTCCGCGCAGATCGGCAAGACCTTTTTCGGTGACGAGAATCTGGGTGTCATGCTCGGTGTGGTCGACATGGCTGACCATGGGGACGATGGTGGAGATGTTTCCCCTGGAAGCCGATGAAGGCGCCATGAAGATGGTTAGATAGGCGTTGCGGGCGAAATCTCCGGAGCCGCCGATGCCATTCATGATCTTGGAGCCCATGATGTGAGTGGAGTTGACGTTGCCGTAGAGATCGGCCTCCATCATGGCGTTCATGGAGATGACGCCGAGACGGCGAATGATGCCGGGATTGTTGGAGATGTCCTGGGTGCGGAGGACGATGCTGCGACGGTAGTTTTGCAGATTTCCGTAGACCTCTTTGATCATGTCAGGGCCGAGCGAGAAGGCGGTGGCCGAGGCGGAGATCATTTTGCCGGACTTGATGAGCGAGATCATGCCGTCTTGAATGACCTCGGTGTAGGCGGTGAGGTTCTGGAACTTGCCCTGTTCGAGGCCGAAGAGAACGGCATTGGCGATGTTTCCGACGCCGGACTGGATGGGCAGAAGATCGACGGGCATGCGGCCTTTCTTCACCTCCCACTCAAGGAATTCGAGGATGTGTCCGGCGATCTGCCGGGAGGCGATGTCGGGTTCCTTGAAAGCGGTGTTGCGGTCAGGCGAGTTGGTTTCAATGACGGCGACTACCTTGTTCAGAGGGATGTTGAGGTAAGGGCTGCCGATATGCTGTCCAGAGCGGGTGAGAGGGATGGGCTCGCGGCGTGGCGGCGAGTCAAGTCCGTAATAGACGTCGTGCATGCCTTCGAGGTCGATGGACTGCCATGAATTGACCTCGAGGATGATGCGGTCGGCACACTCGATCCAGGACTTGTTGGCTCCCAGCGAGGTAGAGGGGATGGCACGACCATCCTCGTAAATGGCCGTGACCTCGATGACAGCCATGTTGAGTTTGCCGAGGTAGCCGTACTCCATGTACTGGGATACGTGGCTGAGATGGAGGTCAATGTACTCCATGTCGCCGTCATTGATGCGTTTGCGGACTGCGGCATCGGACTGATAAGGGAGGCGAACCTGCATGCCGTTTGCGGCGGCGAGGGCACCGTCGAGCTCAGGGCCGGTGGAGGCTCCGGTGAAGACTCCGACGCGAAGAGGGTGGCCGGTTTCGCGCTCCTTGTCCATGCGGCGAGCGAGGGCGGTCGGAAACTCCTTGGGATAGCCGGAGCCGGTGAAACCGCTCATGCCAATGTTGTCACCATTTCGGATGAGTGCGGCGGCCTCATCGGCAGACATGATGAGCTTGCGTAACTCGCTGTTGAGAACACGGTTGTGCGCGGAAGAGACAGTTGACATGGAATCCTTCTACAAACGGTGAAATAACAGCGCAGAGAACTTATCAGGCTAGGATGTGACGGGGCGGTTCGTCAACTAGAGATTGGGGTCGGGTAAGAGTGGGAGCAATTACGGGTTGAAAAGCTTGAGGCCGTCCGGGAGCGTTGAGCGGTGCGTGGGTCCTTCGCGTGGCTCAGGACGCCCCCTGGAGAATGATAATGGGATTACGTGCTCTCCTTCTTGTTGAGGCGCAGGGAGGCGGAGTTGATGCAATAGCGCATTCCGGTGGGGTTTGGGCCATCGGGAAAGACGTGGCCGAGATGGCCTCCGCAGCGGGCGCAGGTGACCTCGGTTCGGACCATGCCGTGGCTGCGGTCTGCGTGCTCCTCGACGTTGTCTTTGGCGAGCGGATCGTAAAAGCTGGGCCAGCCGCAATGGGAGTCAAACTTGGTCTCGGAAGGAAAGAGCTCGAGTCCGCAGGCGGCGCAGAGATAAACTCCGGAAGTTTTGGTGTCAGTGTATTGTCCGGTGAAGGCTCGCTCGGTGCCTTTTTCGCGAAGAATACGGTACTGCTCAGGGGTGAGAGAACGACGCCACTCTTCGTCTGATTTTCGAATCTTGTCCATGGTTCCCCCGCGGGCTGAAATCTGGGTGCAATGATTGTATCCGCGAATGGGTGGAATGGGCGAGACGAGGGCGCAGGAAGGGGCAGCCCTGCGGGGAAAGCGGAGAGCAACGGCAACGAGCAAGGGCAAGATGAACTCCCCCACCCTAACCAACGGAAGGTTAGGATTGATGGGATAAGAACGAAGGCTTCAGCGGACGCGGTAGTCTTTGGTTGAGGACCAAGGCTGCTGGGTCAGGAGAAGCCTTGGTGACTATTGTAGGGTGTGATTTCCATCCCAGTTGGCAACAAGTTGCGATTTTTGATTCCTCGACAGGAGAGATTGTGGAACACAAGCTGGTCAACGGCAACGGGGAGGCGGAACGGTTT
>Ga0302320_10031261_pt1 | contig 10105 bp, 2 predicted proteins | sample Bog_T0_3_FD_202130 | JGI IMG/M metagenome (GOLD analysis project Ga0302320, IMG submission 202130) | Peat permafrost microbial communities from Stordalen Mire near Abisko, Sweden - Bog_T0_3 | ecosystem: Environmental > Terrestrial > Soil > Wetlands > Peat | place: Sweden: Abisko, Stordalen Mire...
CCCTGGGCGGGTTTGACAACGTCCCGGTGGCCGACTGGGCGCCGATTACGATCATGGGCCACAAGGTTTATGGAGTCTTCATCGCCCCAGGCATGGGCCTGCGCTGCGACGACGCGCACAGCACGGCGGTGGACGACCAGTCGGAGGGGGAATACTGGGTCGTGAACGGCCATCATTACAACGGCGGCTGCTGCTACGACTACGGCAACGCCGAAATTGACAGCCGCGACGACGATGCCGGCACGATGGAAACCACCTACTTCGGCAATGCCAATGTCTGGTATCATGGCCCGCCTCCCGGTCCGTGGATCATGACCGACCAGGAAAACAACCTGGTGGGTTGTGTCACCACCAATGGAACCAAGAACTGCGACCTGCCGATCATCCCCTGGCGATTTGTGACGGCGTTTGCCAAGGGCGAGCCGCACCACTGGACGACCCTGGGTGGAGACTCGCAGCAGGGCGAGCTGAAGGTCATGTTCGACGGCAAGCGGGTGGATCGCAACTATGACCCGATGCGCAAGCAGGGGGCCATTCTCCTGGGCAACGGCGGCGACAACAGCAACGGCTCGCAGGGCACCTTCTATGAAGGCGCGATGACCATGGGAGGCACTTTCCCATCCAACGACACCGACCAGAAGGTGCAGGCCAACGTGGTAGCCGCCCGGTATGGTGAACAGCGGGTGAGTCTGGCCCCGGCTTCGGCAGGCGCCAATGCTCCGGGACTACAGACGTTCTCGCCCGTTTCCTCCCAGGCCACCACAGTGACGTTTAAGAACACATCCGATGCGCCAGTGACGGGAGTCAAGTTAAGCGTTACCGTGCCCGCGGGTTGGACCTCCGAGGTTTCCGTCGCCACCGAGACGGCAAATATCCCCGCTGCCCCGGTCGCGCCGGGTGCTACCGTAAGTGAGACCTTCAAAATCACATCGGGACTGGCGGCCTTCAACGGCGATCTGGTTGCCAACGCCTCGTGGATGGCAAACGACCAGGCGCGATCCGAGACTGCGACCGAGAAGGTGCGGAACGTCAGCCCGGTCAAGATCAACGAATTCGCGATCAACGGGACGGACTCGTTCATCGAGCTTTACAACGCCGGCGCCAGCGACGTGGACCTCTCGGGCTGGACCCTGACCGAGCACCCGGCGGCGCTGCCAGTCTTCTCTTCGGTGAAGGTGCCGGCGGGGACGACACTCGCGGCGAAAGGCTTTTACGTGTTCGGCCTGGCCAACTCCGGGTTGGCGGCTCCGGCGCAAAAGGGTGACACCACCATCTATGTCAGGAGCACGGCTGGCATGTCGGTCGGTGATAGCATTCAAGTTGACACCGGCTCCGGAATGGAAACGCGCAAGATCGCCAGCCTCGGGACGGCGGCTGGCGCCTCAATGACGCTGTGGCAACCTCTTCCGGACGGTCCGGTGATCACGGTCCCCCCGGGTTCCACCAGCGTGCCTTACGCCGGCGGCGGCGGCGGGTTTGGCGGTCGTGGCGGCGGCGGCCCGGCGCTCGAGGCCGGCCAGAAGCTGGGCCTTGGATACGGCACAACCTACCCGGCCGTGGCCAGAGATATGGAAAATTATGAGGTGGTCACCGTCGCCGAGGTTGGCAAGCCGGGAACACAAAGCCGTCTGGCAGCAGCCGCGAATGCGGGCGACACCACGATCCGGGTGCGGGACGCGGGCAACATCTCTGTTGGCGACAAGATCCGGCTGGACATTGACAGCATCGGCCATGGCGTCGAGACCGTCACGGTCAAAAGCGTCCCCGCGGCGGCGGGCGGCGGAGGCGGCGGGCGCGGCGGGCGCGGTGGCGGAGGGGGGAGCATCGAACTTGAGGCCCCGCTGAAGTTCAGTCATTCGGGCAATCTTCCCTTCAGCGTAAGGGGAACAGGGATTAGCTTTCAACCGGCGACGGCACATCCCCATTCGAGCAATGAGCCGCTTCAACCCCTGGGCGCCGGGATCACGCTCGACCAACCCCTGGCCAACGACCACTCTATAGACTCCGTTGTGCGTGACGCGGCAGTCACGAGCGCGGGTTACCAAGGACCAACGCCCAGCCAATGGTTTGGAGGGCCTGCCCTTGGCGGTTCCGGCAGCATGGTATTGCGGGACGCAGCCGGCCTGGTCGCCGACAGCCTGAACTTCGGCGGTTTGGTTGACCCATGGGCCGCCGAAGGGTATCAAGGCGGGACCGGATCAGGCTGCAGCGTGAACGCCCCAGGCGGAGGCCGCGGCGGGCGGGGCGGCGGCGGCGGGAACGTCAGCAGCGTCGGCCGCTATCCGGATGGCGCCGACAGCGCCAGCAATTGCCGCGATTTTGTGACTCAGAGCGGCATGGCCCTGGCGGCCGGCGTCGCCGCCGGCGCGAATAATATTAAAGTGACCAGCCTGGGAGGGTTTGCCGCCGGCCAGACGATTACTATTGACACGGGCGCGAACCGCGAGAGCGCCGTCATCGCGACGGTTGGCACGGCCGGCGCAACCACGGTGGGCACTGCCACCGAGGCGGGCGCGACGGTCATCCCTGTCGCCAATACGGCGGGCTTTAACGCTGGCCAGACCATCACGATTGACAGTGGCGCAAAACTCGAGACGGCGGTTGTCGCGTCCATCACCGGCGGCGGTCGCGGCGGCAGAGGCGCCGGCCGGGGCGGTGCCGGTGGCGGCACCTCAATCACGGTTTCCGCGCCCCTCGCGATGGCGCATGCAGCGGAGGCGCAGGTCTCCGGCTCCGGCATCACCTTCGCCGCCGCATTGACCAAGGCGCACTCCAATGGGGCGTCGCTCGGCAGCGGCGGCCCCACGCCCGGCGCGCCCAACCAGTATGCCAGTGGACGCCGGTGAGCACGCCTCTGGAACTGATTAAAAAGAAATGACCCGTTTTCGCCCGTCCTGGCCCTGGTGGCGCTGGGTCTTGACGGGATTGAGCGCGCTGGCTCTGGGGTTGAGCGCCTACTTGGGCTGGCATTATCTGGTGGGCGGCTCGATGATCGGATGCGGCGTCGAAAGCCCATGCGAGCTGGTGCTCAACAGCCGGTGGTCAACAGTAGGGGGTGTGTTGCCCGTCAGCGGTCTGGCGGCGGGGGCGTACCTGGCGATACTGTCAGCCAGTCTGTTCATTGGTCCGGCCACGGCGGCGCCGGTCCGGCGGCTGGCGTGGCGCGCGATGTTGGTTCTGCTCGGGGCGGCGGCAGGGGGTGCAGTGTGGTTCACCATTCTGCAAGAGTGGGTCATTGGGGCCTTCTGCCCATATTGCATGACCACGCACATCACCGGCGTGCTGCTGGCGGCGTTGGTAGTGTGGCGGGCGCCGATGCAGTCCGATGACGATTCAACCGAAGTCGCGCGGACGGAACGCGCGCCGAATGCCACCACGGCCTCCGCCCCGCGGCGTGTTATTGGCCGTTTGCCTGCGGTTGGCGTGGCCCTGGCTGGTGTGGCGCTGGCCGGCATCCTGGCAGCCTGCCAGGCCGCCTTCACTCCAAAGGCCGATTATCGCGGCGGCGAGTCGCAGGGTAACCTGCCTGCCATAAATCCCCGCTCCGTGCCGCTGCTCGGTTCGCCGGACGCCCCCCATGTCGTCGCCCTGCTCTTTGACTATGAATGTCCTCATTGCCAGGAATTGCACTTCATGCTCGATGAAGTAATTCGCCGCTACGGCGGCAAGCTGGCCTTTGCGCTATGCCCGACGCCGTTGAACACCAACTGCAACCCTTACGTTCCCCGGAACGTGGATGAATTTGCGGACTCGTGCGAACTGGCCAAAATAGGCCTGGCGGTTTGGGTGGCCAAGCGTGAGGCGTTTCCCGCCTTCAACCGCTGGATGTTCTCGTTTGAGTCCGGCGACCGCTGGCAGCCGCGAAGCCCCGACGACGCCAAGGCCAAGGCTGTGGAAATGGTCGGCCAGGCGAAGTTCGATGCCGCCCAGGCCGACCCCTGGATTGGCCGTTACATGCAAACCTGCGTTGGAATTTACGGCGGCACAATCCAGGACGGCAACAACGCCGTCCCCAAACTGGTTTTCGGCTCGCGCTGGGTCATCCCCAAAGCGTACGACGCAGAGGAACTTATTTCAATTTTACATGACAGTCTGGCCGTGCCCATGCCCTGACCCGGCGGTGTTATGCAGGAGCCGCGGTGGTCAGCGCCCCGGCCCAATTCAACACGCGACTGATGGAGTGGATGGAAATCCACGATTTCGGGCTGGTTGCGGATTCGTGGTTATTGAGTCAGAACGCGCACGAAACCTGCCTTGGACGAACCGAGGACGGAGAGAGGAATGGAAATAGTCTTCATCGCGCCGTCGCCGGCGACGGTGGCATTCGTCAGGCACGCGCCGGCGGCAATGTCAGATTGGCAAAGGATGCTGTGGGTGAAGCCGGACTGGGAGAGGAATTGGAACTGAAAGTTGGCACCGACGATTTCGGGGTTCAGCAGGACGACTGCGCCAGGGGGCGGGGTGACGGCGATCATGCCCAACATGCCGCTGTTGAAGGACTCGAAAATAGGATTCACGATGCCTTCTCCCCCTGGAACGATGTATGCCCCGGCGGAATTGACCAGATTGGTCCCGAACCAGGCCGCGTCATTGCCGAAACCACAAACCCAAACCGCGGCGGGCGCGAGCGCGATGTCATAGAAATTGACCATCTCCGTGCCTTGGATGTTCCGATGGGTGGATTCGGCCATGCGCGCCCATTGAGGCGTTCCTTCGCGGTCGAACTCCGCCGTGAAGGCCTGGCCAAAATAGCCGGCGTGACCCGAATGGGAGTTGGTAAGCGTATTCAAGCGCGGAGCGGCAAGGATGCGGCTGCCAAAAAGGGACCAAGTGTCGAAGTTGCCGGCGACATAGACATTGCCGGCCGCATCGGCGACTGCCGCCTCGGGCTGCGTGGTTGGGCTGCCAAAGCCGGTGGCGATCTGGGCATTGCCGTTGGTGTCGTAACGCGCGAAGTATTGTCCCCGGCCATCGGCTATGGGAAGCGTGATGGAGCCGAAGACGGCGCTGGAGCCGTAAGCCGTGCCCACCAGGAACACGTTTGAGCCGGAGACGGCAATTTCGGGGTAATCGTCAACGTTACCCCCGGGAAATGCCCCCAGCGCCTCGCCGACACCGTGCAACCAAATTCCGTGACCGTTGGCGGCATTAATGGCGGCAACAGTCCAACTGCGATCTGTGCTGTTGGTCAACCCGCCAATGGCGGCGTTTGTGCTGAAGTTAAGCCCATTACCAAGACTGGCATAGATTCGCCCCGCGCTGTACTGGAGGTAAAAAATGGCTTCCGGGACCAGTTCCACCCAATTGAGCGTTCCGCCGGGACTGAATTGCGCCAGATAAGTTCCGCCGGCTGTCAAGTTGCTGCCTCCGATAGTGGTTGAGCCGCTGACCGTCAGGACCGCAGTCACATTTCCGGCTGGGTCCGCCACAAGGGTATTCAGAAACGGGAATGAATTGCTGGCGGTTTGCATCCAAATCTTGTTGCCATTGGCGTCAAATTCAGCCAGGAAGTAAGTCCCCCCGCCGGAATCCTCCAGTAGGGTGTTGCCGAGCCAGTTGGTGCCAGAAAACTGGCCGGCGGCATAGACGCCGCCGCCCGGCGCGGGAGCGACTTCCTCGGCGTAGGCGCTGCCGTTTCCGTTGTTGGTTATTGCCACAACCCACTGGGTGGCCTTTGCGGCGGTTTGTTTGACAATGACGGCCGCGTAATCGCCATTGAGGTTCCTGATTTCGTTGGTACCGAAGAAGTCGTTGGTGCCTGCTGAGTTGCCGACGGAGAAGATGTTGGTGCCGGTCGAGTCCACCGTGCATGCGTAATAGACGTCATTGGCCACGAGGTTGTTTTCAAACGGCGATTTGAACGCCTCGGTCCAATCCGGCGGGAGGGGCGCGCTGACGAAAGTGACCATCGCGGTGGAGGTCGTTTGGGAGCCGGCGATATTGGCGGCGACGGCGCAATAGCTCCCCGCCACGCCGCTGGTCCCGGAATTGGCGGGAGTGAACAGGGCGTTCGTCGCGCCCGGAATGGGATTGAGGCTGCCGACTCCGTACCATTGCCACGTTGGCGCGGGGGTGCCTGTGGCGGCGGCGAGCAAGGCTACGGGGTATCCGGGATAATTGGTTTGGTTGAATGGATTCAAGGTGATGACGGGCGCGACGTACGGCGTGAAAACGACTTGCTCCACATAGCCCGCGTCCGTGGGCGAGGAGCCGTTGTTCTGCAAGGTGTTGGCATTCCAGGTCAGGGTATGCGTGGAAGAATCGTCTATTTCGAGGGTGAACTGCTGCCAGGGGGTCTGGCCGCCGATGTCGTTCTTGTAGCTGCCGTCCATGTCGAATTCGAGATCGAAATCGTCGTTGTTGGCCGCGGTTTGCCAATAGAAGCTGAGAATGCCCGGACCGGTGACGGTCGCTTGCATGAGGGAGGTTTGGTTCTCCTGGAGGCTGCCGCTCTGCGCGGCGGCGGCATTGGTGGAATAAGTGTTGGTGGTTTCCACAAACCAACCAACGTCGCCGCTGGTGCTCCAGACCAAATTGGTGGCGCCCAACGCCGCTCCGAGAAGGTCGCCGCTGGAAAGGACCGGGATGGGAATGGTCGCGCCGGGATTGTTGTAAAGGAAAGCCACCTCGGCCGGCGAGATGGCGCGGGAGTAAATTTGCAGGCTGTCCATCTCTCCCAGATAACCGTTGTAACCGGTAAAGCTGGGAGTGAACTGATACGACTGGCTTGCATCGGCCAGTGCGCCCAACGTCAAAATAGCCGGGTTGTTCAGAACAGAGGTGTCCGCTGTGTCAACGGCGTTGAGAACCCCGTCAATATAGATTTTTTTTTGGCCCGTGCCCTGGTCCCGCGTCACCACCACGTGATGGTAATTGCCGTCGTTGATGGGCGTGGTGGAAGTCAGCGTGTCAGAAGTGGCTCCGTCGGTCCCAAAGGCGACATTGCCGCCGGTGAGCGCCAGCGGGACACAGTCGAAGCTCTGGGCCGCCACCCCGGCGGTGACAACTCCCGCGCCCGTGTCCGCCGGGTCTCCAACATCGCCCAAAGTTTGGGTGGTTTTGAGCCAGACGGAGACGGAAAAGCTCCGCGCCAGATTGGTGACGATGCTTCCCTCGGGCACCAAATAGTTATAGCCGTTAAAGAGGAGCGCTCCCGAACCGCTTTCCGTGTCGTTGGTGAGAGCCGGGCCAGGCCCTGCGCTTAAAGTTCCCATAAACACCATGTTGTTGCCGTGGCCGGAGACGTCCGCGGCAAGGTCAGCGCCGTCGTCAAAATCATAATTGCAGACCAAGCCGCCGCTGGCGGTGGAACCCGGGGTGGCGTGGAGGGCGGCGACCTCGGTTGGCGTCAGGACCCGGGAGTAGAACTGGATGTCATCAATCAAGCCCTCAAAGCCGCCGGAGCCGGTGTATTCCGGGCTTGCCGGGTCGGGATTGCTCGCGGCTGCAACCGCGCCGATGGTGATCAGTTGGGGAGCGTTGAGCAAACCGGGAGTGGCGACATCACTGACGTTGAGCACGCCGTCAATATAAATTTGTTTTGCGCCCGTCGCCTGGTTCCGCGTGACTACAACATGATGATATGTGCCGTCATTGATGTGAATCGTTGAATTAATAGTGTCGTCGGAGGTTCCCCCGGTGTTAAAGGCAATGGAGCCGCCCGTCAGTGCCACGGGAATCAGATCGTACGCCTGGCCGGGCACATCGGCGGACACAATACCGACCCCGTAACTGGCCGGCGCGGTGTCCCAGACGGTGCTTTGGGTGGTATTGACCCAAAGCGATAGCGAGAAGTCCCCGGCCAAGGTTGGGAGGAGATTGGCCGAAGCGGTGAGGAAGCAGCCACCATCCAGATAAACCGCTCCGCTTCCACTAACGGAATCAGGGCTGAGAACGGGGCCTCTGAAATTGCCGCCATAGATGAGGTTGTTGCCGTTGGCCGTGAGGTCGGCTGCGAGGTCCACGCCCTCGTCGAAATCATAATAGGCGACCGGGCCGCTGCTGGGGCCGGGAACATTGGTCATCGCGACGCCAGGGTGGGCGTAGAGGTAGGCCACCTCGTTTGAATTCAGCACCCCCAAATAGATCTGCACGTCGTCCAACAGCCCCGTGTAACTTGATGACCCATTGCCGCCGATGGAATAGAAAGTCGTATCTCCATCCAAGCAGTTGGTGGCGCCAATTTCCGTCGAATCGAGCGCGCCATTGATGTAAATCGCCTTTTGCCCGCTCAATTGATCGCGGGTGACGACGACATGGACGAAGGAGCCAGAGGTGACGCTGGCCGTGGAATGGAGCGTATCGCCATTGTTGCCGCTGGGGTCGCCCGTAAAAAAGGCCACTTTGTGGCCTGTCAACGCGATTGGAATGGTGTCGTTGACGCCATTATTATAGGCCCAAATGATGGAAGCTCCGTTTTTGCCGTCGAGGGCATCCGAGTCATTGCCGACAACGGTTGTTGTGTTGAGCCAGAGAGAGACGGAGAAACTGCCGTAAAACGTGGCCAGCCAATTGTCGAAAGCGTGGCTTCCCGGCGGCGAATAGAGGGAGTAGCATTCTCCTCCGTCCAGCAGCAGCGAACCGCCTCCGGCAATCCAAGTTGCGCCAGACTGAGGGGTGTAGGAGTCCCCCCATCCCGATGTGCTATAGATACTGTTGTTGTTGACGGACACGTCATTGGCGGAATAAGGGGAGAAGGAGGCCAGATTGAAGGGATACTGCGCGATAAGCCGATGTCCCTGCGTCCAGGGCGCCGGAGGAAGCACCGCGCCTACCGAGAAATGCGATAAGGCCCATGTCTCCAGAGTCGCCGTGGAAGTCCAGGACGATATCGGTTGTAGCGAGCCGTTCATCGGAACTGTCGCCACGAGGATGGCGGTGGCGTTGCTTTGGTAATCCACTTGCAACCGGTTCGTGCCGGCGGGCAGCGTCACCGAGGGGATCCAGCTCGTTTGCGCGCCTGACAGCGCGGCCTGCGCCTGTAGATGATCATAGCCCAGGCTGTCGTTGGTAACATCCTGGACGTAGAGCGCCCCTTCCCAGCCGGCCGGTCCTTGCCAGGTGAAATCAGGCTGGCTGGCGACACCGATTATCCCCTCCGTTGGATAAGTGATCTCCGCCGCGACCATCACATCGGGAGGCAATGCCGGCGCGCTCACGGTGAACGTGTAGGTGTTCGTGCTCGTTGCGTTGGTGACTTGGATGGTCCAATGGCCGTTGGTGATGGAGGCCATCAAGGCGGGGAAACTGGTGTAGTCGGGGCCGCCGATGATGCTGCCGACATAAGTCAGGACCGTGCCATTCGGGGCCTGGTACTGGAACGCCAGCCCGCTGGCGGGGAAATTCGGAGGGGAGATCGTATAGTCGCCGACAGGGAAGACCGCGCCCGTGCCGCTGGCGCTCAAGAAGGGTTCAACGAAGTAATAGTTGTTGTTGTTGTAAAGATGCAGGTCAAGCGACAACCCAGCGCGCGCTTCGGAGAGGCTGGCGGCCAGCGCGAGGATTGTGAGGCCAATGCGGACTTGGAGGCGCAAGCGAAACAAAGAAAGTGAAATTCTCACAACGGTGGAAAACAGCAAACTCCATGCCGAAACCGCCGCCGCGACTCTCCGCCCGGCGTGGCCGGAAGCGCGGTGCTTCTTGTGTGACAATGTGACCGGCGATTGGGGTGCTGGCATTTGGTTTATGAGAGGCAGTTAATGACAGCCCGGCCTTGGACGCAAGCAGAATCCAGCCCGATGTCTCAAAAGGGGCGCACGACGGAATTCTTCTCCCTCCCCTCCACACGCTTGTGGAGGGGAGGGTTGGGGAGAGGAGGTTCCCATTCGGTTCATGGAGAAGGGTTCCCAAAATTTGTCCTGTGCCCAAACCGCCGGGCGCAGGACAAGAATCTGCACCGTGGAGGCAGGCGGCTGATCCTCCTCTCCTCCAACACTCCAATGCGCCGGGGGGAAACCGGCGGCACACCCGTTACACCGTTACATTACCTATGAGAAACGGCGCTTTTCGACCCGTTACATACCCGTTACATGCCGTTACACGGGTGCGGTGCCGGGGGTGACAGGCATGCCAACGGCGTCTGCCAGCTTTGCGCCGGGGGGAAACC
>Ga0302320_10031263_pt1 | contig 10105 bp, 6 predicted proteins | sample Bog_T0_3_FD_202130 | JGI IMG/M metagenome (GOLD analysis project Ga0302320, IMG submission 202130) | Peat permafrost microbial communities from Stordalen Mire near Abisko, Sweden - Bog_T0_3 | ecosystem: Environmental > Terrestrial > Soil > Wetlands > Peat | place: Sweden: Abisko, Stordalen Mire...
TGGACGAGGCTGACCAGGCCAACGAACAAAACCACCAGCAGCAAGGAACGCATGGGCCTCGCGGGAACGGAGTATTTCTGCTCCAGGAAGGCAGGCAATTCCCAGCCCAGCAAAAAAATGGCACCGACAAACGCGGGCATGGCAAGAGTAAAACCCGTCAACGCGAGGCGTGGAAAAAGCCCCTGCTTGGCCAGGAGAAAGAACGCGAACACGCACCAGAAAAGCGGAAAAAGGACGGTTTGGTCAGACGGACTGGTTCGCCATCGGCGCCACAGCAAGGTCAGCATCAGCAAACACAGCACGGGCAAGGACGCGGCGGAATCAACCCAGTGGATTTGTTCTGCCGCCACGATCAACAGGCACGCGAGTACGGCCTGGATGGACCACCGGGTCAGCGGCGCGAATTTCTTTAGGTGGCGCACGGACCAGGCACAGGCCGTCACGGTGGCGCCGAGGATGAGCGTGTGCAGGGCGATGGTCTGGAGGTGGCCGGCAGGGTCATCCAAGCCCAGGCAAGCCTGGTAGAACGGACTGTGGATAACGGCGCCAACAAACAACGGTCGCCAGCCAAAAAATTCGAGACGCAGGCTTTCCCGCCAACCGCCGAAGGAGAGGAAAAAAAGAAAGAAAGCCAAAATCGGCACGGCAGCGGCGGTCAACAGCACGGCGGCGGAACGGAGGAGAAAAGTGCGCCCCAGTGGGGCAGCCACAATAAACGCCGACAAGGTGGCGGCGGTCAGGGCCAGGAATATGTCCGGTTTGGTGAGCGCGACCAAGCCGAGGCAGACTCCGGCGATGGCCACCACGAAAATCTGCTGTTGAGCTCGCCAACGGGCGAGCGCTGCGAGCGCCAGGATCGAAATGAACAAGGCATGCAACATTTCGTGTGAGTAGGGTGTGGCATAATTATAATTGCCCACCCCGCTATACTGGCCAAAACAAAAGACGCAGATGATCGCCAGCGTGAGGGTAAAACCACAAAGCAGTCCGGCGTTGCGACAAAACTGGCGGTAGCAGACCAGCAGCATCAGGGCGGTGACGGTCAGATTGGAAATGAGGATGACGCGGAACGATGGTCCGAAAAGGTAAAACAGGAGCGCGTGATAATATTGTGAAAGCGGGCCACCGGCCATGTAAAACAGGTCACGATAGAGCACGGCCCCGGCGGACAAGCGCCAGGGGAGGTAGAGCTGCTGGCCAAAATCCACGATGAGATCGGGCCATTTTCGCCAGGTCAGCACGGCCCCGCCGGCGAAAAGGAGGGCGAGAGCAACGAGCCCGGTCCAGAACGCAACCGGTCGGGAGTTGTAAGGGCGGGGAGGCAAAATTGCCGGCATCAGCCAATGCCAAGTAATTCCACCTCAAAAACGAGGGTGGCATTCGGCGGGATCGCTCCGGGATAACCGGCCGGGCCATAGGCTAGTTCGGGCGGGATGGTCAGCCGGACCTTGTCACCGATGCGCATGTTGGCGACGCCCAAATCCCAGCCGGCGATGACCTCGCCCGCGCCGAGTTTGAAACTAAAGGGTTCGTCGCGATCCACGGAACTGTCAAATTTCTGACCGTCGGTAAACGTGCCGGTATAATGAACGGTGACGGTGTCGCCGCGTTTGGGGGCTGCGCCATTGCCGGTCGCAAGCCGATCGATTTTCAATTGAGCGTTTGCCATGGCGGATTTTCCCCGGGGAAGCGCAACGCGTCAACACGCGATTATGCAAACGCGACCTAGACATTCCGGCTGAACAAAATTAAATTTCGGGCATGACGAAACCGACTTTACTCGTACTGGCCGCCGGCATGGGCAGCCGCTATGGCGGCCTGAAGCAAATTGACCCGGTGGGCCCCGCGGGCGAGACCATCATTGACTACTCTATTTTTGACGCGATGCGCGCCGGCTTTGGCAAGCTGGTCTTTGTGATTCGCCACGATATTGAACAGCCATTCCGGGAAGTGGTCGGGTCACGGTTTGAAAAGCGCATTGCGGTGGAATATGTATTTCAGGAACTGGACAAATTGCCCGCGGGGCATACGCTGCCGGCCGGCCGGACCAAGCCCTGGGGCACGACGCATGCGATTTTGATGGCGGAAGAGGTGATCCGGGAGCCATTTGCGGCCATCAATGCGGATGATTTTTACGGGCGGAATGCCTACCAATTGATTGCGCAGCATCTGACCTCCGGTTCGCCGGATTATGCGATGGCGGGATTCATATTGAAAAACACGCTGTCCGATCACGGCAGCGTGGCCCGGGGAGTGTCGCGGACGGATGCGAACCAGTATTTAACGTCGGTGGTGGAAATGATGAAGATCGAGCGGGATGGGAGCGGCGCGAAGAACACCGATGCCGCGGGCAACGTAACGAAGCTGAGCGGAGAGGAGGCGGTGTCGATGAATTTTTGGGGTTTTACACCGGCATTGTTCCCGCAAATCAAGGCGGCCTTTGAAAAATTTCTAACGCAGAGCGGCCGGGAACAGAAATCGGAGTGTTACATTCCCAGCACGGTAAACGAACTGGTGACCAGCGGGCAGGCCAGGGTGAAGGTGTTGCGGTCGCCGGATTCCTGGTTTGGCGTGACCTACCGGGAGGACCGGCCACAAGTGGTGGAGAGCATTCGCCAGCTGATTGCGAAGGGCGACTATCCGGAAAAGCTCTGGAGTTGATGATTGGCCCCCGGACATTTCACGGTGGATATGCGGGGGTAATTCGATTAGGTTGCGGTCATGACGACATTGACCTTTCCCTTCACGGAAGAAAAAATCCGGTGCTTGAAAGTCGGCGATGAGGTGCTGATTTCCGGGGTCATTTACACGGGCCGGGATGCGGTCCACAAGTATCTGCACGAGGGTGGCAAACTGCCGCCGGAGGTTAGCCTGCGCGACGGGATATTGTATCATTGCGGACCGGTGGTGATGAAGCAGGCGGATGGGTCATGGAAAGCCACGGCGGCCGGACCGACGACGTCCATCCGCGAGGAGCCGTATCAATGGCAGGTCATCCGCGACTTTGGCTTGCGGGGTGTGATTGGCAAGGGCGGCATGGGGGAGCGGACGCTGGCGGCCTGCCGGGAATATGGGTGTGTCTATTTGCACGCAATTGGCGGTGCTGCCCAGGTGCTGGCGGAGCGGATCAAGCAGGTGCGCAACGTCTATATGATGGAAAAATTTGGTGCGCCCGAGGCGATCTGGGAGTTTGAGGTTGAGGACTTTCCATCCGTGGTGACGATTGACTCGCATGGGCGTTCATTGCACGCGGAAATTTTTGCCAAGAGCAAGGCGGCGCTGCTGGCGCGACTATAGCCAGAATAGTAAGGTTAAGCTCCTTTTACAATCATGCGACCACGGGACATCCAGTCCATCGGCAACGAACTGGCCATCAAATGGGACGATGGCGGCGAAAGTTACATTCCGCTGGAAAAACTTCGCCGGGCCTGCCCTTGCGCGGGCTGCAAGGGTGAGATGGACATTCTGGGGAATCTGCACAAACAGCCGGACCAAACGCTGACGGCAAAGGCATTTGAACTGGTGAAGATCTCCAGCGTAGGTGGGTATGCCGTGCAGCCGTTGTGGGCGGATGGCCATAACACGGGCATTTATTCCTTCGATTATCTAGCCCGGATGCGCTGAAACCGACGGCGACCGACGACCGGAAGGGTTCATTCACATCCACCGCAACCGGCAAACGGCGCTGCGAAGCTGACTGCCAAATAGCAACGGTGGGAACCGTCAAGTTCCCACCGAAGTCATCGTGTTTATCAGGAACGGGCGGCCCGCGAAAAGCGGGCACACCCGGTACCTAAACATCAAGGTGCGGGGGGCACGATGAGAACGCGATAGAACAGCACCTTGCTGGTGCTGGTATCGTTGAATTGCATGGTGGCTCCGGTCCCCGTGTTGGTGGCGATGGCGGTCCAACTACCATTAAACAGGGTGGGGGAACGTTCAATGACATATTGCGTGCCGCTGGTACTGGGCCATTGTATGGCGGTGGTGGAGCCGGATGAGGGGGACGCAGCTTTGGTGCTGGGAAAGTCATTGGCGAGGTTGGGATCAACGCCAGCGACGAATTTGGACCAGTTATTGACGCCGTCACCCGAGGGGCAGGCGTTGGAAGAGGAGAGAACATTGTTAATGGTGCCGAACCAGCGCAATCGCCAGGCGTCGGGGATGCCATCGCCGTAAGAAGAATTGGTACGGCTCGACAGAGTGATCAGGCCGGTCAGGGTCTGCTTGGGGAAGGACGCGATACCATTGGGCGATGCGGAGGCATGATCGAAATGGATGGCGTAGGCGGCGTTGGTGCTGGCGCCGGCCGGGATGGTGATGGATAGATAGCCAATGGTGGAGGTGCCGGTGAGTCCGGCATTGGTACTGTTCAGCCACACGGCAGCAAAATTGTTATTGCCCCTGGAATCCGTGATCAGAGGCGCCCCCAGCACGGAGGCAGTTTGCGTAAAGCTCACGGGCGTGGTCAGTGCGGGTGATCCGTCCAACGGGGAGACGGTCAGATTGAGCATCAGAACTCGCAACGGATAGCTGCCCAAGACCTTGGCAGTGATCGGCACCTGAACGGTCTGCCCCGCGGAGCCGGACACATCGGTGGCCGCAAAGTTGACCTGGGCATTATAGTTGGTGGCAACCGTTGGCGACTTGATTTTCGAGGAACTGGTCCTGACAGCAGGGATGGCTGCGCCAGCCGTGATGACATTGGGGACGATCTGCGCCACGCGCATGCCATTGGTGTTCCAGTAGCGCTGGAACCAAGTCAGGCTGGGATCGAGGGATCGGCGGTAGGTGACATACACGTCACTGACATCCAGGATTCCATCGCCAAACGCAACCGTATTGATGGTGGTGTCATTGCCATCGAACAGTGGCTGGCTCGCGGCGGCCCCCGACGATACCAAGTAGCCGCTACCAGTGTTAGTCATATAGGTGAAACCGCAGGAATCCATGGCATCGAACATGTCGCTGCCGGGGGGCGGGGTATTCACCTGGTATATGGCGCTCTGGAAGACCTGCTCCACGTCAGCATTGACCAGGTTGCTGGAGCCGAAGTCGCCGGCGTTAAACCAGCGGAAAGGATAAACGCTGCCAACGAGATACTTGATCTGGCCGACGGTGATATACTTGAGGGCGTTGATAGGGTCGCCGCCGCCCGTGGCGCCATTCGTGGGTGCCGCGATATAGACCGCGGAACCAGGCGTGCCGATGCCATCAGAGGTGGCGGATGGACGGCCGATTTGAATCTGGTAGGTTTGGCCGTTGGTGGCGTTGCCGGGCACTTGCAGGCCATACCCACCAACGATGATCTTGTTGGCCGACTGGAAAAACACATCATCGTGAGCCAGGGAAAACTGAATGAGGTCCTGCTGTTTGGTATTATAGAGATTAGTGGCTCCCAACCGCTCCACCCAGCCCAGCGCCAACAAGTTAAAGGCGTTGTTAGTCGACTCAAGATTGACGAAAGAGTTGCCGTTCAAGGTCACCAACTGGGCGGGATTCACCGGTCCGCTGGCCAGGCCAGCGAACATGTATGGGTAAATGGGAAGATAAGCGCCCGAATCGTTCGGGTCGGGCTGCACCAGCATGCTTTGGAAAGTAAATGCTCCCGGGGCGATGGCGGGGCCTGGATTGGGGCCGGCGTTGGTGGCGACGATGTTAAATTGCAGGCTGTACATGGCTGTGCCGGCCAGGGGGCTCAGGGTGACCGGGGCGTAGAACGTCTGTCCGGGCGCCGCCACAAAAGTGCTGGAAGCTTCTCCGAAGTCGAAGCCAAAGCTAATAATGTTGGCCACGAAATTTGATACGGAGAACGATTGCTGGGCGACGGCACTGGGGAGAAAGCCGGGGGCATAGCCGCGTACCTGGAAAAGCACGTTGCTCGTAATCACGATCGAAACGATGGCGGAATTGCTGCTGTCTAAAGTCACGGAAAAGCTGGTGGGGCCATTAGGAGTGGGGTCGGACCCGTCAATGGTATACCACAATTGGGCGTTGGTGGTGATGTCGGTGAGCTGAAACTGGGCCGCATCATTACCAATGATGGTAGGAGCAGCAACCTGATAGATGATGATCGCGGTGGTGACGGGGCTGGACTGCTGGTAGGAATCAACATTAATCGCATTGATCACGAGATTCGAAATGCCGAAATTTGGCAGGGGCGTGACGGAACCATAGCTCTTGCCATCCTCATAAGGCGGGGGAGTGGTGCCATTGGTCATGGACGGGAGGTTAGAGGTGCCATAGGTATAATAAGTGTGTACCCCATTGGTTAGCGGATTAATGGCGAGCGGCTGGAGATTGTTATATGTGCTTTGAACGATGGCGTGGAGCACACTAAAAAATCCGTTTTGGACGTCCCCCTCATAATCAAACCAACCAATGACCGGGGCCGGCGGAGGGGGGACAAGCGCAGCCCCAAGGACCGGCAACGAGGGGCTGCTGGCGCCAGAGTTGTTCACGGCGACGATCTCATAATAGTTTATCGATCCGCCAAGGATAAAGTCGGTATACGTGTTGTTGCCGGTCACGCCAATGATGGCGTAAGGGCCGCCGATGGTGGATGAACGCTCCACATAGTAATTGGTGGCTCCAGGCGACGGGGACCAATTCAAAGTCACAAAACCATACCCATTGGTGGCGGCGAGGCCAGACGGGGCTGGCGGGACGGGAACGGCGGGAGCCATCAGGCCCGCGGAGGTGACATGACGAAGCACCTGGTAATAGTCTTCCGTGGTATAAACGGAAGCGTCGGGCGCAACGAGGACGCCCACTGGCAGGCGAGCCTCGGCGCTGCCTTGCGTGGCGGTACCTGGGCCATCATACCAGCCCGGATAAGAATTGCCGCCGCTCAGCCAAAGATTCGAACTGACGCCGTAAAGCAGCGTGACGACGCCGTTCTGATCAATGACCTTGACCTTGTGATTGCCATTGTCAGCTACCACGAGGGCGCCATTCCCGGCAGCGGAGATTCCTTTCGGCGCGAAAAACCTGGCCGGACGTCCGATGTTGTCGCCCGGGCCGTTAAAACCGGCCAGATTAGTGACGCTGCCAGCGGGGGTCATGAGCCAAACGCCGTTGTTTCCGGCGTCCGTCAAGGCAAGGTTTCCATTAGCCATCAAGGCGATACCTTGGAGGGAGACGCCATTGGTGGCGAAGGCGGTGGTGGCGACGGTGCCGACCGTGGTGACCACCGCGCTATTGCCGACAGGAGTGACTTTAATGACAGTATTTTTATTGACGGTCACATAGAGGTTATCATTAAAGTCCATTGTCATGGCCGTGGCATTAACAAGGTTGGCAACCAGGGTGGGGCCTGGGTCAAAGAAATTATCATTCATGTAGATGCCACTGAACGCAATGATAGTGCCATTGGTGCCATTGCCGTGGTTCAACACAAAAATGTTGGTGGCACCGTCCACCGTCACCGCAAGCGGATGGTCGATGCCGGTCGGACCGGGAAACACAGCATCAACGATATTGGAGGGGATATAGGTAATGGTGGTGCTATTCGCCGTATTTCCCACGTCGGAAATCAAACGAATGGCACTATTGTCATAGTCCGCCAGGAAAAGAAAGGTGCCAGTGGGGTCCAGCGCCATGCCGGCGGGGTTATGAAATTGGGCATCAGTGTAAGTATTCCCGTCATTGTTTCCATAAAAGGGCGGGTTGGGCGGGTTCAGGGTGCCGCCACCAAGGGTGGTTACCTGAGGCGGGGTGGCAGCGTGAAGCTGATTGACAAAGCCTGGCAACAGTGCCGCGGCCAGCACGAAACCCGGCCCGAGGCCGAAGAATTTCTTTAAACGGCCATTCCAACGTTGGAAAGTTCTGGTTCTCATAATACAATTCGATATAAGCGAACTCGTTTGAATTCGAGGTGGCTATTTCAGACTATTCAGTATGATCAGGATCGCGGAATTCACCGGGGATCGGGGCGGGATTATTCCAGCCGGTTTCAGGTTCGGCACCGTCCCAGATATGATGCGGATTCATGGGTGAGCGCATCGTATTTCCCTTGGATTGGAGGAACGTGGACGGCTCGGGCCGAAAGTCCGAATCCTTGACGATGGTGGGAGTGATGAAAATGATCAGGTTATCCTTGGACATGGATTTGCTTTCGCTGTGAAACGCCCAGCCCAAACCGGGAATGTCGCCCAGGAACGGCACCTTGGTAAAACTGGCGTTGGGGGCATCCTGCACCAAGCCGCCCATCACCAGGGTGTTGCCATTGGGAATCATAACCTGGGATTGAATTCGGCGGCGATCGAAGATCGGCACGGTAAAGCTGCCACCGCCGCCGACGGAGACGGATTGATCCGCAAAATGATCAGACACTTCGGGAATCACCTGCAACCAAATATTGTCGTTGGCGGAAACCCGGGGGGTGACGTCCAGAACGGTGCCTACGTTGGAATAGGAGACGGTGGCACTGGCGGAGTTGTTGGCCGAGGAGCCCGATACGGTGACGATAGGGTAGGTGCGGACCACTTCGATGTGCGCCGGTTGATTATCCAAGGTGACCACGCGGGGGGTGGAATAACTCTGGGCATCATAGGAGGCGTTGATGAAGGAGATCACGGCGTTAACACCGTCGGCGTTGAGGAAGCCGGTGGTGGGAATCAATCCGCTGAGGGTGCTGGCGGAGAAGCCGCCGGCGCCGAGCACCTGGTTAATCACGGTACTTTGGCTGCTGGAAGGCGTGGTGGTCGTGGTGACGGTATGGCCGCCAAAGGTACTTGACGAGGTCACCGGGGTGCCGGGAGCGGTGATGGTGGTGTTGCCGGAGATGGAGCCATTGCCAAAGGAGACGTTTTGATTGTTCAAGGTTCCCGTCCAGTCCACGCCCCGCTTGGCGGTCGGCGTACTGGAGATTTCGATCAATTTGGTTTCGATCAGCACCTGCTTGGTGGGCTTGTCCAACTGGGCGACAAGGGTATCCACGGACTGCTGTTCCGGGTCGGTGGCGACGATGAGCAACTGGCTGGTGCGGGTGTCCGGGATGACGCGGCTGCGCTTGTCGGTCAGGACCGATTGCACGGCGTTGGTCATGTTCCCCACGCCGGCATATTGCAACTGCACCACACGCGTGTACAATGGTGGCAGGGCGGCGGGGTCCTTCAAGCTAATCCGGTCAATGCCGGTCTTTCGATCGACAACCAACTGCATGCCGTAATTATCCAGCAAAGCCAGCAACGCACTTTCAGCGGTAATGTTTTCCCAGCGGATGGACAATTGTGGTTCGGGTTTGATCTGACCACTGGCGTCCGGCTGGCCAAAACCAATTTTGGGATCCAGCATATAATTGATTCCCGCCTGACGAGCCAGGTGCTCAATGGCGGTGGTGATGGGCACATCGGAGAATTGAATCAAGGGAATGCTTTCCGCGGTGGTGGCTGCGCCGGGGCTGGCAACGGCGACGGCAGAGTTACTGGCCACGGTGGCAGCCGCGGCGTTGGTATCCGTCACGGCAACAACGGCCGTGGTCGTGGTGCTGGTCGCCGTCGTGGTGCTGGTCGTGGTGGTCGTCGTGCTGGCCTCACTGGCGGCCGGCGCGTTGCTGGCGGCGGTCTCGCCGCCGGCCGCCGGGGTGACACTGGCGGCAGGCGTATTGCTGGACGCAGTTGTGGCGTCGGTGGCCGGCATGTTGGTGGCCGCCGGCACATTGGTAGCCGCCGGTGTGGCGCTGGCGGCATTGGTGTTATCCACCGGCTGCGCGTCGGTAGTGTTGGTTTGCGCACGGGCAATGAGAATGCTGGCCAGTCCGGCAAGCACGATGTTGTAAACGATTTTTTTCATGACAGTTTGAATGTTAGGCGGCTCTTGAAATGGATGATTATTTGTTGTAGGACTTTATTTCACGTCTGGTACCGTTAGCTTCAATCACGACCGAATCGGGGGAGATACTGATTACCCGGAGATGAACCCGTCCACTGGTGGTGAGGACGTCTCCTTCGTCGCCGGCGGCGAACGTATGATTATTGACAATGGCCATGAGATGCCCACGCTCGCTTGAAATTCCTTTGATTATGAAAACGGTTGAGTCTACTTCGCGTTTTGTGGCTGGGGCGTCTTCATAGGGGCGGAAGGATTCGGGAAAAAACGGATC
>Ga0302320_10031264_pt1 | contig 10105 bp, 5 predicted proteins | sample Bog_T0_3_FD_202130 | JGI IMG/M metagenome (GOLD analysis project Ga0302320, IMG submission 202130) | Peat permafrost microbial communities from Stordalen Mire near Abisko, Sweden - Bog_T0_3 | ecosystem: Environmental > Terrestrial > Soil > Wetlands > Peat | place: Sweden: Abisko, Stordalen Mire...
ATCATCCTTGAGACGCCCAAAGCGCCGCTGACCTATGTAAAGGAACAGGCATTTGTGATGGCGTTGCAGACCATTTTAGTCGAATACCGCAAATTCATCGCCTACGCGCCCAACCTCTAAATGTATGAGCAAAAAATGTAACGACATCACTGACGACATCAGCAGCTTGCTGTCCGACGCATAGACCATTTGCCGACGCCGTGCAGGCGAGGCGCAACTTTTAACAAGAATTTAGAAGGCTGACCGGTTCACCGGAGGTTCTTCGACGAAGAACGAAACATAACCGTGTGATTGCGAAACGAAACAGCGGGCAAAACACCGCCCGATTCCGGCCGTCGAATGACATCGCCGGAATCCGCCGTCTGCTTGGGCAGACGGCGCTGTTTCCCGCAAACGACGGGCATGTTTTGTCTTCAGCCAAAAACCAAACCGCAACAAATAAATTGTGAACCTATGAAAATATCGAAACTGAAAATAGTCCTCGCCGTCGGCGTCGCTCTCGCCGGATTGGCGCTCACCCCAAGTTCGCACGCGCAAGTCACCGTAAACGTGGAAGGTGGCAGCGCCAGCTCGACCGTGTTGTTCGACCGCGCCACCAACCTGTTCGCGGGCGGCACCTTTACTGTCAACGGCAGCATCAAAGGGAACGTGGCTCAATTCGTCGGCACCAGTTTGAATCCGAATTTGAGCGGCTACGGCACCATAACGCTAAACATCAACCTCAACAACGGCGCGATCAACGGCCTTAATGCTTTGGCGAACCAGTCGGCCGGCACTGGGGACACCAATTACTTGGGCCAGCCAATTGTTCCGACGTTTGTGGACTCGGCGACCACACCGGAAGCGGTGGGCATTAATTCGACAACCTATAATATAACGGAATACACCCAGCCTACGTATGTGGTGCCATTGGTGTATGTGAGAAACACCAACTACCCGGACGTCTTTGCCATCACCAACCTGACTCAACGACAGGCTGTCTCTCTGGAAACGACAACCAACAAGGCGTATTTTTACGGCAGCACCGGCACCAACTACGTCTATTTTGTCGGGCGCAACCGCAGTGCCGCAGTCCGCACCGAGATAGACCTGGCCATTTACAACAGCGCTAACATCAAAACCTTCACCAACAATGCTGCCGGTTTGCCTGTTCAGGACGCAAGCGCTGATCCCGGACAATCTTCCGCTTCCAAGGAGGTGACAGTAGTGACGGCGTTGACCAATTCGATCGGCACCGTCGCGGTGCAAAATGTAACAGGCCCACTGGCGCCTATCGCCTTCGAAGGCGTGCCTTACTCAGTGACCAACGTCATCAACGGCAGTTACCCGCTTTGGGGCTACGAACATTATTATTTCATCGCCTCGGGATTCACGGGTTCGCCCGTGGGGACTCCGCAGGGAGCCGTGGTTGACGCGCTTTACAACAGCGTCACCAACGCGGCGTTCCAAAGCATCACCAACCCGGTTTTCACGAACAACTTCGTTCCATACACCGCGCTCAAGGTGAAGCGCAATTACGACGGCGGCCCGATTATTCCCCTGGCCAATTACTAAATCCAACGACGGCTTTTGAACATACCAGCGTATGAAAAAAATATTCTTAACCATCCTCGCGGCGGCAACGCTGCTGTCCGCGCCGCCCGCACGGGCTTGGATTTATAATGACGGCGATGTGTTGCTCGTCTTCCGCAAGAGCGGGCAGGACATCGAATACGACCTCGGCAGTGTCACCAACTTCCTTGGCAAGACTAACGGTTACACCAACAACGTCACCGGCTGGGACCCGACACAACTGACGGGCGCGGTGGGAAGTTTCATCGGCGCAAAAGCAGTTTTTCTGGCGACCGGCCAGACCAACTATTTAAGCAGCCCAGAACCGAACACCACCGCTTACAACATTGACGCGCAGGAGGCCGACGGCTTGCATGGCGTCATCAGCGCGGTCGGCACGACGCCGCTGTATCCTCTGGCGATTCCATCGAACAGCCCCAATGCCTACGTCATTGACACCGGCGGCGATTTCAAAGCGTCGTCCTATGACTCGGTTGTCTCCGGCGGGCAATTCAACGGCGTCGCGCAACTGGGTGGCAACGCGCCGTTCACGGTGGAACAGGTTTTGCCGGCATCGTTGGACTTCTGGCAAATCCAAGCGTCGTCGGTTTATCCCAATCCGCCGCCGGATAAATTGATCGGCGTTTTCAACGTCGCCACAAATGGCGTCATCACATTCGTGGCCGGGCCGCGGCAGTCGAAGATTGTCAGCGTCACCCGTTCCGGCACCAACAGCGTGGTGCAATTCACGACTACGGTGGGCAACACCTACTCCGTGGCTTACACCAACAAGCTCGGTGGCGCGGCATCAACCTGGCCGGTGGACATCACCACGATTACCGGTGATGGCAGGTCAGACACCATCAACCACACCAATTCCGGCAGCGTCGAATTTTACCGCGTGACCGCACAATAAAGTTCAGAGGCGAAGGCCAACTTACGCGGCAGGTCCGGCACATACCGGGCCTGCCGCTGCGGATTGGTAGAAGAATTTGTAGAGAGGACAACCACAGCAAATGAGATTCCGACTTGGGGTGATCGCGATGATCGCGCTTGCAAATATTTCGAGCGGCGGCGCGGCGGAAACCAATCCGCCCGCCGTCATCGAAGACCTTTTTGCCGCGCCCATTCCCGCCGTCACGAACCCGCCGCCCAAGCTCCTGCCCGCGCTCGACGTGCGCACTTATCGGATTGAAGGCAACACTGCCTTGCCGACTTCGGAGTTCGCAATCCTTTCCAATTACACCGGCAGGGTGGATTTGGGGCGCGTGACAGAAGGCCTGGATCACTTGCAGGCGCTCTATCGCCAATCTGGTTACTCAAACATGAACGTTACCTTGCCGGATCAAAAATTCACCAACGGCCTGGTTCGAATCAAAATCATCGAGACCAACGCCGTTGCGGAATCCGCCGTGGAATCCGATCTGGGCGCGGCGATCACGAATCTTTTCGACACATCCAAGAACCCCCCGACATTTGAAGTGCGCGGCTATCGAATCGAGAGCAACACGGCGCTGCCCGTGGAAGAATTTGGCCTCCTCACCAATTACCTCGGTGAGCTGGATTTCGCCCGCATTCGCGAGGGTTTGGGTAAGCTGCAGTTGCGGTATCGCGATCTCGGTTTTGCGACGGTCAGCGTCACGCTGCCGCGACAGAAGCTGACCAACGGCATCGTGCTCGTGAAAATCATCGAGGGCCGGTTAAGCGACATCATTGTCGAGGGCAACCGCTATTACAGCGCCGACAATGTCCGCCGCGCCCTGCCAAGTTTGACGACGAACATTTTGTTGAACACCAAATGGTTCCAGCCCGAACTCGATCGCGCCAATGCGAATCAGGACCGCCAGATTTATCCCGTCATCAGCCCCGGCCCGGAGCCGGGCACCAGCGATTTGACGCTCAAGGTCAAGGACCAGTTGCCTTTGCACGGGCATGTGGAAATAAACGACAAATCAACGCCGGACACGCCGTTGCTGCGCCTGGACACGGCGGTGCAATACGGCAATCTCTGGCAGCGCGAACATCAAATCGGTTTGGATTACAACTTTTCCCCGCAGGAATTCAAACCCGCCGGTGATTTTTCAGGATTTTACGATCAGCCGATGGTCGCCAGTTACAGCGGATTTTACAGGATACCTCTGGCGTTTGATCGGGACCTGCGCGAGGACTACCAAAATCTTCCGGTCAATTTTGGTTACGATGAAGTCACGCACAAATTCAATCTGCCGCCCGCAACGGGAAATCCCGATGTGATTTTTTATGCCTCGCGTTCCACGTCCGACACGCCGGTGAACTATGGCCCGCTCAAGACGATTTTTACGAACACACTCGCGGACATCAGTTCGCAATTCGCCCAGCGCACGGTGACTGAAGACGACAATCTTGGAACAAAGCTCACCATTCCCCTTCGCGAATTTCTCGGCGTGAAATCATCGTTGTTGCTCGGCATAGACTACAAGTCCTACCAGGCGCAAACTTACAGCACGAACCTGACGTATTTTGACCTCTACGCACTCGACTCTTTCGGCAACCGCGTGTTGGTGACGAACCAAACGATTAGCCTGGCCGCCAACAACAGTCAGAGCCTTTATTATCTGCCGCTTTCGGCAAGCTGGGCCGCCGTGCGGCCGGACCAATGGGGTGCTTTCAGTTTCAACTACAATCAAAACGTCTTCCTGTCGTCGCTCGCCTCCGCGCGGAGGGATTTTCAATCCGTCGCCGGTTCGCGTTCTGCGGGCGGCAATTACACCACGATAATCGCCGGTCTGGTTCGACAGCAGAATCTGCCCGGCAATTGGTCGGCGGTTCTCAACGCCAACGGCCAGTGGGCGAGCGAGCCGCTGATCAGCAACGAGCAAATGGCATTGGGCGGCACAAGCGGCGTGCGCGGTTATCAGGAGGGGGAAAATTACGGCGACACCGGCTGGCGCGCGCTTTTCGATCTTCGCGCTCCGCCGATCAATGTGGGCTATTTCCCGACGCAAGGCGGCGACGTGCCGGCGGATTTGCGCTGCTCGTGGTTCATGGATGTTGGCCAGACGTTTTTGATAGATCGTCCGGCACCGGCGGATCTTTCCGTCACGCAATGGGGCACGGGTCTCGGTTTTTTTCTAACTGCAGGCAGTCATGTGAGCGCCCGACTGGCACTTGCGTGGGCCTTGCACGACACACCCACGACTTCCGCCGGGAGCGCGCAAGCTTATTTCAATATCGGAGTTCAATTCTAACCGCGCCATGAAATTCACATTCAGACAATTCTGGTTGGTGACCGCGCTGATATTCGGCTGGAATAATTTTTTGTTCGCCAATCCGACGGGCATGACCGTGGTTTCCGGTTCGGCTTCCGCGCAGCAAAGCGGCGCGCAATTAAACGTCACCACGAGTCAGGCCGCGCTTTTGAATTGGAGCAGCTTCAACATCCAGCAAGGCGAAACCACCACATTCCTCCAGCCTTCGGCCAACTCCGTCGTTCTAAACGAAATCGGCGGCGCGAATCCGTCGCAAATTTTTGGAAACCTGAACGCGAACGGCACGGTGATTCTCGCCAACGCCAACGGATTTTATTTCGGCCCGAATTCGATGATCAAAGTCGGCGGCAGCTTCATCGCCACCACCGCGCCGTTGACACCGGATTTCGGGATTGGAGCAAGCTGGCAATTCACCGGAATGCCGCCGCTCGCGAGCATCGTCAATTACGGGCAGATTCAGGTTGGCGGCGGCAAATCGCTTTTTCTCATTGCCGAGAACATCGAGAACAACGGCCAGCTCGACGCCCCCGGAGGCAACATCGGGCTTTACGCCGGCGAAAGCGTGCTGGTGAGCGACCGCGCCGACGGACGCGGATTGAGCGCCACGGTGCAGGTGCCGAAGGGGTCGGTGAATAATTTCGGGCAAATCACCGCCGACGCCGGAACGATTGCGCTACAGGCGAAAGTCGTGAATCAGGATGGCATCATCCAGGCCGACTCGGTGCAGAATCAGAACGGCGTCATCGAACTTGTCGCGTCCGATCAACTGAATCTTGGCGCAAATTCGCAAATCGTCGCGAACGGCGACGATTCGTCCGGCGGCAGCGCTGGCGGCAGCGTCGTTTTGAAATCGGGAAACAATTTCAGCGACCAAATCGGCAGCACGATTGTTGCCACAGGCGGTTCACAGGGCGGCAACGGTGGCAGCGTGGAAATCAGCGCGCCGAACATTTTGTCGCTGAATTCTGGCATCAACGCGCGGGCACAGGCCGGCTGGACGGCGGGGACGCTGTTGTTGGATCCAGATTTCATTATTTTGGACACGTCCGGCTCCGGCAGCGCCGGCAACGGCACGGTTCTGGCCGGGAGCAATCCCGGCAGCACGCTCGATTTGAACGTGAACACCGCATTTGCCAACATCGCGGTTTCTCAAATCAATCTTCAGGCGGCGTATGACATCACGCTCGCTGGCGGCACGACATGGGATTTAAGCGGAACCATCGGCGCAAACTTCGGCGGCGTGACCACCGGTCAACTGACTTTGCAGGCCGGGCGCAATATCATTTTTGGAGATAACTCGCTGTTGACGGACGAGAACAACTGGTCGGTGACACTCCAAGCCGGATACGATTTTGTCAACAACGTGGTTCAACCCGGTGCCGGAAGCATTTATCTGGACGGCGGCGACGGTGTTGGCGGTTCGATTCAAACGGCGGCGGGCAATGTCAATTTAATTGCGGGTCAGGACATTTTGGTCGGTTCCGGTTCGGTCTCCACGACCAGCGGCGGCAGCATTTTTGCATACGCGCTGGCGGGCAGCATCAGCGCCGGCACCGACAATGGCAGCGCCGACGGTCTACAGCAATCAACGGATTACAATTTTACCGACGGCGGCTGGACGCCGAATCCGTATCTCGGCGGCATTTCCACGGCGGCGGGCGGCAACGTCACCTTGATTGCCGGCGACAACATTGACAGCACACCAACCGTGCCGTCGCGTCAGGCGCCCGGCGCGTCAGGCGCTTATGGCGCGGGCGATGTGACGGTGATTGCGGGAAATCAAATCACCGGAAATTACACGGTTACCGATGGCACCGGCACGATGCTCGCGGGCGTGCCGGTTTCAAGCGCGCAAGCTGCCATTTTGCAAAATCCCTCCGCCAATGCTTCAGCTTACGCGACGACGCTCGGCGATTTGGTGACGGCGGTGGAGCAATCACAAAATTCGGGCGGCAACGTCGGAGTCGCGCCGGTGAACGGCAAGCCATCCACTGCAGCCGTGACTTTGGGACTGACCACCGGTTCGTGGAACGTTTGGGCGGCGAATGACATTTCCATCAAGCAGGTCATCAATCCAAACGGCGCGTTCAACGACAGCCAGTCATTTGCCTACAACTACGCGCCGGACGCGGCGGTGAATTTGTGGGCCGGCAACGCGATTGAACTCGTTGGCGGTTCGTTTGGCTCCGCGGCTTCGTCCGTGAGAGCGACGCCGATTTATGCGCCGTCACTCTCGCTCAACGCCGGCGCGGGCGGCATCAAGGTGGACAAAACCATCGTGCTCGCGCCGTCGAGCGAAGGCGCGTTGAGCATCATCACTCGCAACGGAGGAAACTTGAGCGGCGCGGTGGTTTCCGGCTCGACGGTGCTGAACGGCATCGTCATGTCGGACAGCGCGTCGGGCGATTACACCACGTTCGTGTCCGAGCACGACAACATCCATTTGAACGATCCGAATCCGCAGCCGGTGTATTTGGACATTTCCGGCAGCATCGGCAGTTTCAGCCTCACAGTGCCGACGTTTGCGGACATCACGGTGGAAAGCACCCAGCCGTTTGTGACGCCGGACGGCAGCGACATTTACGGCGCTTACAACTTCGGATTCAGGGGCCGGAACCTGTCCGCGAGCCAGACCACCTCGATCAACGTGCTGGGGGACATCGTTTACCGCGGCATTTTGACCACGCTTGGTTTGACCGCCGGCCAATTGGCCGATCCGTTGCCGGCACTGATGTTCAGCGACAGCGCGAACACGTTCGTCACGTCGAAATTAACCTTCGACCCGGTCACAGGAAAATTGATTTACGTCGGCGTGATGAGCGCAAGTGATCTGGCGTTTCTCCTCAATCCGCAAATCTTCGTTCTGGACGCTAAAGGCAATCCAGTGCTGCAACCGCTCCTTGATGCAAATGGCAATCCGGTTCTCGACGCGAATGGAAATCCTGAAATGACCCCTGAAACAGAGCCGCTTGCCTTGGACGCCACGCAGCAGGCGATGATCACGCAGCTTTACACCGCGAGCCAGAGCGCGTCGCTCGGCGACCAGGGTCTTTCGCTGGCCGGTCCGGGAACTTTCAACGTCACCGCAAGCAGCATGGACCTCGGTGTTTCCGGTGGCATCCGCGTGCTCGCACCGGACGCCGGGCTGGCGGCAATTTCCCCCTACGGCGCGGATCTCAACGTCACGACGCTCGGCGATTTGACGATGACGAGCACAAGAATTTCCAACGAAAGTTATCTCGGCGATGTGAATGTCAATGTCGGCGGAACATTGGATGCCGGCGGGCAGTTCACCGCGCTTGGTAACACCAGCGCGCCGAAGGGAATTTACACCACGAGCGGCGGCAATGTTTCCGTTACCGCCAACAGCGACGTGAATGTGGACGGCTCGCGCATTGCCGCCTACGACGGCGGCAACATCAATGTGGAATCGCTCAACGGCGACGTAAATGCCGGTGCGGGTGGAGCAGGTTATGTGTCCATGAGCGCGCTGGAACTCGACCCTGTCACGGGGTTGTTGACAGGTATTCCGGCGACCATTCCCGGCAGCGGCATTCTGGCGACAACGGTCGTCGGCTCGGACGCCTTGCTGGGCAACATCAATGTCAGCGCGCCCAACGGCAGCATCAAAGCGAGCCTCGGCGGTATTTTGCAAATCGGCTTCAACGGGCGCGGACCGGCCGATGCGTTCATCTCGGCCAACGCCGGTCAAGACATCAACGCCACCGGTTCGGGCGTCATCGGCAGTAACATCCGGCTCCAGGCTGGCGGCAACATCAACGGCCTCGTCATTGGCAGCCAGAGCGTCAACATCAATTCTGCCCAGAACGTGGATGTGACCGCTTTCAGCGGCGGCGATGTGAACATCAGTGCGTCCGGGGAAATCGCCGGCACGGTAATTGGCGGCGGCAGCGTGAATGTCAGCGGCGATTCGATCACCGCGTCGTTGATTTCCGAATCCGTGTCCGCTTCCGGCAACATGAGCGCCGCGACCGAAGGAATTCCCCAATCCAATGTCGCCAAGAACAATGCTGAAACCGCTGACGACGCCTCAACCGTCGCCTCAAAAACCGACGACCAAGACGACGACCAGAAAAAGAAGGGCAAGCAAGTCATCCTCGGGCAAAAACTCAGCCGCGTGACGGTGATTTTGCTGCCGAAGAAAATTTCCGAAACCCAAACCTCAAACCCCGGAACCTAGAACCAGACCCCAGAACCTGGAGCCTAGAACCTAATTTATGACCCCACTCATCCACCCCATGTTCGCCGCCAACGCGGCGGTTTATGCCATCCAGAACGCCACCGTTGAAGGCAAGGCCACAGTCATCGCGCTGCTGGTGCTTTCGCTGTTCAGTTGGACCATAATCATCACCAAGTTCCGGCAGCTCAACATCGCGCGCAAGGCGGCCAAAAAGTTCTTCGCCGCCTACGCTTCCACGCGCGACCCGCTGGACATCAAGAAACGTGGCGAGGACTTTGACGGCGCACCCGCATTCGAGCTATACGATCGCGGCGCGGAGGAACTCGATTACCAGTTGCAGAAAAATCCCGTGACCGTCAAGGGTGAGCGCCGCATCAGCCCCAGTTCCTTCGAGGCAGTCAAAGTGGTGCTCGAAGAGGCGGCGGCGACGCAGGCGATGTCTCTGGAAAAGGGGATGATCGTGCTTTCAACGGCGGTTGCCGGCGGTCCGTTCATCGGATTGCTCGGAACGGTTTGGGGTGTGATGTCCACGTTCGCAGGCATCGCCGAAAGCCAGGCCGCCACGCTGACCGCGATGGCACCCGGTGTTGCGGCGGCATTGGTCGCGACCGTGACCGGCCTGCTCGTGGCCATTCCTGCGATGTTCGCCTACAACTTCATGGTGACGACCATCCGGCAAATCACGCAGGAGTTGGACGGCTTTGCCACGCGCTACGCCAACCAGATTGAGCACACCTACGTGGATAATCGCGACATCGAGGACAAAATCGCCTGGGCGCTGACGCGCGTTGAAATGGGCGAAAATACCCCGGCCATCTGACGCATGAAAAAGTGTTCGCGCTCAGTGCATCATTCGCTGACGGAGTTGAACATCACTCCGCTGCTGGATCTTGGGTTCGTGCTGCTCGTCATCTTCATCATCACGACGATCCCGCCGGTGAAAGATCTGGCCCTGAAGCTGCCGACGGCGGCGAAACGCCTGAAGGAGCCGCCGCGCAAGGCCAACTACATCTCCGTCCAGGCTGATGGCAAATTGTATCTGAACAAGCAGGAACTGGCCTCGGCGGATCAAATGCTCCAGACACTCATCAGCCTGCGCGAGGCC
>Ga0302320_10031267_pt1 | contig 10104 bp, 10 predicted proteins | sample Bog_T0_3_FD_202130 | JGI IMG/M metagenome (GOLD analysis project Ga0302320, IMG submission 202130) | Peat permafrost microbial communities from Stordalen Mire near Abisko, Sweden - Bog_T0_3 | ecosystem: Environmental > Terrestrial > Soil > Wetlands > Peat | place: Sweden: Abisko, Stordalen Mire...
CCCCGTCTATTCCATCGGGCGGAAAGATCGCCATGCCTAAGAAAACTCCGGGGATCGCCCACCGCCACGAAACTTTTCCTTGACAAAACAGACAGTCGCTCGCTCGCTTTTGGGGACCGGGGAAAGCACGGCCCCCTCACAAATCTGTCATCCTGAGCGACCGGAGCAATGCGAAGGGAGTCGAAGGACCTGCGTTTCGTCTCTGCGGAATCGCCGGCTGCTACCATCGAAGAGGAAGATTAACCGTACCCATGCCTGAAGATACCCCGTCCCGCCCCCAGCTCCCGCGCGTCCGTTTTGCTCCCTCGCCCACCGGCTTCCTCCACGTGGGCAGCGCCCGCACCTTCATCTTCAATTGGCTCTATGCCCGCCACAATCACGGCGCCCTGATCCTGCGCCTGGACGACACCGATGTCGAGCGCAACTCGGAGGCCAGCGTCCAGTCCATCTTTGAGGGCCTCCGCTGGCTGGGCCTCACCTGGGACGAAGAGTACAAGCAATCCGAGCGCCTTGCCCTTCACCGCCAGGCCGCTCAGGCCCTCTTCGCCAAGGACCTCGCCTATCGCGACTTCACCCCCGCCCACTCCGGCGACGACAATCAGAGTTCTTCGCAGGGCGCATGGCTCTTCAACCCCGGAATGCGTGAGCTGTCCAAAGAAGAGTCCGACCGCCGCGCCGCATCCGGCGAGCCCTTCGCCCTCCGCTATCGCATCCCCCGTGGTGCAGAGCGAACCTTTCTCTTCACCGACTCGGTTTACGGCGAGCAATCCAAACTCGCCGATGAGGTCGAAGACTTCGCCCTGCTGCGTTCGGACGCCGGGGCCCCCAACGACAGGTCTTCGTCGTTGGGGTGGGGCGGGCTTCCCACCTACCACCTGGCCTCCTGCGTCGACGACGCCGACCTCGGCATCACCCACATCATCCGCGGCCAGGACCACCTCACCAACACCTTCAAGCACCTGGCCCTGTTTGAAGCCCTCGGCGTCCCCGCGCCCCAGTTCGCCCACCTTCCCCTCTTGGTCGCCCCCGACGGCGCAAAACTCTCCAAGCGCAAGCATGGCCCCGTGGTCAGCGTCACCACCTACCGCGATGCCGGCTTTCTCCCCGGCGCATTCATCAACTTCCTCTGCCTGCTGGGCTGGTCGCCCAAAAACGACCTCGAATTTCTCACCCTTGAACAGCTCGCCGCGGCCTTCACTCTGGAGGCGGTCAACCGCGCCAACGCCGTCGTCAATTTCACGGAGGAAACGCCCTTCGACCCCAAGGCCGTCTGGCTCAACGCCGAGCACATTCGCGCCCTGCCCGTCGCCGAGCTCGCCCGCCTTCTTCCGCCTTTCTTCGCCCAGGCCGGCCTCGACGCCTCGCCCGAAAAACTCCTCGCCGTCACTCCCCTCATTCGCGAGCGCATCAAGCTCCTCGCCGACGCCGTCCCCGCCGCCGACTTTTTCTTCCTGCCCCAGCTCGCCCCCTATGACCCGACCGAGCTGATCCCCTCCAAGGGTGGCGATGCAGCCATGGCCCGGCGCGTCCTTCAGCATGCGCAAGAGGTTCTATCCACCACCCCATTCGACCCCGACTCGCTCGATCAGGCACTGCGTGCGGCAGCCTCGCATCTAGGCCTGAAGGCCGGGCAGGCCTTCCAGCCCATCCGCGTCGCCGTCTGCGGACGCAAAAACGCCCCCCCGCTTTTTGAAACCATGTCCGTCCTCAGCCGCGACCTCTGCCTGGCCCGCATTCGCCAGGCCGAGGCAAGTCTTCAATCGCTCGTCTGAACGGAAACTTGCCGTGTTGAGGTGGGGATTCTGCTTGACCTTCTGTAATCGATCGATTACACTTTGACCATGTTTTCCGTCAGGCCGCTTCCCCAGTTCACCGCATGGCTTGATGGATTGAAAGACTCGAGGGTACGCGGCGCGGTCGCGGAACGAATCAAGCGTCTTTCCTTCGGCTTGCTGGGCGACTTCAAGGCGATTGGCGACGGCGTCATTGAGCTGCGCATCGACTTCGGCGCGGGCTGGCGCATCTATTACGCACAATTCGGCGCGCAGATCGTCATTCTGCTTGCGGGCGGTTCCAAACGCACGCAGAAGAAAGACATCAAGCGGGCTAAGGCTTTGGCCGCATTGCTCAAGAGCGAAAAGGACTCAAGATGAAAAAAACCATCAACGTCGATGACCTCCCTGAATTCGATTCCGCAAGGTACCTCGACAACGAAGAAAGCATTGCCGTCTATCTGACCGGAATTCTGGAAGCGAATGACGCGGCCCTTCTGGCCTCGGCGCTGGGAGACATTGCCCGCGCGCGCGGCATGACGGAGATCGCCAAGGCCGCCGGAATCACCCGTGAAGCTCTCTACAGAGCCCTTCGCCCCGATAGCGCGCCGCGTTTCGATACCATCAACCGCGTCTGCACGGCCCTCGGAGTGCGTTTAGTGGCCCAACCGATCACTGCCGGCAAAGCAGCCGCCTGAAAACGAGTCCATGGCCGGGCAACCGCCGCCAAATTCTGGTGGTAGGCTGAGGTGTAGGTCACTCGCCATAATTCCTGGGGCAAATGCGAGTATCGAGGCACATCGCATATGTGGGCCGCTCTAACTGCCGCACTTGTCATACTTACTGCATACATTACTTCTCGTGTATCTGCTAAACAGGCCAAGCGAATTGGTGAGGAAGAGGAGAGAAGGAGAAGAGAACGCAGGAAGGAACTGGCAGCATTAGAAATCCAATACCTTAAACAGGGTATTGGGGATTCATGGTCAAACAAGCCTCCCGATGTCGCGTTGCTCTCGCTGGGGAATATTGCTTACCTTATTTGGCTCCTAAATTACGAACCTAAGTTTCGCAGCTACCGTGGGGATGCGACTAATCCTTATCCGCCGGATTGGGAATGGCGCCGCAGATTTGTCTTCCTCCGTGATCGTGGTATTTGCCAGGGCTGCAAGAAAGTTTCAGGCCGAGGAATTACGCTGGATTGCCACAACATCAAGCCGATAGCAGAGTTTGGCGCCGAGGAGGCAGGGATACACGCTATCAGCAACCTCGTCGCACTGTGTCCGCTCTGTCACGCGGCACAGCACCTTGGCAACAGAATGCTGGCGAACCGCGCATCCCGCTCGTCGTCCGGCAGTCAGCATCAGCCTCTCTACTCGGCCAGACGTAGCATTCAACAGCACCCCAACATTCCGATGTGCACATTTCTGCAGCCTGAAACAGTCGAGGTTCAACCTTCCTCTGATGCGTTGTCTCGCCAAATTATCAGCGCAGGCGCAGAAATCCCCGTAGATTCGGTTGAAGAATCCGCCACAATGGGCAGCCTTACAAAAGGCGACCGGGAGCACAAGTTATCGCCAAAAGCAAACTCCAACGCGAAATCGATCACTGAAGGACTTGCATTGATCGATAAGCAGATTTCGGACAAGAAGCTGCAAGATGCAGACCAACTCCTCGAAGAAGAAGATAAATATGGAAACTGCGATTATTGCGACAAAGAGATTCTTGTTAATCCATTCAATGTGAGCAACAGAGGCAAGTACCTATGCGATGACTGTTACAGTTCGACAGGCGGCAAGGAATAGGCAGGGGCGTGGTCCCGGCAAGGAAAAGGCCCTCGCCCTTTTCGAGGGTCACCTGTGCGACAATTCCTTTCCGAGCTTGTGGACCAGAGAGAGGAGGAATCGCCTATGAACATATTCAAGGCTGGGGATCGCGTCTATCATGTGAGAGAGAATGAGCCGGATGGTTACGAAGGCTACTGCACCATTCTGGAAATAATAGACGGAATCCATGCGAAGGTCCTTTGGGAAGACAGCGAACAATGGAATGTAGTGGAAATCCGCCATCTTCTGACAGAGGAAGAAGCCCAGAGGAAGGGCTTTATTTAACGCCTTATGAGGTGGCCTCTGGCGGGTCCGTGGTCTCCCAGGCCTCGCCTCTGAGACCTGGAAGACCGCGAACCCCGACCGCCCATCTCTCGCTTCCCAACCATCAAGGCCGATGCTGCGCCCCATGGTAGATGTGGAGGATTTCAATATCCGTATCCCTCACCCGATAGACGACGATATAGGGCAAGCGCGGCAAGACCAGCTCGCGGGTTCCTTCTTCCCGCCCGGAGCGGCCGCGATAGGGAGTGGAACGCAACGCAAGAATGGCCTGATAGATTTCGAGGATTGTCGATTGTGCAAACGTTGGAAGATGCTGTGCCAGGTAATCCGCGATAGCTTCCAGATCGTCCGCAGCCGCCGGGGTCCAGCGGAGTCTCATCGGTCTATGAGCATCCGGGAGATGCGGGCATCCATTTCAGCCTCTTCGATAAACATCCCCTGGTCTGCCTGTTCGATCCCTTTGCGCACACCGGCGCGGAAGCGTTGATCGTCCTCAATCAACAGGAGAGCCGCATTCTGCACCAGGCGCGCCGGCTCGATCCCTTCCATGCTGGCGATCTGTCCCAGCCTGACTTCCTGCTCGGGAGTGAATTGGACTTCCATGCGTAAAGTGTGGCAGCAGCTTTGTGGGCTGTCAAGACTGACGGCCAATCCGCTCTGATTGAGCCCCTCCAGTGGGATAATGAATACCAGCCATGACCAACTCGAACCCGGAAAGCACCGTCGCCCCCAATAGCGAAGCCCCCACCGCCTCCAGCTTCCTCCGCGACCAGATCGCCGAGGACGTCCGCACCAAGAAATACGGCGACGCCCAGATCCAGACCCGCTTTCCCCCCGAGCCCAACGGCTACCTGCACATCGGCCACGCCAAGGCCATTTGCATTGATTTCGGTCTTGCGGATGAATTTGGCGGAAAAACCAATCTCCGCTTCGACGACACCAACCCTGAAAAGGAAGAGCAGGAGTACGTCGACTCCATCCAGGCCGACGTCCGCTGGCTGGGCTTTGAGTGGGACCGCCTCTGCTACGCTTCGGATTATTTTGGCCAGCTCTACGAGTGGGCCCTCCAGCTCATCCGGGCCGGCGAGGCCTACGTCGACGACCTTTCCGCCGACCAGATCCGCCAGCACCGCGGCACCCTCACCGAGCCCGGCACGGACTCGCCGTATCGCACCCGCACCATCGAAGAAAATCTCGACCTCTTCACCCGCATGAAGGCCGGCGAATTCCCCGACGGGACGCGAGTTTTAAGAGCCAAAATCGACATGGCGTCGCCCAACCTCAACATGCGCGACCCGGTCATGTACCGCATCCTCCACGCCACCCACCAGCGCACCGGCGACGAGTGGTGCATCTATCCCATGTACGACTACGCGCACGGCCAGTCGGACTCGCTCGAGCGCGTCACCCACTCCATGTGTACCCTGGAGTTCACGGACCACCAGCCCCTCTATCGCTGGTTCATCGAGCATCTCGGCATCTTCCCCACCCAGCAGATCGAGTTTGACCGTCTCAACCTCACCTACACCATGCTCAGCAAGCGCAAGCTGCTCCAACTGGTCCAGGAAAACCGCGTCAACGGCTGGGACGACCCCCGCATGCCCACTCTCTGCGGCATCCGCCGCCGTGGGTTTACGCCCGAAGCCATTCGCACCTTCGTTGGCGCGGCCGGCGTCTCCCGCACCAACGGCTCCACGGATATTGAAATGCTCGAACACTTCCAGCGCGACGACCTCAACCAGAGAGCCCGGCGCGCCATGGCCGTCCTCCACCCCCTCAAGCTGGTCATCGACAACTACCCCGCCGGCGAGGAAGAGATGATGGAGGCCGCCAACAACCCCGAAGACCCCTCCGCCGGAACCCGCATGGTCCCCTTTTCCCGCGAAATCTACATCGAGCAGGACGACTTCCGCGAAGTCCCTCCGCCCAAGTACTACCGCCTCTCTCCCGGCAAGGAGGTGCGCCTGCGCAACGCCTACTTCATCACCGCCCGCGAGGTCGTCAAAGACGCCGAGGGCAACATTGTCGAGGTCCACTGCACCTACGATCCCGCCAGCCGCGGCGGCAACTCGCCCGACGGCCGCAAGGTCAAGTCCACCATGCACTGGGTCTCGGCCCCGCACGCCATCTCCGCCGAAATCCGCCTCTTCGACAAGCTCTTCTCGAAGGCCGACCCATATGACCTGGAAGAGGGGCACGACGTGCTCGACAACCTCAACCCCAACTCGCTTGAAGTTCTTGAAGGCGCCAAGCTTGAGCCCTCCCTGGCCATTGCCAAACTCGAAGACCGCTTCCAGTTCGAGCGCGTCGGCTACTTCTGTCTCGACCCGGACTCAACCAGCGAGAAAAAAGTCTTCAACCGCACCCTCCCACTCAAAGACTCCTGGGCCAAGATCGAGAGGAAGTCCGGAACCTAAAGCCCGCGGAGCAATACAGAGGGAACGATTGGAGCTGTAAGCGCATTCATTTAGGCGTGGTTTCTTTGAGCTTGCTGGCGTGGGTATACCCCTAAATCGTCGGCTGCGTCTGGATTTCCAGCAGCTTGCGCAAGCGCGGCTTCGCGCCTCCTGGTTGAACCGGAGCAAGCAGTGCAAGTCCTTCTTTGGCTGTGGCGCGGCTCTTCTCGATTTGGCCGGTCGCGCGATATGCCTGAGCGAGCGCCAGCAGCATGGAAGGCATTTTGGTGTGACTAACCGCAATCTCCTGCTGGACGCAGGAGAGAGCAAACTGTGGATCTTTCAACGAGGCCGGCTCTGAACGTAAAAACGCATCGGCTGCTTGATCCAGAGTTTGAAGAGATGAATGATTCCTTGAGCTCAGTTCCTTGATTGAAGAGAGAGCCGTTTTCGCCTTCAAATTAGAGTATCCCCGGGCATGCAAAGCAAATTCGATCGCGCCTTGGCGAACCTGCATCAAGTAAAGGAACGCTCTCCATTCATCATGGTCTGGATCCATTTTCAGCAGCCGTTCAAGTTCCGCCGTGGCCTGCGCAAGATAGCTCCTCGCCAGCATAAGGTTCTCTCTCCGATCGCCTGGCTGGACGGCCAGCACTGGATCGGCTGCATCCTCGTATCCCAGCGAGGTATCGTCGAGCGCGACTGCGAGATCGAGGAGCGCCCTGGAGTCCTTCGGATCCTGTGCGACCATACGACGGAGACGATCGACTACCTGTTGAAAGAGAGGAACCGACCTTGCATACTCTCCCAACTGTTCCAGGGCAATCGCCTGCTTTCGCATCAGCATGGCATGGCTCCGTACGGTAGAAAGCTTGCTTTTCTCCGAGTCGGGGAGCGCTTCGGAGTCTTGCAGCGCGGTTTCAAACTCCTTCACTGCGGCAGCCGGATCGGTCTCCATCATCACACTGCCGATCTTCATCTCATAGATCGATATTCCCCGTAAGGCGCGCGTGAAATGAGAATCGATTCCGAGGGCGCGATTCTCGGCGGCCATCGCCTTGCGGTACGCCGCTATTGCTCCAACAGTATCCCCAAGGCTGGCCGTTCCGCTCTGGCCTAGCTCATCTCCCAGTGTCCCAAAGGCGGAGCCGGCATCGCAGAGTAATTCTGGACTCGGTTGGCCAAAGGCAATGAGCTGATCCCACGCATCGCTGGAAGCCCGCACGGCTCGCACGGCTTCCTCGGCTTCACCCATTCCGAAGAGCACATCGCTTCTGTATTGCTGAGCCAACGCCAGCAGACGAAGCGCATCCCGATCGCCGGACCTGGAAGCCACCAGCGGCGCGACAATGCCGATGGCTTTACCCATGCTCATCAATGCGGCATGGGGATCGCCGAGATTCTGAACGTAGGGATCGCCTTGTATCTCCCCCAGCTGCGTATAGGCATTGGCCAAATCAAGTTGCGTTTGACGGTTCCCATGGCCACGTTTGGCTGTGGTGTCCAAGTGTTCGAGAACTCGCGTAACCAAAAGGTTCTGAGCCCCAGTAGAACCGGGCAGCTCTTTGATCGCCCCGTCCAACTCGGAGAGCAGGCTGTTACTCAACTGGCGAAGGTCGGTCGCGCTCTCTTCGGCTCTGCCGCGCTCTTGCTCTGCTACATTGGCTTGCCATGCAATTCCTATCACGCCCGCTACCAGGGAGGCGACCAACAGCGCTGAACCAGCTACCAAGATTCGATTGCGGCGAATGAACTTGGTCGCCTTATAGCGAAAGGTCCCGCGGCGCGCGGCCACGGGCATACCATTCATCCAGGCGCGTACGTCCGTTGCCAGTTGAACAGCAGTCTCGTAACGCTCTCCTGGCTCCTTGCGCAGCGACTTCATCAGAATCGCGTCAAGATCTGCATCCAGCCGCCAGCCGAGAGTCTCCGGCGGGACTGGTTTGCGCGGCGGCTCTTTGCAGATCACGCGCAGCATCTCGGCTGTCGTAAGCTCCGCCAGCTCATAGGGCAGCGAGCCGGTCAGTAGAAGATACAGAAGAACGCCCAGCGAGTAGGTATCCGAAGCTGCGGTCACCTGGTTTCCTAGCACCTGCTCCGGGCTGGCGTACAACGGCGTAAACGACTGGTAACCCTCTCGCGTCAGTCCGCTACCCGCCGCGACAGACGAAGGCGAGAGCAACTTCGCGGTGCCAAAGTCCAGCAACCGGGGCGTGCCGTCGGCGCCAATCAGGATGTTATCTGGCTTGAGATCGCGATGCACCACGAAGTTCTGATGAGCAAACTGCACCGCTTCACAGACTTGCAGGAACATCTTCAGCCGCTGCCGCAGAGAAATATTCTCTCTTTCGCAGAAACGATGAATAGGAACACCATCTACGAACTCCATCACCAGATACGGATCGCCGTTGTTGGTCACGCCGCCGCCCAGAAGGCGAGCGATGTAGGGATGCTGAAGGCCGGCTAGAATCTGGCGCTCCTGGCGAAAGCGCTCTCGAAAGGTGCTGGTTGCAAGCGGCAGATCGATCAACTTGATGGCAACCTTCTGCTCGAACTCGCCGTCCGCCCGATGGGCAAGATAGACCACACCCATGCCGCCTCGCCCCAGCAGGCCGTCCAACACATAGGGGCCAATCTGCCTGCCGGTCCATTCAAAGCGATTGCCGGTCTCCCGCTCCGATACCAAAGAGGCTGTCCGCTGTTCTTCTTTCTCACTGGCATTCAGCAGCAGGCGCACATCGGCAGCCAAACTCCGATCCTCGCCGCACTGAGAGTCGATCAGTTGCGCTCGCGCATCGTCCGCAAGCGCCAGGGCCTCGTGAAAAATGGCCTCGATGCGCTGAAATCGATCTGTCTTGGAATCCATGGAAATGAACTCCTTGCACGGAAAATGAGGGCAACATCAGATTGCGTAAAGCGGCCCTAAAGCGGCCAAGAACCGGCTCACTCAGGAGGGACACAACCCAGTCGGTCGGGATACAGCCGGCTATAGAGCCAACTGCGGATGAACTTGAGGTCGCGATTCACTTGGGATCTGGAGCTATGCATCAGGTCGGCCGTTTCCTCGACCGTGCAGCCCAGAAAGTAATGCAGCTCCACGAGCTGGACCTTTGTGGCATCCGCTTGGCCGAGTTCGTCCAGGGCGCGATCCAGGTCGAGCATTTCTGGACCATCGATATTCACCCAGGCCAGATCGTCGTTGAGCGGAATGCGGTCCAGATCGCCTCCCCGCATCAGCGTATGCATCTCGCGCGCGTGATCGATCAAGATCATGCGCATCACCTTGGCGGCGAAGGCATAGAAATGGCCGCGATTCTCTCCCACCCCATTCTTCTGGTTCAGGAGACGCATATAGAGTTCATGCACCAGGGCTGTGCCTTGCAGCAGGTCGGGGTTGCGCTCGCGGCGAATGTAGGCCGCGGCCACCTCGCGCAGGTGTGGATAGACCAGCGGCATGAGTTCTTGAAAGGCTGACGGCTCGCCATCTTTCCACTTCGCCAGCAGTGCTGTGATCTCTCCCCCGGATAGTTGCAAGTCCGCCTCCGTGCAGGGGATGCAACAACGTTCCCTGGCACTGATGATAATGCCTTTACGCAGGGGATTTCCTTGAATATTACGAAGTTTTCAACCAGGAGCGCACCCGCACCGGCCTGATATGGGCCGCTTTCGCTCCGCATCCCGCCTTCTGGGTGAGAGGCAAGGTCAATCCTGCCGCTACGGAGAAAGAAATGCTCAAGTACGTCTTCAATCTCTTACAGCCATCGTCCAAAAGGCGCCTGAATCCAAAAACCTTGCCCCATTCGCGGGTCTGGCATGTGGCCGGGCTCG
>Ga0302320_10031268_pt1 | contig 10104 bp, 8 predicted proteins | sample Bog_T0_3_FD_202130 | JGI IMG/M metagenome (GOLD analysis project Ga0302320, IMG submission 202130) | Peat permafrost microbial communities from Stordalen Mire near Abisko, Sweden - Bog_T0_3 | ecosystem: Environmental > Terrestrial > Soil > Wetlands > Peat | place: Sweden: Abisko, Stordalen Mire...
CATGACTGCACGGGGACCCACTTATACATACTGCTGAAGACGTGTTGCGCTGGCTTGCGAAGCGAAATAAGGAAGCGCACAAGTCTTGTTCGTAAATACGACTCCACCCTCTTAGCTGCAGCCTTTGATGGTAAAGGGCCAGCGACCAAGTAGGTTTGGGTGCAGACAGAACCTGGTTCACCGAGTATTGATGGGCCTAGCACCAAGTCTACGCCACTCCTTTCGCGCTCACGGCCAGAGCCGGCTACTGGAAGGAACAGCTTCCAAACATCAATCAAGTGGACATTTTTTGTTATCGCTTCGCGTGCCATTGCACCGCGAACTCTTGATGTTCCAACGTTGGCATAGAGACGAACTTGTCCACTCTTTGGGTCCGCCTCCTTTTTGTAGTCCGAGAAATTCGTCGCCAAACCGAACGGGGTATCACCACTGACAAGTGCTTCAAATGACGGATCCGCAACCGCTACTACCTTGTGCAAGATGTCTACGGCTCGCTTGTCGCGCACAAAGACATCAAACTCGTTCAGAGAGCGCGGAAATGGCCCAATCTGCGCGCCATTTTTGTGATACATAGATTCACAAGTCCCCGGATTATCTCGATCCCAGAGGAAGTAACAAATCCCGCCCCCTATTCCGACTGTGGAGAACACATCCTTCGCATTTTCATAGTCAACGAGGTTGCGAACGCGCCGATCACCAAGAAATTTGGCGCGAAACTCACTAAGTCCACGACCACCCGCCATCCATCGCGATGGGATGACCATGCAAAGTAACCGCGGCTCCAATTGCATGGCTTGTTGAACGAAAAGGTCGTAAATCGGTGAGTCGTTAGTTCCGCCGCCACCGCCAGTCATCTGATATGGTGGATTCCCAATGATTACGTCAAATTGCATAATGCCTCCAAAAAATTCGGCGAGCCGAGTCTTGATGTTGTCGGTGTGAATGAACGCGTAGGCGTGGGTTTCCAGTCCCGCCGCCCGGTCGAAAACGGATTTGCCCGCGCCGCAAAACTTGCACTTGTCGCCGTCCCAAGTGTGCTTGAGGCGCTTGAACCAGATGTTGCCATCGTCGCTGGCGAAAGATTTGGCGATGGAGTGCTGGCCGGTGGCGTGCTTGGAGCAATAGACGCTGCGCCGCGCGAGCAGCGCGGTGATTTGCGTGATGCCGATGCCGAACACTTGCTTGGTGAGGATGTGATCCACGCGCTTTTGCCGGTCGGGCATTGCCTTTTCCAATCCCTGATTGAGGCGGCTGGTGATCTCGCGCAGGAACACGCCGGATTTGGTGCAGGGGTCGAGAAACGTCACCGTGGGGTCGGCCCAGATATTTTTGCCGCCATGATTCGCCGCCCACGCCTCCGCCAGCGTGTCGAGCATCCGGTTGGCAAATTCCGGCGGGGTGAACACCTCGTCGTTGGAAAGATTGGCGATGCAGGTGAGCACATCGGGATTGCGCCCGCGCAGGGTGAAGCTGGCTTGGTCATTCATGCGACGACCTCCGGCGCGAGCGCGGCCAGCTCGCCCACGGTCATGGACGGATAGGTTTTGGTGGGCCGGAATATCTCATGTTTGCCGCTGTTGGCGAAGAGCGAATCTTCGGCGCTGAACGAGGAAGAAAGCGTCAGGGTGTCGAACCGGAAATCGCGCCGCTGGAATTTGCCTTTGCCCAGATAGCCCCATTCGGCAAATAGAATGGCCGAGCCATCGGCGGCGCACATTTTCATGGCGTCGCCGTGGATGAGATTTTGCGACAACACGAAAAACGCGGCGCGATACAGGTCGTCCGCCGGTTCGAGATTCAAATACTCGCCGAAAATGTCCAACAGGTTCGCGCGGCAGTCGGCGATGTTATCGGGCAGGAGTTCGATGCCGTAAATGCACATCAACGCGAGCAAGGCGTATTGGTGTTTTTCAAAATCGGCTTTGCCGTATTTCATTTCCACGGCAGCGAGCTTGCGCTGAAGAATGCGAGTGAGAAAATTGCCATTGCCGCACGCGGGCTCCAGAAAGCGCGAATCGATGCGCTCGGTCTCGCCCTTCACCAAATCGAGCATGGCCTCGACCATCCACGGCGGCGTAAAAACTTCGCCGTGGTCGGCAACGCGCTGTTTGGATTTTACCAGGCTCACGTGGCGAATTGTGTTCAGGATTTTGGCGGCTCTGAACCAGTTGGTTGGGGCAACTTCATGCCGTCCCAGAGTTCGCCGCGATCCAAGGCGGCGAGCAACTCTTCCGTGGAGGCTTTGAACTCGTCACGATCAACAAAGCGATAGTCGCGAACTGAAAAAATGGTTTCAAGATCGTTTACTGTCTCAACCGCTTTGAGGGCCTTGCGCAAACACTCCTTGGCTGACGAGGCATCACCGACCATGGCATAGGCAATATGAATCGCCTGACATTGATTCGCCGTCATTGTGGGCAACCCACCAAGTGCAGGAAATTTCTCGAATAGAGAGATTATATTTTTCCAAATTTCAAGAGGAACCAAACGCTTCGCCCGGCGGCTGGATTCGGCCGCATTAAAAGCGTTAACCATTTGCGACAAGGGTAAACCATCTTCATCGTCCTCACCACTTACACGAGATGCCACCTGAAGGATTTCTGCATAATGATTGGCTGCCTGGTCATACTTGCCAACTGACATGCGCAATTCTGCCAGAGTAGTTAATACCTCACTTCTATGAGTTGAAGAAAGACATGGCCCAAGCGCCAGAATACTCTCGCAAAGTTGCTCAATTTTTTCGGTCTGTTTAACGCGGCGGTATTGGGCGCAAAGAAACTCAAATGGAGGAGCGAATCGCGGATCGAGTTCGAAGGCCTGCTCAGCCAATTCCAATGGATCCGCCTGGCCATCTAAACGAGCAAGACGCGAACGCAAAAATACGGCTTCTGCCCGGCATGGGAAGCCTGTTAGAAGTTTTTCAGATAATCGCTCTGCCAATCCAATGTCGTCATTTTTTATTGCCTCTTCGGTTTGATCAGTGAGGAAATCCAAACCGTTGCGGTTGAACTCCGTCATTCTATCACATAGTCTTCGATGATCCTGCACCAAGCCAGTGGTATTAAAAGCATCATCCAGGACAAACAGGCGTTCCGTTAAAGAGGCTGTGGGCCAATACCGAATCGAACTGTATTTGAGATCAACTCCCAGCGTTTTCTCAGCCGCCTCGAATCGAGAACGTAGGAGGCCCTTTTTTTCAGGCGGCAGGTTGGGGATTGGAGTAGCAACAAAATGAAGTTGTGGTGGCCGGTCTAAACCGGCTTCGCGGATATGACGGGCGACGGTAGCAGTTCCTTGAACATTTTGTTCGTTTAAACCAAAAAGCATCACGACCAGTTCAGGGAAAGCCGTGGTGCAGACGCCACCCACTTCGGTTAAACCAGTCCGTGAATCAATCAAGACATAATCCGGTTGAAATTCTTGTTCGATGGATAACTTCCAATTTTCGATAAACGGCGCACCAAGGCCATCATTGAAAAGTTCTGCCCACCGGGTTCGGGACAAAAGATGATTGTAAGCTTTGTCTTTTTTACCAGATGGCATGACCCAAAGCTTGCCTCGCAGATGTGCGGGAAGTTTAACTTCATGAACAAATGGCTTGATGACCGGAGCAATGCGGTTCCGCTGAAACTCAGCTATATATTCAACTATGCCAATTTTGTCGGTGGCTTCCTTGAATTCCTCGAAGGTATCCAGTCCGGGCGCTTCCAAGTCAAAATCAAGCAGCACAACCCTATGCCCTCGTTGAACCAGGAGCGCGGCAACATTGGCCAAGGCCAAGGAGCGTCCCACGCCACCTTTATAGGAGTAGAACGTGGTCCAATAGGTTTTCATACCTTTGCAAACAAGACGCCAGCGTAATTGATCCGGGACGTCATGACGGTGTTGAGCCGACCGGGATTAGCGGCCAATACTGGAAACATCAACTCCGCTCCGATAACGAGTGGAGACTTTTCTGCCGTCTTGAGGCGGTTTCTTCCCCGCCAGCTGCGGGCACGCAACCATTCAAATGCCTCAGGGAATTCGGCAAGCATGCGAATGTAATAGGACATGGACCGGGTCGGGAACTGCGCACCGCTTTCCCATTTGTGATACGTCTTGGTGCCCAAGCCAAGGATTTCACTCATCTCATCCTGCCGGTCTACGCCGAGCTCCTCACGGATCCGTTCCAACTCTTGCCCAGTGAGGGGCTCCGTTTGGTCGGCCACCGAGGATTGAATGTATTTCACCGATATGGCGGGGAAAACCGTTTCGCCGCAGTGATCGCAGCGATTCACCCACACACCTGGGACGGTAACCGGGTTGTCGTTCGAGATTTTCTCGATATGATCAATCTGGATGAATTCGAAATGACCTTCGCCGCATTCGCGGCAGGCGGTGCCGGCCAGTGACTTGGTTGGTTTGGGTGCATTCATTGTGGTAACCTGTGCCTTCCTGTTGGATGTTCGTGCGCGTAAATGTTGATTATGATCCCTGGCTGAATCCAAATTGATACATAAAGATCATCTTCGTCGTTGAAAATAGTGACATTGGCTTGGACGTCATCAGGAAGTAGTTTTGTTTTACTGCCTTTCTCGAACTTACGAAAAACTTTTCGCCCCGCCCGAATATGCCGGTCGATTGCGCCGCACAATTCTTGTTCTGAGGTATTCGTATCGGCGAGCCACTTCTCGGCAGAATGACCAAAGTTGACACTGTTGTCTGGGTCCGCCAGAGCCTCAAGTATCGTCTCCAACTGTTCATCAGTTGCCGGTGATGGAAGATCGCGTTCAAGTATGTATTGACACTTTTCCATTTTAACGGATACAATGCAAGTGCTCTTTAGAACTTTTTAAAAGAAATTGTGAAAACAACAATGAAATGGCCCGGGGCACACAATGGGTTGTGGTGTCGGATGCCTTTCCCGGATGCCCGCCGTTTGGAATCGCCATTGGTGTCATGTATGGTGCTGGCTGAAGAGTAGGCTCACAAATTCTCAGATGCAGCAAAAAAATTAAAAAAGTGTCAATCCGCACGCGGCAAAATATTGGCACAGGCGGGCAATGAGAACGCCAGCAAACTGGTGTCGGAAATCAGCGGTGTCGTAAAAGCAGCAGTGCTGGACGCGGGAGGAAATTCCAGTAACCAGAACCAGTTCCTCTCTGGAATATAATCAGAAAATTGCCTTAAAACCGATGAAAAAAACAAAAGCAACCCGCCCGCGCGGTGGGAGCAAACCAAAGCCCGGCGAGAAAACCGAATTCCGTGAAGTTACGCGGTATATCCAGCCCGAGGTGGAACGGGAACTTTGGGCCAGGGCGGCGGGGCGTTGCCAGTTCGCCGGTTGCAATATACCGCTCTATAAGTCACCGCTGACGCAGGAAAAAGTCAACCTGGCTGAAAAAGCTCACATTTATTCATTTTCTCCGGACGGTCCGCGCGGCTGGGGGACGCTCTCGGTCAAGGAGCTGAATAAGCTTGGAAATTTGATCTTAGCGTGCCACGACTGCCACCACACCATTGATCAGGATAAGAAAGGAGAACGGTACTCAGCGGCACTCTTGAAGGAGTGGAAGGCAGAACACGAGAAACGTATTTTTATCGTCACTGGTATCAGCCCCACCAAGAAATCGCATGTGGTGCTTTACCGCGCAAACATCGGACCGCAAGCAACGAGACTCCAACCCGATGCGGCACACCAGGCTTTGTTCCCAGATTGGTACCCATCGGCGGAGCAGGCGCTCCAAATTTCAATGAGTTGGGAAGGCAGGGACACTAGCGTCGATTACTGGAAAACGGAGGCTAAAAATTTGGAGGCCGCATTTCTTCGCAACGTCGTGCCTTTACTGAATCCGGATGATGCCCACCATTTTTCCATCTTCGGTTTTGCCCCCATGCCGCTGTTGATCAAGCTGGGATCGTTGTTTACCGACAAGGTTCCCGCCCAAGTTTATCAGTTGCATCGCGAACCTGAGCAAACTTGGAAGTGGTTCAGCGAACCTACCTCAATTACTTACCAGGTCAAGCCGCCGACAACTTTTGAACACCCGCCAGCCCTTGTGATATCCCTGAGTGATCACATTGACCAAGCGCGGGTCCATGCTGTCTTGGGAAATTCAGTATCCATCTGGGAGTTGACCATCGCCAGCCCGCACAACGATTTCCTTAAAACCAAGGAACAACTTTCCCAATTCAGGGAAACGGTGCGCCAACTCATCGTCAAGATCGGGAAGGCGCACGGCAAGGACCGCGCGCTGGCCGTTTTTCCCACCATGCCAGTCGCCTGTGCCATTGAATTGGGCCGGGTTCGCATGCCCAAAGCAGACAGTCGCTGGCTGATTTACGACTATAACAACAAACACAACACGTTCGTACCCGCACTGGAAATAGGAGCAACCCATGATTAGAACCACTGACAGCCTGATAATCGAACAAATTGCCGAGTCCATTGATATCCCCGACTCGGCCTATGAAAAAGCCGAGACTCGGTATAAAGATCTCGCGGATTGGTTTGGGCGCAAGGAAGCCCATTGCAACAAGTTTGAACCGCACATCTACCCACAGGGTTCGTTCCGGCTCGGAACCGTTGTACGTCCCGTTCACCCCGACGGCGAATACGACTTGGACATGGGTTGCCGGCTGAAGGTCGGGATCGCCAAGGCCACTCACTCGCAAAAGCAACTTAAGGAGCTGGTTGGCGCGGACTTGGAGGAGTATCGAACGGCCAGGGGCATTAAAGAAGCTTTGGAGGCCAAGCACCGGTGCTGGCGGTTGCAATACGCGGACGTTCTCAAATTCCACCTGGATGCGGTGCCTTCAATTCCGGAAACAGCGGCTCGGCGCCGACAGCTACAGGATATCCTGACACTGGGCGGGTTGCCAGCCGACTTGGCGGCCCTTATCACCCAGACAACGAATGCCATCACCGATGACCGGCATTGGAACTACTCCATCATCAATGAGGACTGGCGGCTCAGCAATTCCGAGGGCTTTGCCCACTGGTTTCAATCGCGCATGAAGTTAGCCAAGGTGCTGCTCCAAAACCGCGCGTTGGAGGCCAGGGCGGCCCAAGTGGATGACCTACCGGCCTACCGGTGGAAATCACCCCTCCAAAGATGCGTGCAGCTCCTAAAACGTCATCGGGACATTAAATTCGAAAAGGATCCCGAAGGTCAACCAGCGTCGATCATCATCACCACCCTTGCGGCCCGGGCATATCAAGGTGAAGCCGACATTGGTGAGGCATTGAATCGCATCTTGTCGACGATGGGGTCGCTGGTGAACCGGACGTCGCCACGCGTGCCAAATCCGGTTAATCCTGCGGAAGACTTTGCGGATCGATGGAACAACCCGGCGTCGAGTAAACTGAAGCTGGAGGAAAAATTCTGGGGATGGTTGCACGACGCCCAGATTGACTTCGGAGCCGTTGAAAAGGAACGCAATGCCACCTTGATTATGAACACGGCAAGGGCGAAGTTCGGCGCGGCGCTTGACCCGGTGGAACTCCAAGCCAAGCTGGAGTTGAACCCGACCGGGGGATTGCTCAGGGCGGCGGTGACCCCGGCGGCTTTGAGTTTTCCGGACAAGCCGTTGGTTCCAACCAAGCCAGCCGGGTTTGCTTAAGTTGCCATGACGCCCTGGTTCTTAACAGATGGCGAGCGCCTCAAGCGTGAAAGGGATGGAATCGCCGAGTTGCAATCCCGATCATCGGGTTGGCTCCTGGGTACTGTTTGGCTGCTCCATGATGGAGGCATCTGTGTCGATGCCGTGGTCAGAGCTCACGGCGTTGACTATGAGGTACGCCTTTCATTTCCAGCCCTGTTTCCAGATGCGCCAATCACCGTTCGAACTCGTAACTTGGAAAATCGCGTCTCAACCCATCAATATGGCGGCGCAAATGGCCCCCTTTGTTTGGAATGGGGTCCGGACAACTGGCATCCTGAGATTTCAGCGGTTCACATGCTTGAAAGTACGCACCGGCTATTTGAGATCGAAAATAATCTGGGACGAGATGAACAAACGCCGGCGGTGGTGGCACCTTCCCGGCATAAACTGACGATCGGGCAGGAGATGCGCGGGGATCAAATGCGATGGTACTACAGCCCGCTTTTTGCAGAATTCATGCGGGAGCAGCCGACGCTTGCAACCGGAAGCTTCAAATTCTCGTACCGGATCCTTGAGCCCAGCTCCGTCATCCTGATACATGAAGCCGCAATTCTTGAGGGCGCCAAGTGGACGGATAAAACCATTCCAAGCGACATTCCGGATGCTGACAGTGTCTGCCAGTTCTCAGGTGTCTGGTTCAGAACCGATTTGGATGCGACTGAAATCGGCGTTCCAGAGAATTTGGACAGCTTGCGAAGTTCGCTGGCAGAAATGAATTCGGCGGTGCTGCTGGCAACAGACGGCACTTCTCCGGTCGCTGGATTTCAGCGAATCATTGCGGCTGTTTTGTTGTTCGACAATGCCTTGGAGCCCCACCTCTACCTCGTAACTTCTAACAATTCGGTCACACACGTTTCGACGGTGCGATTAACTGGGGCAACGGGTGCGCGTGCACCCGACTCTGTGATGCTTGATTCCAAGTCCGTTGGGATTGTGGGAGCCGGTTCCGCCGGCAGCAAAATTGCACTCAGCTTGGCGAGGATGGGTCTGGCAAAATTCTACATTGTTGACCACGACCTGTTTTTGCCGGAAAACATCGCAAGGCATGCCCTGAATTGGCAAGCGGTTGCCCGACATAAGGTGGATGCCATGGTGACGGCGATTCATCATGTCCAACCGCAGGCCCAAGTGGATGTTTGTCGCCTGCACTTGACCGGCCAAGAATCCAACGCCGCAGTAAGCGGAGCCCTGAAACGTTTGAGTGAATGCGATATGATCATTGATGCCACTGCTGAACCAAGGGTTTTCAACCTCTTGTCGGCGGTGGCGCGCCGAGCCGCACGCCCATTCGTCTGGATGGAAGTGTTTGGTGGAGGAATCGGCGGTCTGATCGCCCGTAGCCGTCCGGGGACAGATCCAATCCCGCAAGATTTACGGAATGCATATCTCCAATTTTGTACCGACCATCCAGCTCAATCGCCGTTGGCCCGAGCCCGCGATTATTCCATGGAAAATGCGGATGGCACGGTCATCGAAGCATCGGACGCTGAAGTCTCCGTGATAGCGGACCATGCCGCGCGGTTTGCGATTGATTGTTTGGTTCCCTGCCCGGAGCCCAAATTTCCGCACTCCATGTATTTGATTGGGCTGTTGAAAGCTTGGGTGTTCCAAGCTCCTTTCGATACCATCCCAATTTCAACCCAGGCATCACCCGCCTCGCAGACAGCTGCGGAAGAAGCAAGTGAAATGGATCCTGAGCATGTTGCGTTCTTGATCGAACTCATCAAAAAAAAATCTGATGCATCTACACCTGCCGCCTGAACTCATTGCAAGACTGGTTGCCGCCTTATCTCAAGCAGGCACCCGAGAAATTGGCGGAGTTCTGATGGGGGAACACATCGGACCCGATACGTTTCGAGTCAAGGATCTGACAATCCAGCGTAAAGGGGGAACATTTGCATCCTTCATCAGGATTGTCGCTGACATCTTGGGACCGCTTCGGAAGTTTTTTGAAACGACCAAGCATGATTACAAAAAGTTCAATTACATTGGTGAATGGCATTCGCATCATTCTTTTGAGCTGAGGCCCAGTGGCCCTGATCACCAGGCAATGTTGGACATTGTGAACGACGCCGAGCTTGGCGCTCATTTTGTTGTTTTGCTGCTGGTAAAGCTCGACACGAAGGGTGCTCTTGATGGCAGCGTCACGGTTTACCTGCCCGAAAAACATCCGTTCTTTGGCAGAATCGTCTACGAATAAATAGTGGAATGATGAGGAGGAACTGGGCTTAGCGGTATGGCAACACCGATGGATATTGCCCCGGTATTCATGGGTCATTCTTTATCATTGAAAAGTTAGCAAGAAATTGCGTTTGCAGTCGCCTGATTTGGACAACTCTAGTGTTGTGTAACAGTAATAGCTTTACATTATAGTCGACGCTTGTTATTCTCGGGGTATGTTTGAAACTCCCCCGGCAGTTAAGATAACCGCTGATCAAAAGACCACGCTGGAAGCGTGGG
>Ga0302320_10031269_pt1 | contig 10104 bp, 10 predicted proteins | sample Bog_T0_3_FD_202130 | JGI IMG/M metagenome (GOLD analysis project Ga0302320, IMG submission 202130) | Peat permafrost microbial communities from Stordalen Mire near Abisko, Sweden - Bog_T0_3 | ecosystem: Environmental > Terrestrial > Soil > Wetlands > Peat | place: Sweden: Abisko, Stordalen Mire...
GCAGCGGCGTCCCGCCGCTGCTCCGCTCACGCCCGCCCGGAATTTTATGGCGACGCCAAGCTGAACAAGTAATCTTATCCCGTCCAGCAACCAACAGTCCAATTCATCAACCAACCTTGAAACAGACCGGCAAAAAACCAACACCGCAGGCACCGAGCCCGCCAACCTGGCTTCCGCTTGCGGTTTGCCTCTTCTTGGTCCTGGCGGTCCTGGCCGTGTTTGGTCAAACTGCACATTTCGAGTTTGTCAATTATGATGACAACCAGAACGTTTACGAAAACCCCGTGGTCGAAAAGGGGCTCTCCGCGCACGCCATCGCCTGGGCCTTTACCCATTCTCAGGTCGCCAACTGGGTCCCTTTAACCACACTTTCCCATATCTTGGATTGCCAGTTCTTTGGCACTGACGCCGGCGGTCATCACCTCGTCAATGTCCTGTGGCACGCCGCGAATGCAGTGTTGCTCTTCCTGGTATTGCAACAGATGACCGGCTGCCTCTGGCGCAGCGCGTTTGTGGCGGCGCTGTTCGCCATCCACCCGCTGCGGGCCGAATCAGTGGCGTGGGTGTCGGAACGCAAGAACGTATTGAGCGGCTTTTTCTTTCTGTTGACGATCGGGACTTACATCCGCTACGTGCGCCGGCCCACCCGCGCCCTGTATCTTGTAATGATTCTAATGTTTGCCCTGGGTCTGATGGCCAAAAGTATGGTGGCCACACTACCCTTCGTCTTGTTGATCCTGGATTATTGGCCGCTCGGACGCCTGACCAAGGCGCGGCATTTTCCACGTTTGCTGACGGAAAAAGCGCCGTTATTCGCCATGTCCATTACCGCCTGCGCCGCCGTGGCCTTCGTACCCGGACTGGCAGTCATTGCGCCGCTCGGCCCCCCCACCGCCGAGGTCGCTCACCTGCCCCTCTTGGCGCGAATCGGAAACGCTCTGGTTTCCTACGTGATTTATCTCCGGCAGATGGTTTTCCCCGCAGACTTGGCCATCCCCTATCCCATCGTTCCCGGTCGGCCGTCTGCATGGGAGGTGGCGTTGGCGATTGCGGTATTGGCGGTGATCACGGCGGGCGTGATGGCAGCCCGCAAAAAACTCCCCTTCCTCGTGGCTGGCTGGCTTTGGTATCTGGGGATGCTGGTTCCTGTAATCGGTATTGTCGAAATCTCAAATGATGCCTCTCATGCGGACCGATACACCTATCTGCCGGAAATCGGACTGGCCCTCGCGGTAACATGGGCGGTTGCAGAGTCAAGCATAGGATGGAAATATCGGCGTATCGTATTGGGCAGTTTGATGATGGCGGCGATCAGCGCGCTGGGTATCTGCGGTTACGCACAGACTTCCAATTGGCGCAACAGCGAATCGCTCTGGACACACACACTTTCCTGCACCTCGAGTAACAGTTTTGCCCACCTGAATCTGGGCGCGGCGCTGGAATCACGCGGTGCAAAGGACGAGGCCATCACGCAGTACCGCGAAGCCCTGCAAATCAAGCCTGACTACGCCCAGGCCCACTACGACCTCGCGGTGGCTTTATATGCGAAAGGTCAGACGGACGAAGCCATCGTGCATTACAAGAAAGCCCTGCAAGTCAATCCTAATTTTGCCGATGCCCTCTCCGGCCTCGGCAATGCGTCCCTGCTGACCGGGGATTGGGACGAAGCCATCGCGTGCTATCGGCAGTTAGTCAAGAAGATTTCCAGACAGGCGGACGCCTGGGCCAATCTCGGCCAGGCCTTCTACCGCAAAGGCGAAATGAAGCCAGCCGCTGATGCATGGCAACAAGCGCTCGAAATCAAGCCCGACCGCCTCACTGCGATAAACAACCTGGCGTGGTTGCTGGCCACCGCCTCCGATGCCTCGCTGCGCAACGGCGCCAAAAGCGTCGCCCTGGCCAAACAAGCGGTCCAATTGACGGGTCGAGCCAACCCGGCCACCCTGCGCACCCTGGCCGCGGCCTGCGCGGAGGACGGTAATTTTGACCTCGCCACCGACACCGCCCGCCTCGCCTTGGAGCTGGCGCTCAAACAAAACAACGACACACTGGCGGCCGGTTTGCGGAAAGAAATCAGCCTCTACCAGGCCAAACAGCCCGCCCGGGATGTCAAATAAAAAACCCCGCGCTCACGCGAGCGCGGGGTTCCTGAGACTTTCCCTTGTTTAGTTATGATGCAAGCGGAGGAACACGCTGCCGTTGGTTTGGATCGCGATGTTCGTGCTGGTGACAGCGGCGCTGCCCGGCAGACTAAACCAATCAGCGGCCACGGCGATGTTGACCGCGTTGGTTTGCAGATCCCAACCCAACTGGTTCGCCGGCCAGGAGATGTTCAACCGTCCACTGGACACACTGAACACCATGTTCGAAGGATTCAGGTTCACCGGTGCCACACCGCCAGTTATCAGAGTAAGGACGCCTGTAGTGGCAAGGTGGCTCGAATCCCAAACGTAGTTGACGCCCGCATTGGTCGCTCGGGTGGGCAGAGTAATGCTGGTGAAGTTGGCGCTGTTGTAGATGGGGCGGCCGGTGGCGATATTGAACACGTGGAACGTGTCGCCGGTGACCAGGTCATTGGTGCCCTGTTGGATCGTCAGGGTGGAACCCGGGCTCACAATCAGAGCGTGCGCCGTGAGCCCGCCGTTGGTCGCGCCGGCGGGCGGATGGTCCAACGTAACAACAATCGCGCCACTGTTGGTGACGTTATGCCCGACCGTCAGCGTTCCATAATGGCCAAGCGAACCCAGTAGCAACGTGCCGGCGGTTCCAATGACGACGTTATTGGCAACCGCGCCATTCCCCGCCAGGGTTTGTGATATGGACTCGTTGACACTGGGATCTCCCACGTGCAATGAGCCATCCCTCGTTAACCCGGTCGGATCCAGAGTCCCAGGAGAATAAACGGCGACGAGGGGCGAACCTCCAAGCAACCCCGTGCTCAAACCGTCACCAACAAGCGCAAGGGTGCCGCCGTTGAGCAGGGTAACGCCGGTGTAGGTATTGGTGGCGCCAAGAGTCAGAACGCCGCCGCCGGTCACCATCAAATTCGCTCCGGGCGTGCTGCCGGCATTATAATTCACCGTGTTAGTGATAACATCGGTGACCAATCCGTTCAGCGCAATGTTATGGGGATTGCCCGCGCCATCCGCGGTCTGGATGGTAAACGAATTGCCTGTGCCACCGCTTAAGACAATCGTATTCGTGGTGGACCAATCGGCCAGCGCGCCCAAAAGTCCGGTGAACCAGGAAATCTGCGCGTGATATGAATTCGTGTTCTGCGTCTGAATACCGCCGCTGCCGACATACAGCGTGCCATTGTTAATGAACAAATCCCGTTGTCCCGAAACCGTGTCGCTGCCCAATCCGAAAGAAAGCTTGGCAATCGAAGCGGAGCCCCCACCGATGGCGAACAATGCCGAATTGACAACCGTGCCGAAGTTGGGCGCGATCACGAAGCCAATGCTCGTGTCCAGATTGGTGAAGGTGCCGCCGCTGATGTAAAACTCGCTCCATCGGCTCGAAGCCCCGGCTTCATTGCCGCAGAGCACTTCGCCCGTAACCGTCACCGCGCCGCCGGCAACAGTACCCCAGGCGCCGGCGTTGCCTTTATCGCCGCCAATTTGCAGCGTGCCCAAATTCACCACACCGCCCGTGATGCCAAGCCCCTGGGTCGTCGTGTCGCCCTGGCTTAAGGTTCCAGTAATCAACGGGTTTCTAAAGTTGGCATTACCACCGCGCTGAATCAGGATGCCGGCGGCGTTCAACGTGCCGCCCGTGACCTGCATGCCCTCCGTCGTGGCAATGCCCGTACCAGTGCCAGCCGTGTTGTCCGGTTCCAGCACGGCGTTGGGGACATTGACAGTGCCTGGCCCCGTAAATACTATTTGTTGAGTGCCAACAATCCCCAATAGCGGGTCGGTGCTGGTGGCGCTGCTGGTTTCGTCCATGTCAATCAAAGTCGAGGTCAGCGTCAGCGTGGCGTTCGTGCCGACGCTGATAGGCCCGGACCCACCCAGGTGAATGGGGCAGTTGATGGTCACATTGGTGCCGGCCCCACGTTCCCCATATTGATGCAACTGTTTCCCAAGTAGAGAGCGCTGGTATCGGCAATGGTTACCGAGCCGGCAATATTGGTATCAAATTGCAGCCCCGCCATAACCACCGTCTCTCCACCCAAAGTTAGGTGCGCCAGATTGGCCGCCGAGACCGTGCTGTCAAATTCGCCAATTTGATTGGGCGCCGGAATGCTGGCCGTCCCGACTCCGCCCAAGAGCCAGTTAATCGAGGTGTTGGTGGCCATGGACGTAGTATTACCCTTAATTGGATTTTGCGCCCAAGCGGTGGCAAAACTGGCCCAAAGCACCGCAACGGACAGGCCAAGGGGATGCAGGAGTAATTTGACTTTGTTCTTCATAATGTTATACATTGCCCCTGCCCAAGCCGAAACGAACCATCTGCTCATCGGCTATTGCACTACGGACCTGGCCGGGGCCAAAGCGTTTATAACAACGCCACCGTGGCAAAAGGCCTTTCCATAAAAGCGGTGGCTTGGGCGTTTACTCCTCGCCATGGCATTGCAACCGGAAATTCAACTCTTCGACACCAGGAAGCCGGTGCGGACACCCGTCCGACAGTAAATTAATCAGCCCATCGCCGCGCAACCCGGCCGGGAGCGATTCTGGACCTGCCGATTTCCAGCGCTTTACAAAGATCGGGACGCGCCTGCCTTGCCCGCGCTTTCGTCTTGTCGCTCCTTTCGGCGCAGGTCATCGTTTCGCGGTATGACTGTTCTGCCAATTGCGGGCCGTGAACTGGTGGTGGCAGCCCGCCGCCCCGGAACCTATTGGCTCCGGACGTGCGTCGCGACGGTCGCGCTCGCATTGTTTTATCTCGCGTTCCAGATTAGCAGCGCGCCGCTGGCTTCTTCGGGCCGCAGTTTGTTCGTCAACCTCGGCAGCGTATTGCTCACCCTCGCCATGCTGGCCGGGGTTTTCCTCACGGCGGATTGCCTGGCGGCCGAGAAACGCGAGGGGACGCTGGGGCTTCTTTTTCTGACGGACCTCAAGGGCTACGACGTGGTTTTGGGCAAGCTGGCGGCCCATTCGTTGCACGCCGTGTTTGGTTTGCTGGCGGTGTTTCCGGTCCTGGCCCTGCCCCTGCTGATGGGCGGGCTCGGTTCCGGTGAATTTTGGCGGACGATGCTGGTGTTTATAGTGACGATGTATATGTCGCATGGACTCGGGATTCTCCAGATCCTGGCGCCGGCCTGGCTCATGGTCTTCCTGCTGTTTGTCTGGCAGCCGCGCACTGGCCGCTACGGAGCGGCTGGCATCTTCGCCGTTTGGTTTGCCTTGGGAATCATCATCGACATCGCAAACATCAATTGGGCCGCATTTCGTCTGCCCCATCAATTTCGCACCGTGGCGGCGCAGACCCGTGGCGCGCCGCGCGCCTGAACTGATTATGAAAGACCTCACCAATCCATTCTGGATTAAATTCAAGGGCATCCTCTTTCTGATCGTCGGCCTGGCCTCGGCCATCCTGCTCCTCCTCGAAGCCCCGACGCTCAAAGTCGCCGCCCTGCTGGCCATTACCGTGTGGTGTTTTTGCCGCGCCTATTATTTCGCCTTCTACGTGATCGAACGCTACGTGGACCCTGGCTACCACTTTTCCGGCCTCGGCTCGTTTGTCAAATATATGCTGCGGCGAAAGACGCCGAAAAAGAACATTTAGCCTTGTCGCGTTTGGGCCGTAAGTCCAACGTTCCCGCAGACGCATGACTGTTTTGCCTATTGTGGCGCGGGAACTGGGGGTGGCGGCGCGGCGGCCCGGGACTTACTGGTTCCGGTTTTGGGCCGCGGGCGCGGCGCTGGCCTTGTTCATTTTCCCGTGCCTGACCAGCAACGAAACAATTACCGAACTGGGGCCGGGTCTGTTTGTTTTCCTCGGCATCGTCGTCCTTTGCCTTTGCCTGTTGTCCGGCGTCTTCCTGACGGCCGACAGCCTCTCGGCGGAGAAACGGGAAGGGACGCTCGGCCTGCTGTTCTTGACGGACTTGAGGGGATACGATGTCGTTCTTGGCAAGATGACGGCGAATTCGTTGCACGCCTTTTTTGGGCTTTTGGCCGTATTCCCGGTGTTGGCGCTGCCTTTGTTGAGCGGCGGTTTAAGCCCGGGGGAATTCTGGCGGACCCTGCTGGTGTTCCTGGTCACTCTTTTTTACTCGCTGGGAATTGGGATGCTGGTCTCTGCCATCAGCCGGGAAGGCCGCCTGGCGATGGCGATTACTTTTGGAATCACCGTGCTGCTGGCGGGGATGCTCCCGGCGCTCTGGCAATTGTATTCCCTGTTCACCGGCTACACTTCGATGAGCGTGCTGCTCTGGCCCAGCCCCGGCTTCGCCTTCAGCCGGGGTCTCGATACCTACTACAAAGTCCGCTACCATAATGAGGCTTATTGGGAGGGCGTTCTCACCCTGTTCCTCATTGGCAGCGCGTGTATTTTTGCCGCCAGTGTTTTGCTGCCGCGGCTGTGGCAACAAAGTTCAGCCGCCAGCGCAAATCCGAAACCGGGCGGGTCACCGTTCCGCCGCCAGAAGCAGTCCCTGCGCGACCGGTTGCGGGAGGAAAATCCGTTCGCCTGGCTGGCCCGCGGGGACCGCGCGGCCCGGGCCGGTTGGTTTCGGGTGCTGGCGGTGCCGGGTGTGCTCTGGCTGCTCTGCCTGGCGATGACTTTGAGCCGGAACGGAGAGAATTACTTTGTGTTTGTGATTATGCTGTTGTTGGGGATGCACTTCATTGTCAAAGCGATGATCGCGATTGAGAGCGGCCGGCGTTTCCATCAGGACCGGCAAAGCGGCGCCATGGAACTGCTGCTGGCCACCCCATTGTCGGAAATGGACATTATTGCCGGCCAACGCCAGGGTCTCGGGTCACAGTACGACGGCGCTCTCCTGGCGATCACCCTCGCTAATATCATTAGCATTTTTGACTTTTTTATATTGACGGCAAGTCATGGGGCCGGGAATGGCGAAGAGGGAGCGATGTTTCTTGAAGTCTTAGTCGGCGGCACGGTCGTGCTGTGGACGGATGCCTATGCGCTCTATTGGACCGGAATGTGGCGCGGATTGAACGCCAAGAAGTATCCACGGTCCACGGTGGCGACCTGGGGGCTGGTAATGGCGCCGCCGTGGTTGTTCGCATTCTTTCTCGTTTGCACCGCGCCAATTTGGGGAAACAGCCTCGGAGAGGGCGGGTTCATGTTCCTGGCGTTCGTGTGGTTTGGCGCCGGGGTGGTGGTGGATGTGGCCTGCATTAATTGGGCGCAATCGAATCTGAATAGTTCTTTCCGGGCGGTTGTTTCGGAGCGGTATCAAGGATAGGCTGCATCCGATCATCTCCCCTGCAGCCCGATAATGGGGCGGCGACGTAGCACCGCCCTACCCTACCGATTGAAAAGTCCAAAAAACAACTTGCGCCGCGCCAATCGGCTCCGTATATTCACCGTTCTTTTGAAAAGACTGATTTATGCGACGACCTAAAGGTATTAAGACCAAGAAGTCGGTGGCCAAGCGATTTAAGATCACCGGCACCGGCAAATTAATGCGTTCCCGTGCGGGCAAGCGCCATCTGCTCCAAGGCAAAAGCGCCAAGCGCCGGCGCAATTTGGGCACCTCCAAGCAGGTGGACCCCACGGACGCCTACCGGATTTTGCAGAATCTGCCCTTCAGCCATTAACCGATCCCGCCGCTGACCTGTAGAACAATTTAAGGATTTACCATGCGTGTAACCAATTCCCCCGCCTCCCGCAAACGCCGCATGCGGACGATCAAAGCCGCCAAGGGCTTTCGCCTGCGCCGTTCCAAACTTTATCGCTACGCCTCCGATGCTCTCGATCACGGGATGCAGTATGCCTATCGCGATCGGAAGACCAAGAAGCGCAATTACCGGGCGCTCTGGCAGGTGCGCATCAACGCCGCCGCCCGCGCCGCCGGCACCACTTATAGCCGCTTCATGGAGGGCCTCAAGGCCGCCCAGTGCGCGCTCGACCGCAAAGTGCTGGCCGAACTGGCCGCCACTGACGCAGCGGCGTTTAGCGAACTGATCCAGCTTTCGCAGAACGCCTTGAAGACCAAGGCCGCCGCCAAAGCCGCCAAGGCTTAAACCCGGCCGGCTCATGCGTCGGCAGGCCCCGATTCGTGCCGAAAACGGGTCTCCCTTATGTCGTTGCTCGATGACATCGAACCTCTGAAACAGGCGGCGCTGTCTGAATTGACCGCCGCCGCTGATCTTTCCGCGCTGGACCAGGCCAAGGGCGCCTGGCTCGGCCCGCATGGCAAATTCACGGCACTGATGAAACAACTGGGCGGTTTGCCCAAAGAGGAACGCCCCAACGCGGGCAAGCTGATCAACCAGAACAAGACGGAGCTGGAAGCCGCGTTGCAACAGCGGCGGCAGGACTTGGAACTTAAAGCCGCGCTCCCGAAGGAACCGACCGATTTCACCCTCCCCGGCGCGCGTCGCCCCTTGGGAAAACTTCACCCGCTCACACAGGTGGTCGAGGATATTGTCCGCAGTTTCCGCAAGATCGGCTTTGCGGTGGCGGATGGTCCGGAGGTTGAGTCCGAATATTATTGTTTTGACGCGCTGAACACGCCGGCGGACCACCCGGCGCGGGACGTGCAGGACACTTTCTATTTGAATGGGCCGGACGCCCAGTTGCTGCGCACGCATACCTCGTCCGTCCAGATTCGGGTGATGAAGAAGCAACCGCCGCCGGTGAGAATCATCGTGCCGGGACGGGTTTATCGGCGCGACACGCCGGATGCGACGCACAACCCCACCTTTCACCAGATCGAAGGGTTATATGTGGACAAAGGCGTAACTGTGGGTGATTTGAAGGGGACGGTGGAGTTTGTATTTCGGCAATTGCTGGGCGATGAAACCAAAATTCGTTTCCGGCCCCATTATTTTTCCTACACCGAGCCGAGTTTCGAGATTGATTTTTCGAATTCGCTGACGAAAAAAATGGGCAAGGAATGGCTGGAAATTGCCGGCTGCGGCATGGTGCATCCGCAAGTCTTTGAAAACGTCGGCTATGATCCGGAGGTCTGGACCGGATGGGCCTTTGGCTTCGGCATCGAGCGGATTGCCATGATTTGTTATGGGATCAATGACATCCGCCTCTTCTATGAAAACGATCTGCGATTTCTGCGGCAATTTTGATGTGCTGATTTGTCTTGCCAATCTCCACGACGGAACGAAAAGATAAGTAAAAGATTCAGATGGCGGACAAATCGAAAATTCTAGTGGTCGAAGATGAGCCAAGTCTGCGCCTGCTGGTGCGAAAGGTTCTGGAGCGAAGCGGCTTTGAGGTGCTGGAAGCCTCTTCCGGCGTGGCCGCGCTGGAGTTGTGGGACAAGGACAAGCCGCAGATTGATCTCCTGCTCACGGATATGGTGATGCCCGACGGGATGAGCGGTCGCCAGTTGGCCGAACGCCTGCGCGCGGACAACCCGGCCTTGCGCGTCCTCTACACCTCCGGTTACAGCACGGATTTGCTGGGAAAAGACCTCGAATTGGAGGAGGGCTTGAACTTTTTACAGAAACCGTATCCACCTTCCAAACTCGTCCAGACGGTTCGCAACGCGCTGGGTTTGGCCTCCTAACCTGCCTCCCCGGCTCCACCGCCGGAGTCCGCGCGAATGTCAAATAGAATTCCATCCACGGCGGCCCGCGCCAATGTCATGGTCTTCGGCGTCGGCTCCTTCGCGCACAGCCTGGCTTGCACCCTGAAGGACGCGGGCGCGAATGTCTCCACTTACTTGACACGCCACTATGGACATTTCCCGCCGTCGCTGGCCGGGCCGGTTTATTCGCGCGAGGCCTTTCCGAATCCCTGCCCGCTGTTGGCGCGCGAGCGCACTGACCTGGTTATTCCGCAATCCATTGATTGGGCGCAGGCGCCGTGGGCGGACGAATTGGTCAAGAGCGGGGTGGGCATCTTTGGTCCCACCGGCGAGGCGATGAAGATCGAGCGGGAGCGGGATTTTGCCCGGAAACTCTGCGCCGAATTCAAGATTCCGTTTCCCAAGGCCTATGTCGC
>Ga0302320_10031270_pt1 | contig 10104 bp, 9 predicted proteins | sample Bog_T0_3_FD_202130 | JGI IMG/M metagenome (GOLD analysis project Ga0302320, IMG submission 202130) | Peat permafrost microbial communities from Stordalen Mire near Abisko, Sweden - Bog_T0_3 | ecosystem: Environmental > Terrestrial > Soil > Wetlands > Peat | place: Sweden: Abisko, Stordalen Mire...
AATTAATAGAATAATACTCTGGATATTCCTTATTCCCCTGTTCTTCCATTTGTGCTTTTAAATTCTTCACCTGCAGTTGTATTTTCTTCAAGGTGTTGGTGACTTCAATCCCATTCCCTTCATTTTTGAACATGATCTTTTCTTTGGACAGTTGTCCCTTTTCCAACTCTAATGGGCTGCCTTGATCCTTTTCATTTTCATCTTTCTCACTAAACTTCTGCTCCAATCTACTAAATTCCACCTTGAAAACCTTAAATTTATTCGAAACTCTATTCAAAGGTGGTAATTTCCAATTTATTATCCTTTCGGACATTTCTTCGCTTTTTATATTTTCATTTTCAGGACTCTTCAAATTTTCAGGGTTAAAATGAGCTCGAAACAGCAGTTTTTTAACAGATTCATCTATTTTCTTAAATGTTCGTTGCGAGTGATTCTCTACTTCAGGACTTTCATCACTTTCTTTTCTTTCCTTCATAAAATCAATTTTTTCAACAAAACGATTTTGTATGGGGGGGGTCTTTGGGGAAAGAACCCTTCCTTCTTTTAGTATAGAGGCCAATTTTCCAATCTCATTTTCGATATTTTTCACTTGAGCTACCAATTTTTCTGTTTCCTGGTCCTTTTGTTTCTTGACTGATGCCTCGAAAATAGTCGATGAGTTGAAACTATTGTTCATAAAATCATAGATCTCTAATAGATCAGGACATTTCTCCAAAGATTGAATGTAGTTGTTAAGAGAAATCCGTCCACTACGGTCTTGGTCCATCTCATCGAAAATGTATTTGATGTAAAAATCCAATTTTTTGTTAATGTCGATACCTGAAAAACTTATTTTGGGTTTTTAAAAAAACATTACTTATTTGAGACCCAGTTAAAGCACTCCAAACTGACACCATGGAAGAAATCATCAAGGAGAACTCTTGAATTGTGAAAAATCCCTTGTTTGAAGTGTCGACCAATTTGAATGACAACAGATATTTTTCTTTTTGGCTGCCATTTACCATCACATCCATATATTGCACGAATTCTTTAAGATTTATCTGTTTTAGTCATTTATTTTAAAAATAAATCCATTTTTAAAAGTACCAAAGAGTCTTTGTCAGCATCTATCATGTCAAAAAGACGATCAGATATAAAAAAAACAGTTTCCAAGCCGAGAAGACCCATATTTTCGCGAAATTGCGATTTTGTCATCATGTGGTTGGTGCTTGAAATCCGATAAAATCGGTTGCGGATGGACTTGATTTCTTCTAGGGTGAAACGCGTGATTTTCTGGAGGGACAACAACTCGGCTTCATTGATCGCATATAAACGCCGTTTTTTGGAAGACATGCCACAGCATTTCATTATTTTTTTTTTTTTTAGTTGAGAAAATCAAAAAAATTATTTTTTTTTATAAACTTTCACTCTTTTTATATATTTTTAGCAAAACTGCAAATTTATAGAAATTAAAAGGAAAAGAGAATTAGAAATTCACTAAAATCTGAAAGTTTCAGCTAAAAAAATAATTTTTTTTTCACGTTTTATGTAATTTATCATTTTTTTTGGAAAATGTTGAGTTATTTTAGTATTGCTGAAAATTAATTAATTAGATAAGCAAGATTTTAAGTTGAGTTAAATTTGGTTTGAAATATTGGGAAAATTCCTCATATTCTAATTTTTCCAACCCTTTTATAAAATAATCAAAAAATTAATATATTTCATCCTTAATTAAATGGGCAAATTCTGTTCCAAGGATATCAAAAAAACCGACAGCAAAATAAATTATGTCCCCAAAGCCTCAAGCAAGCAATTATTCGCCAGTAAGGAAATCAAAGACTCCGAAAAATTAGATAAGGTGACCTTCAAAGTGAGTCTTGAGAATTTGAAAGCCAAAAATTTCTCCCATGTAAAAAGATTTTATGTTTTTAGCATTTTTATCAAAAAAATAAGAATGACATTAGCATTTTGTTCAATTTTGCTGCATTGTATAGGACATTCACGATTTTCCCCACCTCGAAATCAGAAAATCCCCATGTTTGTATTATAAAAAATTGTTCCTTTTAAATAAAATTTTTTCTTTCAGTTCAAATTTTCAGAAGATTTCGAATTTGTTGCCTCTCGAACTCATTTGAAGGCTTTATTCGCTATTTTTACAATCCGAGATAATGATAAGAAGGACCTCGTGAGTATGAAATTGAATTTGTATGAATTAGCCACAGGCCCATTTCATCATGATATGATTCTGCAAAATAAATCGACGAATTTCAAGGGTCGTTTGCTTTTCGATTTGAAAATGAAGCAAAAGACTCTTTTTTTCGTGAGACCCATATATATCCACGCTATTTTGCAGGACTCATTAAAGGAAAAGGCTTATAACTTTTATTTACGAATAATAGTAAAAAAAAAGGCATTTTTCAGTGTTTTTTATTAATTTTTTTAATTCCAAAGACTTCAGAAGAAGAAGTGAACAGTGATCATTCAGAGAACATATTCAATCAATTTTATATGGGCAAAGTAGAAAAGGCGCCTTTGGAGGAATTTCAAGACGAAAAAGAAAATTATGAAATAAACATGAACGAAATGACGGACCTTTCGACCCAAAGGTCGCAACATTTGACTCGTGTTATCCCCACGAATGAAAAGAAACATGAAAAAAACAAAAATGTCCTCATTCTCAAAAAAAATAACAGTCGAATTCCTCCCAAAAGCCCTCCCGATAGTCCTAAACTTACAAAAAACATTTCGAATATTTCAGTTTCTAAGACGAAATTGAGATCCCAGGCCTTGAATGAAAAATATAAGAAAGAATTGATTTGGAATTATAAAGACCTTAATAAAGAGCATCCAAGTCTAGATGCGGAGATTTACGTGACTGAGTTTTCATTAAATTCGTTGCATTTTTGCCTTTGGGGAACTAATAATCCGGAAGAACATTCTAATAATTATAGTGAAGAAGAAAGCATTAGCAAAAAAGACGAGGGAGATCATAGATCGATAGATATCCATTTCGTGGATTTGAGGTTGATTGCTGAATGCTATTGGAGCTTTAATAAGCTCTTCAGAGAAGATTTCCATGCTGTAAATAAGAAAAAAATTAATTAATTTTGATAATTTTGTTAAAAAAAATAGTATGAAATCAATGAAAATGAACAATATGTGACCTCAAAAAACGAGAAGGTGTTTATGGAGAAATTATGGAATCAAGGAGCCTTGGTTGGTGAGATCGAGGCGCATTTCCATATAGAGATCATGCCATTCATGAGACAAATGATGGGAGGGGTCCGAACTGAATCTGGAATCAAGGAATTGACATCCTTAATATCTCAAAACGAAAAGCTCTTAGAAAATCTGAATTCCTCATCTAAAGTATACATTTGCCTAAAAAACGACATTTTTTCGTAAATAAATAAAAGCTTAAGGCCTTGTTCAGCAATAAAGACTCCTTAATAATCTCGACTCTGAGGCTTTTGGATCAATCTAATAAGAACAAATCCTCAGTGAAGGAAAAGTTTCAGAGTGAAGTGTTCCAAAACATCAAGAAACTCAAGGATCTGATAATTCAGGAGACTTCCTTCGTATATAAGAATGAAGAAGAGCTCCTCCAGAGTCAAAACATCTTAATCGAGCTGGTGAATCATTTGATGAAATATGCGGATGAAATGGATGAAAAGATCAGGGAGCTTTATTATAATCTTTTGACCATAATTTGCAATCGTGAGGAATTAAATCTCCATTCCATGGGCTTCGATCAATCGACTTATGAATATTTGATGAATTTAGGGTCGAAAATGAGTTTTCAGAAGGGACAAAGTCGCACAAAGAATGAAATAAAATATCTGGCCTTGAAAATGAAGGTGGGACTCAGTTATCAGAATTTCCTATATCACACTTTATTGAAAGTTCTATCGAAATTCGAACAGAAAGCACTTAATGAAAATGAGAAGCATTTCACTGAGAATTTCTGCGTGTTAGCTTATTTCCGAATCCCAGAGTTCAGAATGCAGTTTTTAGAGAATTTTATTGAAAAAACCAAAAATCAAGAACTTTTATTCGAAATCTATGTGGAACCAAAACAAAAACCCATCGGATTAGGAATTTATGATTGGGAACGCAACTTCCATAAATTCATTAAAACCTCACAAAAGGGAGTGAAACATCTGCAGGATTTCCAAAAGCTTTTGGATGAGTTCGATTTTAAAACAGAAATTTCCAAGAAAGATTCTTTGTTTTTTTCATTGTTGAGCGAATGGTGTAGATCAGTTTATAACCAGAAAGTGTCAAAATATCATGTGCCTTGGAATGAAATCCCAGGGTATTGTGTTTTAGTCAATACACTTTTATTAGAAATGAAGAATAAAAACGTCTGTTCTTATGGGAAAAATTTCAAAGAAGCTTCTAAATATATGCTTTTAAATGAGAAATTGCTCGGGATTTTTGTGATGACGGTATATAAAAACACGAGAGTTTATGATAGTGTGGCGACCTTTAACACGTTTGAATTGATAGATTCATGGCTGGAGTTTCTTCAAGAAAATAAAAAAAGCATTCATACGATTTTCGATTATTCGTTCTTTTTCAAAGGGATCAAATTGGTATTGGAACAAGAACATGCCATTTGCATTGCTAAATGCATCAATATGATTTATAACAATTATCAATTGTTTCCTCCGGCTTTTAAAAAGGAATTGTGCGCTTATTTCTTCAGTGGGATGTTCTTTAAGTAAATTTTTCTTTCTTTTTTTTTGATTTTTTTTTAAATATAAATTTAAATGGATTTCGTTTTATAAAAATCATATAAAAATGTTAATATTTTCATAAAATATCATTATTTAGATTCTTCATGCATTGGCATTTGGGGGTCCGAGTCGTTTTCCATCATTTCCTCATTTTTCGAATCCATCATTTGCATCGTAATATCATGACTGACCTCACAAACATTGGTGAGCTTTACATGCAACTAATGAAACCCAATGATTATAAAGCTAAAAACCATTTAATAGTAATTTTTTCCATTCAGAATTATTTTTAAAATATATATTTTTGATTCGAAGAATGATGTGATTTGGATCTGGTATTCAAATATGATAAAAATCGTTGCAGATGCTAAGGATCGGCTTGAAGTCGAAGGTGAAACAGCTTTTTATGATGCGAGCACATTGGATACTCTCCGGATGAAATTGAATAAAAAACAAAAAATCGAGGATCCAAAATTTGATTTTCTCAAAAAACATCGAGCTTCTTCTCCATGCAATTCCTTTAATATTGGGAAAAGAAGTATCGCACTAGAAAATGACATGTTGGAATCAGAACGAGAAACAATAAAATCAGCGTTTTTTCGCAGAAAAGAGGAATTACAATCAAGATCGTTAGTGGAAATGGAAAAGGAAGACATGAAGGAAAGCGAAGGCGGAGGAAGCAAAACCAATTTATTCTTTCTGAAGGAAGCGATCACTGATGTCAGTCCTTTGAAATTAACCAAGAAAGGGAAAATTTATATCAATAGAAGGAACCTTTTTTTTGATAAAGATGGTAATTTTTTGAAACAATAAAAAATGTTAAAAATTTGTGATTTTAGAGGAAAAATACTTACAAATTCCAAAAGAATACCTCAAATATTTACCCACAGCCTTTCGAGAATTTGAGAAATTAAAGAAGAAATATTGGGATTGGTTCATTATGCAAAAGGGGAAATTGTACAAATTACCAGAGGAAGAAATGAAGAAAGCGCTTTATTTGAGAAGTGTGCCCACTGTTAAAATCAACATTATGATAGATGAAACGGAAAGATCGGAAGAAGAAATGAAGGATTGGTAATAGTTTCATTGAACATATCATTATTTAGTTTTATTGAATGTATTTAGTTTTTTTATTACAAGAATTCGTTGATATATTTATGAAACCTTTCAAATTTTAGTTTAAATAGATCTTTCTATATCATTTTTTGTTCTTCAATATATAAAAATATAAAGTCCCATTGATTTTTCTTTCACATTTCATCACTTCAAATCCTGCCTTTGAAATTATCTCATTCCAATCCCTATTGATATAAATCCCATAACGACAAACGTATTTCGCATTAACCAAGTCTAAATATTTATTAAACCAAGAATAGAAGCTCTGTCCTTTGGCCAGAATTAAGATTTTCCCATTTTCTTTACAAACTCGCTTCATTTCACGCAAAACCTTCTCTGGATTCGAATAATATTGCAATCCTAAAACATCAGCCACACAATCGAAAGTGTTATCTTCAAAGGACATGTTTTCACAATCATCCAATAAATATTGTCTTTTGGCTTCCTTGTTATTGATAAAGCCATATTCAATGCATTTCTTCACCCAATCAATAGCAATAACTTTTCCTATTGTTGAAGGATAAAACTTCTGATTGTCTGATAGACCCACACCAGGTTCTAAGACTATGCCTTCAGCATAAGAAAGAAGAACTTTACGATAATAATTTTCTTTAGGAAGAGAAGTGTTCGGCAGGACTTCTTCTTTAATATCCTGTGATTTTTGATGGATTTCATGCAAAAAACTACGCAGTTTGCCTTGGGATTGAACAGCTTTTAAAGTTTCATCATATCTTGTAAATTCGTTGTATTTAAATGAAAGATAGGACCCTGAACCGAAAATTATCAAGGAAGTAAAAATCCCTTTGGCTAATAAACTCATTTTTTAGGGAAAAAATTTAAATGGATATTTTTAATATTTCATAAAAAATTTTAGTTTTTTTATGAAAAAAATAATATTTGTTTTTATGAAAAAAATTAATTTTAATTAAAGTTTTGACATTTTTTCTAATGATTTTAATTCAATTTTCATTAAAAATTATAATTTTTTCCAAAAATATAGAATTTTTTTTAAATACACAACTAATTTAAATTGTCTAAATCTTTTTGTTATAGTTCTTCGAATTCGACTTGATATGTTCCAAAAATTTCTCCGAAAGTTTGCCATTTTTCTGGAAAAATTGCATTTCCACAATCGGCTCGACTCCTTGTTCTAAAATCCTTTTATCTTCCTCGCTTTCCGCCCTATTTCTAATAATAAATTTCCCCAATTTCCCTTCAGATAACTTATCATTTATCATTTCGCAAACATCCATCAAAGACTCCAAATTATTCATTTTCATAAAAGGACATGTGGCACATCCACCATGAATTGAACATCCTTCATTTTGATTCAATCCAGGCATTAGATCCCCCTTGTTATTTTGTGAGATAGCTTCATCAGAAACTGGGAATATTATCTCAACTTCCAACATCGAATTGAATTTCGTCAGGATTTTTTGAACTTCTGTCACTATCATCGAAATCATCCCGGATTCAGTCCCTAAGACGATTTTTATTTTCTTATGTGTTTTTAATGAAAAATCCTCTGTTTTCTTCAAAATGAAATTCAAGATGTCAGAGGTCGACCCAACCACCCCTTGGTTTTTAAGTTGTTTCTCATAGGCTAAAGAAAACATATCTCCAGGGACTTCTAAATGAGCTGTGATGAAGGTATCGTCGTAGAAATGTTTTCTGAGATTGCTGACCAATTTGTTATCGAAGAAATGATGAACCACACAGATCCCATCATTGAAATAATGAAATTTCGTCAACAATTTCTGCAATTTCTCTTGATTATAGTCCGGATGGATTTTTTGTAGTTCTTGATCAGATAGTCTGCTCATTTGGTTAAAAAGTTTAGATAGATTCTCACCCATATAAGTATCTGGCCCGAACCATATATCCAGTTTATTGTTCTGCGAAAATGCCTGAAGAACAGTCCGTACCACATTACTTGATGTACATGTGATGGTAGGCATAATTTGGTTGCTTTTGCCTTTGATTTGAAGACTCGTGTTAATATAAATGACATGCAATGATTCGGGATTCACCTGCATCCCCTTCAACAGATATGCTTTATAAGCTAATTTCTCAGCAGATTCAGCCAATGAACACCCTATTTTTCTATTGGCTAATCTATATACCGAAACATCTGGAAACCCGTTTTTATCGAGTAAAGCCCTCACGTTCTCACTCATGAAATCAACCCCTAAAACTATTATATGTTTGACTCCTTTTTTCGCTTGATCCACAGCTCCTTGGCCCATTAATAACGAATCTGATATCAATCTTTGAGTGGATGGCAGCTTTGAAATGACCCCTTGGATTTCAGCATCCATGTAAAAATGTGCCACCAACCCTATGTGTTTTTGTAGGAGAAGAGTAGATAAAGATTGCGTGAACTGGCTGTCAGAATTGAGGAATTCTGCTTGCCGTTTGGAGAAAAGAGTGTTGGGAATCAGAGAACCTCGAGTGATGGTGAGACTCGGGAAGAGGGAAAGTGAGGAAAAGGAAGAAATTTTTTTGAAGGCAAACATAAAGTTGGTTTTTAAAATTAAAGAAAGATATTCTTTATCCAGCATGAAAATAAAACCTTCAGAGTTCGTTAGGTTTTTTCAAAAAAAGGAAAATTTTTCAAAGTTTTTTTAATTTTATTGAGTGTTGGAAATTTTCCTCAAAATTAAGAAATAAAAAAATTATATCCGAAAAAAAAAAACTAATGAGGAATTTCTTCAAAGGATTCAGACAAATGATGAATAATTTCAGGGACCCACAAAAAAGGAAGATAATTTATGTGAAAACTTGTGAGAAATGATAAGAAATACCATTTTTTAACTTAAATTATATAGTCCGATTGCAAAATTGGGTTTCGACAAGACGTATTCTCATGCCGATTATCTTTGGGAATCTCTGCGGAATTTTCATTTATTTATATTATTCCAATGAAGCATTTTCTTTGAAGGTATTTTCTTTTAACAAATGATTAGAATCTCTCAAAAACTATAATAAATAGTTATCAATGACCAGAAAAATCTCGAAAATCATAGGAAAAATCACCAATCTTTATCTGCCTTCTTTGATAAGGTTAAAAAACCCATAAAATCCCTAAAAGAAACCAGATTTTTAAAGAAAAAAGATATTTTTATCGTTTTCCAAAATATATGGAGTCAATCTCGATGAAATCAAAGAGGATCTTGACTCTTTCACTACTTTTAATGAGTTTTTTACACGGGAAGTAAAGCCACGACAAATCAACCTTGATAAAACGGATGAAATAGTTGATTTTTTCTAATTTTTTAAATATATAAGCATAAGAATAACTAAGATCAGTCCAGCTGATAGTAAAATCCTATCTATAACAGAAGTCACACAAAATGAAACTCTTCTCATCAAAGGACAAACATTTAAATTGGGCCATTTTTTAACTGGGATGAAAGAATATGAAATCAAAGGAGAAATCATCGATTCAATGAAGAAGAAATCCTCTACAAATAAAATCTATCAAGTTATTTTCTACCTAAATCCTGGAGATTATCATCGATTTCATTCCCCGACTGAGTTTTATATCAAAAAAAGATTACATTTTGTGGGGTTTCTTTATCCTGTGAAGGAGTCTTATGTCGAAACGCATAAAGAGGTGTTTGAAACGAATGAAAGAATCGCGGTTTTTGGTGAATCACCAAATTTTGGCTTTATTTCAATGGTTTTTGTGGGGGCTTTGAATGTTGGGACCATAAATTTGACTTTCGACCCAGTAATTTTTCTCTTTTCTAATGGATTTTATGAATAATCTCATAGGAAATCAAAACAAATCAAATTTTGGATCGGAAATTCCAGAAATTTATTTATAGAGATTTCGAGAAGAAAAAGGGGAAGGATGATTTTTTAATGGGGAGGGATTTGGAGGAGTTTTTAAAGGAAGAAAGATATGATATTTCAAAAGATTTGCAAAAGGCGAAATTTGTTCAAAATGAAAGAGGAATTTTAGCAACTAAAGGATGTGAATTGGGGAGATTTAATATGGGATCGACGGTGGTTTTGTTCTTTGAGGCTGATGAAGGATTCAAATTCGAGGTGAAAGAAGGACAAAAAGTGAAATATGGAGATGTTGTGGGGAGATATCATAAAAAAGAAGAAAAGAAGGAATAAACATTTTTTTTATGATGTCGAATAATTAAAGGAATTTTTTATCTTTTTAAAAAATTTTAGAATATCTTTGTTTTAATTAAATTAAAATAATTTAAAAAAGTGAAAATTTCTTGCAATCTGCAATTTTTTTTTTTTAAGTCCA
>Ga0302320_10031274_pt1 | contig 10103 bp, 10 predicted proteins | sample Bog_T0_3_FD_202130 | JGI IMG/M metagenome (GOLD analysis project Ga0302320, IMG submission 202130) | Peat permafrost microbial communities from Stordalen Mire near Abisko, Sweden - Bog_T0_3 | ecosystem: Environmental > Terrestrial > Soil > Wetlands > Peat | place: Sweden: Abisko, Stordalen Mire...
ATCCCCGCCTGGCCGTCGGCTGCCTCTGCGCACTCGATTCCCCGCTCTTCGAGCAGGCCGCGCAGAAAGCCTCTCACAAATCGGGAATCGTCGACGATCAAAGCACGCATGGTTGCCTCCCGATACATATGCGATGACGCCGGGTCCCTACGCTGCCTGGCTCGCGCCCAGCCGCAACGGATCGAGCCGTTCGGTATCGAGCATCACCAGCAGGGTGTCTTTGAGCTTGTAGGCGCCGGCCAACAGGGCTCTCTGGCGCTCGCCGAGAATGGATGGGTTGGGCTCGAAGTCGACGGAAGAAACGGTGAGCACTTCGCTGACCGAGTCCACCAGCAGCCCGAAGTTCCCACCCGCTCCCTCGATCACCAGAATGGCCTGTGCGCCGTCTTTGGGAGGCAGGTCAAGCAACTGGCGCAGGCTTACGGTGGTCAGCACATCGCCGCGATAGTGAACCAGGCCGCCCACGTATACGGGAGCCAGCGGGACCGGCTGCGGACGCGCGGAACCCACAATCTCCAGAATGTGGCGGATGGGCACGCCGAACAGCGTCTGCCCGAGACGCACGGAACAGACCTCGACCAGCGCCCCCGCTTTTTTGCCGCTACTCAATTCCGTTCCTGAAGGATTCAACACACCGCCTCCTGGTTCCATTCCACATGCGATTGTTCGCCGCTCCCGAGCGCGGCCACGCCGCCCAGGTCCACCACCCCGGTGACGCGGTTCTTGAGCAGCGTCACGCCGCTGCTGGCCTGGCCTGTGCCGGCCTCGAACAGGTCGTCCCCGGCAGCCACATCCAGCACATGAGAAACCGCGATACCGACATGGCGATTGCCCTCGCGGCACACAACCACGATGATCTGGGCTTCGGGATTGCCCGCGGCCGCGGCCAGAATTCCACCCGAATCCTCGACCGGCAGCAGTTGGCCCTCAAAGTTGAGTACCGGCCTGTAGCCGATGTACTCGATCCGCGAGAGCGGGAGCTGTTCGATGCGCAGCACGTCGGCCAGCGGGACCGCGGCGTGGCGTCCAGCCGCCTCGACCAGCAGATACTCGATTCTGGCCGCCTCCTTCTCGTCTTCCACCGCGCAGACCGTTTCTTCCTCGGCGGTCATGGCGATGCCGGCCTTCAGCGCGATCGAGCCGGGATCGAGAATCAGCGCCAGGTCGGCGTTTCCCAGGACCGTTGCGCCGGAGTAGAGGCCGATGTTCTTCAGTACCGCCGAAAGCGGCTTGACCACGATCTCCTCGGGATCGGCAAGACCGTCCACGACCAGTCCGAAGCGGCGTCCGTCGGCGTCGAGTACGGCGATGAAGTTGTCCTGGGCCCCGGACAGCCTGCACTCGCGTCCCGGCATCAGCAGCCGGTCGAGGAAGACCAGGGGAAGCAACCTTCCGCGCAGCCGGTAGAGCGGCGCGTTTTCAATCCATTCAATGGCCTTTGCGGCCGCTTCCGGGGGAATGTGCACCAGCTCGGAGAGCGCGCCCTGGGGCAGCGCGAAGCTCTGCTCCAGAGAGCGCACGATGAGCGCGGGAATAATGGCCAGGGTGAGGGGAATGCGCAGCCGCAGTGTGGTGCCTTTGCCGGCGCGCGAGTCGATCTCGACCTTGCCGCCGATCCGTTCCACGTTGGTGCGGACCACATCCATCCCCACTCCCCGGCCGCTCACGTTGGTAACCGCCGCGGCGGTGGAGAAGCCGGGCAGGAAGATGAGCTGCAGCAGTTCCCGCTCGCCGAGTTGGATGGCGCGCTCGGGGGTGATGAGCCCGCGCTCGATGGCCTTGCCGCGAACCTTTTCCACCGCAATGCCGGCGCCGTCGTCTGAGACCTCGATCACCACGTGACTGCCTTCCTGCACGGCGCGCAGCTTGAGCAGCCCTTCGGGGTCCTTGCCTGCTGCCTGGCGCACGTCGGGCAGCTCGATGCCGTGATCGAGCGAGTTGCGCACCGCGTGGGTGAGCGGATCCTTGATGGCCTCGAGCAAGCTCTTGTCGAGTTCCGTCTCCTGGCCTTCCATCTGCAGGCGGACGCGCCGGCCGAGGGATTGGGAGAGATCGCGCACGATGCGCGGCATCTTCGAGAAGATGTTCGAGACCGGCTGCATGCGGGCCTTCATCACCGCTTCGCGCAGGTCCGCCGTAACCATATCGAGGCGGCGCGAGAGCAGCGTCATTTTAGGGTCGGCCGCGGTGGCCTGTAGCACCTGGTTGCGCGTGAGCACCAACTCGCCCACCAGGTTCATCATGCGATTCAGCAGCGCCACGTCCACGCGCAGGGAGCTCTCGGCCGCGGTTCCCGCCGCCGGGGCGCGCGGCTTTGCGCCATCGGCATCGGCGGGCGCAGGCGCTTGAGCCACCATCTCTGAGGGCTCCAATGCAGGCCTGGGATGCGAAGACGGAGTCCGGGGCTCATCGGCCGTCACCGGCGTGGGACGCGGACCGGCAGTTGCCAACACAGTGGTCTCGGCGCGGCGAACCTCAGCATGGGCGTGGGCCGGAGCCTGCAATTCTCCAAGCTGCTCAATGAGCGCCGTATCCTCGCCGGCGCCCTCACCGCCTTCGGCCTCAATGATCTTCAGAATGACCCGCAGCCCGTCGAGAAGCTTGAGCAGGCCGGTGATGATCAGCCGGTCGGCGCTCAGCTTGCCGTCGCGTAGAAGCCCGAGCAGGTTCTCGCCCGCGTGGGCCAGCTTTTCCAGCCGCTTGAAGCCCAGGAATCCCGTGGTTCCCTTGATGGTGTGGACAGAACGGAATATTTCCCCCAGCAGGCCGGCATCCTGAGGCCGCTCCTCCAGATCGGTCAGGCACCGTTCCATGCGGTCCAGGCCTTCCTGGCTTTCGATCAGGAACTCCCTCGTCAATTCGTCCATTCGCGTCCACTCATCCGGCCCGCCGGCATCGCTTTCCCGGCGCGGCAGGCTCTCAATGGGTATATCGGTTGGATGGAGTACGACTTGAGAAAAACAGGGATCAGGGGTCAGAGATCGGGGATCAGGGCAACGATCCGGGGGCGATCTGCATGACAGGAGCGGTTCGGCGGATGAGGCTTCAGTTTTCGGTGGGTAATTCGACGTGGTCGACGACCAAAACCTGGACTGGCCCCTTTTGCGATTCCAATTTCAGTCCAAGCTGCTCTTCAAGTGCGGTGAAGATGGACGGCCCGGAGTCAGGCGCGGGTGAGCCGGAAGCGGAGTCGCCGCCCGGAGGCGCCGTGCGGTCATCGGGCGTCCATTCAAGGGCGAGTTTGTAGCGGCCCTGGATGCCGGTTTTGTCGACGACCGGACGGCCGAGGGCCTCGGCCAGTTGCTCGGCGAGAAGCGCAACGGTGTTGTCGCCTCCCTCCACCTGGATGTGGCCATGACCGCCGTTGATGGTGGTGCCGCCGGCTTGCGAGTCAAGGAATTTGGGACCGCTTTTCGCGGCTGCGAGCACGTAGATGGGAAGCTCGCGCGTTTCGAGGTGCGTGTCGAGCTTGAAACGGTCCGCAAGCAGCGCCTGCACCATTCGCTGCTTCTCCAGCTTGCCGGCATCGGAACTGAGGTTCTGCATCTGGCCGTCAACTGAACTGTCGGCCTTGGCATCGATGTCAAAGTAGATCGAATTGAGCCAGGATGGGCCGCCGAGGATGCGTGTGGACGGAATCGCGTAGGCAAACTCGAGGAGTGTCTTCATGCTGACATTGATGGTGCGGAAGTTGCCATCGTTGGGCGAGCTGTAGATGTGGGATCTGTGCGAGCGGACGGATAGATCTGAGTTGTTCTGATGGATGGCTGCCACATCGAAGACAGGCGATGCGGCGGGCGTGGACGCGGGATGTGACTTGTCCGCGCCCGGAGCCGTGCCCGGAGCCGTGCCTGGATCCGTCCCGGCCTGGGCGCAGGCGGCCGGCGACAAAGCGGCGAATAGAGCCGCAGCAAGCAGCGGTGCCACATCGAGCCGCTGTTTCGGTGTACATGGGAAGTGGAAATGTTTTAGGCTCAAGGTTCACCGTTCGATGTGGGTAGCCCCATGACTTTGACGAAGTTGAACCAGCCGGCGCTCGAAGAGCTTCTCAAAAAGGCACGGGAGGCAGCGGAAAATTCTTACTCACCGTACTCGGGATTCCGGGTAGGCGCAGCGCTGCGGCTCACTAGCGGCGAAATCGTGACCGGAACCAACGTGGAAAATGTGAGCTACGGGCTGACGATCTGCGCGGAGCGCGCGGCGCTGGTGCGGGCCGTCTCCCAATTCGGGCCGGAGATTCAGATCGCAGCCGTGGCCGTAGCCAACCTGAACAACGCGGCCAGCCCTCCCTGCGGCGCCTGCCGGCAAGTGCTGGCGGAGTTTGCGTTGGCCGAAGCGCCGGTTATCTTTCCGGCCAGGGACGGCATGAGGACCATGGCGTTTTCAGACGTGTTGCCGCTGGCCTTCGAGATGAAATTGAAATAGGGTTTGAATCCGATGAAACCGACCGAAAAAACTCCGGCTGAAACTCCCACTGCGCCCGCTACGCCAGTTGAATCAACACCCGCCTGCCCACTGCGGCGGCGGCTCTCTGAATTGTGTCGAGTTGCACCTTGTCGTTTTCGGGATCCAGAAACCGGTCGAGGTGGGCGCGGCTGGTGCCCATTCGCCGGGCCATCTCCGCCTTGCTGATTCCCTGCTCCTTCATCGCCTTCTCAACCTGCCAGGCCAGAACCTCCTTCACGGCCCGAGTCGTCGCCTCCTCGTAAATTCCCTCTTCCTTCAGAAACTCATCGAGCGGCGAGCCGATGTGACGGTTTTTTTTCATCCTCGTTCGACCTCCTTCTTTCCTGCCTTTGCCAGCCGTAATTCCGCGTCTGGCATCTCCCGAGTCTTCTTGATGAATGCGTGCAGCAGGACCATCTTTCCCTCGGCCGCACAAAAAATCACGCGCGAAATCCGATTGCCGCCAAGATTGCTGCGAACCTCCCAGAGTCCATTGCCAAGCGGCCGGCAAAGCGGCATGCCAATCGGCCAGCCAATTTCCACGAGCCGCAGATCGAACCCAATCACTCGCCGATCCTCAGTGGAAAGAGAGCGAATCCAATCGCGGACAGGCTCAGAACCGGAACCGGACCGATAGAACGCGACTTCAAGGCCCTTCTCGTCTTCCATGTTTCGCTCAGTCTGAAGTGTACCCTATAAGATACATATCGGCAAGCCCTTTGGTCCAGTTGAACCGCGTATGCGATATCCTCAAATCTTGCTTGGGATTCTCATGACGCAACCAATTGATTCCACTTCCGCTCCGCTGCACATCATCGACATTATCCGCAAGAAGCGCGACGGCGGAGTGCTCAACGCGCGCGAGATCGGGTTTCTGGTCACCGGCGCGGCCACGGGCTCGGTTCCGCTCGAGCAGCTCGCGGCTTGGCTGATGGCGGCGTGGCTCAAGGGGCTTTCGCTCGGCGAAACACGGGCGCTGACGCTGGCCATGCGCGATTCGGGAGAGAGATTTTCGCCGGCGCGGCTGGGCAAGCAGGCGGTCGACAAGCATTCCTCGGGTGGGGTGGGGGACAAGACCAGCTTTCTGATTGCTCCGCTGGCGGCGGCCTGCGGCGTGGCCGTGCCCATGATCAGCGGACGCGCGCTGGGCCACACCGGCGGCACGCTCGACAAGCTGGAAGCAATTCCCGGCTTCAAAACGGCGCTCACGCTGTCTGAATTCGAGACAGTTCTAATGAGGTGCGGATGCTCGATTGTGAGCCAGACTCCTACACTGGTGCCCGCCGATCGCGTGCTCTATTCGTTGCGCGACCGCACCGCCACCGTTGAGAGCCCGGGGCTGATCTGCGCGTCGATCCTGAGCAAGAAACTGGCTGCGGGCCTTGACGCGCTGGTGCTGGACGTGAAAACCGGCTCAGGGGCGTTTCTGCGCGCCATGGAGGAATGCGAGTTTCTGGCGGCGCTGATGGTGGCTACCGCCGAGGCCGCGGGAACGCGCACGGTGGCCCTGCTGACCGACATGGACCAGCCGCTGGGGCGCGCCGCGGGCAACTGGATCGAGCTGGTCGAGGCGGTGGATCTGCTGCGAGGCAAGCGGCCGGCGGAGAGCGAGGATTTGCGAGAGCTCTCCCTGATTCTGGCCGGATGGATGATTCACCTTGGCGGCCAGGCTGAAACTCCGAAAGCAGGCTACGCGCGCGCACAGAAGGCGCTGATGGACGGCTCCGCGCTCCGCATCTTCTTCGACATGATTGAGGCGCAGGGCGGCGATGCGAGCGTTTTCGACGATTCCGCTGCGTTTCACAAGCCGGGCGCGACCGAAGTGGTGAATGCGTGGGCGAGCGGCTACGTGGCGGAGATGGACACCACCGCGCTTGGATGGGCCGTGCAGCGCACCGGCGCGGGTCGCGAGAAAGCTGGAGAGCCTGTCGATCCGCATGCCGGCATCCTGTTCCATGCGCGCCGCGGAGCGCGGGTTCGGCGCGGTCAGCCGCTGGCTACGCTCTACGCAACCCGCGCGGAGTTGCTGGCCGAGCCCGCGGCCATGCTCACGCGAGCCATCACAATCTCCGAAGATCTGCCCGGCGCAGTGCCATTGGTCAGCGGCATCTTCACCCGCGAATCGGCGGAGAAACACCTGCGGGATGCTGTAAGGTAGTCTTCAGAGAACACCAGCGCCTGATCCCTGATCCCTGACACCTGATCCCTGATCCCTGTCCTTCGGAGGTAAACGCATTGGGTCGATTTACCGGAATATTGGGAATTCTGGCAGTGCTTTTGGCTGCGTGGCTGTTTTCCACCAACCGCAGACGGATCCGTTGGCGCACCGTTGCATGGGGGTTGGGCCTGCAGTTTACGTTTGCCTTTCTGGTGTTGCGCTTCCCCTACGGACAGATGGCCATGACCTGGGCGGGCGGTGTGGTCAACACCATGCTTGCGGCCACATTTTCCGGCACTCAGGTACTCTTCGGCCAGCTCGGGCTTCCCAACTCCGGAGCCTTCGGCAACCTGCTGCCGCCCAACTCGGGAGCCATCTTCGCGTTTCAGGTTCTGCCCACCATCATCTTCATCTCCGCGTTCTTCGCGGTGCTTTACCACATCGGCTTCATGCAGATCGTCATTCGCGGAATGGCGTGGATCATGCTCAAGACCATGCGCATCTCCGGCGCGGAGAGCATGAACGTCGCGGCCAGCATCTTCATGGGCCAGACCGAGGCGCCGCTCACCATCCGGCCGTTTTTGAAAAACGCAACGCGCAGCGAACTGATGACCATTATGACCAGCGGCATGGCCCACGTCTCGGGCGGCATCATGGCCATGTACATCGCCCAGCATATCGAGGCCCGTCATCTGCTTTCCGCCGTCATCATGACCTCGCCGGGAACGATTCTGATCGCCAAGATGATGGTTCCGGAAACCGAGGTTCCAGCCACCGAAGGCAGAGTGGTGATTCCCAAGGACGAGCTGCACAAGGACGAGAATTTTATCGGCGCCATTGCGCGCGGCACCATCGACGGCGGCAAGCTGGCTTTGAATGTCGCCATCATGCTCATCAGTTTTCTGGCGCTTGTCGCGCTGCTCGACGGATTGCTGGGCTGGACGCATGGGCTGAGTTACATGCACTGGGTTCCGTCGAGCCTGGGTCAGATTCTGGGCTTCGTGGGCGCGCCGGTGGCGTGGCTCATTGGGGTGCCGTGGCACGACTGCCACGCCATCGGCAACCTGCTGGGCACGCGCATGGCTCTCAACGAGGTGGTCGCGTACATCGCGCTCGGCGCGCAGAAGGCGACGCTTGCCCCACGCTCGTTCACCATTGCCACGTTTGCGCTGTGCGGGTTTGCCAACCTGGGATCGATCGGCATGCAGATCGGCGGCATCGGCGCGCTGGTCCCCGAGCGCCGCAACGACCTGGCGCGGCTGGGCGTGCGCGCCATGCTCGCCGGGACCATGGCCAACCTGATTTCAGCTTCGATCGCGGGGATGTTTCTGGGGTAGCGTTATGCCGTTCGATTGCTGCAGGCGTGTGAGCGGCAACCAATATGAAATTGCCGCATCACCGTGGGCCTCGCGGGTTGCGTCAGAAGAATGTAACAGGGCCCGACTTCAGTCGAGCCGCAAATGCCTCAAGACAAAGGATGGGCTTTAGCGCCTGCGTGAGAACTCGTTCCTGCGCCAACTTGCCAACTCGCCATGCCCGCGAAGCGGGCGTCAACTTGCTGCCTTTGAGTAAAAGCGGGCTCCTCTCATGCCCCGAAAGAGCGCTCTCACGCACTCTCTTTAGCCCCTGAGGGACGTACTTCGTGATCGGTTGAAAAATTAACTTTTTTCCGCAGCCTGTTTACCCCATACCGCGAGGGAGATTCGTTATGTTGGCTCGGCATTTTGTTTGCGGAACACTGCTCGGTTATGCGCTCGCCGCGGGTTTCACGCTGACTCCGGCGCACGGTGAAGATATGGCCGTCGGCGTAAATGTCGTTAACCCATTACGCGCCAGCGTTGCGGATCAAAACGCTCTCATCGCGCAACTGAAAGCGGCCGGCGTTCGCGTGATCCGGGCCAGCGTTACGCCCGACGACAAGGGCATCGACTTTGCCAAGCGCGTTTACGCGGCAGGAATCAAAATCGAACTCGGCGTCAGCGCCCAGTATCCTCCCGACGCGCCCAAGCGGGCCTATCAGCCGGACACGTACCCCAACATGTGGTCAGGTCATCCGCTCTCTTACGCCGACCCGGAGCTCTCGCGCGCTTACTTTCAATCCCTGATCGACAAACTTGAAGCCAACGGGATCGTGCTGGCGGGCTTTGAGCTCGGCAACGAGATCAACTGGGCAGCCTTCAATCCGGAGTTTCCGTTGCCCGGCGAGGGCAAAGTCTTCGACCTCAACGATCTTTCTGACGATCCGGAAGCGAAACAGATCGCCAAAGGCTATCTTCAATATTTGAAGATTCTGGCAGTGCTCAAAGATGTCCGGGATCATTCCAAATTGAACCGGCATACGCCCATCATGACCGCCGGCCTGGTGGATGCCGCGGATGGCGACAAACCCTGGAACAGCAAAGGCGAGGACAAAGTCAGCCTTCCGGCCACGCTCGTGTTCATGCGCGCCAATGGCCTTGATTCGCTCGTCGACGCCTACGCGATCCACACTTATCCCTCTTCCGCGCAGCCCGGAAATCCCGCGGCCGCCGCTAAGAGAACGGCTCACTTCAACGACGTAACCATGGCCGAATGCCGGCCTGCGGGAAGCAAAGACGGCAAACCGTGCTGGATCACCGAGTGGGGCTTTCCAAACAACGACGTCTCGTGCCCAACCAACGATGCGAACCGCGCAAAACTCGCGCAGGAGATGCGCGCAAACTTTGCGCGAGCTGCCGCGCAGGGACGATTGGTTGGCATCATGGTTTTTGCCTGGGATTCCGATCCTTGGTCAAAGACGGTGGACGCAACCAGTGTTTATCGATGCGGCTCTCTTACGGAAAGCGGCCGCGTGGCCATTGCGCCAGTCCAGGCTGCGCACTGAAATGCGGCCTTTGATTCAGCCGCACGGCGCTCGCCTCAAGCAGTAGCTGCCGAGCCTTTTCGCAACCGCCTCACGCGATAAACGATGGTCAGCGCCGTTACCGTGCCGCAGGTGAGCAGGCTGGCGGCCATGCCAATGACCAGCGAGTTGTCCTGCTGATAGATGCCGTGGACGATGCCTACAATCTGCAGCACGCTGAATCCGCCGAAGGTGAGCAGCGAGATGCCTTCGTCTGTTTTCTTGCGCCACAGGGCGATGGCCTGCGGCACAAACAACAGCGCGTTGCCAATCAGGCCCAATCCAAAAATCACGGCGACGATTTGTTTCATGCGTAGATTCTCTCAGAGACCGCGCCGTAGGCGCAGTGGCTGTTAGCCCCGCGCTTCACCGGGGCCCCAGGAAACGGCCTTTGTTTCTTGGGGTGGAAGCGTGGGGTTGGCTTTATGGCAGATAGCCTCGCAAAGGAGCCCGTGTCTGGGCGCTCCATATCCAGAGCGGCCCCGCGACCGCGCCGTAGGCGCAGTGGTTGTCAGCCCCGCGCTTCAGCGTGGCCCCCAGGAAACGGCCTTTGTTTCTTGGGGTGGAAGCGTGGGGTTGGCTTTATGGCAGGTAGCCTCGCAAAGGAGCCTGTGTCTT
>Ga0302320_10031276_pt1 | contig 10103 bp, 10 predicted proteins | sample Bog_T0_3_FD_202130 | JGI IMG/M metagenome (GOLD analysis project Ga0302320, IMG submission 202130) | Peat permafrost microbial communities from Stordalen Mire near Abisko, Sweden - Bog_T0_3 | ecosystem: Environmental > Terrestrial > Soil > Wetlands > Peat | place: Sweden: Abisko, Stordalen Mire...
CCTCGCCTTGGCAAGGCGATGCTCTACCACTGAGCTACTCCCGCAATCGCAGGTTTGAGTATACCCGCGCGGCCAAAACAAGGTCAAACTTTGGCCGGCGCCGTAATCTACGCTGCCGAATTGTTTCCCGCTTGCGTCCCCCCGGACCGAGAGCCTTTTTCCTCCCGCACGATCTTTCCGTCGCGCATGTACAGGATCCGGCTCGCAATCGCTGCTGCTTCGGGATTGTGCGTGATCATCAGCGTGGTCTGGCCCAGTTCCCGGTTCGAACGCACCAGCATCTCAAGCACCGCGTCGGAATTCTTCGTGTCCAGGTTGCCGGTGGGCTCGTCCGCGAGGACAATCGCCGGCCGGGTGATCAGCGCCCGCGCGATCGCAACCCGCTGCTGTTCGCCGCCGCTCAACTCGGAGGGCCTGTGCTTGAGCCGGCCGCGGATCGATAGCAGGTCGGAAAGGTGGTCAAGATATTTCAGATCCAGTGGCCCTTTGCGACCGCTTACCGTCCACGCAATCTCAATATTTCCCATCGCCGAGAGCGTTGGAAGCAGATTGAACTTCTGGAATACGAACCCGATGCGCTGTTTTCTGAGTCGTGTGCGCTCCCCGTCGTCGAGCCTGGCAAAATCCTCACCGTCAATCACCACTCGCCCGCTGGTAGCTCTTGTGAGCCCTCCCAGCAAGTAGAAGAGCGTGGACTTTCCCGAACCGGAAGGGCCCACAATGGCCACAAACTCCCCGCGTTCCACCGCCAGAGAAACCCCGCTGACGGCGGTCACTTCAATGCGGCCCGCCATGTAGATCTTGGTCAGGTTTTCCGCAAGAATAATCGGCGATGTTCCTTCGTTCTGCACGTTTCCCATTGTAAATGCGACGGCGCGCCCGCCGGGGACTTAGAATGACTATGCACCGGTCTCCAACAGCAGTGCACACATCTCTGATCCAGGATTCCAACTTAATGACGGTCGATTCGAAATCCAACCTCGTCACTTCGCTTCAGGCCGCCGCCACGCAGGCCGGTCTTGTTCCTCAATCAGTCACGGAAGGTCGCGACTTCCACGGTCAACCAACGACTGTCTTCCAGCTTGGTCTGCCGGGTGGCGAACTCAGCGGCCGCTCGCTGAGGCTCGAGTTGACCCAGGGCTTTGAATTCGACAAGCCGGATCTGCTGCCGACCATGACGGCGCATTTGGCCGCTGAAGCCAAGCGCCTTCGCAATCCTCGCCCCGAGTGCTATGTCACTCTCGGCGGACTGCCCGTCGCCTTCGGAAAGTTCCAGTGGCCCTTCCATACTTCGGTCTCCGGAGCCGACACCTACATTGTCCACGGAGAGATTGAGCTTGCCGACGGCGGCGCGCACAGCCTGCATGCCAAAATCGCTGCCGCGGTCACGCTTACGTTCGCGGAGATTGTGCCATCGATGGAGCAGCCCTACGCGGAAACCTTCGTCTATAACGCGATTCGCAAAACGATCGATCTCGGCCAGCTTGAGTTTCTCAAGTCCGGTAATCGCCAGCCGGTGCCCGTTACGACACGCTTCTACAGCCGCTGGCAGAAGAAGTTCCTGTTTACGGAAACCAACGACGCGGCCCGTCTCGAATATCTGCTCCGCAAAATTTATTGGCTCTCCGGCGTGCTCGGCGAAGGCAAGCCGGTCTGGATTGCCGACCCGCGCGATGCGCAGTATCTGAATACCGGCGAGAGTGACCTGCTCCGCATGGCCGGCGATGAAGCCGGCGAAGGCCTGTTGGTGCTCGACGGCGAATTTGCTGCTGCAACACCAAAGCTGATGGAGCGCGCTCCGGAGTACCTGGCTGCTTTGGAATCCGCCCTCAACTTCACCAAACCGCAGTTCAACGAGTCCATGCGCTCCGGCCACGCAAACATGTAAAAGTGCAACTGAAGGTGTCTCTGCTCGTCGCGATCAGTTCTTGGTAGCGGGTGAGTGGTGTTCGCCGATAAAGTCATTCTGGCGTCTACACATGGTAACCAATGGTCTTTCCCTGGCGAACAGCAGGGCCGTAGTTGGGGTATCATGTCGCAACAGACGAGAAGCAGTTGGGAGATAATTTATGGCAGATCGGAAGCAGTTTCTTGGTGTTGGTAACGCGAACGAAACGCTGCTTCGTCTTCTCAGCGAATCGCGAAACCGCGTCGTAACCGACGGCGAATTGCGCGAACAGAGGGTCAGCTTTGCGTTTGGCAACGCACTGAATTCAGACCGAATAACGAAAGACAGCGTCCGCCAAGCCTCCCAAAGCGTACGTCTGTTCGCAATGCCGAGTGAGCAAGAGTAAGGTCGATCGAAAGGCCCATGAGCGTCAGGGAAAGCGACAATCCGGACTTGTACGCAAGGGTGCAAGAGCAGAACCTTCTCCGGCAGTACGATCTTCTTCTGAATTGCATTGAAATTGGACTGACGAAGGGGATCGAGTCATTCGACAAATACACCCTGTGGTCCTTAAATGCAGCTGCGGTCGCGAATATCGCCCAATTTGGTGGACGGTACAGGGAAGAGCCGATCTATGTAGGTAATCATTTGCCTCCGCATTTCAAGGATGTTTCAAATGAAATGGATCGGTTTTTCTCACTCATTCATGAGAATTGGGATGTGCTCGACCATCCAACGCTGCTTCCAGCGTATGCCCTCTGGAGGCTCAATTGGATTCATCCATTTGTAGAGGGCAATGGAAGAACAGCAAGAGCGGCGTGCTATTACCTTCTCTGCATGCGGCAAGGCAGGTTATTGCCGGGCAGCAAGATTGTTCCTGAGCGGATTAGGGAGGACAGGGCTCCATACTATGCGGCATTGAAGGACGCTGATCGGCATTGGAATGAGGGTCATTTCAATGTTTCCAAGCTGGCCGAGTATCTTGAAGGTCTCCTGGCTGGGCAACTTAGCGATAGCAATTGAAGCCTGTTGACTTCAAGAACTTCCGCTGCGTAGTTACAACGCCCCGCCGCACGCGCCGCAAAACCGCGCTCCGGGTGGGTTTGTCTGTTGGCAATTTGCACAGGCCTGAAGGGTCCCAGGCTGAGTCGCTGCCGGAGCCGGCGGAACATTTACCGTTACGCTGAAAGGCTGGCCGCTCCAACCTGGCATGGTGATCCCCAGCGCTGCGGCGATTCCCGCTGCCTGAATGGCGTTGAATTCCCGCACCCTTCCCGGCATGAAGAAGCATTCGATTAATCCCAGAATCGACGTGATCCCGGTCCAACAGAAAAAGCAATAGAGAATTCCCAGTCCCGTTCGCCGCAGATAAAAGTGGTGAACGCCGAATGTCCCAAGAAACAGTGCAAGCAGAATGCCGACAACTTCATCACGACGCACCGACTCATACTGCTGATAAAAAATGGCTTGCGGATTAGGGTAGGGCGCGCTGCTCATTGGTTTCTCCTTGCTCACTCACAAGTTATATATACGCAACCTGCCAAACCGCAGTTCCAACTCCAATTGATCACTCAGCGTGATGCTTCCATGTGCAGGGCAAAGGCGCTTCGGCATTTCTCGCCAGCATGTGCGGTTGTTTGGAGCAACGATTGGGTACGGGCTTTCCCGCTACTTGCAGTCCACGCGATTGTCATGCGACGCGATGATTTGCCATGTGTCGCCCCGTTTCATCCAGGTATCGGTCCACACCTGGCACACCTTTGCATCTGGGTGAGACTTGTCTTTACCGACGGCATGTTCACTACCATAGACAAGGGCAAGGTTGTCTCCGAAGAAATGCACTTTTGCCTCATCGAGCCCGCAATCATGTGCCGTCCGTATACTTTTCTCGTCCTTTAGTTCATCTGCTTTGGTAAAGCGCTCACCCTTTGTCGAGGTGCCCTGGAAGTCATCGGCCAGCAGACCGGCGACAACGCCGTTGTCGATACAAACGCCTTCAGCCCACTTGCGTTCTTTTTCGATCATGTAATGCGCGGTCTTATCATCCGCCGATGCCCAGTAACTTTTTTGCGCGTACACGGGAGCAAATAGCAGCGTCACCGCGATGGCGGACGCAAAGATTCTTGAACGCCTTTCAAGCATGGTGAGATCGTACACGATGTCAGGGATATTTTACGCAATGGAAAGCGCGGGGCGAGACATCGGAGAATTGCTGCTCTTTCGCTTTAAGAACAACGCTGCCCATCGTGGCTTAACATCAACTTTATGACTGCGTCGAATGAATTTCCCGCCTCTCTCAGCGGTGTCTTCAGAATCGCCGGCGATCTCTCCGTATACCGCCTGGGCTACGGCACCATGCGTCTGGTTGGCGATGGCGCCTGGGGTGAGCCTGCCGATGCTGCCCAGTGCCATCGCGTGCTGCGCCGCACGGTTGAACTCGGCGTGAACCTCATCGATACTGCCGATGCCTACGGTCCTGACATCGCCGAACGGCTCATTGCTGAAGCTCTGTACCCGTATCCTGCCGGCCTCGTTATCGCTACAAAGGGTGGGATCACGCGGCAGGGACCGGCGAAGACCGAATATGTGGGGCGAGCGGGGTATCTCATTCAATGTGTAGAGATGAGTTTGCGTCGTCTGAAGCTTGATTGCATTCCGCTTTACCAGCTTCACCGCATTGATCCGCGTACGCCGCTCGAAGAGTCGCTTGGGGCGCTCAAGCGCATGCAGGAACAGGGGAAGATTCGGCATATCGGGATGAGTGAAGTGACTCCGGATCAGATTGAGGAGGCGCGCAAGATTGTGGAGGTCGTGAGTGTCCAGAATCGCTACAGTCTTGGGGATCGGCGGCATGAGGGTACTCTTAAATACTGCGAAACAAAGGGCATAGCGTTTCTCCCCTGGTATCCGATGGCCGGGGGGAAACAGCTCAAGGCGGACCATCCATTGGCGACCGTGATGGCCCAGGTGGCTACGCGGCACTCGGCTACAGTGGCTCAACTTTCGCTGGCGTGGCTGCTGCATAAGTCGCCGGTCATGGTGCCGATTCCGGGGACGTCAAAGGTGGCGCATTTGGAGGAGAATGTGGCTGCGGCAGGGCTTCGCCTCGGTGCGAAAGAGATGGCCGAGTTGGAGGCCGCGAGCGGTTTTTGATGGGGCAAATGGCTGCTTAAAGGGTTGCGCTACATAGCTGAAATGGCTGCTTGAGTGGTTACAAAACATGCGAAAGGGTCGCTTGATAGGTTCCGAGTCGCGGAGACCTGTACCTTGCGGGCAGCCTTTTCGAGATGTTTCAGTGACAGAGAATTGAACTAAACGAGGCAAAGGGTTGTTTAGAATTAGCCACGTTTTCTGAAAATGCGCTGATTTTGCACGATTTAGTGGCGTAAGTGATTGATTATGTGTTGTTTATTTTGATTTTGTTTACAGTGCAATTGCGCGCGAAATTCGAGTTGCAATTGCGTCGCGGCGGCCCTTCGGGACGCCTAATTCTCTCCGCTTGATCGGGTCCCCCGGGTTTCGTCCGCTCCGGCGGACTTCACCACGCGGCTACTTTCGTGCTGTCCCTTCGGGACGCCTTCGGCTCGGGCTCGCGTTCCGTGCTATGCTCGCCGCAAGTCTTCGGGCACTTGGAATCGTGGTGAATCAACCCAACTCGCAGAGCACGGCCATTCTGGCGAGCCTGATGATTCTCTGGACTTGCGGGGTAGTCGGGCAAACCCCGCCTTTGCGAGATCCTTCCGTTGCGCAGAAGACCTTTGCACCCCTGAGCGCCACCGATCGTGTTGTGCGGGAGGGTCTCTTCAGCATCGACGTGGTTGTAGCGGACTCGGCAGGGAACCCGGTTTCGGACCTGGAGCCCGAGAATTTCACTCTTCTCGACAACGGCCAACCGGCAAAGATTCGCACTCTGCATAACTCTCTGGCGGCTTCAGAGCCTGCGCCTGAGCTGATCTTCGTCCTTGACGGCATCAATCTGCCGCCCCAGCAGCTCACTCAAACCGAAAGCGCGGTTGCTCGTTTCCTGCGCCGGAACAACGGCCGTCTGGAAGCCGCGTGTTTCCTCTACCGGCTTACACGGAGTGGGTTGTCCTCGTCTTCGATGTCTACGCGGGATGGGAATCTGCTGGCCAGTGAGGTGGAGCAGAACAGGTCGCCGCGGATCGTGGGGAGATCGGGTGGGGCTGATGTATCCAACTCACTCTTTTCCTTTGAGCGGAGTTCACAGTCCGGTCCGCCCGATCTGCGGGCACTCGGCTCCATTGCCATCGATCAGAGGGACATTGCGGGCCGCAAAGTCGTGGTGTGGATCGGTCCGGCCTGGCCAGTGAATGCTGGCAGCGCCAGCTTCGACGATGCGACGGAATTGTCCACCCGCTTGCGGGAAGCGCGAATCACGCTGGACAACGTGAACGTGTGGCCGAATCCCGACCGGTCCTTCAATCCTCAGGACCTCCAAGCGCCCCTCTCGCAAAGGGACATGCGACCACCCAAACTGGCACTCCAGGTGATCGCGACGCGCACAGGTGGCCTGGTGCTGGATTCATCGAGAGAACTTGATCGAGATATCGAGCGCTGTGTCGAGCGGGAGCGGAGTTATTTCACGCTCACCTTCAATCCCCCGCACACCGACAAGATGGACGAATACCGCGACATCCGTGTGCAGGTGAATCGTCCTAGACTGACGGTCCGCTCTCTTATGGGCTACTACAACGAGCCGGTGTATTTCGACAGTCCAAGGCCGGGGATGGAAAAGGTCAGCGTGGCGCAGCTTGAAGATTGGGTGCATGCGCAGACTGACCTGCAGCGAAAGCTCGAGAATCTGGAACTCACCGAACGGCTAAGCACGCCCCGGCTCGATGCGCTTTTGAGCGCGGTTCACAACGAACGGGAACGCCAGGCTCTGACGGCGGATGCCGATTTGTCGATGGGGCTGACGCCGCCGGCCGACGAAATTGTGAATCGCCCGCCGCCTCCGCTTGAAGAGGAGCGTGCAATTCTGGGGCGCGCATTCGACTACCTGAAAAATGCGATTCCCCAATTGCCCAGCTTATATGCCCTGAGAAATACGGTCCGATTCGAAGAGCCTGCTACACGTAACGAAGAGAAGTGGAAGATGCCACATGAGGATCAAACTCTGCACTTTGCCGCCTCGGAGCACGCTACTGTTCTCTATCGAAATGGACACGAGGTGGTTGAGAAAAAACAGAAACTTGGCAAACGCAAACTCGTCGCGGGTCGAGCACGCGGTCTTGAAACAAAGGGCACATTCGGTCCCATTCTTGCCTACGTGCTGACGGCCGCCGCTACCAGTCCGAGCACCCTGGGTTGGAAGCGCTGGGAGCGCGGCAAGGAAGGAGATCTGGCCGTGTTCTCCTACCGAATTGCCGTTCCGAATATCAAGCACGATCTCACCTATTGCTGCCTTCCCAAGGGCGATGGGGCCACGGTCTACCAAAAGAAGACCGAGGCCTTCGGCGAATTTGCGCTAAATCCCGACACCGGGGCCATCATGCGCATCGTGATCAATGACGATCTCGATGAAGAACGGGACCCTGACGTACCCCTCATCCGCTCGCAAATCATGGTCGAGTACGGTCCCCAGGAACTGGGCGGCAAGACCTATATCTGCCCTCTGCGAAGCCTGGACATCTCCCGCGGCCGTTCCGTGCGCATACTCCACGAGTGGGGCATGGACTTCAGCCTCTACGGCTACTTCGAAACCATGATCAACGACGTGACGTTTGGCGGGTACCACAAGTATGGGGGAGAAGCCCGCATTCTGCCTGGATTCGACGAGACTGAGGAGACGGACACTCCGGCACCGCCAACGAATGCACATTGACAGCGCACCGAGGGTTGCCGAGCCCAGTGGCAGCTGCCGCTGTACTGGGTGGCTGCATAACACTGTAGCCAGTTCCGACTAAGGCTTCTTGCCAATCGCGAGTCTGACCTTGGTTCCGTCGGGAAGCTCTACGGTTTGCTCGCACAGGTCTGCCAGAAGCGAATAGTGCTGCTGTAATTCCATCAGAACGACATTCTCGACTTCATAGGTCCCGCCGAGCATAGGAGGAAGTTTGAATCCGTAGCACTGCCCGTCGCGTAGCCGCAGGCCGGCTTTGACGCAATGGTTTACGAGGGTCGCCTGCATCCACGTGTTGACGTGGTTGTCCTTATCCATGCGGGTGACAAAACTTTCGCAGTTGTCCGCTACGCGTTCAATGGTGCCACGGCCCACGTTGAGCATGTGCACCGAACCATCTTCAAACACCACGAACACGTCGCCCACGCGATTCACGAGCCAAACGTTGAAGGACTCCGGCAGCAGGAACCTCCAGCCCAGGAGAAGGACTTGCCAGTCCTTGCCCTCAAGGTCGATCAGGTAGTCCATCACGTCCATGTAGAAACCCTCTCAAGAAACAAGAAAGCCGCAACCCCTTCCAAGGTTACGGCTTTTTGTCCGGGATGAAGCCCGGACCTACCTACATCTCTTTTACGCCTTCGACAAACGCCTTCAACTTGCGGCTGCGCGAAGGATGGCGCAGCTTGCGGAGCGCCTTGGCTTCAATTTGCCGGATGCGCTCGCGCGTGACCTGGAAGCTTTGTCCCACTTCTTCCAAGGTGTGCTCGGAACCGTCTTCGAGACCAAACCGCATCTTGATGACACGCTCTTCGCGCGGCGTGAGGGTGCGCAGGACCTGCGATGTGTACTCTTTCAAGTTGACGCTGATGACCGCTTCAGAAGGTGACACGGCCTGGCGATCTTCGATGAAGTCTCCAAGGTGCGAATCTTCCTCTTCACCGATGGGCGTCTCGAGCGAGATGGGCTCCTGCGCAATTTTGAGGACCTTGCGGACCTTCGCGACCGGAATGTCCATGCGGCGGGCGATCTCTTCGCTACTGGGCTCGCGTCCGAGCTCCTGCACAAGCTGGCGGCTGGTACGGATGAGCTTGTTGATGGTTTCGATCATGTGCACCGGGATGCGGATGGTTCTTGCCTGGTCCGCAATAGCGCGCGTGATGGCCTGGCGGATCCACCAGGTGGCGTACGTGGAGAACTTGTAGCCACGGCGGTATTCGAACTTGTCGACGGCCTTCATGAGGCCGATGTTGCCCTCCTGAATGAGGTCGAGGAACTGGAGACCGCGGTTGGTGTACTTCTTGGCGATGGAGACCACGAGACGAAGGTTGGCTTCAATCAGCTCGCGCTTGGCCTGCTCGGCGTCCATGTCGCCCTGGATCATTTCGCGCTGCGTGCGCTTGAGCTCGACGATGGAGACACCGGCGTCGCCTTCAATCTTCTCGAGGTCGACACGGCAATTCTTCTGCTGGCGGCGGTATTCCTTCTTGAGCTCCTCGCTCTTGGAGGCGTCGAACTTCTGATCGAGCGATCGGATCTGGCGCTCAAGCGTGCGCATGGTGTCAACGGTCTTGTTGACCTTGTCGAGCAGGCGCTTGCGCTCGAGAGCGGTGTACTTGAGCTCGCGCACAATACGCGAAATCAGAACCTTCTCGCGGGCGATGAGCCACTTGGCATGGCGCTGTTCCTTGACCTTGGCCTTGCTCGGGGCAGCCGCGGCTGCGACCAGTTTCTCTTCGATGGCCTGAATCTTTTTCTGGTGCTTGATGAGCAGGTCAATGCGGACTACGGTGGCCTTGACGCGCGTCTGCACTACTTCCTCGGTGAGTTCTTCTTCGTCGAAGACTACGACTTCCTTGACATTGCGCACGCCGCGCTTGAGGTCTTCGCCCAGGGCCACGATCTCGCGGATCACGATGGGAGAACGTGAAATCGCTTTGAGCACGCGAAGCTGGCCGCGTTCAATTCGCTTGGCAATCTCTACTTCGCCTTCGCGGGTGAGCAAGGGAACGGTGCCCATTTCGCGCAGGTACATGCGGACCGGGTCGTTGGTCTTTTCGAGGGTACCGGGCGTGAGATCCAGTTCAACGTCTTCGCCCTCTTCGAGCTCGAAGTCCTTGTCGCCGCCGAATTTCGGTCCATCGAGCAGGTCAATGCCCTGGGTTCCGATGGTGGTAATCAGATCGTCCAGATCATCGGCGGAGCCAATCTCTTCAGGCAACATGTCGTTTACGTCGCCGTAGGTGAGATAGCCCTTCTCTTTACCGACTTCGATCAGGCTGTCAATGTCGTGTTCGAATTTATCGTCAATAGCCAAATTGCTCCTACTCTCATGCGCAAGACAGATTCAGCGCC
>Ga0302320_10031278_pt1 | contig 10103 bp, 10 predicted proteins | sample Bog_T0_3_FD_202130 | JGI IMG/M metagenome (GOLD analysis project Ga0302320, IMG submission 202130) | Peat permafrost microbial communities from Stordalen Mire near Abisko, Sweden - Bog_T0_3 | ecosystem: Environmental > Terrestrial > Soil > Wetlands > Peat | place: Sweden: Abisko, Stordalen Mire...
TTCATTGCCGATGCTCCAAAGAATGATGCTCGGATGATTGCGGTCGCGACGGATCATGTCCGAAATGTCCGTCACCGACCATTGATCGAAAAGCTCGGCATAGCCGAAATGGCTCGGCGCACCGTTGTTCCGGCCGGTGACCCATTTATTTTTTGCCGGCGTGAACTCATCAAACGCCTCGTCCATCACCAGCAGGCCGAGCCGGTCGCACAGGTTCAACAATTCCGGGTCCGGCGGATTGTGGCTGGTGCGGATGGCGTTGACGCCGATTTCCTTCAGCAACTGCAACCGGCGTTCGAGCACCCGGTCCGGCACCGCCGCGCCGAGCGGGCCGGCGTCGTGATGAATGCAAACGCCCTTCAGCTTGGTTGAAACGCCGTTGAGGAAAAATCCCTGGTTCACGTCAAACGTCGCGGTGCGGATGCCGAACGGCGTTTCGGTTTCATCCCCGGCGGTGTCGCCGGAAACGACGCGGCTTTTCACAGTGTAAAGCTGCGGCGATTCGAGCGACCACAACTGCGGCTGCGAAATTTTGATTTCCTGCACGAGCGTTTGAACGGAACCGCCCGCCGCCGATTTTGAAGTGGTCAACGTTCCAACCGTTTTCCCGTCCGGCGCGACGATGTCCGATTGCAGCGAAAACTTTCGCGGGTCGGCGGATTTATTTTCAATCGTCGTCTCGATGTGGACAACCGCCGAACCGCTTTTGATTTTTGGCGTCGTCACCGAAGTTCCCCAGTGCGCGATGCGCAGCGGGTCGGTGATGACGAGGCGGACGTTCCGGTAAATGCCCGAGCCGGTGTAGAACCGCGAGTCGGCGTAACGCGAATGATCCACGCGCACGGCCACGACGTTGTCGGCGTTCCATTTCAAATACGGCGTGGGATCGCATTGAAAGCCGATGAAGCCAAACGGCCGCGCGCCGACGAGCTGGCCGTTGACCCAGACTTCCGAATAATCATAGACGCCGTCGAATTCAAGCGTGACCGACTTGCCCTTTTGACCGGCGTCGAGCTGGAAATGTTTGCGATACCAGCCGATGCCGCCGGGCACGAAGCCATTGCCGCTGCCATATTCAGCACTGAACGGGCCTTCGATGCTCCAATCGTGCGGCACATTCAGCTTGCGCCAGCCGGCGTCGTCGAATGCCGGCATCATCGCCGCCGCAGAATCACTCTTGCTGAACAGCCAGTTGGCGTCGAAATCCTGCGTGACACGCGCCGCCGGTGAACGCAGCGGCAGACCTGCACAGAAACCAGCCAGGACGAGGGTGAAAAGGGTTTTGGGGAATTGCATGGGGGAATGGACGACCATCATTGGCAAAAGGTAACGGCGGCGCAAGCCGCGATTGTGAACAAGAATTTTTTGTGCTTCGCCGCGCAATTGTTACGATGGCGCGTGCCTGTGCCCTACAACGAACTGCTGGACGCGACGATCCAGCACCTCGAAAACCTGAAATCGCGCGGCGTGCGCCACGTCGCCGTCACGCCGGAAACGCTCCGCGCACTGGCGCAAGCGCCGGCGAAAACTCCCATTTCCAATTTTCAATCTCCAATTGCAAAATCGTCCGCAACGCCGGTTGCCAAAATGGAAGCCCCGGTTTCCGCGCCGGCAAAAAAACTTTCCGCGCCGGTGCAATCCGAAATTGCCGGCGACCCTTTGCCCGACTCCGCGCTCCGCACTCCGCACTCCGCAATTGAGAAGTCCGCCGCCTTCGCCGCGCTGCGCGAACGCGCGCTGGCGTGCGTGAAATGCCCGCATCTCGCGTCGTCGCGCAAACACGTGGTGTTCGGCGTGGGCAACCCTGATGCGCAGTTGATGTTCGTCGGCGAAGCGCCGGGCGCGGATGAAGACGAGCAGGGCGAACCGTTCGTCGGCAAGGCCGGTCAGTTGCTCACGAAAATCATCCAGGCCACCGGTTTGAGCCGCACGGATGTTTACATCGCCAACATTTTGAAATGCCGGCCCGACACGCCCGGCCAGTCCGCCGGCAACCGCAAGCCCACGCCGGAGGAGATGCAGACCTGCATACCGTTTTTGCACGAGCAGATTGATTTGATCCAGCCCAAGGTCATCGTCGCGCTCGGCACCACGGCGGTGGAAGGATTGCTCGGCAAGACCGTCGGCATCACCAAGCTGCGCGGCAACTGGCAGACGTATCGCGGCACGCCGCTCATGCCGACGTATCATCCGGCGTATCTGCTGCGCAACCAGGCGATGAGCGAGAAGCGCCGCGTCTGGGAGGACATGCTGGCCGCGATGGAAAAACTGGGAATGCCCATCAGCGAGAAACAGCGGAATTTCTTTTTGAAGGCGTGAAAGCCTTTTGACAGAATGACAGAATTTGCAAAATATAAACGACAGCATTTTCATTCTGAAAATTCTGTCATTATGTCTAAAATAGTTTTGGCCGCACAAAGCCGCTTGCTCCGATTGTATTTTCCGCTATAAACCCGCGCGATGTTGAAACATCTTTTCCAACCTTTGCTCGATTGGTATCAGACCGCGCTCGAGTCGGGCGGCTACTGGGTCGTCGGCCTGCTGATGACGTGCGAAAGCTCCGTGCTGCCGTTGCCGAGCGAAAGCATCATCCCGCTTGCAGCCAGCTGGTCGCACGCCGGCAAAATCTCCATCGGCATTCCGGGCATCGTGCTTGCCGGCGCGCTTGGTTCGTGGCTTGGCGCGACGATTGTTTACTGGCTGGCGCGGCTGGCCGGCCGGCCGCTGCTGGAGCGCTATGGCCGGTTCATTTTGATCACGCCGGAAAAAATCCGGAAGAGCGAAAACTGGATGTCGCATTACGGCGCGGCGGGCGTGTTCGTGGCGCGGCTGCTGCCGGGCGCGCGGCAGTTGGTGGGCATTCCCGCCGGCATTGCGCGGATGAATTATCTGACGTTCGCCGTCTTCACGCTGATTGGTTCGGCGATTTGGTGTTCGGTGCTTTGTTATGTCGGCATCAAAGCCGGCCAGGACGAAAAGCTGATGCACGGCGATTTGCAGCGCATCGTGCTTTGGCTCGGCTTGGCGATGATCGTGCTGGGCGGACTGTATTATTTCTTCGTCCACCGGCACATGGGCGGAAAAGCGGAAAGCGGAAAGCGGAAAGCGGAATAAATTTTTCGCCGGGCCGCGCTCACTTCACAAATTCGAAGCTATAGGGATATTTGTAATTCTCGCCGTTGTTGGCCTTGAGGCCGGCAATGATGGCAAAAATAATTCCCGCCAGGACAATCAGCCCCACCACCGGGAACAGCAGGTAGCCGACGCAAAAAAAGGACAGCACCACGGCCACCACGCCAGCGGCAAACGCGGCGATGGCGACCGTAATTTGAAAGTTCAAGGCCGCCTTGCCGTGAATCTCGACAGAGGGGAATTCGTTCTTCTTGATTTGCCAGATGATCAACGGGCCAAGAATGTTGCCGAACGGAATAACAAAGCCTGCCAGCGCGCTCAAATGACAGAGCATGTTCCACATCCGCGCCTGGCTTTCGGAACCGGGCGGCGGCGCGTTTGGCGGCGTGACAGATGGCGGAGGTTCGATGGGCGGCGGCATTTGCGTTGGATTATCGGCCATAGCTTTCCTTTCTTTGATTTGCCCCTGAATACGCCGGTTCAAATTTCAAGGCAAGCCTTTTTAACCGTTGAAAATTCCTTTGCGCCTTGGCGTCTTTGCGTGAAACTTCAATCGCATGGCCGTCTCGGAACACATTCGCAAAAAACTGGGCGCCGTCCCGCACAAGCCCGGCGTGTATCTGCACAAGGATCGGTTCGGCACGGTGATCTATGTCGGCAAGGCACTCGATTTGCGCAAACGTGTCAGCCAGTATTTTCAATCATCGAGGCGCCTGGGCTGGGACTTGAAATTCAACGCGCTCGTCGAGGCGATCTGTGATTTTGATGTTCACGTCGTCAAAAGCGAACCGGAAGCGTTGCTGCTGGAAAGCAAGCTCATCAAGGATTTCAAGCCGCGCTTCAACATCAGCCTGCGGGACGACAAGCGTTACCTGATGCTCAAGGTCAACCTGAACGACCCGATTCCGAATTTCATTTTTACGCGGCTGAAAAAGGACGACGGCGCACGTTACTTCGGGCCGTTCGTGAATTCCACCGCGCTGCGCAATGCCGTGGCGCTGGCGCGGAAGCAGTTTAACCTGCGCGGCTGCCGCGTGTTCTCGCCGGGCGAAGCGGATTACAAGCATTGCCTCTACGCGCACCTGAAATACTGCACGGCCCCGTGCGTTGGCAATGTCACGCGCGGACAGTATCTGGAACAGGTCAGCGCCGCCTGCAATTTTCTCGAAGGCCAGTGCCGTGAAATGCAGGGCCAGCTTGAAGTGGAAATGAAAAAAGCCGCCGCGGCGCATGATTTTGAAAAAGCCGCCGAGCTGCGCGACCTCCTGCGCGATTTGCAGGACACCTGGAAGAAAACGGAAAAGTTTACGCGGGTGCCATACACTTTGCCGCTGGCCATCAATCCGCAGAATGATTTGGTTGAACTGGCAAAAGTTTTGGGATTGCCCTCGCCGCCAGTGCGGATTGAAGGCTTTGACATTTCAAACATCAGCGGCACATTCGCCGTGGCGTCATTGGTGAATTTCAAAAACGGCCGGCCTGACCGGGCAAATTACCGTCGGTTCAAGATCAAGACGGTCACCGGGCAGGATGATTTTGCGAGCATGGCGGAGGTGGTTGGCCGGCGTTATGCGCGGCTGCAACGCGAAGCCAAGCCGCTGCCGGATTTGATTCTGGTTGATGGCGGCAAGGGCCAGCTCGGCGTGGCGTGCGCGGAGCTGAGAAAACTTGGCCTGGAAAAAATTCCCGTCATCGGCCTGGCGAAGGAGTTTGAGGAAATTTATCTGCCGGAGAAAAGTCTGCCGCTGCGCCTGGGCCTGGATCATCCGGCGGTGAAATTGTTGCAGCGGTTGCGCGACGAATGCCATCGCGTGGCGAACAGCTACAACGCGCAGCTCCGGCTCAAGAAAATTTCCGAGAGCGTGCTGGACGAGTTTCCTGGCATCGGCGAACGGCGCAAGGCGGCGCTGCTGAAGAAATTCGGCTCGGTGTCGCGGCTCAAGACCGCAACGCTGGAACAAATCGCCGCCGTCTCCGGCTTTGGCGGCAAGGCGGCGGCGGAGTTGAAAAATTTTCTGGCGGCGCGCGGCTAGGCTTTGCCTTTTTTTAATGAAAGCAGCGCCAACATGATGCCGGCAAAACACATCGCCATGCCGAACGTATACAGCACTACGTCATCCCTGGTCATCACTCCTTCATGACGGCATTGCGCCGCCGCTGGCATGATCAGGGCCATACCGACCAGCACACCGATGATCCCTATGCTAATTTTTACAATTTGTTTCATCAATGTTCCTTCGCCTTTTTTGAATTCATCCTTGAGAACTTTAGGCTGACCGATTTGTCGGACGGAAATTTCAAAAGCTGTTTGCTCGTTCATTTCCGATTTCACTTGCCGCTCAATTTCTTCGCGCAGATGAATCTCCAATTCCTCCAGCGGCACGGGCGCTTTGATGCCGGCGGCGAGCATTTGTTTCCGCCAGTCCGCAATGGATTGTTCGAGGTTGAACATAATTATTATGAACTCATAAGCGCGGTTTGTCTGTAAGCGGCCTTTTCCAACCCATGACCGACACCGCCAAGAATGGCCATCACCGTCCATTCCATTCCAAAGATAAACGCAGGCAGCAACAGGCTGCGAAGGCTTGGGCCGCCGGGAGGAAAATGGAATATGCCAAATCGAATCCAAAGCAGACATCCCCCATAACACGCCAGGCCAACCGCTCTTCTAAACAGTTGGTTGTGGATTACCGGAAGCAATTTGTGATTGTATCTCCAGCTTAGAATACTGGTGACAACGGTGATGGCATAGACAGCCACCGCGAGCAATTTCGGCAGCGAACTTAATCGGTGGTCCAAAAGCATAGGCAAGAAAATGAACAGCGGACAAAATAAGGAAACGGTCAGGCAAATGACTCCGGCCAGTTTGATGATCTTCGTTATTTTCATAGGGGCGCCTATTTTTTTAAATTCCCAGTTGAGTTCGGAAGCGGGGCCGACTTTTTCCTCGGCAATTTCAAAAGCCTGTTGCGCACCCAATCCTGATTTTATCTGCCGCTCGATTTCTTCGCGTAGATGAATTTCCAATTCCTCCAGCGGCACGGGTGTTTGGATGCCGGCGGTGAGCATTTGTTGCCGCCAGCCCGCAATGGATTGTTCGAGGTTAAACATGTTTCTCCTTGCGCCTCGCGTCTGGAAGCCACGATATTTTGCCGGCGGCATAGAAAACAAGGATTGCGCCCGATCCCGCCAGCGTTAACGCCAATATGAAAGCCAGAAGAAACATGATCACCAATCGGCCCTCGGCGTTCGGCAATCCACCGAGACACCGGCTTTGAACCGCCAGTTCCCAGAGTTGGAACAGACCAGCCGAAATCGTGGCGATACCCACAACCAGCGACATCATTCGATTGATTTTAGCCGGTCCCGTGATTGTTTTTTGAAATTCCCGCTGCAACGCGCTGGGTCGGCCAATTTTTTGAACGGCCGAATTGAATGATTCTTGCTCGTTCATGCCTGGTTTTATTTGCCGCTCGATTTCGTCGCGCAGATGAATCTCCAATTCCTCCAGCAGCACGGGCGATTTGATTCCGGCGGCGAGCATTTGCTTGCGCCATCCTAAAATTGATTGTTCGAGGCTAAACATATTGTTCCTTTCGCAGGCCGGCCAAAACGGAATGGACCAGCGACCACTGCTCGTGATGCTTGGCCATCGCCGCCTTGCCGTCTTTTTTGAGCGAGTAATATTTCCGCTTCCGCCCGGTCTCGCTTTCGCCCCAGCGTGCCTTGATCAAGCCCCGGTGTTCCATCCGGTGCAGCACGGGATAAAGCATTCCGTCCGTCCAGTTCAGCTTGCCGCCGGAGCGGGCCTTGACTTCCTGAATGATGGCGTAGCCGTAGCTTTCGCCCTTGGCCAGCAGCGCCAAAATCAGCGGTTCGGCGGACGCGGCGACGAGTTCTTTGCGAATCATAGGGACACTATACATAGACAATATATGTATGTCAACCAGAAAAAATTTCACCGCGCCGGCGCGAACCGTTTTGAAAACACGTCCCGGAAAGTCCGCCGGCTTTCGGCGGCCAGTTCAGAAAAACGGGTTGTGCGCCTTTTCCTCCGCGACGGTGGTCAACGGGCCGTGGCCGGGGCAGAGTAACGTGTCTGCCGGCAATGAAAGAATTTGCTCGCGCACTTTCTGCCGGGCCAGTTCCCACGCGCCGTTGCCATTCCCCATCGAGCCCGCGAACAGCGTGTCGCCGACGATGGCGACGTGCGGCGCGTCCTCCTGCCAGTTCCCGACGAGGTAGGTCACGCCGTCTTCCGCGTGGCCGGGCGTTTCGCGGTGCGTCACGCGCAGGCCACCGAGGTGGATGATCTCGGCATTTTTGTTGCGCTGATCCACCGGCGCATTTTTGGAGCCGGAATGCAAGCGCGCCTTCGGCCATGCCGCGCGGATTTTTGGCAGCGCCTCGACGTGATCCCAATGCGAGTGCGTGATGAAAACATGTTTGAGCTGAAGCTGCTCGGCGGTGATGCAATCCAGCACCGGCTGGGCGTCGAGCCCGGTGTCGAAGAGCGCGGCATCGCGGGTGACTTCGTCCCAGACGAGATAGCAGTTCACCGTCATTCCTTCACCGGCCGTTGTGAACACGCGCAGTTCACGCCACGCGGACAAATCTTTGGATGCCGGCAACCAGCCGTCGGCGATGCCGGCAAGTTTGGCGGCGTTCAGGCCGAGCAGCGGCGCGAGCGCGGTGAAATTTATTTTTTGAGCGCAACGTCCGGTTTCCTCCAGCGCGGAAAGTTCGGTTTCCGCAAGGCCGGCCGCCGCCGCCGCCGCCGCGGCCGGGATGCCGCTCATGGCGCGGGCCTTGCGGATGATGTCGCCGATATGATCTTCGAGTTGCATGGCCAGACATTAGCGGAAACGCGGGGCGCGCGGCAAGCGGCACTGTCCTAATCCTAATCTTGTTCTTAATCGTAATCGTGATTTGAGGCGGATTACGATTACGATGACGATTATGATTAGGACACCACCCGGCAAGCGCCTGACTTGTGGTGCCCGCCCTGCTTTGGTAGATTTCTGGTGTGTTCTTCCGCAAAAAAAACAAGCCGCGCGAGCGGTTCTACCTCTTGCCCGGCCAGGGCGGAAGAAATTACCACCGCAAGCAGCGGCGGCTCCTGTGGTGGAGCGTCGCGGTGGCGCTGCTGTTCGGCCTGGTGCTGGCGGCGGTGATGTGGTGGCTGTCGCGGCCAAAGCTTTGAGCCGCACTTGACCGCGCGGGCGGGGTTGTTACCATGCGACCAGTTCGATGAAAAACTTGCGCTTCATTCTGGTGCTGGCCGTGACGTTTTGCGGGCTGGCGTTGTCCCGTGCGGAAGTGGCTGACGGCATCAAGGCCGTGGTCAACGACCGCGCCATCACCTACGCCGAAGTGGAGGATTTCGCCCGCGACGCCGCGAGCGCGCTGCGGATGCAATTTGCCTCGCAGCCGGATGTCTTCCAGCAAAAGCTCAACGAACTTCTCAATGACAGCCTCGAACAGCTCGTCGAGCGCCAGTTGATTTTACACAGTTTTGACACCGAAGGCTACAAGCTGCCGGAAAGCGCGATTGACGATGTCGTGTCGGATCGCATTCACGAGCAGTATGGCGACCGGGTGACGCTCATGAAAACCTTGCAGGCGCGCGGCATGACTTTCGAGCAGTTCCGCAAACAGGTGCGCGAGCAATACATCACGTCCGCGCTCCGCAACCAAAACGTCCAGCGCGAAGTCATCATTTCCCCCACCAAGGTCGTGGATTATTATCAGAGCCATCTGGACAGTTTCCAACTCGAAGACCGGGTCAAGCTGCGCATGATCGTTTTGAACAAGGCTTCCGCCGACGACACGAACACCATCAAATTGGCCCGTGAAATTCAGGCCAAGATCAAGGAAGGCGCGGCCTTCAGCGAAATGGCCACGGTTTATTCACAAGGTTCACAGTCGCATGAAGGCGGCGACTGGGGCTGGGTCGAGCGCTCCGTCCTCCGCAAGGAACTTGGCGATGTCGCCTTCGCCCTCGCTCCCGGACAGACCAGCGATGCCATTGACACCCCCGACGCAATCTATCTGATGCTCGTCGAAGACAAGAAACCGGCGCAAGCCAAGCCGCTTGCCGACGTTCGCAGCGACATTGAAAAAACCCTGCGCACCCAGGAGCAGGCGCACCTGCAAAAGGAGTGGATCGAAGGCCTGAAGAAAAAAACCTTCATCCGTTATTTCTGAAACCTGCCCAGTGAGGCGTGATTCGTGATGCACGGCTGGTCACACTTCCCGGTTTGCGCAGCACCATGAAAAACTGGATCGGCATTCCGCTGGGCGATGTCACTGGCGTCGGCCCGGAAGTCACGCTCAAAGCCATCGTCGCCGAAGCCTCGGCGGATGAAACCAAATATCTCCTGCTCGGCGACGAAGCCGGCACGCGCCATTTGCTCCATTCTCTCAAGCTGGATCTGCCGCTGGAAAAATTCTCCGGCTACCACGCCGCCGGAAAACTTTTCATCGCCAATCTCTCCGCCGAACCGCTGCCCGAAAAATTGCCGGCCGGTTCACCGCTCGCCGCCAACCTTGCCGTCGCCGCGTTGCGCGAGGGCGGCCAGCGCGGCCAGCGCGGCGAGCTGGATGCCATCGTCACCGCGCCGGTGAACAAGGAATCCATCATCCGCGCCGGCCACCAATTTGTCGGCCAGACGGAATTTCTTTCCGAACTCGCCGGCACAAAGCGCACCGCGATGATGCTGCTCGGCACCGACGAGCGCGGTCGCTGGCTGCGCGTGGCGCTGGCGACGGTGCATATTTCCATCAAATCCGTTCCCGCAAAATTGACGGCGGAAAAAATCACGCTCGCCATCGAACTCGCCGCGCAAGCCTGCCGCGACCTCGGTCTGCCGCGCGCGAAAATCGCCGTCGCCGGCTTGAATCCGCACGCCGGCGAAGGCGGCGAATTTGGCGATGAGGAAATCACGACGATTGGCCCGGTGGTCCAAGCT
>Ga0302320_10031279_pt1 | contig 10102 bp, 9 predicted proteins | sample Bog_T0_3_FD_202130 | JGI IMG/M metagenome (GOLD analysis project Ga0302320, IMG submission 202130) | Peat permafrost microbial communities from Stordalen Mire near Abisko, Sweden - Bog_T0_3 | ecosystem: Environmental > Terrestrial > Soil > Wetlands > Peat | place: Sweden: Abisko, Stordalen Mire...
GAGGCTCCGCTAGCAATGATGAGCGCCTGCGTATGCACCTGATGTACGCCCAGATGAAGCAGAAACGGACGCTGGCTTAAATCAACGCTGGTGAGGTGCGCCATGCGGTATTCGGCGCCAAAGCGCTCCGCCTGCTTGCGCATGTTCTCGACTAGTTGCGGACCCATAATCCCTTCGGGAAAGCCGGGGAAGTTTTCCACCAGAGTGGTCAGGGCGAGTTGTCCGCCGGGTTCGTGACCTTCAACGACCAAAGGTTTCAGATTGGCGCGCGCGGTATAGAGTGCAGCAGTGTGACCGGAGCAGCCAGAACCGATGATGACGACGTTACGAGTTTCGCTCATGTTGGGATAGCCGTTAGATTGCCGATTCTAGATTTCGATGCATTGCGGAATAGATGCAAAATAACAAATCTTCAACACAGGGGCCACAGAGAACACAGGGTCATGCTCATCACCTTTTGTCCGCCCCTGACTTCGCCGCCGGCTTGGATGAATTTGGCTTGCTCGGTTCTTTGGCGCTCGCGCCCGGAATTTGCGCCAATTCTGCGGGAATGGTGCGCTTCACGCTAAGCAGATTGCGATAGTTGGCGAGCACTTCAGAAGCCGTGCGAAACAGCGGTTCGTAGACACTTTGATCGGGCGCCGGGCCGTTTTCAGTGGCGGCACAGCGGGCCAGAGCGATCGAGGATTTTCCAAAACGCTCCAGGCGGATTCGGCTAGCCGGAGTATTAGCCCCCACCATGGTTTCAGGACTGCTGATCGCCGATGCGCTATCTTCCAGCGCCAGCTGAATTAAATCTTTGGGATCGCGAACGTGCAGGACCAGGGTCTCGACCATGCTCTGGCCATCATTACTGAAGGAGTATTGCACGCTGGAAAACAAGGCCTGCACCGAAAATTCACGCCGGATGCGCACGTAGACAGCGACCGAAGGCTCATCCGACATTTGCGCCCCTGACCCCGGCTTAAGAAAATTCGGGGGTTCGCTGAGCGACGACCGGCCATGAGAAATTTCGAAATCCTGCGCAAACAGAGGCTGTTTCGGTATGCGCGCCAGAGCGGCGGCAATTTCTTTTTGCTCCTCCGCCGAAGGTGTACATACATTCAGCATGTTCACTTTTACCTGCGGCTGCGAAGGTTGAGGTTCGGAGGCCTGTTGCGACAGAAGCGGAAGAGAGGTCAGAAGTCCGGCCAGAAAGAGAGTTATTCGGATCACGCCAAGAATTCTAAACGATGAATGCAAAAAACCTTAAACCTGCAGCAAATCTTAGAGTTTCGCCGAATCGTCAACCCATTTAGAATTCAGGGCATGGCGAATCTGACACTGGTTTACGGCATGCGGCTGCTGCCGTCCGAAGATGTGGCCGAAGTGGGGCAGGCTCCAGTGAAACTTACCAATGGACGCGAAGCTCATGTGACGATGCACGTCCTCGAAGGCAGCAAAGAAGAAATCGAGAAACAGTTGCGCACCAGCCTGGAAGCGTTTTTCGATCTTTATCCAGAGATTTAGTTGCTCAGCGAACAGTCATGAGGCAGCGGTATCTAACATTTCGTGCGCGCATGGTGGCTGCCGGATTCTGGCCGCAAGGCTGGGTCGCGCGCGGAGCCTGCTATTCGCTGGCCTTCGCCATCTTACTGTTTGTAATTCAAATGCTGCTGACGCTGATGGCGCCTTCCTGGGCCGACAGCCTTGGCGGCTGGATTAAGTTTCTACTCTTCGATGCAGCCCTATTATTCTGCATCGTTGCCTTCCGCACGCTGAGGAAAAAAATCCTTTGGCGGCTGCGCAATCGCCTCATCGTTACATATGTTTTCATCGGTGTGATTCCCGCCGTGCTGCTGGTCGTCATGGCGACGATCACGATGTATCTTTTTGCCGGACAGTTTGCCAGCTACGTGGTGACTTCCGAAATTAACTCGCAACTGCGAAGTATGCAGGCGGCCAATGCGGCCGTCAGCAGCGAACTTGCGGGACGCCTGGAGAGAGGCGAAGCCCCGGCGGCAGCCTCCATTGCGAGCTTAAAAAAACGCGACCGTTCCTGGGGCAGGAGGCGTGTTTGCGCCTGGCACGGCACGCGCTTGCTGCCGTTAGACAGCAGCGTTCAGAGCGATTCGGTGAGCTATCCGGACTTTTTCAACAAAGAAGATAACGAATACGCCAAGGCCGTACAGCAGGGTCTACCGTTTAAAGAGATCGTCCGGGATAACGGGCAGCTCTACCTGCGCGCCACCTCTGCGTTCATGGTTGGGGCGGACAAGCTTACCGTGGTGACCAGCGAGCCGCTCGATCAAGATCTGATGGCGGAAATTGCGGCGAACCTCGGCGAGATCACACTTTACGCCGCCGGCATCAGGCAAGAGGAAAACGGAAAAGATAAAAAAACCTCTGTACTTACAGATCCCAAGTCAAGAGTCACCGCCTCCGTCGGCACCGACAAGCAAAAGAAGGGCATTGTATTTAGCGATGCCAAGCCGGGAATCCCTACCGTACGCGAGGAAGAGACGTTGCGTCAGACATTCTCTGTGGGATCGGTAGCTCCACCGACGGGAATGATGGATCGCGAAATATCTTTCGGTACGCCGTTGCCCGTAGTGGATTGGAAAACTGGAGAGCGCGAACGCGTTGGCGCGCTGGGCGTCAGCGTGCGCACGCGACCGTCCGTACTTTACGGGCATTTGTTCGCGGCTCTCGGGGATATCGCCCGAGGCGTGGAATACCTGCTGCTGGCGATTCTCATCATCTTCGGAATCATCGAACTGATTGCGCTGATCATTGGCACGCGCATGACGCGCACCGTCACCTGCGCTGTGGCGGACCTCTACGACGCGACCAAGCACGTGGACCGCGGCGACTTCAGCCATCGCATTCCGGTCAAATCGGCCGACCAGTTGGCGCAGCTATCGCTCTCCTTCAATTCGATGACGGAGTCCATCGAGAAGCTGATCCTCGAACAAAAAGAAAAGCAGCGGCTCGAAGGCGAACTGGTGATCGCGCAGGAAGTGCAGGCGCAACTGTTTCCGCGACAGGTTTCGGAGTTGGAATCGCTGGAAGTGCACGGCTTCTGCCGTCCCGCCCGCACCGTCAGCGGCGACTATTACGACTTTCTCACCGCAAGTTCTCATAAGCTTATTCTGGCTGTGGGAGATATCAGCGGAAAAGGAATTTCCGCCGCGCTCATGATGGCGACCATTCATTCCGCGGTGCGTGCTTACAGCGTGGAAAGCCTGCCGCAAATGCGCGAGCCGGTGGCAGTGGGCGCTGTGGCGGGCGCGGGCCGGATCATGGCGGCGTGGCCTGAGGGCATCGAGATTTCTCCGGGAGCGCTGCTTGGTCTGCTCAATCATCAGCTGTACGAAAGTACTCCTCCGGAAAAGTACGCGACCTTGTTTCTCGGAATCTACGATGGGCGTTCGCATCAACTGACCTACAGCAACGGCGGACATCTGCCGCCTATTTTGATCGGAAAAGACGGTGCAGTACGGCGACTGGAGACGGGCGGGACAGTGGTTGGTCTATTCGACCATATGACCTACGCGGAAGGCGCCGTGCAAATGCATCCTGGTGAAATCTTTCTGGCTTACAGCGACGGGGTCACCGAGCCGGAAAACGAGTTCGGAGAATTCGGCGAGGAGCGGTTGATCGATCTGGTAAGCGCGAATCGCGATTCGCCGCTGCTGAACATAAGCCAGGCCGTGACCTCGGCAGTGGATGACTGGATCGGTGACAATGAGCAGCCGGATGACATTACGCTGGTGCTGGCGCGGGCGCGGTAGAACCACAGACTTACTTCTTCAGCGCAGTTCCGAAGTTCGTCACCACGGTGATGGATTGGCTGACCTGTTGCGTAATCATGTCGAGAAGAATTTTTTTGCCGTCGGGCGAGACGTCATAAAAACCTTGCTGGCTGGCCGGACTCACAGCCAGGGGCTGGCCGGGGCCGAACTGCCGAGCGCCGTTCGATTGCGTGACAGGAACCGAGAATACCGTGCGATGTACGACGTTGAAGTAGTAAAGTTGTTTCCCGTCCTTACTCCACTTAGGGCTGACTCCCTCGTTATTCGAGACCTGCCATTTGCCTTGTCCGCCACCGTAGGCCGCCACGTAGCCATTCGATGGTCGCGCAATTATAATCCGTTCGAGCCAATGTAGGGACAACCGCCCTCGGCTGTCCGGTCGGGCGAAGCCCGGCTGCTCCATCCTAGAGGCTGCAGCACGGCCTTTAATTCAAAACATGATTAGCAAAACATGATTAACAAAACATGATTAACAAAATCCGGCGAAAAACCATCTGGGTGGTTGCCTGCGCGATGCTCACGCTTTGGCCGACACTCTCTCTGACTCAAACCGCCAGCCGACCGCCGGATACTGGCACGATCCAAAGCGCTCAATCCGCACAGCCGCAAATCACCGCCTATACTTTGCCGCCCGAAAAACTCGCCAAGGCCGAAGCGCTTTATAGAACGCGCACGGTCCTTTATCTGTTTGGCATGGTGTTCGGCATCGTCGTTCTGTGGTTTCTGGTGAAACTGCGAGTCGGACCGGCCTTGCGCAATCTGTCCGAGCGATCCAGTAAAAACAGATTCGTGCAGACTCTCATCTTCGTTCCTCTGTTGATGCTTTTGATCGCTGCGCTCTCGCTGCCCATCGACATCTATCAGCACCATATTTCTCTCGCTTATGGACTTTCCGTGCAAAGCTGGGCGTCGTGGGCGGCGGACTGGGGCAAAACGCAGGCAGTTTCTCTCGTCATTTTTGTGCCTACCGTTTTCGGCCTGTTCTGGATTATTCGCAGAAGCCCGCAGCGCTGGTGGTTGTATTTTTGGCTGCTGACTCTGCCGTTTCTGGTTTTGCTGGTTTTTATAACACCAGTCTTGCTGGACCCGATCTTCAATACATTCGAGCCTCTCGAGAAAACGCAGCCGCAGCTCGTCGAGCAGATTGAAAGAGTCACGCAGCGCGGCGGCCTCAGCATTCCTCGGGACCGCATGTTCGAGATGAAGGCCAGCGAAAAAGTCACCACCTACAATGCATACGTCACCGGCATCGGGGCCACCAAACGCGTCGTCGTCTGGGACAATACAGCGCACGACCTTACCGTTCCTGAAACGCTTTTCGTCTTCGGCCACGAAATGGGTCACTACGTTTTGAATCACATTTATAAAGGACTCGCCTTCGGCGCAGTCTTGATGCTGGCAGGATTTTGGATAGGCCGCCGTATGGTGCTAGCCATGCTCGCCAAGTGGGGTGGGGCGTGGCAGATTCGCGGCATTGACGACCTGGCCGCGCTGCCCGTGCTCATGCTGGTACTTTCGCTTCTTGCTCTGGTTGGAGAGCCCATCGGAAATGCTTTCAGCCGTCACATCGAACATCAAGCCGATATTTATGGACTTGAAGTCACGCACGGCCTTTTCCCGAAGAACCGCCAAGTCGCGGCGGCGTCCTTTCAAAAGCTGGGCGAGAAAAGTTATGACTATCCCGGCCCGAATCCGCTGCTGGTGTTTTGGTCGTATTCGCATCCGTCGATTGCCGACCGTATTCGTTTCTCGCTTCAGTATGATCCGTGGAACACTTCTTCGGGACCGAAGTACGTGAAATAAGAATTGTGGACGGGCAGCCGTGGTGATCCTGCTGATGGGCGTGTCGGGCGCCGGGAAAACAACAATCGGCCAATTACTGGCGTCCGGACTGGGGTGGGAATTCATCGACGCCGATGACTATCATTCTTTACAAAATGTAGAAAAGATGCGGAACGGAATTCCACTTTCCGACGCCGACCGCGGTCCGTGGCTCAAGAACCTGCAGGCACTTATCGCCGACCGAAACACGTCCGGCAAGAATGCGGTGCTGGCTTGCTCGGCTCTGAAGCGCGCTTATCGAGAGGAATTGCGGGTTACGCCGGAAGTGAGGGTTGTTTATCTGCAAGGAACTGTTGAATTATTACGCCAGCGGCTTCATGAACGTCTCGGACACTATATGACTGAGGCCATGCTTGACAGCCAACTCGCAGCGCTGGAAGAGCCTGGCGACGCAGTAACAGTGAATATTGATCAGGCCCCCGTGGCCATCGTGAGCCAGATCCGTACCATGCTGCGACTGACGCAAAGTTAAGATCGAAACTTCCGGAAGCGCGATCTTGCTCGCCAGCCCAGCGGTCCGCAATTTATCTGTAAGGGTTTACGCGTTTGGAATCGTACTCAAAGTCGACCAGGCCATCCCGGTAGTCCAGCTTGACCTCCAATTGCCGCAGCATGGCGAAGCCAAGAAAGCCGGAGATTTCGGTGCCAATGTGCCGGCTGACGTTGGACAGATCGAGCGTGACAATTCCCAGGTTTGACTGTTGAAAGTGACCAAAGCGCAGGGTCGCGGTTTCGGAGCTATAAACCTGCTTCACTTGGCCATTTAGTCCATGAACCTGCATTCGATCTTCGGAGCTCACCTTGCTGACCTGCCGACCGGCGCGAACCGAAAGTAGGTTACTGAAAGCGCCGGTGTCGAGTCCGAACAGCATCGATTTCGAGCCATTCACGCTAGTGGGAACAAGCATCATGTGTCCAAAACGGAAGACTCTCGTCCACTCCGCCATTTCCGGCGCAACGTAACGATCTTTGGGGAGGCGCAATGCAGGTTTGGCTGCGGCTGGCGGAGAGTTCTCCACCTTCCCAGCGGGTTCGCTTCCGCTGCCTTCTTTCTGTTCCGCATTGGCTTGCTCCTCGCCTTCGCTGTTTAAAGATTTGGGAGCAACTGTGTCTTCCGGTCGTTTGGGCAGTGGAGACAACTTAAACCGCATTCCGGGAAAATCGATGTCGACCAGATAAGCGCCGAAGACATCGGCCCCGATCAACCCGTCTTCATTCGCGACTGAACTCTTGTCGCTGACCGCCACTACACAGTCTTGAAAGTCCAGGTCGCCAATCCGAATATGGTCTGCCACCGCCGTGTAGCCGCTTTGGGTGCCTTTGTCACCGATGCCCCCGTAATGCACCGAGGAAATGCGGGTTAAGCCTGCTTTCTCCGCGAGTCTGCGGTTCACCAAAATTCCGCCTGCTCCGGTATCGAGCAAAAGACGTGCGCCCCGGTCATTGAGCTTGACCGAAAGACCTATGCCACGCATGCGGTGAGCGTCCGCGTAAAGGGTTTCCAACTTAATTTCCGTCTCCTCCACCTTGCTGACCAGTTTACAGGCGTGAATGGGCTTGTCGGCTGTGGCGCTCAGGAAATCCAGGTACTCCATCCAGTGTTTGGTTTCTTCTTCATCATCGGGATGCGGACCGGCGAGATAAGCTTCGATGGCCGCCAGCCTTTCTTTCCGCGGCAGACGGCTTATCCACGCTCTTTGCACATCAATATCGTTCGGAGCAACCTGGTGAGCGCTTTCCAGTTGGTCGTAGGCTTTGCGATACAGCGAGTAAGAACTGTACAACTGCGCCAAGCCCAGGTAAGCATGTACCTCTCTGGAGTCGATCTTCTTGGCCGCAAGGTAGGACCTTTCGGCGTCTGGCATCTCTCCCAGACGGAATTGCACATCTCCCTTGACGGCCAGCAGTGCGGCGGAATTGGGCAGTTCGGTCAGAGCACCGTTTACCCAGTCCAAGGCCTCGTCCAGCTTCTGTTCCCGTAACATCGACCGCGCCAGTCCGACCTGAGCCGGCACAAGCTTGGCATCTGCTTTCACTAAAGACCGGTAGGCGGCCTCAGCTTCGGCAAACTTTCCCGCCCGAAAGAGTTGATCGGCGGCCGCCAGGCCGGGATTGCCCTCCGATGGCTTTGCTTCATCCCCCCGCAGGGGAGATTGAATCAAGAGAGATTGAGTCAGGAGCACAAGGGCCGCGACGCGGGCTAGGCGCTGGCAATGAAACATCCGGAGTACTCCAGGTAAACGCAGCAGCTTAGCACGATTCCCCGAATCACGAGTACCAATCTCGTCTACCTGCTCAGTATCTACAGCAGCGGAAGCCGAACAACGCATGGGTGTAAACGCTCATCCAATAATGAATACCGCAGCAGCGTTGGGAATCGACTAAAATATGTCCAGGGAAACAGAGGGGACCATGGTTGACGATAAGCCTGACGATAACATCGCAATCTCGCCGGGTCCGAGCTTCCGGACTGCCATGTTGCTGGCCATTGTTGCGGACGCGCTCCAGATTATCGTCTTTCCTCTATTCGTCGAAGGAGCCCTCTCGCCGGCGGATGACGTCCTCGATTTCGGGGTCGCGGCTCTGCTGGTAAATCTTTTGGGATGGCACTGGGAATTCCTGCCGTCGTTTTTGGTCAAACTCGTTCCCGGAGTCGATCTGGTTCCGCTGTGGACAATCGCGGTTGCCAATGTCTATAGAAAATCCAAGCGCATGGCCGAGAGCGCGGAAGAAACCCGAAAAGAGCACCTCGCATTGAAAAGCCCGCAAGGTTTGTAAGTCTAACCTCACGCCCCGACAAAATTCTTGTTTTCTGTTAAATTGAGGGGTCCCGAATCGCGTGCTCCCTGGGCCGTATCCCGCAGTGGCCCTGGGGTCTGGCCTGCCATGCCCTTTCGAGACCTTCCGCAGTCTGTAGTAAACGGACACACTGAATCTTTACAAAACTCAAAGCTGGCGGAAGACAATTCTGTCCCCCATGGGCCATCTGCTGACTCGCTGGAACGCGCTCGTTGTCGTCCTCGCCATTATGACCATGGCGGGCTGCCAAGGTTTCAGTTCGGGGAAATCCTCTTCTTCGCAAGGCACGGACCCGCAGTCGGGCACACTAAACGCGGCGCCTGCGAGCATCAGTTTCGGGAATGTGCAGATCGGCACCAGCCAAAATCAAGCTGACACAATCACCAATACGGGTACGACAACCGTCACCATCTCCCAGTCGGGCGTTACCGGCAGCGGTTTTAGCGTGACCGGCCTAACGCTTCCTCTGACGCTGACGGCCGGACAGAGCGCGACCTTCAGCATTGTTTTCAATCCGCAGTCGACAGGTGATGTGAGCGGGAATGTGGCTCTAACCAGCGACGCGACGGGCAGTCCGCTGAATATTGCCATCACTGGGACGGGCGTCGCGGCGGGGAGTTTAATTACAAATCCCACCAGTTTTAGTTTTGGAAGCGTGCAGACGGGAAACAATCAGACCCAAACCGAGACTCTGACGAACTCAGGCGGGGAAAACCTGACCGTCTCTCAAGCCGCAGCTTCCGGGGCGGGCTTCAGCTTCACCGGGTTGAGCTTGCCGCTGACGCTGGCGCCAAATCAGAGCACGACCTTCGGTGTGGTTTTTGCTCCGACGAGTGCGGGCGCGGCTAACGGCAGTCTGGCGATCACCGTAAACGGCTCGGCTACTCCGATTGATCTTTCTTTGTCGGGAACAGGATTTACGCCCGCAACGCTGACCGTAACACCTGCGAGCTTCGCATTTGGAAACGTGGCATCCGGACAGAGTTCTACGCAAGTGGAAACCATCAAGAATACGGGCGGAGCGAGCGCGAACATCACCTCGGCCTCGGTCAGCGGCACTGGATTCAGCATTGCGGGGATCAGCACTCCGCTGACTCTGACTCCGGGACAAAGCGCTTCCTTCAACGTGACTTTTGCTCCCCAATCTTCCGGCAGTTTTAGCGGGAGCGTTTCCCTTATCTCGAACGCGTCCGACCCGAGCTTATCGATTTCGCTGGGCGGAACGGGGACGACGTCGCAGGCTCAAGGGCAGTTGAGCGTCAGTCCGTCGACCATTAACCTCGGCAGCGTAACCGTGGGGACGAGCGGAAGCCAAACTGGGACACTGAATGCGACTGGGGCGAGCGTTACGGTTTCTGCTGACGCCGTCGGCAGTTCAGAGTTCGTCATTTCCGGCCTGACATTTCCTGTCACCATACCGGCAGGCCAGAGCGCCAACTTCACCGTGACGTTTACGCCTCAAAGCAGCGGGTCGGCTTCCGTAGGCGCCTCTTTTACCAGCAATGCGTCCAACTCATCGGCGTCAGCAACTTTTACCGGAACGGGTGTGGCTGCGCCGGTTCACACCGTGAACCTGTCCTGGAATGCGAGCACTTCGCCAAACATAATCGGCTATAACATTTATCGCAGCACAGGAACTGGCGGCAGCTACGTCCTGATCAATAGTG
>Ga0302320_10031280_pt1 | contig 10102 bp, 3 predicted proteins | sample Bog_T0_3_FD_202130 | JGI IMG/M metagenome (GOLD analysis project Ga0302320, IMG submission 202130) | Peat permafrost microbial communities from Stordalen Mire near Abisko, Sweden - Bog_T0_3 | ecosystem: Environmental > Terrestrial > Soil > Wetlands > Peat | place: Sweden: Abisko, Stordalen Mire...
CTGCTGGATTGCCTGGTAACGGTAACTCGGCGGCGCCTTACACCAACGGCGCAACTTGCCCCGGCCAGGATACCGTCGACATCTGTGGGATTTTCGGAAGTCCCTCCCCGGTTACTATTACCGTGCCTTCGGGATTGCAATTTTTTATAAACGGCGTAAGTTACAGCGGCACGCAAACGTTGAATTTGCCGCAAGGCCAGTACACCCTCGCTGCGCCCGCCCCGCAATCCACGGGCGTCGGCAGTCAAATTGCGCTGGCCTCATGGTCGGACGGCGGCGCACCGTCGCATACGATTACGGTGGGCCCGGGCGGATTGTCCATTACCGGCACGATCGCCACGCAGTATCTGCTAACCGTTTCGGCCGGGCCCGGCGGATTAGCCGTGCCCGCTAGCAGCGGCTACTATACCGCTGGTGCGGTGGTGAATCTGAATGCCGTGCCGAATGTGGGTAGTGTATTTACAACCTGGACGGGCACGGTGGCCACTGCCGGTTCGGCAGCCACCACGGTGACTATGAATGCGCCCCAGACCGTTATGGCAAACTTTACAGCATCCCAACAGGTGAGCGTCAGCGTGCCACCGGGCGTACCTTTCACCCTGAACGGGACGAATTACGCCGGTCCCCAGTTCGTACCACTGGCACCGGGACAATACACGCTTTCCACGACGAGCCTGCAGGTGTCCGCAACTGGCGATCAGGAACTTGTGTTCAACTCCTGGTCGGATGGTGGCGCCATTTCGCACACTATCACTGTAGGTACGACTCCGCTGTCAATCGGCGGCAGCTTTACTACCGAATACCAACTCACCGCTACTGCAGGCAGCGGGGGAACCATTTTGCCGGTCAATGGATTCTACAGTTCCGGCACGGCTGTCAATCTGACAGCCACGCCGAACCCAGGTTATGTATTTCACAACTGGACCGGGGCAGTGGCAGTTCCGTCCTCGGCGACGACGACCGTAACGCTAAGCCAGGCGCAAATGGTTACCGCCAACTTTTGGCCGGCGCCGTCTGCCTGCGTGGCCGCTCCAGCGAATGTGACGGCATGGTGGAAAGGGGATGGGTCAGCGAACGATGAGACGTTATCGTTCAACGCTACTTTGGGCGGCGACGTGAGTTTCGCGTCCGGTCTGGTGGGCCAGGCATTCAGCTTCGATGGGACCCAGAGTCCGTTTGTCTCCGTTCCCGCGGGTGCCTTCCCACCGCAACCGGGTAGCGGCGCTTTCAGTTTCGAAACGTGGTTTCAGACGTCCGGCGCCAATGGGGGCGTGATTCTCGGGCAGCAGCCTTCCGCCCCGGACGCGGCATCGCCGGCGCAGTATTCTCCGGCCATTTACGTCGGCACAGACGGCAACCTGTATGTCGAGGTGTTCTATAACGGCAGCACGAATCCGTTAGTGGGTCCGGCACCGGTGAATGATAACCAGTGGCACCATGTCGCTGCGACTTACGACGGGAGCACGGAGATCGTCTATCTCGACGGCGCGAACATCGGCCAATCTCTCTCTTACATGCAAGTGCCCAACGGGTCTCCGTTGTCTTATCAACTGGGAACAGGCTTCACCCAAGGTTGGCCGGCAACGAATAACTCCTGGTACATCTTTAACGGCTTGATCGATGAGCCGACGGTGTACTCACGTGCGCTGACCGCAGCGGAGGTGCTCGGTATCGCCCAGGCGGGCAGTTACGGAAAGTGCGACCCGGTGGTGTCGCTAAGTCCGGTTACGCTCAATTTCGTCAATACTGCGCCGGCTCAGACGGCTACGCAGACGGCGGTGCTATCGAATCCCGGGAATGCGCCCCTGGCCATCTCGGCGATCGCTGCCGACGCGGGCGACACGAATTTTAACTTGCTAAGCGGCAATGCGCAGGATTGTGCCGTAGGCACGCAGGTTCAACCCAACTCCTCGTGCAACGTCCGCGTTCAGTTTTCACCGCAAGGCGCCGGTGCGATCAGTGGACAGGTTTCGATAACGGATAACTCCGTTGTGGGCCAGGGTACACAAGTGATCAGCCTGGCGGGCTCCAGTGAGACACTACAACCCACCGTCACATTCACCGGGCCTTCCTCCGCGGTTTATGGCTCGACGTTCACGCTTGTGGCCAGCTCCAATTCGGGTGTGGCGGCCACAATTCTCGCTTCCGGCCCGTGTCAGATCAACGGAATCTCCATTACCATGACTAGCGCTACAGGCCTGTGTCAACTGCAAGCCACTTGGCCCGCCAACGCGCCCTTCGCAGCGGCTAACGCAACGCTGAGCGTAGACGCGACTCCATCTGTAGTGACGGCCGCCGTCACTGTGGCGAATAAGACCTTCGACGGGACAACAGACGGGACAGTCGGTAGTTGCACGCTGAGCAATGTATTGCCGGCCGATGCGGGAAACGTCACTTGTACCGCTGCGAGTGCGACGTTTGCGAGTCCAGGCGTCGACAACAACGTTCCGGTCACGGTGAGCGGCATCACCTTGGGCGGATCGGCTGCCGGTAATTATCAGCTCTCGACTACAACGGCGAGCACCACCGCGAACATCACTTTCGGCAGCGTCAATTCGGCCTGCGTGGCGCCTCCATCAGGCGTGACGGCCTGGTGGAAAGCCGATGGCGACGCGACCGACGTGACGGGCGCCTTCGGCGCTACGCTCGGCGGAGATGTCAGCTTCGCACCTGGCCAAGTAGGTCAGGCCTTCAGCTTTGACGGGTCCCAGAGCCCCTATGTGCTGCTGCCCGCGGGGGCATTCCCGGCTGAGCCGACCAACGGTCCGTTCACCTTTGAAACCTGGTTCCAGACTTCCGGCGGGAATGGCGGCGTCATCCTGGGCGAGCAGAGCGGCGGCCCGTATGAGACGAACGTGCCAGGCTGGACCCCCGCCATTTACGTAGGTTCGGACGGCAAACTCTATGCGGAGGTGTTCTATAGCAGCGCCGGTATCGCGCAAGTTGTTAGTCCGATTCCGGTCAATGATGACGCGTGGCACCACGTTGCCGTAACTTACGACGGCACGAATGAGGTTACCTATCTGGACGGCGGCCCCATTGGCACGATCAATCAGTTGGTGCAGGCTCCGAACGGGCCGTCACTTGGATATGAACTCGGCACGGGCTTTACCTATGGTTGGGCTAATGGCAACAGCGGCTGGTACACCTTCAACGGTTTGATCGACGAAGCAACCGTATACTCGCGCGCTCTCAAGGCCGGCGAAGTCGCCGGCATCGTGCAGGCGGGGACTTACGGCAAATGCAATCCTGTCGCTTTGGTTAATCCCGGCACGCTCACCTTTAGCAACACACCTCCGGGACAAATTGCCATGCTGACCGCGGTGCTGTCGAATCCGGGCAACGCGCCTCTCACCATCGCCTCGATTGCTTCCGACGCCGGCGACGCCAACTTCAGCGTCTTAAGCGGCAACGCAGGAGATTGCGCCGCGGGCACGCCGGTTCAATCCAACGCGACTTGCAACATCCGCGTTCAGTTTAGCCCGCAATCGGCCGGCTCTCTGAACGGAAGCGTGACCGTGCAGGAAAACGCACTCTATAGCGGCGGCGTTCAGACCATTCAGCTTTCCGGTACGGCGTTGGAACCGCAATCCATAAGCTTCGGCAGCATTGCTACCCAAACCGTTGGCACGCCGCTGACTCTCTCAGCAACCGCAACCTCCGGACTGGTGGTCAGCTTCAACAGCGCTACGCCTTCGGTTTGCACCGTGACCGGAAACACCGCTACTTTCCTTACTTACGGAAGCTGCACCGTCACGGCAGTGCAATCCGGTAACGGAACCTACTCGGCCGCCAATCCCGTGTCGCAGACATTTGTGGTCATGTCGCCGCAAACCATCACGTTCCCGGGGATCGGCTCTCAGATGTTGGGAACGCAGCTTACTTTGGCTGCGACAGCCAGTTCCGGCCTGCCTGTCGGCTACTCTTCATCTACAACGAAGGTATGTAGTATCTCTGGAAACACGGTTGCCTTCGTAGCCACTGGAACGTGCACCATTAATGCCACGCAAGCGGGCAATGCCAGCTATCTCCCGGCAGCTCCCGTGACGCAGAGCTTTAGTGTCGCCGAGGAAGCGCAGTCCATCACCTGGGCGACGATTCCCACGGAGGCCGTTCAGCAAACCGTGCCCTTAACAGCGTCGGCCAGCAGCGGCTTGCCCGTTGCTTACACTTCGTCACCGACGTCCGTCTGCACGGTTTCCGGCAGCACCGCGACGATGATCGGGGGCGGCACATGTACGATCAAGGCGACACAAGCCGGCAACAGCACTTACGCCCCGCAATCCGCTTCGCAGAGCTTCACAGTGACTAAGCTGGCCCAGAGTATTACTTTCGCAGCCGTTGCGACGCCGCAATCCATCGGTGCACAGGCTACCCTTAGCGCCATTTCCACTTCGGGCCTGACGGTAGCTCTCGCGGCTTCACCGGCAACGGTGTGCACAATTTCCGGTACGACGGTGTCCTTCGTAGCCGCGGGGAATTGCAAACTTACTGCAACGCAACCGGGCAACGGCATGTATTCCGCCGCAACGGCGGTCAGTCAGAGCATCGTGGTTGATAAGATCGCGCAAACAATTTCTTTCGGCTCGATCGCCAACCAGATAGCCGGAAGTAATCTCGCGCTTGCGGCCACCGCCAGTTCCGGGCTGGCCGTCACTTACAGCGCCTCGCCCTCTTCGGTTTGCACAGTATCGAATTCTAGCGCCTCGTTTGTTGGCGCAGGAACGTGCACGGTCACTGCGGCACAATCGGGGAACGCCACTTACTCGGCGGCGCCATCGGTGTCGCAATCATTCATGGTTTCTAAACAGAGCCAGTCCATCTCGTTCCCATCTATATCCGCTCAGAACGTGGGTGCGACGGTGACGCTGGCCGCCAGCGCGACCTCGGGCCTGACGGTTAGTTACAGCGCTACGCCGTCGAGCGTGTGCACGGTCTCCGGCTCAACCGCCACCATGGCCGGGAGCGGTACTTGCACGATCACAGCATCACAAAGCGGCAACAATATTTACGCCTCCGCTACCGCCGTACCCCAAAGCTTCCTGGTAAGCAAACTGATGCAAACCATTACCTTCGGAAGCATCGGGAGCCAGACCGTGGGCGCGTCTCTCACTCTGACGGCAACCGCCAGTTCCGGCTTGGCGGTGAGCTACAGCGCCACGCCATCCAACGTATGCAAGGTTTCCGGCTCGACGGTTACGATGACCGGTAGCGGAACATGCACCATCACGGCATCGCAAGCGGGAAACAGCACATACGCGGCCGCGACGTCCGTACCGGTTAGCTTTGAAGTAATCAAGGTGGCGCAGACGATCACATTCGGCGCCATTCCTACCCAAACCGTAGGCACGCCGCTCACTTTGACAGCTTCCGCAAGTTCGGGTCTTGCAGTGACTTACACCGCATCACCGTCAAAGGTCTGCAAAGTGTCCGGTTCCACTGCGACGATGTCCGCGGCGGGTACATGCAATATTACTGCGGCGCAATCGGGCAATGCCGAATACGCCGCCGCACCAAGCGTTCTTGAGAGCTTCCAGGTAGTTCAGTAGGCTTGCAATCGTGCGCTGGTCAGCGCACGGCATATCGCGAAGGCCAGCTGGGCTAAGGCCGCGGCTTGGTCCGCTTACCGCCTGCTCGCCGACGCTTCGCCCCGCCTTTGCCCGCGGGATTCAGCGCCGCCGCGGCGCGGATCAGATCCTTTAACGCCTCCTCATTCACCTTCTCGCCTTAGTGGATGTCGATGGCGCGCCTCACATTGCCGTCGACGCTGGAGTTGAATAGCCCGGAAATGTCTTGCAAGGCGGCTCCCTTGGCAAAGGTCATCTTGACAACGTTTTTGTAAGTCTCCCCCGTGCAGACGATGCCGCCGTGCGAAAAGACGGGCGTCCCGCGCCTCCACTCCTCCAGAATTTCAGGGTCAGCCTCGTGTAGGATCGCGCGTACCTTGGCGAGCATCTCCCCGCGCCAGTCGGTTCTCCGCGCATCCTCGCGCCCGCATGGCGGGGAAAATGCTTGAAATCTCCGGAGACGATAGAATGGGAAAGGCCATGGGCGCAGCAAACAACATTTCAATTCCCGAGCCGTTGCTGGCTGAAATCCAGATCGCGGCGCAGGCTGAACATCGCACCGTCGATGAAGTGCTCACCGATGCCGTGAAGCGGTATGTCGAGGACCGTTCGTGGACAAAGCTGCTGGACTACGGCGCAGAGCGGGCGAAGACTCTCGGCATCAAAGAATCCGACATCGGTCGGCTTATCGCCGAGTTCCGCGCTGAGCAGCGCGGCCATTGAGCCCTAACCAACCAGTAATTAGCGGCCACGCTCGATACCAGCGTTTATATCAGGGCGCTGCATTTCGGCGGCCCGGCGACCACAATCATCGGCCACGCGCGGGCCGGAAACATCCGCATCGATATTTCGGACGCGATAGTGGCCGAGACGAACCGCGTGCTGCGCGACAAGTTCCACTGGGACGGGTATTCGCTCCAGGATGCTAGGGAAAAGCTGCTGGCCCTCGGCAATCACGTCTCCCCGACCGAAACACTTCACGTCATTAAGGAAGACCCCGACGACGACCGCATCCTCGAATGCGCTGCGGCGGCAAAATCGGACTTCATCGTCAGCGAGGACAAGGACTTGCTCCGTGGGGCAAATCGGCAATACCCGAATCGTATCGATCCGGGATTTCATCAATCTCGCGCTCACCCCAAGGCCTTGACCAACGCTTGCTCAACTGCCTTGGCGACCTCTGTTCACGTCGTAGATACGTATCTGTCAGTCGAATGGAGCAACGTCCGGTCGAAATCAGGTTCGCGTGCTATTGATCATTGATGACGGTCACGCAACTTTCAATACGTTTTCGCTCCCCCGATCAGGTGACGCAGTTTACCGGCAAAGCCACGGAACTTGACGTGAAACAACGGTCAGAGGATCGCAGTTCGAGGGTCTCGTTGCTATTGGGTTCCCATGGGTCAGACGGAATCAGTCTCCAACTGGCAAGCCCCTGTTGCTCTTCTATGGCTCAAAACTTCGCACCATACCACTGAGAATGGAACCTGACTGGCTGCGAAATGTTTGAAGTCCGATAAAGTCCGATAATCGCCGCTTCCGTCAGAAGCTGCATTATCATTGCCGCCTCAGGTCAGGAAGTCGTTTGGCAATAATCCGTGTTTTGATTTCCGCTGGTGTTCCCGCCCAGTCCATAACGTATTGGCCCGAGACGGCAGAACCTTCCATACCTTTCCCGAACGCGAACACATATGCATGTTGTCCGAAGCTGGCGTGAACGCCTGCCATTGCCGAAAGAAGCGTGAATACCCCGCGCCTAGCCGCTGAGGAACTGGACCAATGTGCGGGGAACGAGGCGTAGCCGCTCTTATCCGTTTGCTGATCCTCCTCGTGACCTGCGTTCTCCGTTGAATAATTTTGATAGACACTTCGCACAGTCATGTTCTCAATCGGTTTACCGGAGCCGTCAACTACGAGCACTTCCCACTGTGGCGAGGCCAGATAGGGAATAGGGACGAATGCGGCTGCAGCCGCAACCGCACCGATGGCGAGGAAGTACAGCCGGTGAGGTTTGGGCGAGAGACTCAACCTTCAGGATAATGCTACGGCGTACGATGGTCGTGAGAGGGCAGGCTGTCAGCGAGATCAGGCTGTCAGCGCGAGATCGAAGAGGTTCTCCAGCATGTAATCCGGATTCGCTTCCGCGCCCGCCAGAAAAGTTCGATAACTGCCCACGAAGGGGAGCCGCTGAGCTTCTGGTCCGTCGCCGTGGGCCAAATCTTGTCGACATCATCGGTCTCCAAGTTTCCCGCCCGTATGCACCACATTTGGCAAATCGCAAAGCTTATCCCCGGTGTAGTCTCTCCTCGGCATGGGAAAGGTAAGTTCGTTCCGCCCGCGCGGCTTGACGCCGACCAGAATCGCGCGTTTTCTGTGCTGAAACCCGCGCTTCCAACGGGGATGGGAGACGTGGCGGCGCTTGCCCCTATTCGGCCGCCCCTTCCAACACCGGGCAGGTTAGTGTCCGGTGCCCGACAGCGGCACGGTCTGCGTACCCGGCAGCGCATTGTCCGTGACGGTTAATGTGGCCGAGTACGCCACCTTGGCGACCGGAGTGAACGTGACATTGATCGCGCAACTGGCGCCCGTCGCTAGCGAACTCCCGCAACTTGAAGCGGGCGAAAGCGTGAATTGCGCCGCATTCGTGCCTGTCACTGCCATACCTGTAAGCGATAGCGTCGTGAAGCCCGTATTCTTGAGTGTCACGGTTTTGGTGACGCTGGTGTTCACCGTCTGATTCCCGAAGCTCAAGCTGGTGGGATTGAGGCTGGCCCCCGGAGCGATCACCGTCGCGGTCAGCACCACCGTTTGTGGATTGCCGGGTGCGTTGTCCATAATGTTCAAGGTCGCGGTTTGCGGCGTGTAGAACGGACCCGCCACAAAGGCGATCGAAATCGTGCAGTGGCTCCCCGCCGCCAAGGACGGCGGGCACAGATTGAGCGCGACAAACTCCTCGGAGTTCCCTCCCTGCACTACCGCTAAGAGTGGGGTGTTGATGGAAATTGGGGTCGTTCCGGTGTTGGTCAGCGTGATGTTTTTAGTCGTGATACTGCCCAGATATACCGTGCCGAAAGCGATGCTGGACGGAGACACGGTGAGCTCGGAAGTGAAGTTTGCGGTCACGCTCTCCGGCCCGCTCATGGTGACCGTGGTCGAGGCGCTGGTGGGGTTGGCCACCGGACCGGTCCAACTTGAGAAGACGTAGCCCGCGCTGGGAGTGGCCTTTAGAGCCACCGCCGAATTCGCGTTCTGATTACCGGTTGCCGGTGACACGGTGCCTCCGCTTGACGGACTAGCCCCCGTGGTGAGCAGGTACTGCCCCAGGCCGGTGGAGACCACCAGGGCGACCGCGCTGCCGCCATTGACCTTTGTTCCCGCTGAGGGGTTCTCACTGATGACACTGCCCGAAGGCACGGTGGTGCTGGATGCGGTCGTTACCGTCCCCAGCACCAGTCCCGCGGCAGTGATGGCCGATGTAGCCGCCGTTTGCGTCTGCCCCACCACGTTAGGCACTGCCACGCCCGTGGAGATCACAAGATTGACCGCGGATCCTCCGTTGACTGCCGTCCCCGCTGTCGGGCTCTCACTGATCACGCTGCCGACGGGCACCGTGATGCTGGAGGCGCTGCTGGTTGTGACGGTCAGCCCGACGCTCGTGATGGCCGATGCAGCCGCCGCTTGCGTCTGCCCCACCACGTTGGGCACTGCCACACCCGTGGAGATCACAAGACTGACTGCTGATCCGCTGCTGACTGACGTTCCGGCTGATGGGCTTTCACTAATCACGCTACCGACTGGCACCGTGCTGCTGGAGGCGCTGCTGGTCGTGACGGTCAGCCCCACACCCGTGATGGCCGATGTGGCCGCCGCTTGCGTCTGTCCCACCACGTTAGGCACGGTCACGCCCGTGGAGATCACAAGATTGACTGCAGATCCGCCGCTGACTGACGTTCCGGCTGATGGACTTTCACTGATCACGCTGCCGACTGGCACCGTGTTGCTGGTGGCGGACGTTACCGTTCCCAGCACCAGACCCGCACCGGTAATGGCCGACGTCGCAGCGGCTTGCGTCTGTCCCACCACGCCCGGCACTGCTACGCCCGTGGAAATCACAAGATTGACCGCGGACCCGCCGTTGACCGACGTTCCGGCTGATGGACTTTCGCTGATCACGCTACCGATCGGCACCGTGCTACTAGATGCGCTGCTGGTCGTGACGGTCAGGCCCGCACCGGTGATGGCCGACGTGGCCGCCGCTTGCGTCTGTCCCACCACGTTAGGCACGCTCACACCCGTGGAAATCACAAGATTGACCGCGGTCCCGCCGCTGACTTGCGTTCCGGCTACCGGGCTTTCGCTAATGACGCTGCCGACGGGCACTGTACTGCTGGAGGTGGACGTTACCGTCCCCAACACCAGCCCAACAGCGGTGATGGCCGACGTGGCGGTGGCTTGAGTCTGCCCCACCACATTAGGTACGCTCGCTGTGGCAACGCCGGCGAGCGAGATGCTTTGCGTGGCCGAAGGGCGCGCAT